>ERZ1034976.89-NODE-89-length-80064-cov-36.635841_pt1 | contig 80064 bp, 64 predicted proteins | sample MGYA00520623_ERZ1034976 | MGnify/ENA primary metagenome ERZ1034976 (study PRJEB33766, sample SAMN09781774) | gut metagenome | biome: gut microbiome | host: Homo sapiens | place: Madagascar | study: EMG produced TPA metagenomics assembly of the PRJNA485056 data set... | reverse complement strand
AGGCATTGGTCTGTACGCACATGGACGGTCACAATGGCAGCGGCAACATTCATGTACATATCGTAATCAACAGCTTGCGAAAATTGGATGTGCCCCAGCAGCCCTTCATGGAGCGACCCATTGACTGCAAGGCAGGGTACAAGCACCATGTGACGAACGAGTACCTGAAGCATCTGCAGAAATCCCTCATGGATTTATGCCAACGCGAATTTCTGCATCAGGTCAATTTACTGTCACCATCCAGAACGGGTGTGACCGAAGCAGAGTATTGGGCACAGCGGCGGCTGGATGAGAAAAAACAGGAAATCGAAAAGGAAGGATAGATGGTTTTGAACATGGACAACCCTGCGTTAGAAAGTTCACAGATGCCAGCTTGATATGGACAGCGGTTTATGGTAAGATAAAGGCACAATAGGAGCGTTTGCGCTTACCTATATACAAAACGCTTCGAGGAGGTGTGTGCCAATGGGAAAGGCGGATACCGTCACAAAAGCCTATATGAGAAAAAATGAAGTCTTTGCAGATGCGTTTAATTATCTTATCTATGGCGGCAGGATGTGTATTGACCCTGCTCAGTTACAAGAGGTTGATACAACAGAGATTGCATTGCCGTTTGGTTCGCAAGATGAAGATGGCAATAGAGGAGAAGATGCGGTACAAAAATATCGTGATATTCTAAAATCCGCAGTTGTCAAACAGGAAGATGAAGCGGCATACATTCTTCTTAGAATTGAGAATCAGACAGATATTCATTATGCGATGCCTGTCCGAAACATGATTTATGATGCACTCCAATATGGCAGACAGGTGGCTGATATTGCTACAAAGCATCGGAAGAGTGGCGATAATTCTAAAGGGCATGAAGCAAAGAAAATCTAAAAAACAGGAGGATATATATGATGGAAACGTCGGTGTTGATTCAGGTTCCTTATGAATTGGAGAAAGTATACAGTCCTCTCGAAGAAAGAAACGACATTGACTATGTGGTAATGCCGGTCGATAATTTTAATGTGAGCGATTTTTTAATGGGAGTATATATTACCATATCGTCTGATCCTGTTGCCGCAGGTGTTATGAGCGGAATGATATGGGATGCGGTTAAAATGATAGCTCACGAAGTTTTAAGTAGGTTAGTACAATCATCAGGCAATATTCCTTCGAGACAGCTCATACAAGTGGAAGGTGAGCGGGAAACTTGTGTTAAAATTTCTTTGTATATTCAGGAAAACTCGAAAAAAGAATATAGAATGGATGCTGTGTGTACGATAAACAGACACTTGAATGACGATGACACGAATAAAATCAGCGAAAATATGATGAATCAGTTGAAAGAAATGGCGAGAGCGCAATATGAAAAAAACAAGTGATCTAAGCGACCATATAAAAAGGACTATGCCCAAGCGTGATATTCAAGAAGGGCGAGAAAATGTTCAGATGTTCGTTGAAATGTTGAAGCACCATAAAATCGACGTGGTTGATGATGAAGTTTTGAATCGAATATATGAAACCGAGGATTATGTTGATGAGAAAATATTGAGTTTGATCCTTGAAACCTTAAAGATTGATGAGCCGATTCAATATATCCCAAGGTACATGAGAAGTATGAATGCTTTTCAGGCTGGAGGTACAACAGTTGTAGTTGTAGATGAATTGTTGGAGTATACAATTCTGTCGTTTCTCTTTACAATGTATTCACTTGCGAACGATAGAAGCGAAGAGAATATAATCCGCTGTATGAAAAATTTTTATGTTCTGGAAGATTTGCAGAATGGAAGAAGAGAAATAGGAACACATAATGAAAAGCAGCTTTATGAAATGTCTGTTCTTCCGAAAAATTTAATGAATACAGCAATGGACAACTACTGGACGATTTGGACTTTCCTGATGGGACATGAGCTTTACCACGCTATTCATTCGGATGATAGAGAGGGAAAAGCAACAGAGTTGAGAGCGGATCAATATGCGTACCGACTATTGATAAAGCTGATAATGAAACAGAAGAACAATGAAATTCCCAAAGAATTAGAGGTTTTTTGGGAAGATCAGTATTTATCACCGGTAATATTGTTTGAAATGTTTCGCTTATTTGATGTATATGCCGAACTAAGAGGCAGACCGGCTGTTTATCGAGATCATCCGACACCGCAGGAACGGCAGGAAAACATTTTTTCGATGTTTAAAGATGATGTCCCAGAAGAAATGAATACAGAAGAAGGAAACAGAGTTCTGAATTTAGTATTGAATAGTAGTGAGTATGCAGAAGATTGGTTGCGGTATAAAATCAGTAAAGGGAAACTCTGATACATAAAACACAATGCCCACCGGTTTATGGTTTTCATAAGCCAGTGGGCATTGTTCAGGTTATGCATCCGCCTTTTGCAGCACACAGGCGCAGAAGCCCGGTGCAGGCTGATAGCAGTAAATCGTCAGATACTTGCCGATTTCCGGGCTGTAATCGTGTAAGACTGCAAAGTGTCTGATTTCCGTTCAGGATAATATTTGCTCTACATTGACAAATCGGCATTCCGCGAGTATAATCACTAACAAGTAGAGTGTCACTCTACGAATGAGAGCAGTGTAATAAAACCGGAGTGATGAGATGCCAAGAAACATTGAACGTGATAAGCGCGAAGCTGACCGACGGAAAAATCAGTTGATCGAAGCGGGATTCCGACTGTTCTCTCAGAACGGAATCGAAACTGTCAGCCTGCAAAAAGTGGCAGACGCTGCAAATGTCAGCCCTGCAACGATGTACAAATATTTTCTGACGAAAGAAAAATTGCTCATCGCCATCAGTGCAAAGGTGTGGGATGAAGTATGGCAGGAGGCTCTGGGAGACCCCGGAACCAATCACTTTGAGCATTTTACTGCTTATCAGGGCATTGAGTTTTACGCCGATAGGATGATTGCTTTGTACAAGAACCGTCCGGAAGTACTGCGATTCAGCGGTGAATATAAAACCTATATGAACCGCCGCGGAAATATGGAGAATGAGCAGCTCCGGGAACATCTGGATGTACTCAAACCCATGCAGCTCCTGTTTCATGGAATGTATGAGCGGGCAAAAGTTGATGGCAGCATCCGCACGGATATCCCGGAAGAGGAAATGTTTATCACATCATCTATCACGATGCTGAGCATGGCAGAGCGATACGCACAAGGGCTTGTATGGCTCAATGACCCCAAAGATGACCATACCCATGAACTGCTTCATCTGAAAGAGATGCTGCTGCTATGGTGCCGGGGAGAAAAAACAGGCGGCGAAGTATAATGCAGGAAAGTGAGGGAGTGCTGTGTATGAGGGTGTCGTTTCGCATTGCACTGGCGGGACAGGTCATTGGTGTTTCGGCGCTGTATGAGCAGACCCGCACCTTTTGCAAAAATTATCTGACCGATGCACCCGCATCGTTTGAAGTCGCAGTCACTCCCGCTGATATTGCGTTTGAACGAGAAAAAAGCGACCGGGAAGCTGCGGTGGAAGGACACGCGCCGGGGAACTTCTCCGATGAATATCTGGAAACGCTGGCACTGTACCGCAAAATCGTAGAGCGGCTTTTAGAATGGGACACCCTGCTGTTTCATGGCTCCTGCATCAGCGTGGACAGCAAAGCCTACCTGTTCACCGCCAAAAGCGGCACAGGCAAAAGCACCCACACCCAGCTTTGGAAAAAGTGGTTCGGTGAACGGGCAGTGTTCATCAACGATGACAAGCCCCTGCTGAAAATCAGCGCACAGGGTGTGACTGTTTACGGAACGCCGTGGGACGGCAAGCACCACCGCAGTACCAACACCTCCTGCCCGCTGAAAGCTGTCTGCATCCTGACCCGCAACACAGAAAACTCGATCCAGCGCATCGACAAAAAGGCGGCATTACCCATGCTCTGCCAGCAGAGCTACCGCCCATGTTCCCCGATTGGGACACAAAAAACGCTGGCTCTGGTGGATCGGCTGGGCAGCAGCGTGCCGCTGTACCGGCTGGGCTGCAACATGGAACCGGAAGCCGCACTTGTGGCTTACCACGGGATGAATCAATAGGAGGAGCACTGCAATGCAAACCATTCTGCCGCCGTCCGGCAATACGATCAAGATCCTTGGTAAGCCGAAGCCTGCAGAGCACGGTCTGCGCTGGATGACATACGTTCTTGCCCAGCCAGTCGAGGGCGGGGTGCTGGTATTTCATACCCTCACACGGGCGTTGCTTCTGCTCACGCAGGAAGAGTATACCGCACCGGATGCGGTTGCTGAACTGCGCAGCAGCTGGTTTCGCGTACCGCAGGAGATGGACGACATGAAATATGCCGACCATGTGCGTTTTATCCGCCGCACGATGCAGAAGGAACCGGAGCATACAACTACTTATACCATCTTTACCACCACAGATTGCAACGCCCGGTGCTTTTACTGCTATGAGATGGGGCGTTCCCGGATTCCCATGAGCAACGAAACCGCCCATAAGGCGGCGGCTTATATTGCAGCGCATTGCGGCGGCGAAAAGGTCCATCTGCACTGGTTTGGCGGCGAGCCGCTTTTTAATAAGCAGGTCATTGACATCATCTGCACCGACCTTACGGAAAAGGGCATTGTGTACGAATCCATGATGATCTCTAATGGGTATCTGTTTGACGGCGCTACCGTAGAACAAGCAGTTTCCCATTGGAAGTTGAAGAGCGTGCAGATCACGCTGGACGGCACGGAAGAGATTTATAGCCGCAGCAAGGCATTTATTTATAAGGATGGCCAAAGCCCCTATCAGGTGGTACTGGCAAATATCCAGCGTTTGCTGGATGCAGGGGTTGCGGTTCTTATCCGGCTGAACATGGACGAGCGCAACGCCGATAATCTGATGGAGCTGGCGGATGAACTGCACGAACGGTTTGGTGAAAACAAAAAGCTGACGGTTTACAGCCATGTGTTATATGAGTTTCTGGGTTGCAAAGAGAGTATTCCAGCGGACAGCCGAAATGAGCTCTATCAAAAGCAACAGGCGTTATATCACAAGCTGGTGACCCTTGGATATGTAAAGAAATTGGGTTTACGAAAAGACCTTCCGCTCCGGCGTTGTATTGCAGACCATGGTGGTGCACTTACCATCTTGCCAAACGGCGAATTGGGCTTGTGTGAGCAATATAGCGAGAACAACTTTATCGGGCATATAGACAGCGAAAAGCTGGATGAAACTGTGCGGCAAAGTTTTCGGGAACCGTGGCCGATTTTAGATGCATGCAGGAAATGTTTTTTCTATCCGGAATGCATCCGGTTGAAAAAATGTATTGAGCAGCAAAAGTGCTACGAACAAGTGCAGAACAAGGTTTGGGAAGATACATTATCCGCTATGCGCAACACTTACGCGGCATGGCTGAAAAAAGAGCAACTCGGTGAGGAAGAATCTCACCCGGACTGCTGACTTTTTGCGTGACGCGGCGCAACAGCCGCTTCACATAGAGATTTTCTGCGAAAGGAGATGTGTAAACATGGAAAAGTACACAAAGGCTCAGATGGAAGTCATCGAGTTTGAGGCCGAGGATGTCATCACGACCAGTGGCGGTGGCGAGATTGGCGGCGGGGGCGAAGACTTCGGCGATTAAAGCTATTGTTCGGAGCTCTCTATTGGGTAACTCCAGAAAGGGGCAGGTCGTTTCGGCGGTCTGCCTTACCCGATTTTCCTTGCCCTGCAAAGGGCGCTGACATAGATTTTTCCAAAATGGAAGCGAGGACTTGACTTTATGAAGCAAACAGCGATCATGCTTAGCAAGCAAGCAAGCAAGCAAGCATGATAAATTATGTCCTGAATCCGTTTTGTTTGCAATATCTTCTTTCGCGTGACGCGGTGTAACAGCTGCTTCACATAGAGATTCTCTGCGAAAGGAGGTGTGTAAACATGGAAAAGTATACCAAGGCTCAGATGGAAGTCATCGAGTTCGAGGCCGAGGATGTTATTACGACATCGACAGTCACCATCCCGATCTGCAAGAATACGGACTATGATACTATTACCCCAGATACCAGCGATAAATGTATTTGGGGCGACTGATGACATGTCAGAAGAAGGCAGGTCGCATTGGCGGTCTGCCTTCTCTTGAAAAAACACCGTTCTCAGAAAGGACGTTTGAATATGAAACTAAAGGATACTTTTGTCACGCAGGAAATGGATGGCGAGCAGGTGATGGTGGAAGCGGACGGCGGCTTTGCCGGCATGGTGCGCAGCAACGCCACCGCTGCGTTTATCATCGACCAGCTCAAAACCGAAACCACCAAGGAAGCCATTCTGGACGCCATGTGCAAAAAGTACGATGCCCCCCGCGCTGTGATGGCAGAGGATGTGGACATGGTGCTGGCCAACCTGAAAAAAATTGGTGCGCTGGATGCGTAAATCGACCTTTGAGGAGGAGATCGCGCACAATGGCTTTTTGCTTTACCGCAATGTAGGCGACAGTATGCTGCCGCTGATCCGGCAGGGCAAAGACCTGCTGCTTATCGCCCGCAAACCGCAAGGACGGCTGAACAAATACGATGTGCCGCTCTACCGCCGAGACAGCGGACAATATGTGCTCCACCGTATTTTGAAAGTGCGTAAAAATGATTACGTCCTCTGCGGAGACAACCGCTGGCGGCGGGAGATAGGCATTACCGACCGGCATATCATCGGCGTGCTGACGGCAGTAATCCGGGATGGGCAAAAGCTCCCGGTCACGGATCAGCGCTACCGGCTGTATGTGCATCTGTGGTGCGATTTGTTCTACCTGCGCGCAGCGGTGCTGTGGTGCCGTGACCTGCCCGGAAGAATAAAAAGGAAGCTGTGCCAATGAAACAAAAAAACACCTTACAATGGCTCAGCATCGTAGCGGGAAAAACCAAGCTTCTGGTAGGCGTTCTGGTCGCAATACAGGCGGTGCTGAGTGTTTCCAGCATCGCCTTTGCGTTTGTACTGCGGCGCATTATCAACATGGCTGTGCAGGGAGCGTCCACCGGGTTCCGGTCGTCGTTTGTGCTGCTGGCGGGCGTGATCGTGGCGCAGATCGCGCTGGGCGCTGCGGGACGGTTTCTGAGCGAGTACACCACGACCACCGTAGAAAACCGCTTCAAACAGCAGCTCTTCTCCGCCCTGCTCACCGGCGATTATGCATCGGTCACGGCGGTGCACTCCGGCGAATGGATGAACCGCCTTACATCGGACACCACCATCATTGCAGGCGGTGTTACGCAGATCGTGCCCGGTCTGATCGGAATGCTGGTGCGGCTGTTCGGCGCATTGGCCGCCATCTTATGGCTGGAGCCGCGGTTTTTCTGGGTGCTGGTGCCCGGCGGCGCAGCCATGCTTGCGTTGACGTATGGATTTCGGAAAATTCTGAAACGCCTGCACAAAAACATTCAGGAAGCGGACGGCACCCTGCGGGTCTTTTTGCAGGAGCGGCTGGAAAGCCTGCTCATTGTGCGTACCTTTGCAAAGGAGCAGCAGACTGCGGCGCAGGCGGACAACTTGATGGAGCAGCACAAGGCCGCGCGGATGAAGCGCTGCAACTTTTCCAACCTGTGCAACATCGGGTTTGCCGGTGCGATGAACGGCGCATATCTGCTGGGCATCGGCTTTTGCGGATATGGTATCCTGACCGGAACAATGAGCTACGGAAACCTGATGGCGATCATGCAGCTGGTGGGGCAGGTGCAAAGCCCGTTTGCCAACATTACGGGGTATCTGCCGCGTTATTACGCCATGCTTGCCAGCGCGGAGCGCCTGATGGAAGCCGAAGCGTTTGCACCGGACAGCGAGCACCCGCTTGCAGAGGAAAAAGCGCTGGAGTTTTATCGCACCAAGCTGACGGCACTCCGGCTGGAGCACGCCAGCTTTACCTATCAGCCGCCTGTCCGCGCAGAGGAAGAACAGCCGCCCATGCCGGTGGTGCTGAAGGACATTGACCTGACCATCCGCAAGGGCGAGTACATCGCGTTCACCGGGCCGTCCGGCTGCGGCAAAAGCACGGTGCTGAAATTGCTGATGTGCCTTTACCCGCTGGATGCCGGTTCACGCACGCTGGAAACCACCAGCGGCACACAGCCGCTCACGGCGGTATGGCGCAGCCTGTTTGCCTATGTGCCGCAGGGCAATCAGCTGCTTTCCGGTACGATCCGGGATATCGTTTCCTTTGGCGACCCGTGCAAAGCACAGGATGATGCCGGCATCCTCCGTGCCCTGCGCATTGCCTGCGCAGAGGATTTTGTGCAGAAGCTGGAAAAAGGGCTGGATACCACGCTGGGCGAACACGGACAGGGGCTTTCTGAGGGGCAGATGCAGCGCATTGCCATTGCCCGGGCCGTGTTCTCCGAGCATCCCATTCTGATGCTGGACGAAGCCACCAGTGCCTTGGACGAAGCAACTGCGCAGCAGCTGTTGGAAAATCTGCGCCGTATGACCGATAAAACAGTGCTGATGGTCACGCACCGCGCAGATCAGACCGGATTTTTTGATGCAGAACTGGCGTTCTCGAAGGATGGCATTTGCGTGAGGGAAAGGAAAACGTGCAAATGAAAAGCAAAGCATTATCGATCGTAGTCCTTCTTCTTGCTGTCGTGCTGTTCGGACTGCTCTTTGTAAACCACCGTCAGAAACAGCGGCAGACAGCGCATATGCAGCAGCTTCAAAAGGAAGCAATGCCATATGAGCAAGAGATCAACGATATTCGTTCGAAGCTTGCACAAAAGCAACGTGCCATCAACACGAAAGAAGATACTTCCGGCATCCTTTTTGGTTTTGTTCCTGCATCGGCGGACGATTTTGCGGAGATCGATAAACTGGCTGCAGAACATTCCATCACCCCGGTGATTCTTCTGGACTGTTCGCAGGAAAAAGAACAGCTGACCCGGATTTTGAAAAAAGCCGTTGAAAAAGACTATGAAGTTGTGTTGGCGGGCCTGCAATTTAACGAATCCATTTTGCAGACGGCGGACGAGATGAAAGACCTGTTGGCGCAGATGGACGATACCAAAAGTCCCGCGTTCCTGCTTCGGAACAATGTGAACACAGAAGAGACCTGGAATCTTTTGAATGAACATGGCTATACAGAATTGATCTTGTATGATGCTTCCTTGCAGGCTGGTATGCAGGAAAATGGGAAACCATACATTTGCTATGGCTTTTTCAAGCAACCCGTCTACTACGCAGACTATATTTCTCAAGTTGTTACAGCACATACCATGATGCTTGCGTCGTTTGATTTTTCAACGATTCAAAGCGGAACGCTCCAGATTTCAGATGTTGAAAGATTTATGACGCTGACAGACGACCGGAAAGCGGCCAATGAGTTGCGTTATGTTGACCTGAACAGTGCTTTTCAAGCAGTGGCCGACCAGAATGCCACCCAGCAAGAGCGGCAGGAATCCTATGAAAAATATGAAGCGGAGCAGGAAAAACGCATTCAGGAACTCGAAGAAGAAATCAGTGCAATCTACAGCCGTTGGGATGAGTATTGAAGGAGCATGATATGGAAAAGACTTCGGAACTTTTGATTTATCTCATGGCCTGTTCACTGCAAGGCACAAAGCCGGAAGAAGCACAGCTTGCAAATATTGACTTGGCGGCACTGCTTCGGTTGGCGAAAGCGCATTCCGTTTCTGCAATGGTGTGCATGGCGCTGGAACAGACCGATGCGTTCCAGCACGCCGCTGAAACCACCCGGCTGAAATGGCTCGAAGCCAAAAACAAAGCAATCCGAAAAAATATGCTGCTGGATGCCGAACGACACCAGCTGGAAAAAGAATTTACAGAGCATGGTATCTGGTATATGCCGCTGAAAGGTAGCATTCTGAAAGACTGGTATCCTAAATTCGGGATGCGGGAAATGGCAGATAACGATATTCTTTTTGATGCCTCCAAACGGAAAGAAGTAAAAGCGATTTTTCAGGGCCGGGGATACACTGTAAAAGGATATAACAAAAGTAACCACGATGAGTATGAAAAACCGCCAATCTATAACTTTGAAATGCACGTTGAGCTTTATCATAAGATATACGATACATTCAATGAAAAGTATGCTGATGTAAAACAGCGATTGCTCCCGGATGCAGAAGTTCCGTATCGGTTCCATTTCACACCGGAAGATTTCTATGTGTTTGTCATCACGCACGCCTATAAGCATTACAGCAGCAGCGGCACGGGCATCCGCACTCTGGCAGATATTTACATCATGAACCAAAAACTTGGCGGAACCCTGAACTGGGAGTATGTGGATTCGGAGCTGCAAGAGCTGGACATTTTTTCCTACGAGCGCGAAAGCAGAGAACTGGCTCAAAAACTGTTTGGAATCGCTGAACTGCCTACGGAAGCCAATTTGAGTGAAGCTGAACAGCAGATGCTTATATACTATCTGGGGGCATCTACCTATGGAACGATTGAAAATCGGACCCTGAATAAAATGCGGAAATTGCAGCCGGATGGCGGGGCTATCACAGTGCACACAAAGCGGAAGTATCTTCTCTCGCGTATCTTCCCCGGCAGAGAATGGTGCGAAGCGTATGCACCCACTGTATATAAATACCCTGTCCTGCTGCCGTTTTTCTGGGTTTGGAGACTGATATACAAGGGCATTACGAACCGAAAGAAGGCCACACAGGAGATAAAAGCAATCAAAGCAGGGAAGTAAAACTGAAAAATAGGATGAGAGGAAGCCCACTGGCGTACTGAGTTATTTTACTTAGTTCGCTGGTGGGCTTTTTTGTTTGCTGCGACATTCGCCCTGTGTCGCGTTTATTATGCCTACATTGCGACTCATTGGACTCACTAATATTATGTCAATCCCTCTTGTGTTTAAGTTTGGTGCGGAAAAAGGCCGTGTTCTGCTATTAGTATCATTCCTCATTCCGGCAGGGATTTGTTTTGGAATATATCAGCTTCTTACTATGCTGGGAGTTGCATTGACAGACCAGATTGTATTTATTCTTCTCTGCTGCTCGCCACTTCTGGCGTTGGCATGGTGCTATGTGATGTATCAAATCAGTTATCGCATTTTTGTAAAGCAAGAGCTTTGATTTCTATTGGGAGGTATCTATATGCAAATGGAAGAACCGCTGAACATAGAACGTGATGTGGTAAAGAACGGTGTCCGGCTAGACTGTGTGTTTGAAGGCTATTATTAAAGGCGGAAGGCTATGAGTGAGCGAATTACAGCAGCCAACTTAGATAAAGCTATCAAAAGGAACGAAGTCATTGCGGAACAGATGAAGCAGAGTGCTTCGCTTATCTGGTCAAAATAGACAATATTTGTACTTTTTGTGCTAAAGCTCTGTTTTTGGAGCTTTGCGTTTATTATAAAACTCTAGCGGGGAAACTCCATCCCCGTACCTGTTGACTGGGGCGGAAAACCGCGATACAATAAAAGAAACGACCTTTTTACGGCAGCAGGCCACGAGGAAAACAAACTATGGAAGTAGAACTGCTCAAAAAATACGGCAGTGTGCGCCCCGGCGAAATAGAGAATCTGGACGGCACGACTGAAACTGTCGATTTCCGCTTTTCAACGGTGATCCGCTTTTACCACAACATGGAGGACGCCGATTTCCCACTGCACTGGCATGCCCCTGGCGAGATCATCTCCCCCATCGAGGGTACCTACACGGTTACGATTGCGGGCAAGACCGTGACGCTGCAGCCCCATGATGTGCTGATTATCGCATCGGGCGAGCTGCACAGCATTCGCGCACCCAAAACGGGGGAGCGATACATCATGAACTACAGCGTATCGTACTTTCATCAGATACAGGACATGGCCGAGTTGTTCAACACGTTCTACCCCTTCCGCCTTGTCACCCGGCAGGAGGACCCCGAACTGGCCGACCAGCTGTTTGCGGTGCTGGCGCAGATAGAGGGCGAGTATTTCAGCACGAACGTCTACCGTGAGAGCGAGATCATGGCCTTGATGCTGCACTTTTTCTCGATCTTCGGGCGGTATGAGCACCGCCAGAACAGCGAGCAGGTGCTGGATTACCCCAAGCAGCAGGACCACATGCGCCGCTTTGCAGAGCTGTGCGCCTACATCAACAATCACTGCACCGAGCGTCTCTCGGTCGAGGATCTGGCCTCCCGCGCGGGGTTTAGTGTCTACCATTTTTCGCGCCTGTTCAAGGAAAACACGGGCATGACCTGCCACAATTACCTGGTGGCGCGCCGCATCATCTATGCCAAAGCACTGCTGGTGGACGATACGATCCCCATCACCGAGATCGCTATGCGGTCGGGCTTCAACTCGATCGCAACCTTCAACCGCCTGTTCAAGGCGCAGATAGGCTATACCCCTACCGAGTACCGCCAGATGGCCTCCCACGAATAAAAAAGCGCCGCCGCGTGAAAGTTCCACGCGGCGGCGCACTTTTTAATTACTCGTAAATTTTGCGGCCGTGGGCATCGCCGATGCCCGTTTTGCGGTAAAAGTAGGTGTTGATGACATCGCGCCACTCACAGGCGTGCTCCTTCTGGTGGGCAAAGCGTGCCTCCAGGCGGGCGTACACGGCAGGATCCAGGTAAGGCTTCAGCGCCACAACCTCGTCGTAGAACCGCGCGGCGTCCTCGGCACCCTCGAAGTGGGTGTCGTAGATGTGCTGCAGGATCGTTTTGCCGCTCTTGAGCACATAGTTGTACGGCATGTGGTGGAAGAAGAGCAGCAGCTCTTCGGGGCAGGTCTCCACATTGGCGTACATTTCGGCCAGTTCGGGGGCGTACTGGTGGCAGTAATCGCTGCCCGTGGGCGAGCGGTCAATGCCAATGCCGTCGAAGGAGGCGCGGTGGTAGCAGCCCCAGCGGCTGTACTCATAACCATCAACGTTGGGGCCGTAGTGGTAGTTGGGGTTGACCATCCAGCCCACGCCCAGGGGGGCGTTGTATTTCTCATAGGTGGGCCAGGACTGCATCAAAATGCGGTGCAGCGTCTTTTCCACAGGCTCATTGTTGCCGAAGGTCAGCCGCAGCCACTCGCCGGCAATCACGGCGGGGTCCAGCGTGGTGTCATAGCTCAAGCGGCCGAATCCGTAGAGGTTCGCAGCGGCCAGGTCGTGGCCGGTCCAGTTTTCATCGTTGCCGGTGTTGGTCACGGCCACCATTCCGTTGCCCGCGCCTTGGATCAGCGCACGCACATGGGCGTCGCCGTTCGGGCGGGTGTGCATGTCGAAGTCCAAAATCTGGCGGAACCAGGGCATCAAGTAGCAGACGTGGCGCTGCTGGCCCGTGTACTCCTGCGCAATTTGGAACTCCACGGCAATGTGGGTGTGCTGCAGGCCGCCAATCAGCGGGGAGACCGGTTCGCGCACCTGGAAGTCCATGGGGCCGTTCTTGATTTGCAGCGTGACGTTGTCGCGGAAGGTGCCGTCCAGCGGCATAAAATAGTCGTAGCCTGCGCGGGCGCGGTCAATCTTGGTATTGCGCCAATCCTGCTGGCAGTTGTAGACGAAACAACGCCAGACAATGTGACCGCCGCAGGGGGCCACGGCATCGGCCAGCATGTTTGCGCCGTCGGCCTGGTTGCGACCGTAGGTGAAGGGGCCGGGGCGGCCCTCGGAGTCGGCCTTTACCAGGAAACCACCCAGGCCGGGCAGGTTTGCCCAGACCTCCTGGGCCTTATCCGCCCACCACTTGGCCACGGCGGGGTCGCAGGGATCGGCGGAGTCCATGCCGCCCAGCTCCATCGGGGCGGCAAAGTTGATGCTCAGATACAGCTTGACGCCGTAGGGGGTGAAGATTTTCAGATACTCCTGCAGGGCACCGAAGTAGCGGTCGGTGATGAGCCAGCTGGCGGCGTCCTTGACGTTGACGTTATTGATTGTGATGCCGTTGATGCCCACGGACGCGAGCATACGGGCGTAAGCCGTCAAACGCGGTACATCGATTAGAATTTCGGAATCTTTGAAAAAGAAGGAATCGCCGGAGTAGCCGCGCTCAATGCTGCCGTCCATGTTGTCCCAGTGGTTCAGCATGCGCAGGCGGTTGGATGGTGCCTTCTCCTCATCGGCGGTGAACTGCGCCCACGCCTTGCCTGCAGTCTGCAGATTGCGCAGCAGTGCAAAAACGCCGTACAAAACGCCTACTTCGCTGCCGCCCTCGATGGTGCAATGGCCGTCGGCGGCCTTCAAGCGGTAACCCTCATGGTCCAGGGCCATGTCCAGCGCCAGGGTGATGTCGTCGCCCTCGGTCAGCGCTGCGCCGTACAGGCCCTTGAAGCCCTCGGCCAGTTCTGCCTTGGCGCGGTCGATGGTTTCGCCCGTCAGCTCGGTATGCAGAGAAATCGCGTCGCAACGGCAGCCCCGAATCTCCGGGTATGCCAGCCAGCACTTGGTAAATGCCATGGTAAAGCCTCCTATATATGTGAATAAAATTATTGTTGTTCCAGAATTTTTATCAGCCGTTCCGCAGCTTCTTTGCCGTCGCCGGGGCGGTTCGCACTGCCGAAGCTGAAACGTAAGGTCGACAGCGCATCCTCGGCCGCAGTGCCGCCCAGAGCCATCAAAACGTGGGAGGGTTCCTGCACGCCGCGGTTGTCGCACGCTGCGCCGGGGGAGACACTGACCCCTGCTACATCCAGCTGGTAGGTCAGCCGCTGGCCGCTGCGGCCGGGTAGGCCAACGCTCAGCAGGCCCGGCAGGCCGTCCGCAGGGGTGTGCAGCCGTGCTTCGGGCCGGGCAGCATGCAGCGTCTGCCAAAACTCCTCGGCCAGGGCACGCTTTTTGGCAGTGCGCTGGCGGCGCTCGGCGCAGGTGACCTTGAACGCTGCAGCCAAGCCTGCAATCAGCGCTGCGGGCTCAGTGCCGGGGCGCAGGCCGTACTGTTGACTGCCGCCGTAAATCAGCGGGCGCAGTTTGCGAGGCTCGCGCACATACAAGAAGCCGATGCCCTTCGGCCCGCCGAACTTGTGGGCCGACGCCGACAGAAAATCGATGCCGTCCAGCGGAATGGCCAGGTGTCCCGCAGCCTGCACAGCGTCAACGTGCAGCAGCACATCCGCCTCACGGCAGAGCGCTGCCAGCGCGGGGATGTTCTGTACAACGCCTACCTCGTTGTTGGCGTACTGCAAGCTGACCAGGTTGGGGTGGGCCGCCAGGGCGCGGGTCAAGCTCTCAGGTACAACGCGGCCGAACCCGTCAACCTCCAGCGTTGTCATGCGGCCGCCGTCGTCCCGGATTGACGCGCAGGCGTTCAGAACCGAGTGGTGCTCGATGGGCGTTGTGACCACATGGCCGCCCTGCGGCACCGTGCCACGGATGGCCCAGGTGTTGCTTTCGCTGCCGCCGGAGGTGAAAAATATATGGTCGGGGGTGCAGCCCAGATTTTCCGCCACGGTCAGCCGTGCTTTTTCCACGGTCTGCTTGGTGTGCAGGGCGCTGCGGTAGAGTGCGGCGGGGTTCGCGTACTCTTGGTATGCGGTATACATGGCCTCCAGCGCCAGCGGCTCAATGGGCGCGGTGGCGGCATGGTCCGCATAAATTTCGTGGTTCATAGGTAGTTGCCTCAAATAAATGTAAAGGAATCAAAGTCAAACTGCGTGCCGGGCAGGAAGAGGAACGTGACCTGCCGCGCCCCCGTGACGGGCTCAAACGTGAAGGTTTGCTCGCCCCAATCGGCCTGTGGGCCAAACTCGACCACACGGCGCTCGGTCTCACCGCCGTCTGCAGCGGCAAACATCAGATGCACCGTGTTGGCGGGCAACGGGCTGCGGCCCGTAATGCGGATGCCGCAACAGCCGGTCTCGCCAAAGTCCATGCGGTCAAACAGCAGCGAGACATTGTTGCCGATGCCCAGCACACGCGACCCGTCGCGGGTAAAGGAATCGCCATAGACAGCATCGCACGCGCCCGCAGCCAAGGTATCCCATGCGCGAGAATGACGGGTGAAGGTAAAGCCCTTGATGTGGACCTTCACGTTCAGCTCCACGGCAAACCTGCCGATGCCGCGCAGGAGCTTGTCCAGCTTGAAGGTGTCGGGCTGGTAGACGTTCCACTGCTTGGGCTTGTGGTAGACGCGCTCGCCGATCATTGTACTGCCCTCGGCGTAGGGCTCTCCGTCCCAGAAGCGGAAGGTCGTCGGTTCGCCGTCCAGCGCAAAGATTGGCAGCTCCACCGTATCCGCACCATCGGGGCCAAAGTCGATATCATCGAACAGCACCCAGCTGCGGCCCGTGCGGGAGGTGGAAACGCCGCGCTCGTTGCCGTTGCCGATGTCGCCGAAGGACGCATCAAAACGGCTGGCCGAGATAAATTCATAAGGGTTCTTGTGCAGCTGACCGACGCCAGAGATGGACAACTCCAATTGGGAGATCAGCTGCGGCGCATCATGGCCGTTGCGCACCAGGGCGCGAACCCGCAGTGTGCCATCGCCCAGGGCGGTCACCGTCAGCACGTCACCGTCTGGCTGCATGGCCGCGTTCACGGCGGGAACACCCTTGTCGTCGGTCAACTGCCACTCGATGTCGGTGAAGGTTGCTGCTGCAGGCCGGCGTGCGGCGGTAATGTGCGTTACGGGGTGCTCCTTGTCCAGCGCTGTGCGCTCGGCGGTCAGGGTCAGCTTGCGCACAGGGATTTCCTGCGTGCTGCCGCCAAAGGTCAGCGGCGGCAGACGGCGGCGGACGGGGCCCTCAAACGGGGCGGCGTTCAGCGTCAGCACTGCAGGGCGCAGGCCGGGGGCTGTGACATCCACGGTAATCGTGCCGGTGCGGCCATTGCCCGCCACAACGGCCAGCAGCATGCCGCTGAAAAGGCGACGGCTGTCGGTCTGGTATTCGTCGGGGTCGGCGCTGTCGCCGTTGTCAAGGCCCACCAGCACACCCGCGCCATTTACGCGGACCGTCACGCAGTCGTTCGCGTTGCGCACAGGGTTGCCGTTCCTGTCGCGGGTTGTGATTGTGATAAACGCAAGCTCACGGCCATCGCCGGAAATCGTCTTGCGGTCAGCCTGCAGGCAGACCATAGCGCTGTCATCGAAGGAATCCTGCTCGTCGGTTGCCACAACCTTGCCGTTTTCATCGTAAGCTACGACCTTGACGCTGCCGGGGTGGTAGGGTGTCTGCCAGCTGGCGGTACGGCCCTTGGCGGAGTCCAGCACCTTGCGGCCAAGGCTCTCGCCGTTCACAAACAGTTCTATGCTGTGGGCGTTGGTGCAAGCGCAGAGGTCAATCAGCTGCCCTTCGTTGAAGTCCCAGTAGGGGAACAGGTGTACCATTGGGTGTGTTTTGGGGTCGAGCCACGCGGCCTGCACAACGTAGTAGGCGTCCTTCGGGAAGCCTGCCGTGTCAATCGTGCCGAAATAGCTGCTGCGCGTGTGGTAAGGTGTCGGCTCGCCGATGTAATCCCACCCGGTCCAAAGGTACTGCCCCAGCGTGAACGGCCAGCGCTGCTCGCTCTGCAGGCAGACATCCCAGCTCTCCGCGCCCCAACTCGTGCGGCTGTTGCCCAGGCTTGAGCACTGCAGGTCGTCATCAGACAGCAGGCTTTGCGAAAGCGGGAAGTGGTAGATGCCGCGGCTCTGCACGATGGACGACGTCTCACTGCCGTAGATGACCCAGTCGGGGTGCTTCTCGTGGTGGCTGGCGTAGAGGCGCTCGCCGTAATTATAGCCCGCGACCTTGATGATATCGGCACAGTGCTGTGTATTTTCCCACGGCATGTAGTTGGAGCCGAGCGTTGGGATGCCGTTGCGCGCAGGGTCGTGCGCGGCGACCTCGGCCAGCAGCATCCGCATTGTGTCCGCGCCCTCGGGACCCGCGTGGGTGTCGTAGATCTCGTTGCCGATGCACCAGAACAGCAGGCTTGGGTGGTTGCGGTCGCGGCGGATCCAGGCAGCAACATCCTTTTCCTGCCACTCGTCAAAGAAGCGGCCGTAGTCGTAAGGGTTCTTGCCGCTGCGCCAGCAGTCGAAGCTCTCGACATCCATCAAAATGCCCATCTCGTCGGCCAGATCCATGAACTGCGGCGCGGGCGGTGTGTGACCTGTGCGGATGCTGTTAACCCCCATGGACTTGAGGATTTCAAGCTGACGCTTGGCGGCGCTGTACTCAAACGCCGAACCGAGACAGCCGAAATCGTGGTGGATGCAGACGCCCTTGATCAAAACGCGCTTGTGATTCACCAGCAGCCCGCAGTCGGGTGTGGCTTCGATGGTGCGGCAGCCAAAGCGGGTGGTTAGTGTGTCGGTAACGCCATCGGCGCCGGTTAGCTCTGCCGTGATGTGGTAGAAGCTCGGCGCGTCCAAGTCCCACAAAGCGGGGTCTTGCAGCGTGAAGGTGTGCGAGGCTTTGTAAATCGCGGTTTCCTTGCCCGTGCGCCAGCCATCGGGGGAGGGGAGAGCAGCCCATGCATCGGCAGGGATGGCGGCAGTGCCAAGAAGGCTGCCGTTGTCATCGGTCAGATGCAGCGTCAGCGTGCAGCCCGTGCTGGCGGCGGTGACGGAACCCGCCTCGGCAGTGACGGCCACGGTCCAAGCGCCGTTGTCGCCCTCTTTGGCAGCTACATACAGTCCATCGGGCATCAAGTGGAGGTCGGGAGCCTCCCACAGTTCCACATTGCGGTACAGGCCCGCACCGGAGTACCAGCGGGAGTTGGGGTGGCGCAGATTGCAGCGGACAAGAACCTCGTTCTGGCCCTCATGCAGCGCGTCGGTGATGTCGAACCAGAACGACGTGTAGCCGTACTTCCATTGGCCGACTTCGGTGCCGTTGACGAAAACGGTCGTATCCATGTAGGCCCCGCCGAACCAAAGCATGCGACGGGTGCCGGGTACATCAGTGACAAAGAAATATTTGCGGTAGAACAGCGTGCCGTCGCGGTACAGATCGTCCGCGTGGCGAATCTGCCAATCGTGGGGCAGGTCGACGGGGGTGAACTGCGCGTTCCAAGGCAGCAGCTCGGTATCCGGCGCGCAGGCGGCAAACAGCCAGTCGACGCTGAAATCGGTGCGTTTCATAAGGAACAGCTCCTTTTCATAAGGGTAAGGGGATGTGACGGGAAGTGCCGTGCAGGTCCGACATGCCCGTGTCGGGCACACACGGTGCGCCCCGTCACCGGGGCGCGGTACTTGCATACCATAAACAGCAAACCGGGGGCAGCCCCATGTTGTTACGTGAGGCTGCCCCCGGCAGTTGCATCACTGTCGCAGGGACAGTCAGTTTCCAAACAAATTACTTGCTTGCGTTGTAGGTGTCGTTGTACATATCAACGATGTTCTGCATGTTCTGGGCTTCTACCTCAGCAACGTAGGTATCCCAATCGTTGTTGATGTCGGCCTGATTCATGGCAAACTTGCAGGTCCAAGCGTTGACGGTATCGGTCATGGGGGTGCCCCACAGGTTCAGCATCTCCATCTGGTCCTCGTCGAAGGTAACGGTGGGATCCAGCGGGCGCAGCTTGCGGTACTGGCCCTGACGGTCGTAGAAGTCACGCAGATCATCGGTGAAGTTGCTGGTCAGCAGCTCGGTGTTGCCGGAATACATGAAGTTGCCGCAGGCGTAGCCCAGCTCTTCACGCAGGTCGATCTGATCGTCGGAGGTCTGTCCGATGGACAGGCCTTTGCAGTAGTAACCGGGGGTCAGGCTGTAGGTGCCGTCGGTGACGGTGTAGGTCTCGCCCTCTTTGCCCCACTTGGTCAGGGTCAGGCCCTCGTCAGAGTACCACAGCCAGTCAACAAAGCGCATCATCTTGATGAACTCGTCCTCGCCCAGCTCTTTCAGAGCGTTGGAAGAGATCATGATACCGCACTCAAGGCGCTGGTTCTCGGCCTGATAGTCGGATGTGCCGATGGGAGTGAGGATGCGGTACAGCTCGTAGTTGCCCTCGCCCAGCTGCTCCTTGACCTTGGCGTCCTGGACAGCGTACTGGGCACGGTTGGTGGACATGATGGCGGTCTCGCCGCGGTAGAACTTGTTCAGCGCGGTGTCATCATCCTGGGTCCAAGTCTCAGGGTCAAGGACCTTGTTCTGGACGAGCTTCTGCAGGACAGTGTAGGCCTGCTTGTATTTGTCGGAGACAGAGCCGTCAACGAAGGAATCGCTGTCGGCGTCATAGACCAGACCGTAGTTGGTGGTGATGGCCCAGCCGGTGTTGATATCGTAGGAGGCACCCAGCAGCTTCAGCAGGTTGCCGCCCTGACCGTAACCGGAGGTCTGGCCGCACCACATATCGGACCAGATGTAGTCATTCTCGCCGCACATGCCCTGCTCGACCATGTACTGCTTGACGCCGATCAGCACGTCGGCGAACTTGTCCCAGGTCCAATCCTTTTCCAGCTCGGTGACATCGTAGCCGGCAGCGTCAAAGATGTCCTTGCGGACGAGGAAGGTGTAATCCTGCAGAGCGGTCTCCTTCAGGCCGGGCAGGCGGTAGTACTTGCCGTCGGCCTGCGTGATGGTGGCCAAGTCGTCCTGCATGTTGTACTCCTCGACGAAGTTGGAGTAGTTGGGCATATACTGGACATAGTCGGAGACGGGGACAACGCCGCCGCCGGTGACATACGCAGTTTCAGAGTAGATCTTGGGGATGATGTAGGGGGAAGTGCCGGAAGAAACGGCCAAGGAAACCTTATCGGTGTAGTTGGAGTTGTCAACGACGGTCAGTTCCAGATGGACGTTAGTGGCATCCTCGATGGCCTTAAAGACGCCCTCGTTGATCCACTTGTCGTTCATGGGATAGGCGGGGTTGTCGTTGAAGAACATCGTGTAGGTGACAGGCTCGTCAGAGTGGAAGTGTTCGCCGTACTCATAGCCGAGGTTCGACTCGTCTGCAGCAGCGGTGTCGGTGGTAGCAGTGCTGCCATCGGTGTTGGTGGTGCTTGCAGCCGTGGAGCTGCCGGAGCCGCCGCAGGCAGCCAGAGACAGCACCATGCCGGTAGCCAGCACGAGGGATGTGAGCTTTTTCATGTTTCGTAACCTCCATTACGTTTTTTTTCCCTGCTCCCCGGAAGGCCCCGGGGAAACAGGCGTTTCTTTCATCCGAAGCCGGAGTCGGCGTCGGTTTTAAGACAGTGGAAAAACGGGACGCAGAGCACTAACGCGAAAACGTTAGCCCTTAACGCCGCCCAGCATCATGCCCTGCACGAAATACTTCTGGATGAAGGGGTAGATGCAAATGATGGGAGCGGATGTCAGCACCATGGCGCAGGACTTGATGTTGGAAGCGATCTGCATGGCGTCGCCTGCATCGGCACTTGTGCCGGAAGCGCTGCTGATGAGCTGGCGCAGATAGTAGGCAACGGGCCATTTCGTGGTCGTATCCAAGTAGAGGAAAGCATCAAACCAGTCGTTCCAGTACTGGACGACGTAGAACAGTGTCATGGTGGCAATGATGGGCTTGGACAGGGGGATGGCGATGCGCCAGAACACGCCCCACTTGTCCAGGCCGTCGATCTCGCCGGCTTCTTCCAGCTCACGGGGAAGAGTGAGGAAGAAGGAACGCATCAGGATGACGTAGTAGGTGGAGATCATGCCGGGCAGGATGAAGGATGCCACGGTATCGCGCAGACCCAAGGAAACCATCAAAATGTAGTTGGGGATCATGCCGCCGCCAAAGTACATCGTGAAAATGATGAACTTGTTGATGGCCTTGCCGCCGTACAGCTCCGCCTTGGAAAGGGGATAGGCCAGCAGGGCGCTGAACAGCAGAGCGCAGACCGTGCCAATGATGGAGTACACAACGGTGTTGCCGTAATAGGGGATGAACTTGCCGTCGGTGACGACGTATTTATATGTGGAGATGTTGAAGTCCTTCGGGATCAGGCCGACTTGGCCTGCAACGATCGCCTGCGTAGAGGAGAAGGACTGGGCGATCAAGTACAGGAACGGGTAGAGCATCGCAACGCTGATCAGCGTCAGGATGATGGCGTTAAAGACCTTGAACACGCGGTAACCGCCGGATTCCTTGATCTTCATGGGGCCCATAGTAGTTGCTTTTGCCATTATTTTATCCTCCTAATTACCACAAACCGCTGCCGGTCAGCCAAGAGGAGACCTTGTTGGCAACCGTGAGCAGGACCAGGTTGATGACACCTTGGAACAGGCCGACGGCCGTTGCGTAGCTGTAGTTGCCGGAGCCAAGGCCCATGCGGTAGACGTAGGTGGCGATGATGTCGGCTGTCTCATAGGTGGTGGGGGTGTACAGCAGGAAGACCTTCTCGAAAGCGGCGGAACCGCACAGGCTGCCGATGTTCAGAACCAACAGGGTGGAGATGGTGGGCAGGATGGCGGGGATGGTAACGTGCAGACACTGCTGGAAGCGGTTTGCGCCGTCCAGCTCAGCAGCCTCGTACAGTTCGGTGTTGATGCCGGACATGGCAGCCAAGTAAAGGATGGTGCCCCAGCCGAGGCCCTGCCATACGCCCGTGGTAACAAAGATCGTCGTGAACCACTCGGGCAGGGAGATGAAGGTGATGGCCTCGCCGCCCAGCTTGGTGATGAGGTTGTTGATGGGACCGCTGGTGGACAGAATCTCGCGGACCATGCCCGCAACGATGACCATCGAGATGAAGTGGGGCAGGTAGGAGATCGTCTGCACAATCTTCTTGAAGTGAACATTCTTGACCTCGTTCAGCAACAGGGCGAAGATCAGCGTCAGCGGGAAGCTGATGAGCAGATACTTGAAGTTCAACAGCAGTGTGTTCTTGAACGCACGCCAGAAGTTCTGATCCTTCATGAACTGGTTGAAGTACTTCAGGCCGCTCCATTCATCGCCGAAGATGCTGCTGCCGGCGCGGTAGCGGCGGAACGCAATGATGTTGCCGAACATCGGGATGTAGCGGAACACGATGTAGTACACAATGGGAATGAACATCATTGCGTACCATTGCCAGTACTTTTTAATGTGCTTCATCACGGCACCCGGCTTCTTGACAGTGGCCACAGAAGCGTCTTTTTGTGCAGTCTTGGGCATGGTTCTGTCTCTCCTTCCTAATATCAATCACAGGTCAAGGGCCTGCGTTGCGGACTGGGTGACGGTCAGCTTTGCGGGGGCCTGACCCATCAGCGCTACGCTGCGGGCATCAGGCTGGGAAGCACCGACATAAACGCTGTAGCTGCCTGCCTCGACGATCGGCGTGCCTTCCTCATTGCAGAGGGCGAAGGCGGCCAGCGGCAGGTGAATTTTGACCTGCTTCGTCTCACCGGGCTGCAGCTCGACCTTGGCAAGGCCTTTCAGCTGGGCGTTCGGGGTGTTCTCGCGCTCGGCCTTGACGTAAACCTCCACGCTCTCGCGGCCCGCAACAGAACCCTCGTTCGTGACGTCCACCGTCACATCGAGGCCGTCGGAGCCCGCCTCATTCGCGCTGACAGCAGCGTTCTTGAAGCCGAACTTCGTGTAGGACAGGCCGTAGCCGAAGGGGTAAAGGGCTTCCTTCTCCATGTAGCGGTAGGTGCGGCCCTTCATGGCGTAGTCGGTAAACTCCGGCAGGTCGCGGTCGCTGTGGTAGAAGGTGACAGGCAGTTTGCCCTGCGGGTTCGTCTCACCGAACAGAGCGCGGGCCACAGCCTCGCCGCCACGGGCACCGGGATACCAGGCTTCGAGAATGGCGTTTGCGTGCTCATCTGCATAGTTGACAGCCAATGCACTGCCGCCCAGCAGAACCAGAACAACAGGCTTGCCGCTCTCAACACAGGCTTTCAGGACTTCCTCCTGATGGCCGGGGAGCTTCAGGTTCGGCTTGTCGCCGCTGGCGAACTGGTTGCCCTTGTCGCCCTCCTCACCCTCAAGGCCGGAATCCAGACCGAGGACTGCGATAACGACATCGCTCTCCTCGCAGACGCCCTTGACCTCGCTCATCAGCTCGTTGGACTCGGCCAAGCCGTGGATGTTGTCGGCGTAGAGGTGGCAGCCCTGCGAGTAGCGGACTTTCACATCGTCGCCGAGGTAATCTTCAATGCCCTCCAGCACGGTGGTGTAGCGGGAGGCAGTGCCCTCATAGTTGCCCAGCAGCGCCTTGCGACTGTCGGCATTGGGGCCGATGACGCCGACGGTGTGCAGCTTGGACTTGTCCAGCGGCAGCGTGCCGTCGTTCTTCAGCAGCGTCATGATATTGTCGGCGACTTTCAGGTTCAGGGCCTTCATCTCGGCGCTGTCGACAACGTCGTAGCCAACCTTATTATAAGGAACCTGATCCTCGGCGTCAAACATACCCAGACGCATGCGGGTCACATACAGGCGGGTCAGGCTCTCGTCAATCTTCTCTTCGGAAAGCTTGCCCTCGGCAACGGCCTGCTCAAGGTAAACGTAGAGGTCACCGCAGTTCAGGTCGCAGCCGTTGTTAACGGCCAGTGCGACGGACTCCACAGGGCCGTCCGTGACCATGTGGCCGGTGTGGAAGTCCTTGATGGCCCAGCAGTCGGAGGTAACGTGGCCGTCAAAATGCCACTTGTCACGCAGGATATCCTTTAGCAGGGTCTTGCTGCCGCAGCAGGGCTCGCCATTCGTGCGGTTGTACGCACCCATGACGGCCTCGACGCCGGCTTCCTTGACCAGTGCGCGGAAGGCGGGCAGGTAGGTCTCCCACAGGTCCTGCTTGGAGACGATGGCGTTAAAGTGGTGGCGGTCGCTTTCGGGGCCAGAGTGTACGGCGAAATGCTTGGCGCAGGCGGCGGCCTGCAGGTAATCGGGATCGTCGCCCTGCATACCCTCAACAAAGCGGACGCCGAGGCGGCCCGTCAGGAACGGATCCTCGCCGTAAGTTTCGTGGCCACGGCCCCAGCGGGGATCGCGGAAGATGTTGATGTTGGGGGCCCAGACGGTCAGACCCTTGAAAATGTCACGGTCGCCGTGGGCGCGGCACATATTGTACTTGCCGCGAGCCTCAACGCCGACGGCGTTGCCAACCTGCTCCATCATGTCCTCGTCAAAGGCGGCGGCCATGCCGATGGCCTGGGGGAAGACGGTGGCAGTGCCCGCGCGGCCGATACCGTGGATGCCCTCGCTCCACCAGTTGTAAGCGGGGATGCCCAGACGCTCGATCGCGGGAGCCCAGCTCAGCATCTGGCTGACCTTCTCGTGCAGGGTCATCTGAGCAACGAGATCGGCCGCACGCTTGCGGTACTCAGCCTCTTTAGCGGGATTCTTGGTTCTCTTCATAGTGCTTTCTCCTGTTCTTCCGTGTCCTTTACAGAACGCCGAAGCCTAAAATGGTGAATACTTTGTCCGTGCCCGGCTCCTGCATCTTGATTTCGATGTGGTGCCGCTGCGCGGTTTCTTCCTTTAAGATAATGGCCGCATGGCAGTGGGTCCAACCGGCCTGCCGCGGGTCGTAGGCCGCAACCTCTTTGCCGTCTACCGTGACGACTGCCGCGCCGAACTCCTTGCTGCCCGAATCCTTAAAAACGAGCTGGATGCTGCGGCAGGTGATGTCCATCGTGAACGGGTTGTCGCCCGCGCCCCTCTTCCAGTTGTGGGGGAACTCGGGGGTGTTGACATCCTCGAAGTCGAAGGGCACGCTCTGTAAATCGGTGTCCGTCTCGGTGAAGCAGCCGGGGTCGATGACCGCGTCAAAGGGGTTCACACTGCGGTCCAGCAGCTTCGTCTCGGCAAAGTCGAAACCGTAGTAGGGGGCGAGCTCTTTCGGGGCAGGCCCTTCCTGCTGCTTGTCCAGCCGGTCCAGCATATACATGAGGCAGTCCCGCATGATGCGGTGCCCGCTGTTGGAGGGATGGAACACATCGTAGAAGTACTGGCGGCGGGTGATGACGCTGCGCTCACCGACACCAACGCGGAACTGCGGGCTGACGGCGTCCAGCACATTGACCATCGGCAGCTCATGCCGCCAACCGATGGGAGCCAAGCGATCCTTCAGGTTCCAGTCGTTGGCAAAAACGCTGAACAGCATCACAACGGCGGGCTCATTGGGGGCTGACCAGATCTTTTGGATCAGGCTCTCGTGCATCAGGCCCTTCGTCTCGTCAGCCTCGTCGTTGACGGCGAACTCGACGATGATCAGATCGGGCTGCACCGCACCGTCGCGGGTGATGTCGCGGTCATAGCGGATGATGCCGAGCTGGCAGGGCGTGCCGCCAACGCCCGCTTTAATGTAGCGGACATATGCGCCGTGGTCGGGTGTGTACCTTTCGCAGATGGCCTCATAGGTCTTGCGCGCGTAGCACATTTCCTGCGAGGGAACCGCACCCGCGCCCTGTGTGATGGAGCCGCCCAGGAAGGCGATCGTCGTGGGCTTGCCATCGCGGAGCTGCTGCAACACACGCTTGATACGGATGTTGTTGCCGGTGCTCAGGCAGCTGCGGGCGATCATCTCGCCGTAGGCGGGCGTATCGAAAGCCACGGGCGGGTCGGGGTCAACCTCGGGGACTGTGTAGCCGTCGTTCAAGTAGAGCTTGACGGTGGCCGTGGCGATGTCCTTCGGTTTGACGAGCTCGAACAGAAACTCCTGCGGCGTCTCGTCGCTGTCGGACCACTGCTGTTCATCCATGACCATGATGTGCTCGGTGCCATCGGTGGTAATCTTCATGCTGTTGCGGCTGCCGCCGCTGCCCAGTTCCCCGGAGAAGCCGAGGGTGAAGGTCACGACCTTGTCGGGCAGGTCGCCGACGATGCTGACGCCGATGCTGTGCACGAGCTTACGGAAGCCCTTGGCCGTGCGAAGCATTTCCAGAATGTTCTCATCGTCAATGCCGCCGACCATCTTGGCGAAAGTTACAAGGCGGTCACCATTGATATAAACGGGGTGGCGGCCTACGCCGTCATTGCTCGGCAGGCCGCCGACTGGCTTGTCCAGCAGCACATAAAATCCCGGGCGTTTGGCCGTTGGGTCCTTGGGTGCGATCTTGTCCAACACCGTTTGCTTCACTCTTTTCTGAATTGTCTGTGTCTTATGTTTGGTGAGCTCATCACAGGCCAAACATATCATCTGCCATTATTATACCGCATTCCGAGAATGCATGCTTATCATTTTTTGCTATGTATCTTATCAATATTTGCTGTTTTTGCAGGCTTGTCGATTGTTTTTTGTGCAATGTGCTAGAAAGAAAAACATAGTTTTTGTGCGATTTGAGAAACGAATTGTAACTTTCGTGTCATCATTATGGATAAATGGTGCATACTGTGCCGCGAATTTTTCCTACTTGCTGCGCTTGTTCGGCACCGCCAATATTTGCATGGCCTGAAAAATAGCACAAAATAAGCATTGCAAAAGCCGAAAGTCCCGAAAACAACGGGGCCTTTCTTGCAAAATACGTCATTTTTTGCGCTAAATTCCACGCTTACACTGCGTTATAAGTGGAATGCAGGGGGTGCTGTATTTATGTTGCCCTGTTGAAAATCGAGCCCGGTACCCCCTTGATTTTGCCGCCGCAACCTGCTATATTGAGCCAAAACCGAACAAAGAAAGGGGCCGATTTATGGCAGCAGTTACCCTGCCCACACACTATCGCAACGTTTTTGCGGAGCTGGGCTATGCGCAGGCGGAGATCGACGCACGCATTGAAAATACGTTTCATACCATTTTTTACGGGGACGAGGCCCACCGCTTCTACCACCCCACCGGGCCGGGCCTTGCCTACATCGAGGACACGGGCAACCACGACGTCCGTACCGAGGGCATGAGCTACGGCATGATGCTCTGCGTACAGACTGATCACAAGGCCGAATTTGACGCACTGTGGAGTTGGGTCATGCACTATATGTACATGCAGGACGGCCCCAACGCAGGGTACTTTGCCTGGTCATGCCAACCCGACGGCACCCCAAACGCCAATGGCCCAGCCCCCGACGGCGAGGAATATTTTGCCATGGCGCTCTTTTTTGCGGCGGGGCGCTGGGGCTGCGGCAGCGGAATCTATGATTACGCCGCCATGGCCCGACGCATCCTGCACAGCTGCCTGCATAAGGGCGAAAAGCCCGGCACGGGCCGCCCGATGTGGGACCCCGAAAACCACCTTATCAAATTTATCACCGAGTGTGATTTCACCGATCCGTCCTACCATCTGCCCCACTTCTATACACTGTTCTCGCTGTGGGCCGACGAGGCGGATCGCCCGTTCTGGGCCGAGGCTGCCCGGGCTAGCCGCGCATTTCTCCATAAAGCGTGCCACCCGGTCACGGGCCTCTGCGCCGAGTATTCCCTCTACGACGGTACACCCCACAACCGCTCGGACCGTGACCAGCGCCACGACCTGTATTACAGCGATGCCTACCGCACCATCGCCAACATGGCGCTGGACTACGCCTGGTTCGGGGCCGACCCGTGGCAGGCCGAAAACGCCGAGCGGCTGCAAAAATTTTTCTGCGAGACGCTGTGCGGCCGCACAAACGGCATCTGGGAGATCGATGGCACACCGCTGCCCGGGGAGGCCCTGCACCCCGTGGCCATCACGGCCACCAACGCCCAGGCGAGCCTGGCGGCGGGCGGCCCCAACGCCGAGGTTTGCGTGCGCCGTTTCTGGAACACGCCCCTGCGGGATGGCCCACGCCGCTATTACGACAACTGCCTGTACTTCTTTGCCCTGCTGGCTCTCAGCGGCCGATACCGCATTTGGCCGCTGTAAGGCGTTCTGATATAGTAAAAAAGGAGTAACCTATGATGATGCAATTTGCCTGCACGGCCCGGTCGGCGGACGATGAGGACTACCGCCCGCTGGCTGAAACGCCGCTGACGCTGGACTTTGCCTATGACCACGGCGTTTCGACTTTGGCCGATCCGGCGGTCTGGCAGGTGACGCTGACCAACAACGCCGCCGCCCCATGGCGCGGCGTTGTTAAGCTGGAACACTGCGTTGCTCACGATGCACCGCGCTTTTTCTTGCCCGGATTCCTCTATGGCCGCAATCGCGGCGAGGCCCCGATCCGCGTTGACAACCGCTACCCAAGGCTGCGGGCGGGTACGCCGGAGTTTCCCGCATCGCCTTGGTGGATGGTCCGCGCTGATCGCCTCAGCCACCCCGCAGCCTTCCTGCTGGACGGCGGACGGTGGTATGGGCTCTCGGCTGCGCCATATTTCGTGCGCCAAAACGGCGTGCTGCAACCCTGGCAGCCCGGCAGGGCGGGGACGTTCGCACAGTTTGCAGGCTTTACCTGCTCGCTGGACACGGGCAGTGTCGGCTACACGCTGGGGTACGAAAACGCGCCCTGGCTGTTTGTGCAGTCCCACAACATCAAGCCCCGCGCCCCAATGGGTGAAAACTGCTTGACGCTGGCGGCGGGGGAGAGCGTTGCCTTCCCGCTGTACCTCTATGATTTTGTCGCGGTGGATGGCGAGCGCACGCTGTACGCGGCGCTGGAGGCCGTCTATGGGCTGTGGCACACGCCGCCGCGCCCCGGCACGACCCCCTCCCACGCGGCAGAGCTGCTGGCCGGGGCCGTTACCCGCGACGCTTGGCTGCCCGACGATAAAAACTATGTCGGCATCACCAAAGAGCGCTCGGACGGCAGCTATGAGCAGAACAAGATCTTCTCCATCAGCTGGACCAACGGCCTGTCCGCCGCCGTGCCCTGCCTGCAGGCGGCGCACCGCCTGGGGGATGAGACGATCCGCGCTGCGGCCCTTGCCTGCATCGACAATATTGTGCAGAACTCTTTGGACCCGCGCTGCGGCCTGCCCAACGAGACCTGGGACGCCGAAAACGGCTGGAGCTGTCGGGGCTGGTGGTTCGACGGCATGTACACGGGCGGGCATTCCGGCTATCTGGTCGGACAGACGCTTTATTATATCCTAAAGGCCTATCGGCTCGAAGCTGCCCGCGGCATCGACCACCCCGACTGGCTCGCCTTTGTGCAGGGCGTGGTGCCACGGCTGGCGGCAGCACGCAACGGCGACGGCGAGTACCCGTTTACCCTGTCGGAGCAAACGGGCGCAGGGTTGGAATACGATTCCCTGGGCAGCGCCTGGTGCTTGGCCGCTGAGGCTGCGCTGATGCAGCTGACGGGCGACACCACCGACCTGCCCGCCATGGAGCGCAGCGAGGTACACTACTACGACGCCTTTATCCGTCGTGCTGAGTGTTACGGCGGCCCGCCGGATACCAGCAAAGCCGTGGACAGCGAGGGTGTGCTGGCCTACATCCGCGTTGCGCGGCTGCTGCACGAGTTGACGGGCAAGGCCGTCTACCTCGACCACCTGCGGGACGCACTGTGCTATGAGTACAGCTTTAAATTCTGCTACAATGTGCCCGTACAGGTCCCGCCGCTGTCCCGCCTCGGCTGGTCGAGCTGCGGCGGCAGCATCACTTCGGTGGCCAACCCGCACATTCACCCCATGTCCTGCACAGTTGCCGACGAGATGTTCTACTATCTGCGCCACCGCCCCGATGCCTATATTGAATCCCGTTTAAAGGATACGGTGGGCTGGTCGCTGCAGACCTTCAACACCTTTGACCGCGAGTACGACTACGGCCGCGCGGGCTGGATGTCCGAGCGGTTCTGCCACTGCGAGGGCCTGCTGGTGCAGACCTACCCCGACGGCAGTCTTGCCAGCACATGGTTTGCGCTGATGCCCTGGGCTTGCGGCAGCGTGCTGGAAGGCGTGTGCGGCACGTGGTGGGACTATAAAGAGAAAGAGGAAAATTTGGTATGACGATTGTACACAATCCTATCCTACCCGGATTCTATCCAGATCCATCAATCTGCGCGGTGGGGCGCGATTTTTATCTGGTGAACTCGACGTTCGCCTATTTCCCCGGCGTGCCGATTTTCCACAGCCGCGATCTGGCACACTGGCGCCAGATCGGTAATGTGCTGACGCGCCCCTCGCAGCTGCCGTTGGACGGCTGCCGCCACTCCCGTGGCATCTATGCGCCGACACTCCGCTACCATGACGGCACATTTTATCTCATAACAACGAATATTTCTGGTGGTGGAAACTTCATCGTGACCGCCCAGGACCCCGCAGGCCCGTGGTCGGAGCCGTATTGGCTGGGCGACGCCGCCCAGGGTATCGACCCAAGCCTGCTGTTCGACGACGATGGCCGCTGCTATTATGTGGGAAACCGCCCTAATCCCGCAGGCGAGCAATACGGAGGCGATTGGGAAATTTGGGCGCAGGAATTGGACTTGACCACGATGCGGCTGACGGGGGAGAGCCATGCTTTGTGGAAAGGTGCGCTGCGGGACGTCATCTGGCCCGAAGGTCCACACCTCTATAAAAAGGACGGGATGTATTACTTGATGATCGCTGAGGGCGGCACCGGGCCGAACCACAGTGTATCGGTAGCACGCAGCAAACACGTTTTTGGCCCGTATGCCGGCAATCCGAACAATCCTATTCTGACCCACCGCCACTTGGGCTCACAGTACCCCGTGACCTGTGTTGGACATGGTGACCTTGCCGCCGATGCGGAGGGAAACTGGTATATGGTTATGCTGGGAATGCGCCCCTGCGGCGGCCATACCCTTATGGGCCGCGAAACATTCTTAGCCCGCGTGGAGTGGCAAAACGGCTGGCCTGTTGTGAATCCGGGCATCGGAAAGTTGGAGGAAACGTTCCCGGTGTCCCTGCCGGAAGAACGCACTGCAGAGACGCCTTTGGTATACACCTTCCCTACGCCGGAGTTGCCGCCGGAATTTCTAACGCTGCGCGGGCCTGTGCCGTGGCAGGCCGACGGACGCCTTCTGCTGCCGCTTTTGCCTGCCGCCCTGCATGACCTGCACACGCCCGCCTACGCGGCGTTGCGCGTCTGTGGAGTGGACTGGCAGGCAGAGACGCAGTTGGACTTCACGCCACGCACACAATTTGAGACTGCGGGCCTTGCCTATGTGCAGAGTAGTTTTTCCCATCTGCGCATAGAAAAAGTGCTTACAGACGATGGCTTTGCATTGCGCTTGACGACCCGTGAAAACGACAAAGATAAAATTTTGGCCGAGCAGTCCATCCCCGACGGGCCGCTGATTCTGCGGCTGATTGCCCACAGGTTGCATATGGCTGTGTATTATGTGGTGGGCGGCAGCACTGCCTGCCTGGCCGATGCTATCGACCTACGTCCCTACAGCACAGAGTCTGCGGGAGGCTTCACCGGATGCACGGTAGGCATGTACGCCAGTGCAAATGGAGCGATAAGCGATAGCAAAGCTTCCTTCTCGTGGTTTGCCATGCGGAATCTGTAATAAAATAGGCTGCCCCGCATAAAAGACGGGACAGCCTTCGGCACATAATTTACACCGTATCGAATTTGAAAGTCGTCTGCGACGCATGCCAATTATGGGAGTGCCATCGACCATCTGAAATACCAGCACGATGAGTTTCATCTGGTTCCCGTTCTGGATGAAAGCGGGAATATAGCTGGAAGAAATTTTATAGGGCAATACCGCATAATTCTAAGTGCCGATACGGCGAGCGAGGTGCGGCAGATGCCAAGCCAAAAGCGCAGATAATACTGGATGTCTTATCGAGCATTTTGGCAACGCAGATGCCGTGCCGCAGCCGCCGAAGCGGTGCTTAAGCCGCTAGGCGGGAATTGTGCGGTGTTGCCATAAAGAACGCACGGACGAAAAATATTCCGGAAATTCATGTACAAATGATGGCGAACGGCAACCGAACAACAGACAGCACAAAAGCACCCCCTGCACCAAAAGCACAATGCTTTCCGGTGCAGGGGGTGTTGTGGTTCAGTTCAGCCGGTCAGCCAAAACCATCAATCTTCGATCGTGATTTTGGTGATGACAGGCATCTGTTTGGGCTTGTTCCAGGTTTCAGGGCCGTAAGTGGGCTGGTTGGCAATGGCGTCCAGCACATCAAAACCGCTCTCCATTTCGCCAAAGGCGGCGTAACGGCCGTCCAGCTTGGCAGCATCCTTGTGAACAACAAAGAACTGCGTGCCGGCGGTATCAAAGTCATCATCGCGCGCCATGGAAAGGGCACCGCGGATATGCTTGAGCGGGTTGTTGACGCCATTTTCCGTAAACTCGCCCTTAATATGCCAATCACTGTCCGTCATGATGTCATTGTCCGGCGAACCGCCCTGAATGACATAATCCTTAACGATGCGGCACCAGCACAAACCATCATAAAAACCGCTGCGTGCAGTTTTTACAAAGTTTGCCACGGTGAGGGGGGCATATTCCGGGTACAGCGTAAAAACCATAGTACCAAAATCCCTGGTTTCAATCGTGCAGCGCATTAGCCGACCTTCACATCCTTGAAGAACAGGTTGCCGGAAGCAGTCATGTAGAAACCGCTGATGTTGTCGTGCATCAGGTAGTTGTTGGACTTGTAGTACAGGGGCAGAACAGCGTAATCGTTGGAAACGATAGCGTCAGCCTGCAGGGTCAGCTCAGCAGCCTTGGCCGGATCGTTCTCAGCCTTGACCTGCTCAACCAGAGCGTCATAATCGGCGTTGGAATAGAACAGGTTGTTGGAAGAATCGCCGGTCTTGCACAGGGGCAGGAAGCTCATGGGGTTCAGGTAGTCAGCGCTCCAGCCCATGGCAGCAACCTGATAGTTGCCTTTCTGAACGTCGTCATAGAAGATGCTCCACTCGTTGGAGGAAACTTCAACATTGATGTTCAGGTTGTTCTTCAGCATTTCAGCCATAGCTTCAACGACCTTCTTGACGGTGTCGTTGTCGTAGTAGCTCAGGGTCAGAGTGGGGAAGCCTTCGCCGTTGGGGTAGCCAGCCTCTGCCAGGGCAGCCTGGGCACCCTCAACATCAGCGGTAGCGGACAGGCCAAAGCTTTCGCGGCCTTCGGTGATATCCTTGCCATCAACAGAGTAGCCAGGAGCCAGGAAGCTGTAAGCGGGCTGCGCATCGATCTGCACAACGTTGTCGATGATGGACTGACGGTCGATGGCCAGGCAGATTGCCTTGCGGACCAGAACATTGTTCACAGGCTCGGCAGAGCAGTTGAAGTCATAGTAAACGGTGCCGTAGCTGGGGCTGGTCTGCACACCGGCATTCTCGGCCTTCAGGCGGGCAAAGTCAGAAGAAGGAATGCTGTCAACGCCGTCAACCTCGCCGGACTCGTAAGCGGTCAGAGCAGTTGCCTGATCCAGAACGTAGCGGAAGGTGACCTTCTGCAGGGAGACATTCTCAGCATCCCAGTAGTTCTCGTTCTTTTCCAGAATGACGTTTTCGTTCATGCTCATGCTGGCGATCTTGAAGGGGCCGTTGCAGATATAGGTATCTGCTTCGGTGGACCACTTGTCGCCGTTGGCTTCAACGGTGGCTTTCTGAACAGGGGAGAAGGTCCACATGCTCAGGATGTCGATGAAATAGGAGGTGGGCTGGATCAGGGTGATCTCCAGGGTCTTGTCATCCAAAGCCTTCACGCCCAGGTCGTCAGCGGTGGCGGTGCCGTCGTAATACTCCTGAGCATTCTTGATGTAATCGGTAGCCATGCTGACGTACTGTGCGGCGGTGGCCGGGGTCAGAACGCGCTGAATGGTGTAAACGTAATCTTCAGCGGTCAGGTCGCTGCCATCGCTCCACTTCAGGCCGTCACGCAGGTGGAAGGTGTAGGTCAGGCCGTCGTCGCTGATATCCCAGCTTTCAGCGTTGCCGGGAACCAGGGTGCCGGTGCTGTCATAGGTAACAAGGCCTTCGAAGCAGTTGATCAGAACATACTGTGCGAAGGAGTTGTTGGTCACGCTCGGATCCAGGCCGTCGGGAATGTTGCTCAGAACAAAGGTCAGTTCCTGGGCGGCATCACCGGTAGACTCGGAGGAAGCGGTGGTGGAAGTTGCTTCGCTGCTGGCAGCAGAAGAAACATCGGAGATGTTCTGGGGCTCATTGGAAGCGCCGCAGGCGCTGAGCAAGGAGACCGCCAGCGTGCCGGCAAGAGCGGCACTGATGACTTTCTTTTTCATGTGTATCCCCCTCGAAAAGAAAATAATGTATGTTTGCCGTTCCTTTGCACCGGCAGGGCGCAGCAAACCGGGCAGGGGAGCCAAAACGGAACAGCACCACCGTGTTGCACATCCCGCTTTGGCCGCCGGTACCCGTTTGCGGCAGGCTGCCGGAACAAGAAACGGAGAAACCAAAATAAAAAGGCTTAATACAGGTGGCAGGCCACAAAATGGCCGGGTGCGGCTTCCTTCATGGCCGGGGTCTGCTCGCTGCAAATGGGCTTTGCATAGGGGCAGCGGCCACAGAACCGGCAGCCGGGTTTCGGGTTGACCGGGCTGGGCAGATCGCCCTCCACACCGGCGCTCGCATGGGCGCGGGCCAGCTTGGGGTCCGCGATGGGAATGCAGCTCAGCAGGCCCTTGGTGTAGGGGTGCAGCGGGTTTTTGTAGATCTCTTCGGAATCGCTGCTTTCCACCAGCTGGCCCAGGTACATCACGCCGATATCATCCGAAACGTAACGCACCATCGAAAGGTCGTGGGCGATAAACAGGTAAGAGGTACCTTCGGCCTGCTGGTAGTCACGCAGCAGGTTGACGACCTGTGCCTGAATGGAAACGTCCAGTGCGGAGATGGGCTCATCACAGATGACCAGTGCGGGGTTCAGCACCAGGGCGCGGGCAATGCCGACGCGCTGGCGCTGGCCGCCGGAAAACTCGTGGGCATACCGTCCGGCGTGTTCTGCCGTCAGGCCAACGCGGTTCAGCATGGCAAAGACTTTTTCGTCAACTTCCTGCTTGCTTTTGCAAACATGGTGGGCTTTCAGCGGCTCGGCAATGATATCGCGCACCGTCATGCGGGCGTTCAGCGAAGCATACGGATCCTGGAAGATCATCTGCATGTTGCGGCGCACCGGCTGCATCTGGCGGGGCTTGAGGTGGGCGATATCCTGCCCGTTGAAGATGATCTTGCCCTGCGAAGGCTCATAAATACGGATGATGGTGCGGGCGCAGCTGCTTTTGCCGCAGCCGGACTCGCCAACCAGGCCAAAGGTGCGGCCGCGGCGCAGCGTAAAGTTGACGTCATCTACTGCATGAACTTCCGCGTGCGGGCCGACAGAAAAGAATTTTGTCAGGTGCTCTACCTGAAGAATGGGCTGTTCCATTAGTGTGCCTTCCTTTCGGCTTCTGCCAGTTTTTCATGCAGAGGATTGCCCTCGGCCGGGGCGTCCGGCTGCAGCAGCCAGCAGCGTGCCTGACGGCTGCCAACCTGGACAAACGGCGGGCACTCGGCTGCGCAGATGTTGCGCGCAAACTGGCAGCGGGAAGCAAACGGGCAGCCCTTGGGGGGCTTGGTCATATCCGGCGGGCTGCCGGGGATGGACTGCAAACGCTCGCTCTTATCCTTGGTCAGGCCGGGGATGGAGGCCAGCAGGCCCATGGTGTAGGGGTGCAGCGGGTTTTCAAACAGATCGTTGATCTCCGCTTCCTCCATCACAAGGCCGCCGTACAGAACAACAACGCGGTCGCACAGCTCAGCCACAACGCCCAGGTCATGGGTGATAAAGATGATGCTGGTGCCGTATTCCTCCTGCAGGGAGCGCATCTGTTTCAAAATCTGGTGCTGGATGGTCACATCCAGGGCGGTGGTGGGCTCGTCCGCAATCAACAGGTCGGGGTGGTTGGCCAGCGCCATGGCGATCATGACGCGCTGGCGCATACCGCCGGAAAATTCATGCGGGTAGGATTTCAGCCGCTTTTCGGCTTCGGGAATACGTACTTCGCGGAACAGCTCCAGCGTGGCAGCCTGCAGCTCGTCGCGCTTCATCTCCGGGTGGTGTACATGGATCATTTCGGCAACCTGTTTGCCAACGGGAATCAGCGGATTCAGGCTGGACATGGGGTCCTGAAACACCATGGCGATCTTCTGGCCGCGGATTTCGCGCATCTGCTTATCGCTGACTTTGGTCAGGTCGGTGCCTTCAAATTCAATTTTGCCGTTTTTAATGCGGGCAGTATCGGCCAGCAGGCGCAGGATGGACATGGAAGTAACGCTTTTGCCGCTGCCGGATTCACCAACGATACCAAGGATCTCGCCCTTATGCACTTCAAAGCTGACGCCGCGCACAGCCTGCACTTCGCCGGAGGAAGTCATAAAGGAGGTTTTCAGATCCTCTACCTTCAAAATCGTCTCGCTCATTTTGCTCTCCTTACTTCTTCAGCTTCGGGTCCAGTGCATCACGCAAACCATCGCCGACAAAGTTAAAGGCAAACATGATCACACAAATCATCAAAGCAGGGATCAACAGCTCGTGCGGGCTGGTGCGCAGGTTGGCAGATGCATCGTTGCACATGGTGCCAAGGCTGGCCAGCGGGGGCTGCAGGCCGATGCCCAAATAACCCAGGAAAGCCTCCATAAAGATGGCAGAGGGGATGAGCATGGTAATGGTAACAAGGATGGAGCCGAGCGCGTTGGGAATCAGGTGGTCAAACAGAATCGTTGTGGCAGAGGAACCAATGGTCTTGGCGGCAAGAACGAATTCCTGCTGCTTCAGGCTCAGGATCTGGCCGCGCACAACACGGGCCATATCCACCCAGTACACGCTGCCCAAGGCAACAATGATGCTCTGGATACCGGCACCCAGCACCTGCATGATCAGGATAACATACAGCGTCAGGGGAATGGTGGAGATAATATCCACAATACGCATCATGATCATATCCACGGTGCCGCCCAGGTAACCGGAAATACCGCCGTACAGAATGCCGATGATGAGGTTGACGAACGCAGCCATCAAGGCAACCAGCATGGAAATGCGGGTGCCGTACATCAGGCGGGTCAGCACATCGCGGCCCAGGGCGTCAGTGCCAAGGATGTAGGATTTGTTCCACATCGTCTTGGACGGGTAGATGCTGCCGGTGGCTTCATCGGCAATGACATAGGGGCTGCCGCCGTAATACAGGGCAACCTCGGTGCCGTCGGCATCAAAGATGGTCATGGATTTATCGGATTCATCGCGCACCTTGCGCAACTGGCCGCTCAGCTTGCCGTCCGGGGTAACGGAGATGACTTTCAGGGCAGTGGTAATATACAGGTAGTCGCCGTTGGGGATCTGGTAAACCTTCATGGCCGGCGGAACGTTGACAACCTCCAGATTCTGCACGGAGTAATCATACGGGGTAAACAGGGGGCCGACCAATGCAAAAAGCATCAGGGCGATAATAATTACAAAACCGGCGATGGCCGTCGGCTTGCGGCGGAAACGGAACCAGACGTCACCTGCAAAGGTGCGGCTTTTGGACCAGATTTTTTCACGGTCGCTGTTATCGGTAGCAAGCGGTTCCCACTTGTTCTGTGCGGTTAAATCTGCCATAAGTGTTTTCACCTTTCCTCAACATTACGCGTCAAACTTGATTCTGGGGTCGATCAGGCAGTAGAAGATATCGACCAAAAGCACCATTGCCATCAGGAACGCAGCAAAGAAGATGGTAACGCCCATGATGGTGGTGTAATCGCGCTGGGTCACGCTGTTTACAAAGTAATAGCCGATGCCGGGAATGGCGAAAATCTTTTCAACAACAAAGCTGCCGGTCAAAAGGCCAGCCACCGTGGGGCCAAGCACCGTAATGACGGGGATCAGCGCATTGCGCAGGGCATGCTTGGTAACAACGGCGAACTCGGTCAGGCCCTTGGCGCGGGCGGTGCGGATGTAATCCTGGCCCATAACTTCCAGCAGGCTGGAGCGCATCAGGCGGGCCAGGTAGCTGACGGAATAGCCGCCCATAGCGATGACGGGCAGGATGTAGCTCTTCCAGCTGTCCAGGCCGAAGGTAGGCAGTACGTTCAGCTTAAAGGAGAATACATAAATCAGCACGGAGGCGATCACGAAAGACGGAATAGTAACGCCGATGGTTGCAATGGCCATCAGCAGCATATCCTGCCATTTGCCGTTTTTCAGCGCGGCCAGTATGCCCATGGGGATGGAGGTAAGCAGCACAAACACCAGGGTGACAAGGCCCAGCTTGGCGGATACCGGCGCACCGGTGGCAATAAAATCGTTGACGGTTTTGCCGGTATATTTATAGGAAGGGCCGAAATCGCCATGCAGCAGGCTGCCCAGATATTTGACAAACTGCACCGGCATGGGCTGGTCCAGGCCGTACTTGGCTTCCATGGCCTGGGTAACCTCTTCCGGCACGCCCTTGGTGTTGGTGAACGGGCCACCGGGAATGGAGTGCATCAGGGTGAAGGTAATCAGAATGATCATAAACATGGCAATGATCATGGTTCCGATGCGCTTCAGGATAAATTTAACCATTACGTTTCCTTCTTTCGTGTGCACGACCGCCGCACAGGGAATGGTGCCCCGACGGCTGCTCTGTGGCCATAGTGTGCACATGCGTTGTTCCTGGCGGCGGTACAGACTGACAATCCAGCCGCCTTATAATTATCTTATTATATAGCGGCAGCTTGCGGTTGTCATCGATTTTTATTCATATTTTTTTTACCTTTATAAAAATATCTGATTTGCATACAAAACAAACAGTGACGGTGAGAAAATGTGTAGAATAAGACCATGGATTATGAGGGAAAAAGCGATGAACAAAGCAAATGTGTCCTCGTGGTGAGAACAAAAAAGAGAAAATACGGGAATGAATACAGTATTGCCGACCCGGAAAGTTGGAAATTCCAGCGGGGCGGGCTTTGTATGGGTGGTTTAACGGCTTAACGCTCTAGTGAATAGCTGTGATGGTTGAAACAAAGAGCAATGCTCTGCCGCTGGAACGTGGGAAAGCGCTTCCGGCGCAAAATCGTGGGATCACTGCGGAATGGCAGGGGAACAAGCAGCGTACAGGGGGATGTGGTGGACTGGTTATGTGCGGAAAAAGGAAAAGTGAGACGAATGGAGGCGGATGGAGAACATACATAAGCCCAAAGGGATGCCCAACTCATCAAGTGAAACACGGCGCGAAAAAGCATAACGGCCACAGCGAGATAGCCGAAACACAGACCAAAACGCAAAAAGGCAATGGAAACGCAGCAAAATAGCAGAGGTGAGGAACAACAGAGCAAACTATCTGTCCTTGAATGGAATACACAAAATACAGGGAGTGGAAACGGCGTATGCAAGCCCGCCAAAACTGTATATATAATGCAAAAGATTGAATATATATACAGTATAACAGTAAGGGTCCCTCTGATGATAAAAGCGTGAAAATCGGCTTTCCATGGCACAGGAAGCCAGGATGGCGGCAGGCGCTGCAAAGTCAAAAGGTGCAGAATCTTTCCCGATATGTCCTCTATTCAAAAACATTTTTGCTCTGCATCCCCCGATTCCCGCACCTGTTCGGGGGGAGTTTTGGTATTTCCGTATCAGATAGAAAACAGCAGGCCTGTGCTGCGGCAGTACAGATTTGCGGGGCGTTCTGCTTTCCCTATACCGCAGGGGGGCTGCATATTGCAGAAAAATTACCGTTCCCTCGGTGCAGAATGGATGGCATATTCATTTATAGTGTAATAGAATGATTTCATTGAGTTCGTCAAAGCTAATACGGCGACAAAGAGCAGCACCGCGAAAGAATGGCTGCCGGAAACCATGCCGGAACCCACAGTCCACAGCAGAATGTTGAACACCGTCACAAAAGCGCTGGCATGAAGTGCAACGGTTATAAAGTTATAAGCAGCCTGAAGGCATTGCCGCACATGGTGCGAAGTGCAAGGGATGTTTTTTAAGCGATTTAAGGAGATTTAGAGATAGGAATGGGGCGATGGGCAGAATGTTTAAGCCAGACACGTAATTTCGCTAAAGCCCGGTTTAGCGAAATATGGAGGAGAGACAGAACAATCATCTTTATCACACGAATTGCACTACTACTAAAAAGCGCAGAATCCACTGTCGCCATCGAACCAATAGCACCGTACAGTATCAAGATTTTCATCTCATTTTGATACTGTACAATACGATCGGAAGTCTGCTGGATCATTACTTTTGTGGCGTCAATCTGGCTTTGCGTTTCCGGTTCATATCGCGCAGGTCAATGCCGTCTGCCAGAATGCCGCCAGAAAAGCTGGCGTGCGCCGCTGCGCTGGCTTCGTCACCATCAGCATTATGCTTTTGATGGACCCCGCGGTGGATGCAGTGGGCGGCTGGACAACGCGGACGATGTATCAGAGGTCATGCAGCGCTCACCTGTCGGTTCCCGTTTTGCCGTATAATTCTGCTGCTTTAACAAGAACGAAAATCTTTACGGCGGCAAAGAAATGCTGTATACTAAGGTGTAAAGACACCTTGGAGAAAATACTGTGGACAGGGAGCAAATGCTATGAATGACGAAAAAATCATCCTTGATCTTGTGATTGATGTGCAGAAAGATTTTATTACCGGGGCACTGGCCAACACACAGGCGCAGGCCAATGTGGCGCACCTGGCAGAGACCGCGCGGGCACACGCGCAGGCCGGGCACTGGATGTTCTTTACCCGTGATACCCACCAGGACAACTACCTGACCACGCGGGAGGGCCGCAGCCTGCCGATCGAGCACTGCATTGAGGGTGAGGATGGCTGGAATTTTGCGCCCGAACTGGAAAACGTCATGGCGGACACCGAGCCGGAAGTGTGCCACATTGTGGACAAACCCACGTTCGGCAGTTATATGCTGCCCAGCGAGATTCTGGATGAACTGATGGCACACAACAAGGCTGTTGAAGATATTGAAAAAATTGTTATTTACGGCTACTGCACCGATATCTGCGTGATTAGCAACGCCATGGTACTGCGTGCAGCTTTCCCGGAAACAGAGATCGAAGTTTTGTCGGACTGCTGCGCCGGGGTAACGCCCCAGAGCCACCAGACCGCGCTGGATGCCATGCGGGCCTGCCAGTTTACAATCATATAATAGGTGATGAAATAAAAAATACCGTGCAGCTTTTTTTGAACTGCACGGTATTTTTATCTGTTTGTCAGCTGGCGCAGCTGGTTCAGGTCCTCCCGCGTATCCACATCCCGCAGTTCGGCATCGTTCCGGGCGGACACAAGGCAGACGGAACCGGAGTGGGCCCGCGCAACGGCATTGCCGCCGCGGCCATCCGGCAGGTGAAGCAGCTCCGAAAAATAATCCGCGCCGAACAGCACTGGGCTGCCGGGGGTGCCATCGGCAGCGCACAGCCGCACAATGGCATCGGGGGCCGCTGCCAGCGCCAGTGCTTCCACACTTTGCTGCGTGAGCAGCGGCTGGTCCCCCGGCAGAAACAGGCAGCCGCGCAAAGCGGGCTCTTTTCCCAGCAATGCCGCCAGCCCCAGCCGGACCGTATCGCTGCGGTAGGGCTGCGCGTGGCGCAGAACGGGGACGCCCTGCGCGTTACAGAGCGCCTCAACCTCTTCCGAGCGGGTCACGACAATGCGGCAGGCCAGCAGCGGCAGAGCGGCTAGAGCCAGCGCATTGGCGATCAGCGGTGCACCGCAAAAATCCGCCATCAGCTTGTTTCCGCCGAACCGCCGCCCCAGCCCGGACGCCATGACCACGCAGCCGAGAGCGGGCGCGGGATCGTCCAAATCCACCACAAAGGCATCCTGACGGGCGCGCAGTGCGGTTAAAAATGGGGTATCCTGCTTACGCACAATAGCGAGAACGCGCTTTGCATCCAGCAGCGCTTCCACTGCCTGCCGGAATTCGGGGCAGCTATTTTCCAGGTAACCGAGTTCATCCAGCACCGCCCATTCGCTCTCCCCTGCCGCCATGCGGTGCAGGGCGGGTACTCCCAGCAGCAAAAAGCCGTCCGCCACGGGGCGCATCCGGTTTTCGCCTGGGGGCAGTGCCGGGTCAAAGCGGCCGATCACCGCTATTTTTCCGCCCACACTTTCTCGAATTTCCACACGGTCCGCAGGGTACGCTGCTGTGGTAATTTCCTGTGCCCCGGGGCAAAGCAATGGCACCAGCGCACGCAGCAGGGTGGTTTTTCCCGTACCGCGCCCGCCGGTCAACAGCAGGTGGCGCTTACCGCTCGCCCGGAAAGAACTTATCATAGAGCTCGCGGTCAGTCTGTACACAGGCATCACGGTAAGCCTCATACCTTTCCATAAAATTGCGGGCTTCATCCGTCAGGGTGCTGCCCCCGCCGCCGCGCCCGCCAATGGTTTTGCGGGTCAGCGCAAAGCCCAATTCTTTTTCCGCCCGCTTGACCATGCGCAGCGCTTTGGAGTAAGAAAGCCCCATGGCCTGTGCCGCCGCCCGCAGTGAGCCGGTCTCTTCAATCCGGTGCAGCAGGCGGCAGGGGCCTTCACCAAAAAAGCGCTCGCCGATATCATCGCAGAGCATCACATGAATCTTCGGTTTCATTTTTCTTTCCTCACAACGGCAGCAGCGCCAGCCGCACCCGGCCCGTGCGGTCGGTCACGGGCGCCAGTTCCAGCGGGCCGTATACTGCTGCCAGCGCGGATTGCAGCGCTTCAACCGGGTCGGTTCTGGGGTACAGCATGGCTCCAACCTGCCCGTTTTGCAGCACAATCAGCGTATCGCACCAGTCCAGCATCAGCATGGGGTCATGCAGGCAGATCAGCGCTGTTTTGCCGCTTGCATGCACAAATTCTGCCAGCAGCGCCGCCATATGGCTGCGGTTGGCAAGGTCCAGGGCGCTGTCCGGTTCATCCAGCAGCAGGAGCGGCGCGTCCTCCACAATGGTGCGCGCCAGAATACAGAGCTGGCGTTCGCCGCCGCTCAGCGTCAGGTAGTCCTGCTCGGCTTTATCCGCCAGGCCTACCGTGCGCAGGGCTTCTTCCGCTGCCGCACACATGGCAGCGGTGGGGCTTTGCAGCACGCCAAGGCGGGGGTTGCAGCCCATCAGCACAACTTCCCGTGCAGACATGGACACCGAAATTCCGCTTTGCTGCGGGATGTAACTGACCGTTTGTGCCAGACGCCTGGTAGAAAGGCTTTCCAGCGGCACACCATCCATCAGGCAGCGCCCCGTATGGGGCAAAAGCCCGGCCGCCGCGCGCAGCAGGGTGGTTTTTCCGCTGCCGTTCACCCCCAATATTCCCACCAGCTGGCCGGGGGTATCTATCGTAAAATGAACATTTTGCAGGATGTTCTTATCACCAAGACGGACGGCCAGATTCTCCACAGTGAACATTACCGCGTCTCCCTCCCCGGCTTTATAATAAGGTAGAGCAAAAACGGAACACCCAGCAGCGAGGTGAAGATGCTGACCGGCAGTTCGGTTGCCGCCACCGTTTTGGCAATGGTATCCGCCGCCAGCAGCAGCGTGCTGCCCACCAGCCCGCTGAGCAGGCTGGTGGAGCGGCGGTTGTGCCCCGCCAGCAGCCGCGCACAGTGGGGGGCCAGAAGCCCGACAAAGCTGATCAGCCCAGTCACGCTGACAACTGTGGCCACCACCAGCGTTGCCAATGTCAGCAGCAGAAAACGCATCCGCCCCACCGGAACCCCCAGCAGCCGCGCTTCATCCTCTTCCACGGATAAAAGCATCGCCTGACGGTGCAAGGAAAAAATTACGGCGCAGCAGGAAAAAGCCATTGGAACGGGGAACCACACCCGGCTTTGCGTTACCCCCGCCAGGCTGCCCATGATCCAATATTCAATGCTGGCCAGCTCTTTTTCCGGGTCAGCGGTCAGCTTTAGCAGCATCAAAAGAGTTTGCGCCAGCGCGTGTACAGCAATGCCCGCCAGCACCAGGTTCATCTTGCTGCGTCCCGGCGCGGCGGCCGCCAGGCCAAGCGAGAGAAACACCGCTGCCAGCCCGCCCGCAAAGGCGCATACCGTGGTGCCCAGCGTGCCCGAAGAGACAAACAAGATGGCAAATGCTGCGCCAACGCTGGCCCCCGACGATACCCCAATGATATCCGGGCTTGCCAGTGGATTGCGGAAAACAGTCTGGTACACAAAGCCCGCCACGCCAAGACCGAACCCGCCCGCCAGCGCCATCACGGCACGGGGCAGGCGCAGCACCGTGAAGGTGCGCACTGCCATGGCATCCCCCGCCAGCAGCGCCTGCAATGTTATGGGGTAGCGGCCAAAATAAAGCGCCGCACCAAAGGCCATAAAAACGCAGAGCGCTGCGCCAAAAAGGCACAGCGCCGTGCGTTTGCGGTTATTATTCATAAGATTCGGGGGTAAAGCCATAGAAGCTACCATAGAATTCATCGGCAGCAGCGTGGTAATACTCCTCGGTCACCTGCTCCGGGTGCAGCACGCTGGCAAGGTAAACACTGCCAAGGAAGCTGGCCGGTACGGGGGAATCCACAGCCTCAACGGCGTGGGGCAGCTGGTAAACATGGCCCTCCTTGACGGCAGTGCAGTCGGCCAAAGCGGCATCGTTCAGAACAGAATCAACGTCATACTCTGCATCGGATGCCAGAATGATGTAATCGGGGTTCCAATCCAGGATCTGCTCATAGGAAACTTCGGCCCAGTAGGTATCTTCCACGCTGGCGGCGGCGTTTGTGCCGTTGGCGTTTTCGATCATCGTGTTCTGATACATAGCGGGGCCTGCGGTTTCCAGCACAGAGCTGTTGCCTGCCAGGTAAACACTGGGGGCATCGGTGCCGGCAACGGCTTCGGCCAGGGCGGCCAGGTTGCTGTCAATGGCCATCTCCAGCTCCTCGCCGCGGGCAACGGTGTTGGTTGCCTGGGCCAGCAGCTCGATTGCGCCGAACAGGTCCGCCTGGTTTTCCGGCTTAACAGCCAGCACGGTCAGGCCCATTTCCTCCATCTGGGGGATGGAATCCTTGAGCTTGGCGGGCACGATGACAAGATCCGGGGCCAGCGCAGCGCAGCCTTCGAGGTCAAACTCTTTGGCGGTGCCAATGCTGGGCAGGGACTGGATCTCCGGGGCGGACAGGCTGTAGATGTTGCGTTTGTCGGCCTTGGCTTCCACGCCAACCAGCTCGTTCTGCACACCCAGCGCAATCAGCAGGCTGGTGGAAATGTAGTAGCCGCTGGCAAGGGTTTTGGGTTCTTCCTCAATGGTAACTTCGCGGCCCAGCTGGTCGGTAACGGTCAGCGGGTAGGTAACCGCCGTTTTGGCGGCAGGTTCTTCCGGTGCAGCAGTGGCTTCCGGGGCTGCGGTAGCCTCTACGGAAGCAGCCTCGCTGGCTGCGGTACTGCTGGCAGCAGCGGTGCTGCCGCAGGCTGTCAGTGCCATAGCGGCGGCCAGCAGCAGGGCGGTCATTTTGGTCATTTTCATGTTTCTTACTTCCCTCTAAAACCAATATTCCGTTGTGTTTTTCAAACAACAACGGAATTATAGCAGAATTTGTGGTAAAATAAAAGTGGTTATACACAAAAGTATGATTTTACCCAAAAACGGAGAGCATTCTATGATAACAATTCGAGAATATGCCCGCCCCGCCACACTGGAAGAAGCATGGCAGCTGAACCAGAAGCGCCCGAACCGGGTGCTGGGAGGGATGCTGTGGCTGAAAATGGAAAAAATCAGCGTTGGCACAGCCATTGACCTATCTGCGCTGGGGTTGGATACCATTGAAGAAACCGATACCGAATTTGCCATTGGCGCCATGGCAACGCTGCGCAGCCTGGAAACCCACGCCGCGCTGAACGCGGCCACCAACGGCGCCATGCGGGAGGCCGTGCGCCATATTGTGGGGGTGCAGTTCCGCAACTGCGCCACCGTGGGCGGCAGCGTGTACGGGCGGTTTGGCTTTTCAGATGTATTAACGCTGCTGCTGGCGCTGGACTGCGATGTGGAGCTGTACAAAGCAGGCCGGATGCCCATTGCACAGTTTGCCGCCCTGCCCTATGACCGTGATATTTTGACCCATGTTTACATAAAAAAGACGCCGGGGCTTGCCGTGCATTACCAGTCTGTGCGGGCCACCCAGACGGACTTCCCGATTTTGACCTGCGCTGCTGCACGCACGGCGGATGGAGCCTACCGCTTTGCCATCGGTGCACGCCCCATGAAAGCCATGCTTGTCTGCCCCACGGCCGCCCCGGATGAGCTGCCCGCCGCCGTACAGGCTGCGGTGCCCACCGGCAGCAACCTGCGCGGCAGTGCCGCCTACCGCACCCATCTGGTGGGGGTGCTTGTCAAGCGTGCCGTACAGGCACTGGGGAACCTGGAGGTGCTCTGATGCAAATTCATTTTACATTGAACCATAAAAAAACAGCTGCTGAGATCGCCCCCGATACCCTGCTGATTGATCTGGTGCGCTCTTTAGGCTGCAAAAGCGTCAAGCGCGGGTGCGAAACCGCCAACTGCGGGCTGTGCACCGTGTTTTTGGACGAAAAGCCGGTGCTTTCCTGCTCTGTACTGGCGGCGCGGGTGGATGGCCGCAGCGTTACCACGCTGGAGGGCCTGCAGGAGGAAGCCGCTGAGTTCGGCGCGTTCATCGCTGACCAGGGGGCCGAGCAGTGCGGCTTCTGCAACCCCGGCTTTATCATGAATGCGCTGGCCCTTTTCCGCGAAAAACCCGACCCCAATGAGGAGGAGATCAAGGAATACCTTGCGGGCAACCTTTGCCGCTGCTCCGGGTACGAAGGCCAGCTGCGCGGGATCCAGAACTTTTTGGCGTGGAAAAAATCAAAGGAGGCTGCCCAATGAAAACTGTGAACCAGCCTGTGCGCAAGAAGGACGCCATGCAGCTTGTAACCGGCCAGCCTGTGTACATGGATGATGTTATCCCGCAGGACTGTCTCATCGTCAAGCTGCTGCGCTCCCCCCACGCCAATGCGATCGTCAAAAATATTGATACCTCCCGCGCCATGCTTGTGCCCGGCATGGAGGTGATTTACACCTGGAAAGATGTGGACCAGAACGCCCGCCGCTACACCCAGGCGGGCCAGACCTACCCCGAAATGAGCCCTTACGACCGCCTTGTGATCGACCGCCATGTCCGCTTTGCCGGGGATGTTGTTGCGATCCTTGCGGGCAAAGACGAAAAATGCGTCGATAAGGCGATGAAGCTGATTCAGGTGGAATATGAAGTTCTGCCCGCGGTGCTGGATTTCCACACAGCGCTCGATAACCCTACTCTTGTGCACCCGGAGGATAACTGGGAAGCCCTTGTTCCCGGCATCGGAGCTGACAAGAACCGCAACCTCTGCGCCCACGATGAATCCGGCGAGGGTGATATTGAGGCGGTGTTGGCTGGGTGCGATGTGGTCATTGACCACACCTACCACACCCGCGCCTGCCAGCAGGCCATGATGGAAACCTTCCGCACCTATTGCAGCATTGATGCTTACGGGCGGCTGAATGTGCTCAGCTCAACGCAGATCGTATTCCACTGCCGCCGTATTCTGGCAAACGCCCTGCACATTCCCAAATCCATGATTCGCGTTGCCAAGCCGCGCATCGGCGGCGGATTTGGCGCAAAACAGACGTCAGTGTGCGAGGTTTACCCTGCCTTTGTTACCTGGAAAACGAAGAAGCCCAGCAAGATCATCTATACCCGCTCTGAAAGCCAGACGGCTTCAACCCCGCGCCATGAGATGGAGATGCACGTGCGGCTGGGCGCAACAAAGGACGGCATCATCAAGGGCATTGACCTGCACACCCTTTCCAACACCGGCGCTTACGGTGAGCATGGCCCCACAACGGTGGGGCTTTCGGGCCACAAGTCCATCCCGCTGTACGGCAAGGCCGAAGCGTTCCGCTTTGTCAGCGATGTTGTTTACACCAACCACATGTCATCGGGTGCGTACCGCGGGTACGGCGCAACCCAGGGTCTGTTTGCGGTGGAATCCGCCGTGAATGAGCTGGCCGACAAATTGGGGATGGACCCGTTCGAGCTCCGGCAGCGCAACATTATCCATGAGGGCGATGTTATGCCCGCCTACTATGGCCAGGTCAACACCAGCTGTGCGCTGGACCGCTGCCTGAAAACCGTGCATGACAGGATGGATTGGGACCATAAGTACCCCGTGCGCGAGATCGGCAACGGCAAGGTGCGTGCTGTTGGCATGGGCATGGCCATGCAGGGCTCCGGCATCGACCATGTGGACGTGGGCAGCGCCACGCTGAAAATTAACGATGATGGGTTCTATACCCTCTCCATCGGCGCAGCGGATATGGGCACAGGCTGCGATACGATCCTGGCGCAGATTGCCGCCGAAGTGCTGGAATGCCCGCTGGAAAACATTGCGGTTTTGGGCGCAGATACCGATTCTTCCCCCTATGATTCCGGTTCCTATGCGTCCAGCACAACCTATGTGACCGGCAAGGCCGTGGAAAAGTGTGCGCTGGAACTGAAAGATAAGATCTGCACCCTGGGGGCACAGATGCTTGGGTTGAACAAAGCCGCCGTGCTGTTTACCGGTGATGCCGTGACAAGCGAGGACGGCGCACAGTGCGTACCGCTGGCCAGCATTGCAGCGGCATCCCAGTGCGGCAACACGGTGGCGCTGGAAGCCACCGTGACCCACAGCTCGGAGATTTCGCCCCCGCCGTTTATGGTTGGCACCGCCGAAGTGGAAGTTGACCTGGAAACCGGCGAGGCCCAGGTGGTGAACTATGTGGCCGCGGTCGACTGCGGTACCCCTGTAAACCCGAACCTGGCCCGCGTGCAGGCCGAGGGCGGCATTTTGCAGGGCATCGGCATGGCGCTGACCGAGAATGTGACCTACAATGACCGCGGCATGCCGCGCGAAAGCTCCCTGATGCAGTACAAGATCCCCTGCCGCACTGATATTGGACATATTGACGTAAGTTTTGAGAGCAGCTACGAGGGCACCGGCCCGTTTGGTGCAAAGTCCATCGGTGAGGTCGTCATCAACACCCCGCTGCCCGCCGTGGCCGATGCCATCTACCACGCCACCCACAAACGCTTTTATGAGCTGCCCATCACCCGCGAGCAGATCGCAATGGCGGTGGAAAAGTGAGTGACGGGGGGCTTGCGCCAGGAGATGCAATGGTATTCGCTTTATAAGCATACGGTTTGCTTCATTTTTTCCCTATGGCAATACCGCATAATTCTAAGTGCCGATACGGCGAGCGAGGTGCGGCAGATGCCAAGCCAAAATGCTCGATAATACTTTGTGTATTATCGAGCATTTTGGCAACGCAGATGCCGTGCCGCAGCTGCCGGAGCGGTGCTTAAGCCGCAAGGCGGGAATTGTGCGGTGTTGCCCTATCATAATCAAAACGCAGAAGCAATACAACAGCCACAACGGGCAAGCCCGCTGTGGCTGTTGCTTTTGGTGCCCTTTTTCACGCGGTAAGAAGAGCGTTCCCATTTATTTTGATTGTATCGTTGATACTGCCATTATAATGCCGCCGTGAGATAACAATAGCCCGGTATCCGCTTTGCTCCAAAAAGTGCGGTACCGGGCTGTGGCGATATTCTCCTGCTTATTTCCATCCGCGGGCGGTGGGATCCAGCATTTCGGCGGCGGAATAGATCAGCGCGTTGCAGATGGCCGCCGCCACGTTGCTGCCACCCTTGCGGCCCATGGCAACAATGGCGGGCACGCCGTGGCTTTCGCACACGGCAAACAGGCGCTCCTTGCTTTCCACCACGTTCACAAAGCCCACCGGCACACCGATAACCAGCGCCGGGCGCAGGCCGTTTTCAATTTTCTCGGCAATCGTCAGCAGGGCGGTGGGGGCGTTGCCCACGGCCAGCACGGCGCCGGGGTATTCGGCCGCAGCCTTGTGCATGGCGGCCACGGCGCGGGTGGTGCCCGCCTGTTTGGCCGCTGCAGCCACAGCGGGGTCCGCCATAAAGCAGAGTGCCTGCCCGCCCAGCTTGGCCAGGCCCGGCTTGGTGATGCCTGCCAGGGCCATGTTGGTATCGGTAATGATCGTTGCCCCGGCGTGCATAGCAGCAATACCGGCGGCTACCGCGCCGGGGGTAAAGTGCAGGGTCTGCGCATAGTCAAAATCCGCGGTGGTGTGGATGACCCGCTTGACTACAGGGGCGTTTTCCGGCGGGATGTCCAGCCCGCGCTGGGCCAGCTCCCCGGCAATAATTTTCATGCTGGTGCGTTCAATATCGGCGGGCAGGTGGTGCTGCGGCATCATTGGTCATTTCCCCTTTCGGCGGGCTGTGCAAGGCCCATAGCCGCATACACGGCGGCCAGATCCAGGTTATGGCGTACCCCATCGGCCAGCAGATCCAGCTGCTGGGTACGGTATTCCTGCATGGAGATCGGTGCTGCCGCGGCGGGGTCAATCCCCTTGCGGCGGCAAAGATAGGCGGCAAACTGCTCGGTCAGCTCGCCGCTGTCAAACAGGCCGTGCAGGTAGGTGCCAAACACCTGGCCCTGCACGCAGCCTTCGGGGGTGCCGTCCGCCAGGGTGCAGAACGGCGCGCCCTGCACAGTGGTGCGCCCGGTGTGAATCTCGTACCCGGTCAGGTGCGCCCCGGCAAAGGGCTCCGCCGTCACGGTCGCCTGGCTTTGGGTGCGGCGCTTTTCGGCGGTAAAGGTGGTTTGGGTGGGCAGCAGGCCAAGGCCGCGCAGGGTCTGCGGGCGGCCGCTCTCGGTGCCTTCCGGGTCGGCCAGGGTCTGGCCCAGCATCTGGTAGCCGCCGCACACCCCCAGTACCGGCGTGCCGCGCTGGGCCAGCTTGCTGATGGCTGCTTCCAGCCCGCACTGGCGCAGCCACAGCAGGTCGTCCACGGTATTTTTTGTACCGGGCAGGATCACGCAATCCGGCGCGCCAAGCTCGCGGGTGGTCTGCACATAGCGCACGCCAAGCAGCGGGTGCTGCTCCAGCGGCATAAAGTCCGTAAAGTTGGAAATATGCGGCAGCCGCACAATGGCAGCATCCAGCGGCTTGACGGCATTTTTGACCTGCAGCCGGTCGGAAAGCGAATCCTCGTCCTCAATATCCACCTTTAAGTACGGCACAACGCCAAACACCGGCAGGTGGGTTTTCTCTTCCAGCATGGCAAGGCCGGGGCGCAGAATCCCCACATCACCACGGAACTTGTTGATGATAAGCCCTTTGATGCGCGCCCGTTCGTCCGGCTCCAGCAGTTCCACCGTGCCAAACAGCTGGGCAAACACGCCGCCGCGGTCAATATCACCCACCAGCAGCACGGGAGCATCCACCAGCTTGGCCAGCCCCATGTTCACGATGTCATCGGCTTTCAGGTTGATTTCAGCCGGGCTGCCCGCGCCCTCGATGACGATAATATCAAAATCTTCCGCCAGGCTGTTGTAAGCCGCCAGAATATTGGGGATGAGCTGTTTTTTACGGCGGAAATACTCCGCCGCCGGCATCTGGCCGCGCACTTCCCCGTTGACGATCACCTGGCTGCCAATATCGCTGCTGGGCTTGAGCAGGATGGGGTTCATCCGCACATCCGGTTCCACCCCGGCTGCCTGGGCCTGCACCACCTGGGCGCGGCCCATTTCCAGCCCGTCACGGGTCACAAAGCTGTTCAGCGCCATGTTCTGGCTTTTGAACGGGGCCACCCGCCAGCCATCCTGGGCAAAAATGCGGCAGAGCGCCGCGCACAGCAGGCTTTTGCCCGCGCCGCTCATGGTGCCCTGCACCATAATACATGTTGCTTTGCTCATTTTAGTACCTCCCGCATGGTCTGCAGCAGCTGTTCGTTTTCCGGCGCGGTGCGCACGGCGGTGCGGTACCAGCCGGCGCTCAGCCCCGGGTAATTGCCGCAGCTGCGCAGGCAGACGCCCCGCTGCTGCAAAGCCGCACCCAGCGTTTCCGGCGCGCGGAACAACAGGTAGTTGGCGCTGCCCTCGATCACCTGCAGCCCCAGTGCCCGCAGCCCGGCCGCCAGTCTGGGGCGCTGGTCGGCAATCAGGGCGCGGACGGCATCGGCATAGGCGGTTTCCCGCAAAGCGGCAGCGCCCGCAGCCTGCGCCAGGCTGGATACCCCCCACGGCTGGCCCGCGGCCTGCATTTTGGCCAGCAGCGCCGTGTCGGAACACAAGGCATACCCCAGCCGCACCCCGGCCATGGCGTACAGTTTGGTGAACGCTTTCAGAATAACAAGGTTGGGCGCGGCTTGCAAAAGCGGTTTGGCCGTCAGGGCATCCCGCTGCTGCAAAAAGTCCAGAAAGCACTCATCCACCACCAGCACGGCCCCGCAGTCCGCACAGCGGCGCACCAGGCGCTGCACCAGTTCCGGCGGGGTAATTTGCCCGGTGGGGTTATTGGGCTGGCACAAAAACACCAGATCAATGCTCTGGTTCACTGCCTGCACAAAGGCTTCGGTTACGGCAAAATCATCGGCCTCATGCAGGGTTTTCCGCTTTACTTCGCAGCCAACGCTTTCCAGTGCGGCGGCATACTCGGCAAAGGTGGGGGCGGGCAGCAGGGCGCAGCGGGGCTTGAGCGCCCACACCAGCCGGTAGATCAGATCCGCAGCCCCATTGCCACACAAGATCCACGGTTCCGGCAGCTGTTCCGCCTGGCTGAGTGCCGTGCGCAGCTCCCGGCAAAGGGGGTCCGGATAGCGGTCCGCAGTGGGCAGTGCCGCAACGATGGCATCCGCCACGCCCTGGGGCAGGCCCAGCGGGCTGACATTGGCCGAAAAATCCAGCGCATCATGCCCAAAGCGGGCGCGGTAGCCCGCCCAATCACCGCCATGTACCAGTTCCATTCCGTTCTCCCCTTTTCGTTGTTACATCGCCAGCACCAGCAGGCGCAGTGCAATGCCCAGCGCCAAAGCCAGCAGGCTTTCGGCATACATCATGCGGTCGGCCCGCAAAATGTCCTTTGGTTCCACGGGGCGCAGTGCATCCCCGATGGTGGGTTTATCATAATACTCGCCAAAATAGTAGGCGGGGCCTGCCAGCTGCACGCCCAGGGCACCGGCGCAGGCACTTTCGGTCTGGGCGCTGTTGGGGCTGGCATGGTTGCGGCGGTCCCGCCGCCAGATCTTCCATGCGCCGCGGGCACTGCTGCCAGTCAGGGCGGCAGCGGCCACCCACAGCAGCCCGGCCAGGCGGCTGGGCAGATAGTTGGCGGCATCGTCCAATCTGGCGGCGGCACGGCCAAAATACAGATATTTCTGGTTTTTGTAGCCCAGCATGCTGTCCATCGTGTTGATGGCCTTATAGGTCAGCGCCAGCGGCGCGCCGCCCAGCAGCATGTACAGCAGCGGGGCAATCACGCCATCGCTGGCGTTTTCGGCTACGGTTTCCACAGCGGCTTTGGTCACGCCCTCCGCCGTCAGGTTTTGGGTATCGCGCCCCACAATGCGGGCCACGGCCTTGCGGGCGGCGGGCAGGTCCTGCTTTTGCAGCTCTTTGTACACATTGCGGCTTTCCTGCGCAAGACCCTTAGCGGCCAATGCCTGAGCACACCAGAACATCTGCACGGCAAGCCCCGCCAGCGGGTGCAGCGCCGCCGCCAGCCTGCACACCAGCGCTGTGATGAGGAACGTGCCCACCGGCAAAATGGCGGCCAGCACCGCCCCGCCGCAAAGCTCCCCCTGCGGCGTTTGGGGAAATTGTGCGCGCAGGCGTTTTTCCAGCGCAGTGATGGCTTTGCCCATCAGCACAACGGGATGCGGCATCCAAGCCGGGTCGCCAAAAATGGCATCCAGCACAAAGCCGCCCAAAACGGCCCAGCAAATCAGCATGGTAACTCCTTTGTATACTGCACGGTTTTGACCACGCGCAGGGTTTTCTGGTGTACCCAATCGGCGGCATCCAGCACAAAGCCGCCCGCCGCGGGAGCACACCAGGAATAATAGTTTTTATGGGGCACGGCGAACCGTTCCAGCGCCGCCATCTGGGTGCCGCCGTGGGCAACGATCACCAGCTGCGGTTCCCCCGCCGCCAAAGCGGCATCCACCAGCGCGGCAAATGCTGTGCAGACACGCTGGCAGAATTCCGCCTTGCTTTCCCCGCCCGGGCAGCGGCCTTCGCAGCCGGTTTCCACCCAGGCGCGGTACTGGGGGTCGTGCTCCATCTCCCGGTAATTGCGGCCCTCAAACACGCCAAAGTCCATCTCTTTCAGCCCGTCTGCCACAACCAGCTCAGCACCGGGGAAAAGCACTTCCGCCGTCTGCCGGGTACGCTGCAAGGAAGTAATAATGACCGTTTTGGGGGCAAAATCCGCCCGGCGCAGCTGGGCAAGGCCCTGGGGGCAGAGCGGTACATCCCGCCTGCCCTGGTAGCGCTTTTCCTGATTATCCTGTGTTAAGCCGTGGCGCAGCAGGTAGATCAGCATGGCGGCAGCTCCCCTTTCAGCACGGTGGGCAGGCCGCAGAACATCTGCACCACACAGTCGGCCCGCTCAGCCAGCAGGCAGGCAAGGCGGCCGGCGGCCTCCCGCGCGGCGCGCTGGGCGGGGTCAATGGGCACCACGCCGCCGCCAACCTCGGTGGCGGTTACTACGTCATATTGGGCAAGCTCGTCCGCAAGGGCGGGCAGGCTTTCGGCATTGGCGGCAAGGGTCTGCACCTCGTAAATCTGCCGCCCGCCAAAGGGTTTGGCAAAGGTACGCTTGCCGCTGTACAGCGGGCCGGTAATAAACAGCATGTTACAAAAACCCCTTCCACTGGCAAAACACAAGGGCCGCCAGCATATACAGTTCCGCTTTTTGCAAAAACCACCCGGCCAGGTCCCCGGTAATGCCGCCAAACTGCTTGACCGCCACGCGGTGGTAGCGCCACAGGGCAACCCCCGCCGCCAGCACCAGCACGCCGCCGCCCAGAGCGAAAAGTGCCACTGCCAGCACAATGCTAAGGCATCCCAGCACCCGGCGCACCGTGATGCGGTCCGCCGCCGTGGCAAACGTGTGCGCAAGGCCGGTGTTTTTGGCAAGGGGAAAGGCCGCCACTGCGTAACCGGAGCAGGCACGCTCCAGCACCAGCGCCAGCAGCCAGACAGCCCCCACCTGCGGGGTAAACTGCACGCAGCAGCACAGCGCAAAGTAGGCCACAAAGTAGCTGCACAGCCGGATCACGGCGAACGCGCCGCAGTGCGGGTCCTTGAGGATATCGAGCTTTTTCTGGGTATCGCCATAGCTGCAAAGGGCATCGCAGGTATCGGCGTAACCATCCAGATGGATGCCGCCCGTGACCCAGATGGGGATCAGGCAAAAGCCCGCCGCGCGCACCATGGCGGGCAGCGGCAGGCTGGCGCACACGCACCACAGCACGCCGCACAGCACCCCCACCAGCGGGAAGGCACAGAGCGAATACCGCATGTTTTTCTCGTTCCAGTCAAACTGCGGCACCGGCACAGCCGAGAACATGGCAAATGCCACGGCGATCGTCTGCAAAACTGTCATGGGCGTTCCCCTCCTTTGTAGTACACCGGCAGGCCGCACACCACGCGGCAGACGGCGTCGGCTTTGGCGGCAACGGCATTGTTGACCATGGCAAGGGCCTGCAAATAAAGGTCTGTCTCCCCGGCATAGTTCGCCCCGCCGCTGAATACCTCGTTGCTGACGATGATAAGATGGTTGCATTGTGCGGCGATTGCCTCGATCCCCGCCAGCATTTTTTCCGCCGCCTGCTTGGGCGGCAGGCAGCTGCCGTCGGGATGGTACAGCTCATTGGCGGCCAGGTTGCCCACATCTTCCAGCAGGGCGGTGCCCTGCTGCGGCAGGCGGACAAAATGCAGGTTTTGGGGACATTCCACGGTAGCAAACTGTTTTTGCGCCCGCATGGCGCGGTGTTTGGCCACCCGCGCGGCGCACTCGGCATCCCACACCTGCATGGTGGCAAGGTAATAGCGCGGGCCGCCGCTCTGCACGGCAAGGTGCTCCGCATAGGCGCTTTTGCCGCTGGCTGCGCCGCCGATAACCAGCGTCAGCATTGTGGGGTATACGGCGCAATGCCGCCCTCCGCAAAGGAATAGCAGCCGCGGTAGACGGCCAGAGCCATATCCCACAGTGGGATGGAAGCCACCGCGCCGGTGCCCTCGCCCAGATGCAGGTTGGCGGTGATGAGCGGTGCTTTGCCCAAAGCATCCAGCACCATATGGGCGGCAGGCTCCGCCGAAACATGGCTGGCAAACACTGCCTTGGCTGCTGCGGGGCAGAGCCGCACCGCGCACAGAGCCGCCACGCTGCTGATAAAGCCATCCATCAAAATGGGCACACCCTCCAGCGCGCCGCCCAAAAACACGCCGCACAGCCCGGCAATATCAAACCCGCCCAGCTTGGCCAGCACATCCAGCGGGTCAGCGGGATTGGGCTGGTTGCAGGCAATGCCGCGCCGGATCGCATCAATCTTGCGGGCAAGCCCTGCATCCGAAAGCCCGGCCCCGCGTCCGGTCATGCTCTGCACGGGGGCACCCAGCAGCACGCTTGCCACGGCGCTGGAGGTTGTGGTATTGCCAATGCCCATCTCCCCCGTTGCCAGCAGTTGAACGCCCTGCTGCTTTTGTCCGCGCACCAGCGCAATGCCGCAGCCGATGGCCTGCACGGCCTGGGCGCGGGTCATGGCCGGGCCGCAGGTAAAATCTTTGGTGCCGGGGGCGATGCGGCAATCCAGCACGCCGGGCACCGGGGCACCGGCAATGCCCATATCCACCGGCACAACGCTGCAATGGGCGGCAGCTGCCATCTGGCACACGCTGGTGCGCCGCGCTGCAAGGTTTTGCAGCACCGCGCGGGTCACGCTGGCATCGGTTTGGCTCACGCCCTGGGCCACCACGCCGTTATCGGCGCACAGCACCAGCACGGCGCGGCGGGCAAAATCCAGCTCCGGGGTGCCGGTCAGGGCGGCGGCGTCCTCCAGCATGGTTTCCAGGCTGCCCAGCCCGCCCAGCGGTTTGGCCAGCGCAGCCCAGTGGGCGTGCGCCGCAGCGCGGGCAGCTTCATCCGGCGGGGTGATGGTTTGCAGCAGTGTGTTCAGTTCAGGTTCCGTCATACCGTTCTCCCTGTTTTTGTTTGGGCGTACTGCGCCGCAGCCGTTACAAAGCGCTGCGGCAGCGGGGTGCCCGCCCAGTATAGATGCGGGAACCCCGCATACAGATGCCCGTTGGCAAAGCCGCAGTCCCAATGGCGGCCATTGGCCTTGGCTGCGGCAAAGGCGGTGCCGTTGCAGGTGGAATCCCAATGGTGGAATTCATGCACGGGCACCGGCTCCCCTGCGCGGAAGAGCATGCTGTCCGCCTGCGGGGTGAGCGCGGCATAGCCAAAGCGCACCAGCCGCCCCACGCGGAACCCCTGCCCCGGCAGCACGCCCGCCATGGGGTGGGCGGTTCCGGCGTCATCTTCCAGCGTTTGGCCCAGGTACAAAAAGCCGCCGCACTCCGCCACGGTGGGCAGGCCGCGCTGCACGGCGGTGTTTATGGCGCAGCGCATGGCGGTGTTGGCCGCCAGCTGGGCGGCGTACAGCTCCGGGTAGCCGCCCGGCAGGTACAGCCCGCCGATATGTTGCGGCAGCGCGGCATCCCGCAGCGGGCTGAAATAGCAAAGCTCCGCCCCCGCGGCCTGCAGGCTTTCCAGCGTTTCGGCATAGGTGAAGCAGAACGCTTCATCTTTCGCCACGGCAATGCGCACGGTGGGGGCTGCGGCCCGCACCGCAGGGGCCATTGGGGCCGGGCGGTCAAACAGAGCCAGCAGCCGCGGCCAGTCGATATTTTTTTGCGCGGCGGCGGTCAAAATCTGAATTTTTTGCTGCAAATCGGCAATTTCGCCCGCCGTTTTCAGCCCCAGGTGGCGGCTTTCGATGGCGGCATCCGGCATGGGGGGCAGAAAGCCCACCACCGGCAGGCCGGTTTCCCGTTCCAGCATGGGGGCCAGCAGCTTGTACAGCATCTCGGTGCAGTCGTTCAGCAGAACACCCGCAATGTGGTGCGGCGTGCGGAACGCTTTTAAGCCTTGCAGCTGGGCGGCCAGCGTTAAACTGGCCCCTTTGGGGCGCACCACCAGCAGCACCGGCAGGTCCAGCACATCGGCGGTGTGCCAGGCGCTGGCGGCAGCGCTCACGCCGCCAAGGCCGTCATAATAGCCCATGGCACCCTCACACACCGCGCTGCCATGGCCCGCCGCGCCGCTGGCGTACAGCTGGCGCACGGTCTGCGGGGTGGAGAAAAACAGGTCCAGATTGTGGCTGGGCACCCCCAGCACGGCGCGGTGGAACATAGGGTCAATGTAATCCGGCCCGCACTTGAACGCACAGGGCTCCAGCCCGCGGGCTTTCAGGGCAGAAAGCAGGGCGCAGGCGGCGGTGGTTTTTCCGCTGCCGGAACTGGGCGCGGCCAAAAGCAGCTGCAGCATTCTCATTCCCTCACGATCAAAAATACCGGGTTGTTGGCCATCATCAGGTGCAGGCTGCCTGCCGCCTTGCTGCGGCTTACGGCAATCTGGGTGACCTGTGCGGCCAGCCCGTGGGCGGCCAGGGCGGCAATACTCTGCTGCAAGGTTTCCAGCGCAATGGCGGCGATGCAGAGCCGGGTCTGCGGGTTGGCGGCCAGGGCGGCATCCACAATGGCCTGCAGATTGCCCTTGCTGCCGCCGATGAAAACCGCGTCCGGCGCAGGCAGATTTTGCAGCGCTTCAGGGGCTTTGCCCTCGATCAGCGTTAAGTTACTGGCGGCAAATTGGGCCTGGTTCTGGCGGACCAGCGCGCAGGCATCGGCATCACATTCCACAGCGTACACCTGACCCGTGGGGGCGGCCAGCGCCATTTCCACACTCACGCTGCCGGTCCCGGCCCCGACATCCCACAGGGTATCAGTGGGGGCAACGGCCAGCTTGGCCAGCGCGGCGGCGCGCACCTCCTGCTTGGTCATCGGCGTTTTGCCGCGGATGAAGGCTTCATCCGGCAGGCCGGGCACGCGGGGCTGCGGTTTGGGGCAGGGCTCCACCAGCAGCACGCTGAGCGGCGCAAAGCTGCCGCCCGCCAGCGTTTGCACCGTATCGGTGATGACCTTTTGCTTCGGGGTGCCAAGGTTCTCACCAACCGTGGCCTGCACCGCGCCAAAGCCTGCGGCGGCTAGAATCTCACACAGCGCGGCGGGGCCGGTATCCCGCCCACCCGTCAAAAAAAAGGTCGGGCGGTCGCTCCGGCACTCTGCCGCAGGGGCGCAGGCGCATCCGTGGGCGCTGACAAGGTGCCAGTTCTGCCACGGCCTGCCCAGCGCCGCGGCCAACAGCTGTACGCTGGAAATCCCCGGCAGCACCGTTACTTCCGCCCCCTGTGCCCGCAGCTTGGGCACCAGCGCCGCAGCACCGGAATAAAAGCCGGTATCCCCGCTGTAAACCAGCGCGGCGGTCTGGCAGGGCTCCGCTTGCAGGCAGGCCAGCACTTCATCCGGCAGGTAAATTGGCTTGCGGTTGGGGGTACAGCCATCCGGCAGGTTTTGCAGCAGCCGCTTTGCCCCCAGAATCAGCCCTGCCGTTTGCAGGGCCTGCAAGCCCTGGGCAGTCAAACTGCCGGGCAGCCCGCTGCCCATGCCAACCAATGTAATCTTCATAACAGCTCCCTGCATCGTTGCAAAATTTCTTCGGCGGTCTCGCCGCATTCCTCCGGGCGGCGCAGTACAACCAGCGCAGCTCCGCTCTGTGCGGCGGCCTGGGCTTTTTCGGCAAAGCCGCCCGCGCTGCCGCCGTCCTTGGTGACAAGGTAACGGATGTGGAACTGCTGCATCAGTGCAAGGTTCAGTTCCAGCGTAAAGGGCCCCTGCATGGCAATGATGTTGCGGTGCGGGATGCCCGCGCCCTCGCATGCCGTAATGCCCGCCACGGTGGGCAGCACCCGCGGGTACAGGCGGGCGGCATCCAGCCCGGCAAAGGCCGCAAGCTCCTTGGCGCCGGTGGTGAGCAGAATATTGCCCTGCGTTGCGGCTAAATACTGCGCGGCCTGGGCGGCACTGCCCAGCACCACACTGCCCGCGGGCAAGGTGCTGGCGGCGCGCAGCAGGCGGTGGTACTCTACCCCGGCTGCGTTGGCGGCGGCGCGGATGTTTTTGGTGGCTTCCACCGCGTAAGGGTGGGTGGCATCCACACAAAGGGCTGCGCCCTGCAACAGCTCCGCCATGGCGCCGGGCAACAGGCGGCCGGAATGTACGGTAATGCCGGGGGCCTGGCCCTGTTCCTCGGCCCCCAGGTCGGTTGCTACGCTGACGGTAACGGCAATGCCCAACGCGGCAGCGGCGCGGGAGAAATCCCGCCCCTCGGTGGTGCCGCTGAACACAACGATCCTCATACCCCGTGGTACCCCCGCGGCGTTACCATCCACCCGCTGACCTGGTGGGTGGCGCTGTTGCCGATGAACACCGTGGTGAACATATCCACGGTGGTGTGTTCCAGCTCGGCCAGTGTCATCTGGCTGCTCTGCTGGCCGGTGCGGCCAATGCTGCGCACCACGCCGCAAAGGGTACCCGCCCCCTTGCCGTTTTGCAACAGGATGCGAACCGCTTTTTGCAGGTAATCCGGCCGCCCTTTGGAGGAGGGATTGTACAGCGCCACGCAGAAATCCCCCATGGCGGCGCAGGCCAGCCGCTTTTCGATCATCTCCCACGGAGTCAGCCGGTCCGAAAGGGAGATCACGCAGAAATCATGGGCCAGCGGTGCGCCCAGCACGGCGGCACCGCTTAATGCGGCGGTCAGGCCGGGAACGACCTCCACTTCCACATCGGGGTATTCCGCCGCTAGCTCCAGCAGCGGGCTGGCCATGCCGTACACCCCGGCGTCGCCGGAGCAGACAAGCGCCACCGTTTTGCCGGTCTGGGCCGTTTGCAGCGCCCAGCGGCAGCGGTCGATTTCTCTGGTCATACCGGTGGCATAGGTTTCTTTTTCCGGGTACAGGGGGCGCACAAGGTCGATGTAAACGGTGTAACCGCACAGCACATCAGCCTCTTGCAGCGCCTGGCGGGCCTGCGCGGTCAGGAATCGGGCATCCCCAGGGCCAAGGCCCACAACAGATACAAGGTTACGCTTCATCGGTTTTCCATCTCCAATCCGGGGCAAAGGGGCGCACGGCGGCGGCAAAGGTCACGCCGGTATGCGCATATTTGGGCAGCAGCAGCGTGCCGCCGGAAGCCAGCACGGCGGCGCGCTCGCAGACGTTATCCACCCCCGTCACCCCCTGCACAAAGCAGGAGGCACTGAAGGTTCCGGGCACGGCGCGCAGCTGAGCGGCGGAATAAAAGCTGACCGGCCAGCCGTGGCTGCGGCAAAATTCCAGCAGACCGGGTTCGTTCTGTTTCAGGTCAATGCTGGCGGCGGCGGTAATGCCGACCGGGGCCAAATTTGTATCGGCGCAGAACGCTGCAAACGCGGCTTCCAGCTGGGCGGCGGTGGTACCGCGCTTGCAGCCAACACCCAGCACGCCAATGCGGGGGATCAGATGCAAAGCGTTCCCCTGCGGGGTCAGGGTCAGGGCAAAATCAGCGCCAGACGGTTCTTCGGCTTCCACCACACCGGCGGGCGGGGTGCCCGCAATGGCCCAGGGGGAAGCATACCGCACCGTTTTGCCTGCCAGCAGTGCCCCGCTGACCAATTTAATGCGCGGGGTTTCCCACACAGCGCAGTTTTGTTTTTTGGCCCACTCATCCACGGCAAACAGGCCGTTGGCATCGGTCGCCGTGGTGATCACCGGCACCGCACCACAGGCGGCAGCCAGCCGGCGGGCCAGGTCATTTGCGCCGCCCAGATGGCCGGAGAGCAGCGGCACCGCAAAGCGGCCGCATTCATCCAGCACCACAACGGCGGGGTCGGTAGCCTTGCTTTGGCAGTGGGGCGCAATGGCGCGCACCGCAATGCCCGCCGCCCCCACAAACACCAGGGCATCCGCCGCGGCAAACTGCCGGGCCGTCCACCCGGCCAGCGTCACCCCGCCCAGCCCGCAGCGGCTGACAGAGCCGGGGCAGGTTTGGGCCAGCCGCTGTGCCAGCGCCACCCCCTTGGCCGTAAAGGCAAGATACGCACAGTTCACGGTTTGGTTCCCTCGCGGTATTCGGTGGTAAAGGCGGGGTCGTACAGTTTGCTGCGGGCATAGCAGCGGCCAAGGAAATCCCCCACCACGATCAAGGCCGTTTTGGTAATGCCCGCCTGCTTGGTGCTTTGGGCCAGGGTGCCAACGGTGCAGCGCACGGTTTTCTGCTCCGGCCAGGTGGCTTTGTACACCACGGCGGCGGGAGTGCTTGCGGTGTATGCCCCCTGCAGCAGTGCTTCCTGCACTTTATCAATTAAGCCGATGGAGAGAAAAATCACCATGGTAGCGCCGTGGCTGGCCAGGCTGGCGAGCTTTTCCTTTTCCGGCACGGGGGTGCGGCCCTCCATGCGGGTAATGATGACCGTCTGGCTGACGGCGGGCAGCGTGTACTCGGCGTTCAGCGCCGCGGCGGCACCGCAAAAGCTGGAAACGCCGGGCGTGTCATCGTAAGCAATGCCGTCGGCGTCCAGCGCGTCCATCTGCTCCCGGATGGCCCCGTACAAACAGGGGTCCCCGGTGTGCAGCCGCACAGTGGTTTTGTGTTCGGCTTCCATTTGGCGCATCACGGCAAGCACCTGTTCCAATGTCATTTCAGCACTGTTATAAATGGCGCAGCCCTCTTTGGCCAGCCCCAGCAGCGCCGGGTTGACCAGGCTGCCCGCGTAAATAATGCAGTCCGCCGTTTGCAGCAGCGCCGCACCGCGCCGGGTGATCAGATCCGGTGCGCCGGGGCCTGCGCCCACAAAATGTACCATACCTCATTGCTCCTTTTTCTGCCAGCTTTGCAGCAGCTGGGCGGCGGTCTCAGTCTGGCCCAGCGGCCCGGCCTGGTTGGAAAACAGCACAGCCCCCACCCGGAACGCCCCCGCCGCGCGGCGGTCCAGATGCAGCTGGATGGCCTGCAACAGGCTTGCCAGCACCGGCTCCCGCAGGTTTTCGGCATTCAGAATGTCCAGGCAGGCGTCCGTTGTGGCGGCGTCCATCAGGGCGCGGCAGGTGGCCCGGCTGGCCCCGCAGAGCGCCGCATGGGTGCAGAACAGCTCGGTGCGGCAATCCGCCATGCGGGAATGGGTGTTCATAATGCCGCCCGCCAGCTTGACCAGCTTGCCGATGTGCCCCACCAGCAGGACCTCTGCAAACTGCTCCGCAGCGGCCATATCCAGCGCATCCCCCATAAAGTTGGAGCACTTGACCACCGGGATGCTGCTGTACTCCGGCAGGTTTTGGGCCAGATAGTCCAGCCCATAATTGCCGGGGGCCAGGATCAGCCGTTTGGGGCTTTGCTCCCGCAGGGCGGCCTGGTGGATCTCCAGCTGCACGGTATCCAGGATGGCCTGCTGGCTCATGGGTTCCACAATGCCGCTGGTGCCCAGGACGGAAAGTCCGCCTTCCACCCCGATGTGGGGGTTAAAGGTGCGCTTGGCGGCTTCTTCCCCGCCTTCGATTGAGATCATTACGTCAAAGCCGCCGTCATACCCGGCTGCTTCGGCCTCCGCGTGCAGGGCATCGGTGATCATCCGGCGCGGCACATGGTTGATGGCCGCCTGCCCCACCGGCTGGTCCAGGCCGGGCTTCGTCACACGGCCCACACCGGGGCCGCCGTCAATCGTGACCTGGCCGGGGGCATCCGGCAGCAGGGTGATGTCGGCTATGACCGGCAGGCCGGTGGTAACGTCCACATCGTCCCCGCCGTCCTTGCGGATGGCGCACTGGGCGCCGGCGGCTGTTTTGCGGCAGTAGATGGGCGCAACTTCCACCACAATGCCTTTTGGGGTGCGCAGGCCGACGGATTCCGGCGCTTTACCGGTCAGCAGCAGGCGGGCGGCCCCGGCAGCACCAAGGGCGGCACAGGTGCCGGTGGTGTAGCCGCAGCGCAGCAGCTTTTGCCCGCTGCGGATGTAATGTTCAAACCTGGGCGGCTCCTGTTTGGCGGGTCTCCGTTCGGGTTCACGCTCCGGCTGGGGGCCGTACAGTGCTTCATACTGCTCTTTGGTCAGGCGGTACAGCGTGCGGATGTTCTCTGCGGCAAACGCGTCTTTCGGTGTCATCACGCCGGAAACGCCCTGCGGCGATACGCACACCACGGTATCCGCAATTTTTTGCGCCAGCTCCAGCTCGTGCAGGCTGACAATGACGGCCACCTGTTTTTCCTGTGCCAGCTGGCGCAGGATGGTCAGCAGCTCGATTTTGCCTTTGATGTCCAAAAAAGAGGTCGGTTCGTCCAGCAGGATGATCTCCGGCTGCTGGCAGACGGCGCGTGCCAGCAGAACGCGCTGGCGCTGGCCGTCGCTGATTCTGGTAAAGTCCCGGTCGGCCAGCTCATCCGCCTGCACCAGATGCAGGGCATCCCGCACCTGCATCCTGTCCTGCTCGGACAGGATGCCCAGCCGCCCGGTGTAGGGGTAGCGTCCGGCAGCGGCCACATCAAAACAGGTGGTCAGCTCGGTGTGGCGGGTGTGGGGCAGCATCAGGGCCATTTTGCGCGCGCGGGCATTGGGGGTGTAGGTTGTCAGGTTTTGGCCCTGCAGCAGCACAGCGCCGCTTTGCGCCGCCAGCTGCCCGGCCAGCGTTTTGAGCAGCGTGGATTTGCCCGCGCCGTTGGGGCCAATCAACGCTAAGATCTGCCCGCGCTGCACGCCAATGCCAATGTTTTGTAATAGCGGCGTTTTGCCGTACCCGATGGCAAGATCCTGCGTTTGGCAGTAAAATGCTTCGCTCATGCCCGGCCCTCCCCGCTTTGGCGGCGCACCAACAGCCAGATGACTACCGGCGCACCAAATACCGCTGTGACGGAGCTGATGGAAAGCTCGGTGGGGGCAAACAGGCTGCGGGCGATCAGATCACACAGCAGGCAGAACGCCGCCCCACCCAGCGCACAGCCCGGCAGCACATGCAGCGGCTTGGCGCTGCCCAACGCCTGCTTGACCAGGTGCGGCACCGCAATACCCACAAAGGAGATGGGTCCCGCAAACGCCGTGACGCAGGCGGCCAACAGGCTGGAAAGCAGCACCAGCGCCACGCAGAACGGCCGCACAGCCACACCCACGCTTTGGGCATACTGCTCCCCCATCTGGTAGGCGGCCATCGGCTTGGCCAGCAAAAAGGCTGCGGCCAGGCAGGGCAGCACCACCAGCGCAGCGGCGGCCACATTGCCCCAGGTCATGCCGGAAAAACTGCCCATGGACCAGTTGTGCAGGTTGACGATGTTGGAATCCTGCGCAAAGGCCACCACAATATCGGTGACGGCGGAGCAGATATAGCCGATCATCACGCCGCAGATGACCAGAATGCTCATGCGGTGTACCCGGCGCGCCACGCTGAGCACAAAGGCCATGGCAGCCATGGAACCGGCAAAGGCGGCCAGAATCAGGGTGAGCGAGTTGGTCAGCAGGCCGTGGTTCAAAAATACCACCATCGTCAGCGCAACCACCAGCTTGGCCCCGCTGGAAATTCCCATGACGAAAGGCCCCGCAATGGGGTTGGCAAAAAAGGTTTGCAGCAGGTAGCCCGCTACCGAGAGCGCCGCCCCCAGCAGCACCACCATAACGGCGCGCGGCAGGCGCAGCTGCAATAGGATATTGGCAGCCAGTTCATCCTGCCCGCGGCCCAGCAGCGCCTGCACCACGCCGCGCGGCGAAATTGCCACGCTGCCCCAGAACAGGTTGAGCGCAAACAGCCCCAGCAGCGCCGCCGCAAGGGCTACATATGTAATTGTCAGGCGCTTGGTGTGCATGGCGCGGCCTTTCTGCAATAAAATTATTCTACATGCGTTAAAAATGTCAGTTCACTGTCCGCGGGGGTGCCCTCGGTAAACACGCGGTTCATATCCAGAATCAAATCCGGAAGCTCCATGCTTTGCTGGAACAGGCTCTGCGCGGTACACCACACATTGCCGTTCTGCACGGCCTTGAACTGCGCCAGCAGCGGGCATTTTTCCACCAGCTGTTCGGTGCTGGCAATGCTGCCCTCAATGGTGCTGTTGTAGAGCAGCACATCGGCGTCCTTGGCACCGGCGTAAAAATCTTCCAGCGAAAGATTGATGGTGGCCAGATTGTTGCCGCTGTCCGTTAAATCAGCAAACACATAGCTGCCGCCCGCCATCTCGATCATGCGAGCCACATAGTCGCTGCCTTTGCGCACCGTGACAAGGTTGTTGGAGGTGATGGAGAAAAACGCCACCGTTTTGCCGGTGGGCTGCTGGTTTTCCAGTGGGGCAACGCGCTGCACCTGGGTATCAAACAGCTGTTCCGCCTCCTGCTTTTTGCCCAGCAGAATGCCGTACAGCTTGACCCATTCCATGCGGGCCAGGGGGTCGGTTTCATAGCTGGAACGCTCCACCAAAACGGGGATGCCGAACTTTTCCAGCTGCTCTTTGACCTCCGGCGTATGGTAGATCATCGTGTTTTCAATGGCAAGTCCACAGCCGGAAGCCAGAATGGTTTCATAGTCCGGGGCGCTATACTTGCCCGCATAGGCAATCTGCCCCGCCTGCATGGCGGCTTTGGCTTCGGGCAGGTACCAGCCATCCGCCTTGGTGCCGGAAAGTGCAATGCTGTCCAGCGCGCCCAGGCTGATGATAGGGTCCATAGCGGAGGTGGAAACCAGGTAGATATTCTCAATGGGCTGCTGCAGCACGGTGGTACCCTGGGGCAGATCCTCCGGCACGGCAGCGCCCTGCGGCACCACCAGATATTGGCTGTCCGCAATGGTAATCAGCCCGTACCCGCCGGTGCATTCATCCACGGTAAACTGTTTGGCGTATTGCAGCGGGTAGCTGCTTTCCACGGTAAGGGTGGGGGCAGCCGTGCTGCCGCTGCCCGCGCAGCCGGCCAACAGCAAAAGCGCTGCGGCAGAAAGTGCGGCACAAAGCCCAAAACGTTTCGTCTGCATTATTCTGCGGGGGTCAGCGTGGCGCTGTCAAAGGTCAGGGTATAATCGATCTCGTGCGGGGTGCTCATGGCAACGGTATCAGCGGTAACGGCCAGAGCGGTATCCAGCGCAGCAACGGGGATTTCAAAGGTGGAGTTGCCTTCGGTGTTGGTGGGCAGGTACTTTTCGCCATCGATCAGCATGTAGTCATAGTTGGGGCTGCTCCACACGATTACGGCGGTCATGGTTCCATCGGCAACCGTCAGGGCGGCGGGGCTTTCCACCGTGGCGCGGCCGGAGCCGCCCTCCAGTGTGACAGCGCAGGTGTAGCTGCCATCAGCAGGCACAGCAGCGGTTTCGGCAGCGGCATCTTCAGCCTTGGGCTCGGCATTGCGCACGCTGACGGTATGGTCGTACCAGGTGCCCTTGGTGCCCAAAATCGCCAGCTGGAAGTCGGTATCCACAGCGTCCAGCGGAATATCATAGCCGTACACTTCATCGCTGGTGCCGTCGGAATAGGTCACAGTATCGGTGGTGGGCTGCAGCCAGTCGCTCTCGTGGCTGGGGGCATCCTCGGCAGTGCCCAGGTACAGGTTGACGATCTTTTTCGATGCCAGGCTGACATGGAAGGTCATTTTGCCATCGGCGACAGTCAGGGTGCCTTTGCCATCGCAGGCTTCGTTGGCGTGCACCATGCTGCTGTCGGTTTCAAATTCGGCGGTATACACGCCGTCCGGCAGGGCAGCTTCGGCCTGGGGCTCTGCGGTGGGGGCGGCGGCTTCACTGCCGGCAGCCTCGGTGGCAGCGGGGGTGGAGTCAGCGGATTCAGCGGAAGAAGCGCCGGTTGCGGTGGGGCCGCAGCCAGCCAGCAGAGCGGCCAGCACCAGGGCGGCCACAGCGCCGGAAATTACACGGGGTTGTTTCATTGGGGGTACCTCACATTATGATAAAATTAAAAAAGAATAAAGAATAATGAATAATGGTTGTGTGACGCCCACGGCGTCACATTTAAATCAGGTCAGCTGCTCCGGTAAAAAGGATTCTGAACAAAGCAGCCAACCTATTTTATTCGCACCGCGGCGGAGCATTTATCCTGCATATCGCTACAAACCGGAAGAGTGTTGCGGTGTTTCAGGTTGGCGGGCGCACAATGTGCGCCCCTACGGGGAATTGTGCGTTTTAGTCAAGCGGTTTTAAGCCAAGCGGACACGCCCTGCCCGCATAAAACAAAAACTGTCCGAAAAGATATGGTTCCTTCCGGGCAGTTATCAGGCAGTCAATCAGCCATTCAGGGAATCAATAGCGGCCTTGGTATGGTCAATGTAGATCTGCTGCACATCAGCAATTTCGCCCAGACCGGCAATCTGGGTATCCACGCTGTCAAAGCAGCCGGCGGCCTTGAACTGGCTCAGCCAGGAATCTGCGTCATCGCCAGCCATATCGTTGTTGGCATGGTCACCGGCAACCACCATCAGGGGGCGCAGGACAACCTTGGTGTAACCGGCTTCCTTGATCTTTTCGATCACAGCCTCGCAGGCGGTGTCTTCCGGCTCGCCCTCAACAGTGCCAATGAACACATTATCATAGCCCAGGGTCTGCATGGTGGTCTGCATCTGGCTGTAGCTGATCTTTGCGGTGTGGGAAGTGCCGTGGCCCATGAACACAAAAGCAGTGCCATCGGCGGCAGCAGCGGCGGTGTCATCATAACCAGCGGCGGCAACAGCCTCGGTGGTGATGGCAGTGGCAACAGCTTCCTTATCAGCGTTGATTTCGGTAGCGTCAGCGCCAACTTCGCCCAGCAGGGGCTCAGCAATGGCAACGCTTTCGAACTTATCCGCGTACTCGTTCACAGCTTCGCACATTTCATCGTACTCAGCGCCGTGCATCAGGTGAGTAGGCTGAACAACCAGGTTCTTAACGCCGTTGGCAACAGCGCGGTCCAGAGCCTGCTTCATGTTATCGATTTTCTCGCCATCGCGGGCCTGCACATGGTTGATGATGATCTGTGCGGTGAAAGCGCGGCGGACGGACCAATCCGGGTAAGCGGCCTGCAGGGCATCCTCGATGCCCTTGATATCTGCCACGCGGCTGCTGTTGAAAGAGGTGCCAAAGCTGACGACCAGCAGTTCGTTTTCGCCGATCTCATCCCCATTGCGGGAATCGTCCAGGTTGGCATCGCCGGTATTGCGGCCAAAGTAGTCGGGGTCAGCGTTCTCGCCTTCCACCAGCTCTTTCTGGGTATCGGTCAGGGTGTCCCATGCCTGCTTGGCAGCTTCGCACTGGGCGTCGGTGTCATCGGTGCGCTCCTGCACATAGATGGCGTCGATCAGGTCTGCACATTTCTTTGCGGCCACTTCGTCTGCATCTCCCTCGTCTGCGCTTTCAGCGGGTGTCTCGGTGCTTACAGCCTCGCTTTCGGCGGGGGCACTGCTGGCAGCCATGCTGTCAGATGCCGCACCACAGCCAGCCAGCAGGGCGGCGGCCAGAGCCAGTGCGGTCAGCACGGCAGCGGGCTTTTTCAGGTTGTTGTGTTTCATGTGTTTTGCTTCCTTTCTCCTATGGCAAATCCATTTGCTGAAAAACAGGTACAGGAAACAAAACCCAGGCGCAGCAGCTTTGCAGACAAAACTGCCACAAAAAAACGAGGGTCTTTCTGTGTGCAGAACGGCAACGCAAAAAGACCCCCGGATTTTCCATGAGCTTTTTAAGGTGTATCTGAAAACAAAGAAAATGACGGATATTTCGCAAACACAAGCAGGATTTAAGGCAAAGAGCCGCAGGAATCCTTTGTGGATTCCAAGGCTTTTTAACGCGAAATCCCGCTGTGTTTGTAGAAATAGACGATATTTTCGACTTTTCAGCTACACCCTGGGTACAACCAATTCCTCGTGATCTGGAGCAATGCTCCCGTACCAACAGCGGGCAGGTTTCCTGGCTGAAAGCTCAACGTCTGCCGCCGCCTTCCCAAGCAATGCTCAGTGACCGGTGCAAATGCACCCTGGCGGCAGGCTCCCTTATCACAGTGACGAGATCGTGCGGGATTTGCACCCGCTTCCCTTTTACCCTTTCCAGAGCGCCGGAAGGCTCAGCCACCCGGCAAACAATGAAAGGCACCTGCTGTTTTATATTCAGTTTCCGATTCATTGTAGCACATTGCATCCAAAAGCGCAAGGTGCTGTTTGTATGTTCTGCCGAATTTTTTCGGCCTTCCTGGGCGTCCTTACAGCCGCCGGTGCAAAATCTCACACAAGCGTTTCCTATCCAGCGGTTTGGCGGCATGCTCGTTCATACCGGCGGTTTTGGCCGGCTGCACATCCTTGGCAAAGGCGTTGGCCGTCATGGCAACAATGGGCACCTGCGCGGCATCGGCTTTGGGCAAAGAACGGATGGCCGCGGGGCGCGTTTTTGTATTTTGTCGGTTTACAACTTTAAATCGCTTGCAGTTGGCATGGCAGTGTGGTAAGCTAATATGGATTTAATATGGTAGCGGTTATCTATGCTGCCGTGCGGGCCGCTGCCTTTACCCCGCGCGGCAGCACAAATAAAAATGGGAGAAAACAATATAAGTTTATGCAGAATCGTGAACGGCTCGGAAGCCGGCTTGGCTTCATCATGCTGTCAGCCGGCTGCGCCATTGGCTGCGGCAATGTGTGGAAATTCCCCTGGATGTGCGGCCAGAACGGCGGCGGCAGTTTTATGCTGCTGTACATTATTTGTCTGGTCGTGCTGGGTCTGCCCGCCATGACGATGGAATTTTCCGTTGGGCGTGCCGCGCAGGCCAGCCCTATCCGCATGTACCAGAAGTTGGAAAAGCCCGGCTGCAAGTGGGGCATTTTCGGCATTGCCAGCCTGATTGGCAACATTGCCCTGATGGCATTTTACACCGTGGTGACCGGGTGGATCATCTATTATTTCATCAAGTTCCTTACCGGCCAAAACGCAGATTTCGGATTTACCCAGATGATTACGAACCCCACGGTGAATGTGGTGTTTTTGCTGGTGACTGTTGTGGTAGCGTTTGCCATTTTAAGCTTTAACCTGCAGGGCGGGCTGGAGCGCATTACCAAATATATGATGCTGGCCCTGTTGGTGCTGATGCTGGTGCTGGCGGTGCACAGCCTGCCCCTGCCGGGCGCGGCAGAAGGCTTGAAATTTTACCTGGTGCCGGATTTTGGAAAGATTGATGGCAGCGTTGTGGTGGGCGCCATGAACCAGGCGTTCTTTACCCTTTCCGTCGGCATGGGCGGCATGGCGATTTTTGGCAGCTACATTGAAAAAGAACACTCCCTGATGGGGGAATCCGTCCACATTATTGTGCTGGATACTTTGGTTGCGGTGCTGGCCGGCATCATCATGTTCCCCGCCTGCTTTACCTATGGGCTGGAAGTGAACGCCGGGCCCAGCCTGCTGTTTGATACCATGGCTACCGTGTTCAACAACATGACCGGGGGCCGCTGGTGGGGCACGCTGTTCTTTTTGTTCATGGTGTTTGCCGCGCTTTCCACCGTGTTGGGCGTGTGCGAAAACATCCTTGCCATGGTGCGGGAGCTGACCGGGTTAAGCCGCCCCAAGGGCGCTTTGCTGTGTGGCGTGGGCATCTTTCTGTTGGCGCTGACCACCGCGCTTGGCTACAGTGTACTGCATTTCCAGCCGTTTGCCGCGGGCACGGCCTGGCTGGATCTGTGGGATTTCATTGTTTCCAATAACATTTTGCCGCTGGGTTCGTTGGTATTGGCGCTGTTCTGCTGCAACTCTTTCGGTTGGGGGTGGGACGCTTTTGTTCAGGAAGCCAACACCGGCAAAGGCTTAAAAGTGCAGCCCTGGATGAAGCCGATCTTCCGCTTTGTGGTGCCCGCCGCCATTGCGTTCATTTATATTTACGGCATGGCAACTTTTGCATGGAATTGATCCCCCCGCTTTTTATAAAACCTTATCTTTCCCTGCAGGCAGTGTGGCGGCGTTCCGTCATTCTGCCTGCTTCTTTTTGCCCAATTTGGCGGGAATACCAAAATCTCCGTTTAACATTGCGCTTTCGCCACCCGGATGTTAAACTGTTAACAAGAGTATACCGCGATAAACACATGTAAGGAGCACCCCATGGACAACGTGAAAATTCTGGAAGTAAAACAGAGCATTTTTGCTTCCAATGATGAACAGGCCACCCAGCTGCGGCAGAGCCTGAAAGAGAAAAAGATTTTTCTGCTGAATTTGATGAGCGCACCGGGCAGCGGCAAAACCACCACCCTGCGCAGCACCATTGCCGCGCTGAAAGATGAGCTGCGCATCGGTGTGATGGAAGCGGACATTGATTCCGATGTGGACGCCAAAGCCATTGCCGCTACCGGGGCAAAAGCCATCCAGCTGCACACCGGCGGCATGTGCCACCTGGATGCCGAGATGACCCGCCAGGGGCTGGAGGGCCTTGGCCCCCAGGATGTGGACCTTGTGGTACTGGAAAACGTGGGCAACTTGGTCTGCCCGGCAGAGTTTGACACCGGTGCGGTGAAAAACGCGATGATCCTATCCGTGCCAGAAGGAGATGATAAGCCGCTGAAGTACCCCCTGATGTTTCAGGTGTGCGACGTGGTTCTCATCAACAAAATTGACGTTTTGCCGTATTTTGATTTCGATATGGACAAATGCCGGGAATATATCGCCCTACGCAACCCCAAGGCAAAGGTCATCCCCATCTGCGCCAAAACCGGCGAGGGTATTGCCGAATGGGCTGACTGGCTGCGGGCGCAGGTGAAAGCGTGGCAGGCATAAGGGCACAGTAAACCCGGACCGCCTGCAAGAGCAGCATAAACGAAACGGAAGATGCACAGAGCAATAAAAGGAGCAAGCCATGAGCGAACCGACCGCTTTCCCACTGGACGAAAGCAAGCTGCCGTTCAAGATCCCCAAGGACGCAAAGCCGCGGGAAAAAATTATGAAGCTGGGGCAGATGATCACCGACCGTGTGCCCGCCAAGCTGCGCCCCCTGACGGTGGAGGACCCCGAATATTGGGGTCTGGCCAGCATTGTGACTGACGAAATGGCCGATGTTGCCCTGAAAATGAAGGTGCGCCAGCCAATGACCCTGCCGGAGCTGGAAAAAGCCACCGGCAAACCCGCCAAAGAGTTGGAACCACTGCTGTATCAGATGAGCTGCGTTGGCCTTTTGGAATACAACTGGGAGAACCCCCGGCGCGAAAAGCAGTACATTCTGCCCATGTTTGTGCCCGGCAGCGCCGAGTTCTTTAACATGAACAAACAGCAGATTGCCGACCACCCCGAAGTGACCGCCTTTTTTGAACGGATGACCTTTTTGCCGCTGGAACACATTACCGCCATGGTGCCCCCAGGCGGCGCAGGCATTGGCATGCACGTGATCCCGGTCGAAAAAGCCATCGAGACCGAAAACCACTCGCTGGATATCGAACACATCTCCCACTGGCTGAAAAAATACCAGGGCAAGTATGCCGCCGGCCCCTGTTCCTGCCGTATGTCCCGCGCCGCCATGGGCGAAGGCTGCGGCGATGACCCGGATGACTGGTGCATCGGCGTGGGCGATATGGCGGACTATCTGGTGGAAACAAACAAAGGCCATTATGTAACCTATGACGAAGTGATGCGGATCTTGCAGAAAGCCGAGGACAACGGCTTTGTGCACCAGATCACCAACATTGACGGCGAGAACAAGATTTTTGCCATCTGCAACTGCAATGTCAACGTCTGCAACGCCCTGCGCACCAGCCAGCTGTTCAACACCCCCAACATGAGCCGCTCGGCTTACGTTGCCAAAGTGGAACCGCAAAACTGCGTTGCCTGCGGCCGCTGCGTGGAGTTCTGCCCCGCCGGTGCCGTTAAACTGGGCCAGAAGCTGTGCACCAAAAACGGCCCTGTGCAGTACCCCAAGCAGGAACTGCCCGACACTGTAAAGTGGGGCCCCGAAAAATGGGCGGTGGACTACCGCGATAAAAACCGCATCAACTGCTATGATACCGGCACTTCCCCCTGCAAAACCGCCTGCCCCGCCCACATTGCGGTGCAGGGCTACCTGAAAATGGCCGCGCAGGGCCGCTACCGCGATGCACTGGCACTGATCAAAAAGGAGAATCCCTTCCCCGCCGTGTGCGGGCGCATCTGCAACCGGCGGTGCGAGGATGCCTGCACCCGCGGCACCGTGGACCAGGCGGTGGCCATTGACGCCGTGAAAAAGTTTGTGGCCCAGCAGGACCTGAACGCCGCCCACCGCTATGTTCCGCCGGTGGTGCAGCCCTCTTTGCAGGGGCCGTGGCCGCAAAAAATTGCCATCATCGGCGGCGGCCCGGCCGGGCTTTCCTGCGCGTACTTCCTTGCGCTGCAGGGCTACCGCCCGACTGTGTTTGAGAAAAACGAACACCCTGGCGGCATGCTGCGGTACGGCATCCCCAGCTTTAAGCTGGAAAAAGATGTGATTGATGCGGAAATTGACATCCTGCGGGAGCTGGGTGTTACCATCCGCTGCGGTGTGGAAGTTGGCAAGGACGTTACCCTTGCCCAGCTGCGCGCCCAGGGGTACAAGGCGTTCTATCTCGCCATCGGCTGCCAGGGCGGCCGCACAGCAGGGGTTCCCGGCGAGGACGCTGCGGGCATCCAGACCGCCGTTGCGCTGCTGCGCACTGTGGGCGGGGACGAAAGCCACAAAATGACCGGCAAAACCGTGGTGATCGGCGGCGGCAATGTTGCCATTGATGCCGCCCGCGTTGCCCTGCGCTGCGGGTCCAGCGATGTGACGATGGCCTGCCTGGAGCCGCGGGAAAAGATGCCCGCTTCCGCTGAAGAGATCGCCGAGGCGGAGGAAGAGGGCACTGCCATCCGCTGCGGATACGGCCCCAAAGAATTTTTGACAAAGGATGGCCATGTGTGCGGCGTGGTGCTGAAAAGATGCACCGGTCTGTACGATGCCGAGGGCCGCTTTGCCCCCACCTATGACGAAAGCGTGACGATTACCCTGCCGTGTGACAATGTTGTGCTGAGCATTGGCCAGTGCATCCAGTGGGGCAACCTGCTGGATGGCGAAGCCGTGCAGCTTGGCCGCGGCCAGGGCGCTGTGGCCGATGCCACGACTTACCAGACTGCCCAGCCGGATATCTTTGTGGGCGGCGATGTGTACACCGGCCCGCGCTTTGCCATTGATGCGATTGCCGCAGGCAAGCAGGGCGCCATTTCCATCCACCGTTTTGTGCAGCCCAACACCAGCCTGACCATTGGCCGCAACCGCCGCGATTTTTATGAGCTGGACAAAACCAATCTGGCCCTTGGCGATTATGACCGTGCGCCCCGCCAGACAGCCGCGATGGATGATGCCATCGACGCGCACCGTTCTTTCCGGGATGCCCACCTGACCCTGACCGAAGCGCAGGTAAAAACCGAAACAGCCCGCTGCCTGGGCTGCGGTGCCAGCGTGGTGGACCCCAACAAGTGCATTGGCTGCGGCGTTTGCACCACCAAGTGTGAATTCGATGCCATCCACCTGCACCGTGACCTGCCTGAATGCAGCACCATGGTGCGGTCGGAAGATAAATTCAAAGCCATTCTGCCCTACATGATAAAGCGCGAAGTGAAGATCCGCTTTGGGAAAAAGGATAAGTAAATGCACGAACTTGGCATTGTGTTCCACATCATCCGCACGGTGGAGGATGTGGCCAAAGAAAACCACGTTGCCCGCATCCAGCGGGTAACACTGCAATTAGGCGAGGTTTCCGGCGTGGTGGAAAGCTACCTGCAGGACTGCTGGAAATGGGCCGCCGCCAAATCAGAGATTTTGCCCGGTGCCGCGCTGACCGTGGAGCAGATCCCCGCTATTACCCTGTGCGAGAACTGCGGCCAGCAGTACCCCACCGTGCCCCATGGCCGCACCTGCCCCCACTGCCAAAGCCCCCATACCCACCTGCTGCAGGGCAACGAGATGATGATCAAAGAAGTGGAAGCCGTGGAGCCGGAGGCATCCGAAGCTTCCGGCTGAGAAAAATTCCCCGCACAGGCTGCGTCATGCGGCTTTGTGCGGGGATTTTTTTGTATTTGCGGGCGGTTTATGCTATACTTGAAACTGGTATTGTGAAAACGGAAAGGATGAACCATTCCCCATGCGGCAGATCGACTTTGAACACGGCGGCATTGCACAAAACATCTTGAAAGCAGCGCTGCCCATGTTGGTGGCGCAGGTGCTGAACCTGCTGTATAACATTGTGGACCGCATTTATATTGCGCGCATCCCGGATATCGGCACGGCGGCGCTGGGCGCGGTGGGGCTTTGCTTCCCCATTATTGTCATTATTACGGCGTTCAGCAATTTGTTCGGCAGCGGCGGCGCACCGTTGTTCGCCATCGCCCGCGGCAGCGGGGATAAGGCCCGTGCCAGGCTGATTTTGAACCTGGCCTGCACGCTGTTGTTGTGCTGCGCCGGTGTATTGATGGTCATTGGCCTGCTGTTTGCCCGGCCCATTCTGATATTGTTTGGTGCTTCGCCGGAAGCATTGCAGTATGCGCTGCCGTACCTGATGCTGTACTTGCTGGGCACCTCCCCTTCCATGCTCACAACAGGGCTGAACCCGTTCATCAATGCGCAGGGCTATGCCACAGCCGGTATGCTCAGCGTGGTGATCGGCGCAGCGGCCAACCTGGTGCTGGACCCGGTGTTTATCTTTGTGTTGGGCATGGGCATCCGCGGCGCGGCGGTTGCCACGGTGCTTTCGCAGCTGCTTTCGGCGGCGTTTGTGGTGTATTTCCTGCGCTGCAAGTCGGAATACCGCGTGCAGCCGCTGCCCTTGCGTCAGCTGCCCGCCAACAGGCGCTGCATCGGCGATATCGTCAGCCTTGGCACAGCGGGCTTCATCATGCAGCTGACCAACAGCGTGGTGACGATCTGCTGCAACAATGTGCTGTCCGTGACCGGCGGCGATGTGTACATCTCGGTCATGACGATCATTTCCAGCGTGCGCCAGATGGTGGAAACGCCGATTCATGCCATTACCGAGGGCTCTTCCCCCATTATCAGCTACAATTACGGCGCACGCCGCCCCCGCAAGGTGCTGCGCGCCGCCGTCTCCATGGCCCTGATGGCTTTGGTATATACCCTTACGATCTGGGCGGTCATTCTGTTGGCACCGCACTTCCTCATCTCCATTTTCAGCAGCGATCCCACCCTGCAGGCGGATACCATCCCCGCCATGAAGCTGTATTTTTCCACCTTTGGTTTTATGCTGCTGCAATATGTGGGCCAGACAGTGTTCAAATCGCTGAACAAGCGCCGCCACGCGGTGTTTTTCTCGCTGCTGCGCAAGGTCATCATTGTGGTGCCGCTCACCTACCTGCTGCCTCATGCTTTTGGCATGGGCACCGACGGCGTGTTTGCTGCGGAGCCGGTTTCCAACGTGATCGGCAGCAGTTTGTGCTTTATTGTAATGCTGATTACCGTTTTGCCGGAGCTGAAACGGATGGATCGGGAGGATGCGAAGACAGCAAAATAGCAGAGTTGGCCGTGCAAAGCCTTTTACAAAAGGTGCTTTGTGTAGGGGCCGGTTGGCGGGTCATTTCTTTGCAGTGTTTTTGTCGATATATCGTTTGTAAAGCATGTTTGCTTTACGCTTTAGAAGTACGTACAAGCGCATATTCTTATTTTGTTTCAAACGGTTTTCCCACTTTCAATAAGCAGAAGAAATAAAGGCAACACCGCACAATTCCCGCCTTGCGGCTTAAGCACCGCTCCGGCAGCTGCGGCACGGCATCTGCGTTGCCAAAATGCTCGATAAGACATCCAGTATTATCGAGCATTTTGGCTTGGCATCTGCCGCACCTCGCTCGCCGTATCGGCACTTAGAATTATGCGGTATTGCCTAAAGAAAAAACTCTCCCTCGGCGGCCAGATATACGGGATCAAACCGGCATGGCCAGAGGGAGAGTTTTATTTTTATCTGGTAGTGTTATCGGGCCAGCAAGCATCGTCCCCTACAAACACTTTTCACGCTTGCGGCATGATAGAATGATATTGCCTTGCTCTTTTAGCCGCTTATTCCGCCACGGTTCTATCCAGCATAGCCGTTATCCCCTCCGCCAGCTGTTCGGCGGCCTGGGTTGTTGTCAGCTCTCCGTTGCTGCAGGCAGTCAATACGGCGGCGTACAAGCCGTCCGGCACAGCAGCCAGAGCCGGGCTTTCAAATGTGGGGTCAAGTGGGAAATCCACAAAAGCCATCATGCGGTTGTTGGCTTCCACCACCAGCGGGTTCCCCAGGCCTGCCGCTGTGGCAGCCGCACGGCCAGTGACGGAATCCGGCAAACCGCAGGCAGTGCCCATGATGGAAGCACCCATATCCTCGTTCAGCAAAAAGTTGACCAGAATCGCCGCTTCTTTCGGGTGCTGGCAGCTGCTGTTGATGGCAAGGGCCAGATATACTTTAGAAAATCCGCCGTTGGCCTGCCCGCCAAAGGCGATCTCATCCCCTACCAAAAAGCCGCTGGCATTTTTTAACGCACTGCGGTAGGTTTCGGCGTCGGCATCCCAGGCAAAGGTACCGGCGTACTGGCCGTTCTGCCACATGGGGGTCTGGTCCAGCGTCCCGTTTGTCTGCTGGGCGGCAAGGGTGGGCATGACATGGTTTTCTTCCAGCGCCTGCAAAAATTCCAGCCCGGTTTTGATCTCGTCTGCCGAATATTGCAGCTGGCGATCCACCACCCACGCTTTGCCAGTGGTAGATTCCAGATAACTGACCATCAGGTTCATGCGGGCGGCTGCATCCATGGCCAGGGGGTAATATTCCTCCCCCAGCACCTCGCGGAAGGTGTTGCCTGCGGTCAGCAGCTCCTCATAGGTTTTGGGCGCATCGATCCCTGCCTGTTCAAAAGTGCAGGTGTTCCAATAAAAAATGCGGCCTGTCACCGACATTGGCACAGCCAGCAAAGCGCCATCCACTGTGCAGGCATCCAGCGCACTCTGGCTGAACTGCTCCAGATCGATCACATCGCTATATTCGTTCAGGTCAACAAACTGGTCAGCATTTTGGCCCGGCCAGGTCCAGTCCACCTGCATCACATCGGCGGTTTGATCCTCGTCAGCGGTGGTGCCGTAGATGGTTTCTACAGTAATATATTGCAGTTTTGCCTCAAATGCCTGGATGGCCTGCTGGTAGGTTTCGGTGCGGGCATCGTCCCCCCACCAGCTCATGGTCAGGGTAACGGGTTCCGGCTGAGTGGATGCCTGTCCGGGGGCAGACTGCTGCGCCGTGCCGCAGGCGGCCAGCTGCAATGCCAGTGCGCCAACCAGCGCAAGGGCTGCGGCGTTTGCTGTTGTTTGGTTCATCGGGTTCCCTTTCTTGCAGTTGCCTGCAATGTGGATTTGCGGTTACCCCTATTATAGCGGATTCCAGTTTTTCTGTCACGGGTTGGGCGGATAATTTTGGGGGCAATTTTGCGGCATGGGAAAGGTTGGTATAAATTGTCAAGTTTGTAACGCCCCCGCCGTGGAGAAACCTTACCGCAGTACAAATATGCAATAACCCAATCCCCACATGTAAGAGATAGCGTCCTTGGCCACCCTACGGATAGCAAAAGGGCCGCAGGCGCTTTTGCTGCCTGCGGCCCTGCCCGTGGGCGGACGGAGCGCCCCGCGGGGATACTTTTGGGCAATACCGCATAATTCTAAGTGCCGATACGGCGAGCGAGGTGCGGCAG
>ERZ1034976.88-NODE-88-length-80803-cov-23.772614_pt1 | contig 80803 bp, 78 predicted proteins | sample MGYA00520623_ERZ1034976 | MGnify/ENA primary metagenome ERZ1034976 (study PRJEB33766, sample SAMN09781774) | gut metagenome | biome: gut microbiome | host: Homo sapiens | place: Madagascar | study: EMG produced TPA metagenomics assembly of the PRJNA485056 data set... | reverse complement strand
AAGCGAGCGTTGGCACGTAGTATATTTGGTGCCGGCAATTATCGGTTTTGTAATGTCGTTATTCGCGCTGCTTTTTGCTAAGGAAACAAACGCATTTTTGACTAAAAGAATAGAGTATTTAAAAACGCCTATAGAAGAACGTGAACAACGCAGCAAGGAAGGACGCGAACAAAACGCACAAGGCGGAATTCTGACCGCTGTAAAATTCGCATTCAGACACAGACAATTGCGCTTTTTGATTATTGCTTGTTGCTGCTTTTATCTCGCTTCGTTAGGTACGGCAACGTACAGTACGGTCATGGCAAAGTCGGCGCTGATGACGGAAGAAGAAATAACTCTTGCTTTGTTTCTGTATCCCGTCGGCAACGCGCTGTTTACATTGATTTCCGGTTTTGTGTCGGATAAATTCGGACGTAAAGTAACTATAGTCGCAATGTCTTGTTCGGCATTGACGTGTTATTTGCTGTTTATCTTTAGCGGTATGTTCAAGTGGACTCCGTATTTGACGGGTTTTGCTATCGGCGGATTTATGGGCAGTTACTGGGGCGCAGGCGATACCATCGGCGGAATTATGTTTTCCGAATCGACTCCTACAAACCTGCGTTCGTCGGTTACGGTAATCAATACGTTGCTTAACGGAGTTATGGGCGGACTTGCAACAGTTATTACTATGATACTGCTGCCTATCATTCCCGAAAGCATGTTCGGTTATATGTATTTGGGCTTGACTGTTCCAGGGCTTGTAGGGGCAATTGTAATAATGTGGCTGTTTGTCGGCGAAACTCGCGGACTTGATCTTAAAACTGTAACCGGTACGGAATGGGATAAGCCTAAAAAGGTTAAAGAAGAACAACAGGACGGTGAATAAAATGAATAACAAACGATTTGAAATCGGCGCAAGCGAACAGCCGTTAGATATTATTAAGGAAACGTGTGGTTTTGCGGGCATTTTTAAGCAAATAGGTGTTATAGGAGATTCTTTGGCATCGGGCGAGTTTGAAAGTCACGATGAAAACGGAAATATAGTTTATACCGATATGTACGAGTACTCGTGGCCCGCCGTTTTAGAGCGCATTACTGGAACAAAATACAACAATTATTCCCGCGGCGGAATGACAGCGCGCGAGTATGTTCAAAGTTGGGCGGACACAAACGGATTTTGGCAATGGAATCAAGCGTATATTATTGCGTTAGGCAACAACGATTCATTTGTGTTCGGGCATCCTCTGGGAAGTGTCAAGGACGTCAACGCCGATTGTCCGCAGGATAATGGCGATACGTTTTTCGGTAATATGGGCAAAATCGTTTCCAAACTTAAAACAATAGAGCCTAACGCGCGTATTTTTGTTGTAACTCCTCAATTGCGCGGTGAAGCGTGTGATAACGATATCCGTTATATCGCAAGCGAACTCGCCAAATTGTGCGATATGTTTGAGTTTACTTACTTGCTGGATATGACTGCGCATGCGCCCGTATACGATGCAGAAATGCGTAAATCGTTCGGGTTGGGCTTTCATCCGAACCCGATGGGCTACTATGCATACGCGTTGATTGTGGGAAATTATATCGATTACATTATCAGAAGTAACCCGCAGGAATTTGCTACGATACCGTTTGTAGGTACGTTGCTCAAAAACAAAGATTACAAATAGAATACGATTACTGCAAGTGCAAATTTATCTAAACTTACTTAAAAAATTGTAACACAAAATAGACCATCAACACTATCCGACTTTCGCATCCTCATTAGTGTTGTTGAAAATCTAAGTAAGATATTTGGATAGAAATAGAGGCTATCAGGAGAGACATCTTCTGATCAGCCTTTTCTTTTTTTGTGTTATCTTCCTGAAAAACATATTGACGAGCATCTATACATAGTATATATTACAGATAGATTTATATCTATGTAAAGAGGTGATAAAGTGACAAGAGATGAAGTTGCAAATATCTGTAAAGCAATGTCAGATTCAAACAGACTTAAGATTATAGAAATGCTTATGCAGGGTGAAAAGTGCGGATGTAATCTACTGGAAGAGCTACAGGTAACGCAACCCACATTATCCCATCATATGAAGGTTCTTGGAGATTGTGGTCTGGTAAGTTCTTATAAGGATGGGAAATGGCAGCATTATTCTATAAACTGTAAAAAGTTCAAGGAGTATAAGGATTACATTGCAGCAATAACTTGTTGTGGTAATACCTTAGAAGATAATAATTCAGAAGGTTGTTGTGGAACAAAGATGGAAAGAGCAACCGAATGTTGTTCCCAAAACAAATAGGAAAGGATGATAATCATGATGAATGTAAAGGTATTGGGTGTATTACAGATTTTGCTGTGATTGGCAGTTATGAGATTATGAGTACACCTGCACTTATGGTAGATGAAAAAATTGTCTCAATGGGTAAGGTACTTAAGAGTAGTGACATTGAAAAATTTTTAAAATGAATGAATAGAAAATATAAAAAAGCCGGTGCATATTGTGCCGGCAAAAAATAAAATAAATATATAGATATTTGTCTATATATATGGAGGTGTATGTATGTGGACATTTATCCAAGAACAGATACTTGGTATGAATTTGGACGGTTTTCTTTGCTTTTTCCATAGTGCTTCAAACCGCTTTCTTCCTCAATCTCAAAGTAATAATTCGTACAGTCATAGTAAAGGATCTTCTGATTTCGCGGATGAATAAAGTTTGAGTTTTTATAAAGTTCACTTTGGATAAAATCTGATTCTTCCGCGATTACGGACAATGCCCTGTAAACGTCTTGAATCTCGTATTTTGGCGGCTCGAGCAGAGTTTTGCAAAAGTTATAGCTGCTGAGTTTGCTTGAAGGAGCCAAGATCCTTGCGTACACCAGATCGGTGAGAATCGCATGGAGATCATACTTAAATTTGTGGCGTCCCTTGATTACCCGGCAGATGTTGTCAAGGCGAAGCTCGGTGCATAGTTTCTGAGGGAACAGATATCCTGCATGAAAAGAACGGGCCTCGTTGATAGGAATGCAGGCAGCCTGAGAAAACTCAACAGTAACCTTTCCGGTACGCTCGTTATAGAGTTTGGTTTCTTTGGCAGCTTCGCTTTTAGCCCATGCCATAAGTTTATCTTCGTCGCCGTCGAACTGTTCCAGAAGAGAATTGTACTTTCCGAGCTTTTTATAGATACGAGAGGAAGATTTACCATCTTTTTTTCGGAATGATTGATAAATATAAACATCTTTATTATTTTTGCTACCTGTAACTGCAATATACATAACACAAAATCCTTTTTCTTTTAATTATAACACACTATTACAAACAAGTACATACAAAAACGAAAAATTTGACAAAAAAATGCAGGTTTTATGCGACCTGCAATAACTTTTTTTAATATTCAACTGTCAAACCCCCGTTTTTATACAGTAGCATCATATATGAATCCAGATGCAAAAATGACTGTAACACGGTTGACAAATCCACCGGACAATGTCTATAATAAATGCAATTGAAGCATTGAAAGCGTAGACGGGAACAAGTACCGATTTGTGGAATGCACAGAAAGCAGCCGGGTGATGAGAGGCGCGCAGAAAGCAGATATGGGAATACATCTCTGAGCTTCACACCGAACGCAGGATTATGCCAGTAGGCTGTGACGGAGTGGTGCACGTTAAGAGCACTGGAGTGTTGTCGGACACTCGCAAAGGTAAATTGTGTGAGCAATTTACGAATTAAGGTGGTATCACGAGTAATCCCCCTCGTCCTTATGTATAATGTATAGGACGAGGGGATTTTTATTTTTAGAAAGAAAACAGAAAATGAGGAGGAACAAAATGACAGTATATGACGAATTAGTTGCCCGCGGTCTCATTGCCCAGGTAACCGATGAAGAAGAAATCAAAGAATTAATCAATAATGGAAAAGCCGTATTTTACATCGGCTTTGACCCGACAGCAGACAGCCTTCATGTAGGACATTTCATGGCGCTTTGCCTTATGAAACGTCTTCAGATGGCAGGAAACAAACCAATCGCACTGATTGGTGGCGGAACCGCTATGATCGGTGATCCGTCCGGACGTACCGACATGCGTCAGATGATGACAAAAGAGACCATTAACCATAATGTAGAGTGCTTCAAGAAACAGATGAGCCGTTTCATCGAGTTTGGTGAAGATAAGGCAATGCTGGTAAATAATGCAGACTGGCTGATGGATTTAAATTATGTAGATGTATTACGTGAAGTTGGTGCGCATTTCTCTGTAAACCGTATGCTTACCGCAGAATGCTACAAGCAGCGTATGGAGAAGGGATTAAGCTTCCTGGAATTCAATTACATGATTATGCAGAGTTACGATTTCTATACCTTATTCCAGAAATATGGATGTAATATGGAGTTTGGTGGAGATGATCAGTGGAGCAACATGCTTGGTGGCACTGAGCTGATTCGTCGTAAGCTTGGAAAAGACGCATATGCCATGACCATCAATCTGCTTTTGAATTCCGAAGGAAAGAAGATGGGAAAGACACAGTCCGGTGCCGTATGGCTTGATCCAAACAAAACATCCCCATTTGATTTCTTCCAGTACTGGAGAAACGTATCGGATGCGGATGTATTAAAATGCCTGCGTATGCTGACATTCCTGCCACTTGAGCAGATTGATGAGATGGACAAGTGGGAAGGCGCACAGCTGAACGAAGCAAAAGAGATTCTTGCATTCGAGCTTACCAAGATGGTACACGGCGAGGAAGAGGCAGAGAAAGCAAAAGAAGCTTCTCATGCATTGTTCTCAGGCGCAGGAGCATCTGCCAATATGCCTACGATCGAGGTGAATGCAGATGATTTCGCAAATGGAACCATGGATATCATGGCGGTATTAGTAAAAGCCGGCCTTTGCGAGAGCCGTTCCGAGGCACGCCGTGGTGTGCAGCAGGGTGGAGTCAGTGTCGATGGAGAGAAAGTAACGGATATCGGCGCAACCTATACACTGGATGATTTTGTTGGCGAAGGCAAGGTTGTAAAACGCGGAAAGAAGAAGTTTGCAAAGGTAGTTGCAACAGACTAGAAGTTCGGGTTGACTAACAGATTGCCTCTCTGTTATTCTTTTAAAAAGCCATTCAAACAGGTGGCAGCATAACGCTTTGTAAATTTTATAAGGCACCATGTGAGGGAGTAGTTCGCACACAGTGTGGTTTGTCAACAGTCCCGGTCGTATGACCTGGCAAATCTTAAAGAATGAGACTCATGTATACATTGATAGAGGTAGTTTATCTTTGTATGCGTGAGTTTTTTGTTTGTTTAAAAGATGGAATTACTATGTAAAAAGCACACCGGATGTATGTTATGGACTACAAAAGAGACACTAGGAGAAAAGGAGAAGATGCATGGCACTAATTATCGAGTTGTTTTTGATCGGTGTTGGTTTGTCCATGGACGCTTTTGCAGTATCAATCTGCAAGGGACTTGGAATGGAGAAAATCAACAAAAAGCAAGCATTTACCATCGGTTTGTATTTTGGAGGATTTCAGGCGCTGATGCCATTGATCGGCTGGTTTCTCGGAATTCGATTCCAGCAGTATATTACCTCGATCGATCATTGGATCGCATTTATTCTGCTTGTATGTATCGGTGGAAAGATGGTAGTGGAAGCCGTTCGTGACAGAGATCATGAGGTAGTGGGAAAAAAGGATCAGCCACTTGATCATAAGGAAATGTTTCTTCTGGCAGTAGCGACAAGCATCGATGCACTGGCGGTAGGAATCACATTCGCATTTCTTGATACACCGATCATAGAAGCAATTGTAATCATTGGCTGCACCACATTTGTACTTTCTATTGTGGGCGTGATCGTAGGCAATTTCTTTGGAACACGTTACAAAAAGAAGGCGGAGATTATAGGAGGAATTATTTTAATTCTGATTGGATTAAAAATACTTCTCGAGCATTTGGGCATACTTCCATTCTAACGAATTGGAGTATAGAGGGCAGAACGAAAAAAGGAGATTATTATGACAGAGTTTATTACAAACTGCGCATTGCCACTGGCAATATTATTTCTGGTAATTGGATTTGTATTTCTTGTAAAGGGGGCAGATATTTTTGTTGAAGGAAGTTCAAGTATTGCCAAGAAGTTTAAAGTACCGTCCATTATTATCGGACTGACGATTGTTGCAATGGGAACATCACTGCCGGAGGCAGCCGTATCCGTGACAGCTTCCATTGCAAATAAAAATGCACTTGCTGTCAGTAATGTTATTGGATCGAATATTTTTAACCTTATGATGGTAATCGGTGTGTGTGCGATCATGACACCGGTAGCTGTCAACAAAGCAACTTTAAAAAGGGATTTTCCGTTTTCTGTTATTTGCGCTATTTTGCTTTTGGTTCTGGGTCTGATCGGACCAATGTCATTGGGACATGCAGATGGTGTCATTTTCCTTATTCTCTTTGCGGGGTTTATTGGACTTATGATCCGCAGTGCCATGAAAGCCAGCAAGGAAGGAAATGCGGTCGCAAGTGAAGAAATTGAGGCGGCAGAGGAAATCAAAATTATGCCGGTATGGAAGAGCCTTTTATTCATTGTAATCGGAGCGGTCGGAATTATTATAGGTGGCGATGTGGTCGTAGACAGTGCAAGTAATATCGCCGCAAAATTCGGAATGAGCCAGACATTGATCGGATTGACCATTGTGTCTGTCGGAACTTCGCTTCCGGAGCTTGTGACTTCCATCGTTGCAGCTCGTAAGAATGAAGTCGATATGGCATTGGGTAATGCAATCGGTTCTAACGTATTTAACATCCTGTTTGTTTTGGGTATTGCAGGCGCAATCAGCCCGATGGCGTTCCTTACCGAAAATGTGATCGATATTGTAATTCTTCTTGTGTTCAGTTTGATCGTATGGCTTTTTGCCTGGACGAAGAAAGAAATCAAGCGTGGAGAAGGTCTGATCATGGTGCTGCTGTATGTGCTGTATGTTGTGTATATTTGCATGAGATAGATGGTCAGGGAATCCGATTTGATGTGTACAGCGAGGATGATTCCAAGACTGTGTATGACTGTGAGATGCAGACAAGCAGGAAAGATAATCTTCCGAAAAGAACGAGATACTATCAGGGAATGATAGATTTAAATTTGCTCGAAAGAGGCGCAAACTATAAGGAGCTGAAAAAGAGTTATGTAATCTTTATTTGCCCGTTTGATGAATTTAAGAGGGGATTGCATAAGTACACATTTGAGAATCGATGCAAAGAGATGCCAGAACTTGTATTGGGTGATGAATCAACGAAAATATTCTTGTGTGCCGGTGGAAATGCAGATGATGTATCGGATGATATGAAAGATTTTTTGAATTGGCTGACAACGGAGAAAATTGGAGATAGTGAGCTTGTAAAGAAACTTCAGAATGCTGTGGAGAATGCGCAAAATCAATTTCATTTGGGGAAGATGATTATGATGTATCGCCGTATTGTGCTATTGGTAAAAAGGAAGAGATCAACTTTGAAATTGACCCATATGAGTATATGGGTGATATTACAGTGACCGTATCCGATCCAACCGTTGCAAAAGCTTCTGTTGTCAAAAACGAATATGATGGTTGGGATCTGGTAGTAGAAGGCCTTAAGCGTGGTAAGGTTAAAATCACAATCAAAGCAAATGGTGCCAAGAAGACCGTGACATACAGCATAGTTACCCAGAAGGAATATGATTCTTACAATGATGAAGATGATTGGGAAGATGATGAATATTAGAATTTAGGGCTTTACAAATAAAATCTGAAATTCTCCCACTTTACAAATCCGAATGAATCGGTTATTATTTGGATATACTATGATATAGAAAACACTGGGAAAAAGAGAGTACATCAGCAGAATCTTTACAGAGAAATTTCCGGGAAGGCTGAGAGGAAATGAGGGAAAGCGGATGGAAGATGGCTTTGGAGTGGCAGAGACGAACTGGAGATAAATGCATGAGCAATCAAAGGCCAGGCTCTGACGGGACCGCCTGTTATTGCGGACAATGAGGCTGATATCGTTGGGTATCAGTGAATAGAAGTGGTATCACGGGATTATAGCTCGTCTTCTGGATTTCCGGAAGACGGGCTTTTTTACATTTATAAAAAAGGAGCAAAACCATGGCAAATAAGGGAAAGTATTACATGACAACTGCGATTGCCTACACATCTGGCAAGCCGCATATTGGAAACACATATGAGATCATTCTTGCGGACGCAATCGCAAGATACAAACGTGCAGAAGGTTACGATGTCTATTTCCAGACAGGAACCGACGAGCATGGACAGAAAATTCAGGAGAAGGCAGAAGCAGCTGGAATCACACCGAAGGCTTTTGTTGATGAAGTATCCACAGAGGTAAAGAGAATCTGGGATCTTGTCAACGCATCTTATGATAATTTCGTACGTACAACGGACGAAGATCATGAGAAGTGTGTAAAGAAAATTTTTAAGAAACTCTATGATCAAGGAGATATCTACAAAGGATCTTATGAGGGAATGTACTGTACACCTTGTGAGTCTTTCTGGACAGAGTCACAGCTTGTAGATGGAAAGTGCCCGGACTGTGGACGTGAAGTAAAGCCTGCAAAAGAAGAGGCATATTTCTTCAAAATGAGCAAATACGCAGATCGTCTGATCGATTACATCAATACACATCCGGATTTTATTCAGCCGGTTTCAAGAAAGAACGAAATGATGAACAATTTCCTTCTTCCGGGATTACAGGATCTGTGCGTTTCAAGAACTTCTTTCAGCTGGGGAATTCCAGTAGATTTCGATCCAAAGCATGTCGTATATGTATGGCTGGATGCTTTGACGAACTATATCACAAAGATTGGTTACGATCCGGATGGCTCAAGTGAGCTGTTTAAGAAAAACTGGCCGGCAGACTTACATCTCATCGGTAAGGATATCGTACGTTTCCACACGATTTACTGGCCAATATTCCTTATGGCACTTGATCTTCCGCTTCCGAAGCAGGTATTTGGTCATCCATGGCTCCTGCAGGGCGGTGACAAGATGAGCAAGTCCAAAGGAAACGTAATTTATGCAGATGATATGGTAGACCTGTTTGGTGTGGATGCGACACGTTACTTTGTACTTCATGAGATGCCATTCGAGAATGATGGTGTCATCACATGGGATCTGGTAATCGAGAGATACAATTCCGATCTTGCAAATATTCTGGGAAATCTGGTAAACCGTACCGTTTCCATGAGCAATAAATATTTTGATGGTGTTGTAAAGTCCACAGGCGTTACCGGAGAAGCAGACGCAGATCTTAAGGCAGTTGTAACAGGAACAAGAGACCGCATTGCAAAGAAGATGGAGAAACTTCGTGTGGCAGATGCAATCTCTGAAGTATTTGCACTGTTCCGCCGCTGCAACAAATACATTGATGAGACAACACCTTGGGTACTTGCAAAGGACGAGGCACAGCAGGATCGTCTTGCAGAGGTTCTTTACAATCTGACAGAATCCATTACGATCGGTGCAAGCCTGCTTCATTCTTTCCTTCCGGAGACAGCAGAGAAGATTGTTGCACAGCTTTCTACCAGCCTGCGTGATTTTGATGACCTTGATAAGTTTGGTCTGTACGCAAACGGAACAAAGGTAACTGAGACACCGGAAATCCTGTTCGCAAGACTTGATGCCAAAGAGATTATGCCTAAGGTAGATGCAATTCAGGCAAAGCAGAAAGAGAAGTATGAAAAGGAGCAGAAGGCATTAAACGGTGATGCTGATACAGCAGAGGAAGCTGCAATCGATATTGAACCAAAGGATGAGATTACCTTTGATGATTTCATGAAGCTTCAATTCCAGGTTGGTGAAATCCTTTCCTGTGAAGCAGTTCCAAAATCCAAGAAACTTCTCTGCTCCCAGGTAAAGATCGGTTCTCAGGTAAAACAGATCGTATCCGGAATCCGAAAGGATTATTCACCGGAAGAGATGGTCGGCAAGAAAGTTATGGTTCTTGTGAACTTAAAGCCAGCCAAGCTTGCAGGCGTTTTATCCGAAGGAATGTTGCTTTGCGCAGAGGATGAGAATGGCCAGCTGTCACTTATGACACCTGAGAAGCCAATGCCTTCAGGAGCTGAAATCGCATAACAGATAAAACAGGAGGATCGCGTATGGAAATCCTTGATATTGTAGATGATAATGGAATACCTACCGGAAAGACGGTAGAACGTAAGACTGCCCATAGGGAAGGCATCCAGCACCGCACGGCGCATCTTTGGATTGCGCGCAAAAAGGGTGGAAATATCGAACTTCTCCTGCAGAAACGATGCATGGAGAAGGATTCCTTTCCGGGCTGTTATGACATTTCCAGTGCGGGACATATCCCGGCAGGAATGGATTATGTACCATCCGCTTTGCGTGAACTTCGCGAGGAACTTGGCGTGACCGCAAAGGAAGAGGATTTGATATTCTGTGGCAAAAAGCGTGTCACTGTCACTTCCGAATTCCATGAGCACCCATATACGGACCGGCAGGTATGTAATGTATATCTGATGTGGCTGGATCGGGAAGCAGAAGACTTTGTCGTTCAGAAAGAAGAAATCGACAGTGTTATGTGGATGGAGTATCAGGCATGCCGAAAAGCAGTCATTGAAAATACAATTCCAAACTGCATTGACATCGAGGAATTAGATATGCTGGAGGAACATTTTCATGATATTTGAGACACATGCGCATTATGATGACGAGCGATTTACAGAGGATCAGGAAAGTGTGCTGGCGGATCTTCCACGCAAGGGAATTTCACCGGTCATCAATGTGGGGGCTTCTATTGCATCCACCAGGACGACATTAGAACTGGCACAGAAATATGATTTCATCTATGCAGCAGTCGGCGTGCATCCGAGTGATATTGGTGGTCTCAATGAGGAGACATTTGCGTGGCTTACGCAACAGACAACATATGAGAAAACGGTCGCAGTCGGAGAAATCGGACTGGATTATTACTGGGATAAAGAAGCGGATGTGCAGGAACGGCAGCGTTATTGGTTTACCCGCCAGATGGAACTTGCCCATCAGGCAAATCTGCCGGTCATCATCCATTCGCGGGATGCGGCAGAAGATACAATGGAAATTGTGCAGAAGATGCACGATGCTAGAATCACAGAGCCGGGCGTAATCCATTGTTATTCCTATTCGCCGGAGATGGCGCAGGAATTTATCAAGCTTGGATATTACATCGGTGTCGGTGGTGTGGTAACGTTCAAAAATGCGAAGAAACTGGTGCGTACAGTGGAAGAGATTCCGCTTGAGCGGATTCTTTTGGAAACCGACTGCCCATATATGGCACCGGAGCCACACAGAGGAACGAGAAATGATTCGCGTAATATTCCGTATATCATTGCAAAGATTGCAGAGATCAAAGGCGTGACACCGGAGACCGTGGAACAGACCACAAGGGACAATGCATTTCGATTGTTCTCTCGCGTATCCAGATAAGAAATTAAGGGCGTGTGAAAAAATGAAAGTTTTTCACACGCCCTTTTGTGCGCTCTATACGTATGTATACATGGAAAGTCCCATTAATTATTGCTGGTTGGAATGTATGGGCGAATCGCACCTGCGAGCTGTGCAACCGGCATACTCTGTAACCATACACGTCCCGGTCCGGTAATTACGGTATTAAATAAGCCCTCTCCACCGAAAAGAATATTCTTTACACCCGGTACAGTCTGGATATCAATGCTGCAGGTTCCTGTCATTGCTGCAAGGTATCCGGTATCGATGACAATCTGCTGACCCGGAGCTAGTTCATATTCTTTTACATAGCCGTCAAATTCCAAAAATGCGATGCCGTTTCCAGAGATGCGCTGCATAATGAAACCCTCTCCGCCGAATAAGCCACTGCCGAATCTCTTTTGGAAGAAAATGGACATTTCTACGGAGGCACTGGAAGCTAAGAAAGCACTCTTCTGTGCAACAATCTCCTGTCCCGGCGCGATTTCAAATGCACGGATAGATCCCGGAAAACTGGATGCGAATGCAATCAGTCCGTTTCCGTTTCTTGCTGTGTAACGGTTGACGAACATGCTCTCGCCGGAAAAAGCGCGGCCAAACATTTTGCCGATTCCACCGTTGCTTGTAGTCTCCATCTGCATGTTCGGAGACATCCAGGACATAGCGCCCTTTTCTGTAATCATAGTTTCGTTTGCTTCAAGATTGCAAATAACAACTGGTAATGGTTCCCCTTCAATTGAATAGTTCATAAACATCCTCCTTGTTTGTGATAGACAGCCGGTTTATAGTCTTTGAACCATCTGTCGTTAATAGTGTAGCAGACTTTGTGGAAAAGATAAATAAAAATTTACAGGGATGTTGAAAACCTAAAATGAAATTTTAAATTCCACTGCCCAACGGAGCGGTGGAATTCAGTCCTGCACAGTAGATATTTACTCTTTCATACATCAGTGTTATTGTAATATTTCCTTCTGACAGCAGTAGAAGGAGAATTATTATGAGTAAATATATCCCTGGAAACCAGAAACATCTGACACTTAATGACCGTATCTACATCGAAAACGAATTATCCAAAGGTGCGACTTTTAAAGACATTGCGGCATTCCTTTGTAAAGATCCTACGACCATATCAAAAGAGGTTAAATCACGGCGTCTTTCCGACTGGTACCACAAAGGAACTTTCTACAATGCCAAAAACTTTTGTGTACACCGCTATCACTGCAAAAAAACAAATGCCTGTGGAAAAATCATTCTCTGCGGTATCAAATGTACATCCTGCCCAACCTGCAACCAGACCTGTAAGGATTTCGAAAAGGAACGGTGCAGCAGACTTGATAAAGCACCTTATGTATGTAATGGCTGTCCAATGAAAATCAATCATTGTACCATTGCCCATAAATATCGCTATGATGCCCGCTTTGCCGACCGTAAGTATCGTGAATTATTAAGCAGTTCCCGTGCCGGAATAAATATGACCCGGCACCAGCTGCACCAAAAAGACCAGATCGTTACCCCGTTGATCGCCCAGGGACAGTCCCCCTATCAAATCCTGAGTAACCATCCGGAACTGGATATGTCTGTCCGCTCCATGTACACATATATCGATAAAGGACTGTTCACAGCCAGAAATGTAGACCTGAAAAGGCAGACAAAATTCAAACCAAGAAAGTGCCACAAAACACAGATCAAAGACCGCGAAGCATTTACCAACAGAACCTATGCAGACTTTTGTTCCCTGGATTTAAATTCTTATCCTAAAAAATATCTTCATTAATATATACTAAAATAGGGAAATGAAAATTGGAGAAAAATGATTATTGAGAAAATGGAAATGGTAAAAGCAATACAAAAAAACAGGAAAGCGGTTGTGTAAAATACACAACCGCTTTCAAAAAAGTGGGTAGGAAATAAAATATGAAAAATGAAAATTAGCTAATTAGCTTAACCCATTACAACTTCAACAGTAACTTCTTTCTTATCTGTTGGTAATGGAATCATGTTGCCGGCAACGGAAACACCGTCGACCGTCATGGAAGAAACGCCTTTTTCCACATGTTTTGGATTCTTCACTGTAATATGGTAAGTAACCCCGCGGAAATCACGTTTGGCTTCAAAACCATCCAAAGTAGATGGAATACATGGATCAACAACAAGTCCGTCATAATCCGGACGGATGCCAAGAATGTACTGAGATACATCCAGGAAGGTCCATGCTGCGGTACCTGTAAGCCAGCTGTTCTTTGCTTCACCGAAATTCTTTGCATCTTTACCGGCAATCATCTGGGAGTATACATAAGGTTCGGTGCGGTGAATCTCGCTGATATCTTCAATATAAGCAGGACAGGTTCTTGTGTATACCTGCCATGCACGATTGCCTCGTCCGACAACAGTCTCTGCGATGGAAATCCATGGGTTGTTGTGACAGAAGATACCGGCATTTTCTTTATATCCTGGTGGATAAGAAGAAATTTCACCAAGCTCAACATGGTATCTATGGTAAGCAGGCTGCAGTAATACGATGCCGTATTTGGTGTCGAGATATTTCTCAACGGACTGCATAGCCTTCAGACAGTTGCCTTCTTTCAAACCGATTTCTGCCATAACGCAGAATCCCTGAGGCTCGATGAAAATCTTGCCTTCTTCGCATTCCTTAGAACCGATCTTGTTCTTATAGTGATCGTATGCGCGAAGGAACCACTCGCCGTCCCATCCGGCATCGAGAACTGTTTTTTCCATGTCTGCGATGGCTTTCTCTGCCAGAGCTGCTTCTTCATACAGTCCGCGGTGGCGGCAGATTTCAACGTAATCTTTACCGTAACGGACAAACATGCCTGCGATGAAAACAGATTCTGCATTTGGTCCTTCGGATGGTCCGAATGTCTGGAAAGATTCTCCCGGTTCTGTAGAGAAACAGTTTAAGTTCAGACAGTCGTTCCAGTCTGCACGACCGATCAGCGGCAGACCATGCGGTCCAAGATGATCAATAGTATAGTGGAAGGACCGTCTCAGGTGCTCCATGAAATCGGTTGCCTTGGATGGATCACTGTCATATGGTGTCATCTCGTCAAGGATTGTGTAATCACCGGTTTCTTTTATGTAAGCAGCAGTTCCTGCAATCAGCCATAATGGATCATCGTTGAATCCGCTTCCGATATCGGAATTACCCTTCTTGGTAAGTGGCTGATACTGATGATAAGCACTTCCGTCTTCGAACTGGGTTGCTGCAATATCCAGAATACGTTCCCTTGCACGATCCGGAATCAGGTGAACAAATCCCAACAGATCCTGACAGGAGTCGCGGAATCCCATGCCGCGTCCGATTCCTGATTCAAAATAAGATGCAGAACGGCTCATGTTAAAGGTTACCATACACTGGTACTGGTGCCATACATTGACCATACGGTCGAGTTTCTCTTCGGAAGAAGATACGGTAAAATGGGATAAAAGTTCATCCCAGTATTCTTTTAATTTTGCAAGTGCAGCATCGGCTTTTTCCTTGGTATCGAATTCGGCCATCAGCTTTTCGGCAGGTGCGCGGTTGATAATACCATCTTCCGGACGTCCAATCCATTTTTCTTCTACCGGATTCTCAACATAAGCGAGAATGAAAACAAATGTTTTGCTTTCGCCAGGTGCAAGAGAAACTTTCAAATGATGGGAACCTACCGGAGCCCAGCCGCTTGCTACAGAATTCTTGGAAGTGCCGGTTACAACAACTTCCGGAGCAGAGTTTTCACCGTATGCACCGAGGAAAGAATCGCGATCGGTATCATATCCCTCTACCGGAGCATTGACTGCATATAATGCATAATGATTTCGGCGTTCACGGTACTCTGTCTTGTGATAGATGGCAGATCCGTGGATCTCAACCTCACCGGTGGAGAAGTTACGCTGGAAGTTGGTCATATCATCCATAGCATTCCACAGACAGAACTCTACATAAGAAAATACAGAGAATTCTTTTGGAGAATCACTCTGGTTTGTAAGCGTCAGTTCGTTGATCTCACAGCTGCGTCCGACCGGTACGAAAGCGGTCAGTTCTGCCTGTAACTGATTCTTGGTGCTGCGGAATGTAGAATAGCCCATTCCATGATGGCATTCGTAGGAATCCAGATCTGTCTTTGTCGGCATCCATCCAGGATTCCAGATGGTGTCATTCTCCTTAATATAGTAGTAATGTCCATTGCTGTCATAAGGAACATTGTTGTAACGATAACGTGTCAGACGAAGAAGCTTCGCATCTTTATAGAAACTGTAACCTCCGCATGTATTGGAAATCAGAGAGAAGAAATCCTCGGATCCCAGATAGTTGATCCATGGGAGTGGAGTCTTTGGGGATGTGATGACATATTCTTTTCTGGCATCATCAAAATATCCGTATTTCATAAATAACCTCCATTGATAATATATTTATACTGTGTTTACGTAACAATCATATCGAAAACGATTAAGTAATCGATTTCTTAAGATAGAGTATATCTTTTAAAAGTAGAAAAAGCAACAGGAAAAGCCTATAAATAGGCAAATATGGCATATTAAACAAAAAGCATAATAGGAAATACAGCAAAGTGACAAACACCATCGAAACAGCAAAATTAAGGTGAGAATGCGAAAACGTGTAAGTACACCATAAATATAAAGTAAAAAGAGTTATTTATAGAATTTTTAGGGTGAAATATGCACAAAAAGTAGGGTAATTAAGTGTGTAATGTGCCGAAACGAACAAAAACAGTTGCAATTGTCTGACATTGGGGGTATAGTAAAGCTACGAAAACGATTAAGCAAGTTTTCAGAAACAGGAGGAATGAATGGTATCTTTAAAAACAATCGCTCAAAAATGTGGAGTGTCCACTGCGACGGTAAGCAAGGCCTTAAATGGTCATAAAGATATCAGCCAAGAGACAAAAGACCGGGTTAAGAAAGTTGCGGATGAACTTGGATATTTTCCGAATGCTGCAGCCAGAGCATTAAAAACGAACCGTTCCTATAATATAGGAGTTCTCTTCGAGGAAGAAGCAGGAAGAGGTCTGACCCATGAATATTTCTCCGGAGTATTGAATGGATTGAAAGTACAGGCGGAAAAGCAGGGATACGATATCACCTTTATCAATACCTGTTATGAGAAAAGGAAGATGTCCTATTACGAACATTGCAGATACCGGAATTTTGAGGGAGTCGCAATTGTCTGTGCCGATTTTAATGATCCCGATGTCATGGAGCTGATGAACAGTGAGCTGCCGGTAGTGACCATCGATTATGTACATCATAATTGCACTGCAGTATGCTCCAACAATATACAGGGTATGGAAGACCTTGTGAAGTATATTTACAGTCAGGGACACCGAAAAATTGCATACATACATGGTCAGGATGGTTCCTATGTAACAAGAGACCGGCTGGCGAGCTTTTACCGGACGGTAGATGAGCTTGGACTGGTAATCCCGGATGAGTATATCCGGACAGCAGATTATCTCGAAACCAAAGGAGCCGCAAAGCAGACAAAAGAATTATTGAATCTGCAGGACGCACCGACCTGTATCATTTATCCGGATGACACCTCTTTAATCGGAGGAAGAAATGTCATCATTGAGATGGGACTTCGAATCCCAAAAGATATATCCGTAGCAGGATATGATGGAACGAGAATGTCGCAGCTGCTTCATCCGAAGCTTACAACGATTCGCCAGAATACGGAGACCATTGGAACAGAAGCTGCAGCAAGACTGATTCATACCATCGAACAACCGCGAACAACTCTCGTTGAGAGAGTCGTTATAGAAGGAAGTCTGATACCGGGAAAATCCGTGGGGGAGATACGAAAGTAGCTGGATTTTATCCTGGAAGGAAATTCCTACAAAAACAAACAATCGGTCGTAAGGCCACATATATGAAGGAGGAGGTTTTTCATATGAAGAAGAAAATCGTCAGCGCATTATTATGTGCAACAATGGTAGCAACAATGTTTGCAGGATGTGGAAGCTCAGGAGATACTTCAAAGGATAGTTCACAGGCCTCAAGTGATCCTGCAGTATCCGAAAGTTCGGATGACGGAAAAGTCCTTAACATTTACTGCTGGAATGAAGAGTTCAAGAGCCGTATTACAGATCACTATCCTGGATATGAAGAAGTAGATGCTACACATGGAAAGATCGGTGATGTAGAGGTTAACTGGAACATTACACCAAATGATGATAATGCTTACCAGAACAATCTGGATACAACATTATTAAATCAGGCAGATGCAGCAGCAGATGATAAGATCGACTTATTCTTAGTTGAAGCTGATTATGCATTAAAGTATGTAGACAGTGAGTACACATTGCCAGTAAAAGATCTTGGTATTACTGACGATGATCTGTCAAAACAGTATCAGTACACAAAGGATATCGTAACCGATTCCAAGGGAACATTAAAAGGCTTATCATGGCAGGGCTGCCCGGGCGTTCTCTTCTATAACAGAGAAGCAGCTAAGGAAGTACTTGGAACAGATGATCCGGATGAAGTTCAGAAGTATGTTAAGGATTGGGATACATTTAACGCTACTGCACAGAAGATGAAAGACGCCGGATACAAGATGACATCTTCTGTAAATGATACATATCGTGTATATTCTAACAACGTATCTACAAAGTGGGTAAACGATGGAAAGATCACAATCGACGACAACATTATGAAGTGGGTTGAGGATTCTAAGGCACTTTACGATGCAAAAGAAACAAGTTCTGCAGAACTTTGGAGTGATGACTGGAAGAAGGGCTTCTATCCGGAAGGAAAAGTATTCTGCTACTTTGGACCAGCATGGTTAGTAAACTTCTCAATGGCAGCAGACACAGAAGGATCTATCGGTTATGACGGTGGCTGGGGCGCAGCTCAGGGACCACAGGGCTTCTTCTGGGGTGGTACATGGATCTGTGCAGCTCAGGGAACAGATAACGCAAGCTTAATCAAAGACATTATGTTAAAGATGACAACTGACGATGACATCATGAAAGATATCGTAGTTAAGGATGATGATTTCGTAAACAACAAGACAGTTATGGAAGCTATGGCAAATGACTCAAGCTACAGCAGCAAGATTCTTGGTGGTCAGAACCCATTAAGCATGTACTGCGCAGGTGTTGAGACTCTCGACTTAAGCAATCTTTCTTCTTACGATCAGGGATGTAACGAGGAATTCCAGAACGCTATGAAAGGTTACTTCGAAGGAAGTGCAACATTAGACGAGGCACTGGATCAGTTCTACAAAGCAGCAGTTGAGAAATATCCAGAATTAACCTACTAATTCGGCAAAGACTGAATTTGACAAATAACAAATAAAAAGAATGTGCCTGCCGCACCGAAAGGGAGGCAGGCACAATTCATATGTCAGGTTTTCTGTGAAGGTCTGACATGGGAGGTATTTTTATGAAGAAAAGTGGAGGAAAAGCAGTCAGATATAATAAATGGGGATATATATTTCTGATCCCGTTCATTGCGGTGTATATTATCTTTCAGTTGATACCGCTTGTTACAACAATCTATTACAGCTTTTTTGAAAACTACATGTCAGGACTGACACAGGTCGGACCTAACTTTATTGGATTTGAAAATTACAGAAAGTTATTCACCGGCGGGGACGTCTGGGTATACTTTAAGAATACGATGGTGCTTTGGATTATGTGTTTTATTCCACAGATTTTCCTCTCCTTATTATTAGGTGCCTGGTTCTCAGATACCCGCCTCAAAGTTAAAGGTTCCAGATTTTTTAAGACAGTTATTTATCTTCCGAACCTGATCATGGCATCTGCATTCTCTATGTTATTCTTTACATTGTTTGCAGATGGAGGACCAATTAACTCTCTGTTGATGCAGATTGGATTTATTTCCGAGCCATATAAATTTTTGTCACATACAGGAAGTGCGAGAGGCTTGATTGCATTGATGAACTGCCTGATGTGGTTTGGTAATACGACCATTCTTTTGATGGCTGGTATGATGGGAATTGATACATCGCTCTTTGAAGCAGCAGAAGTAGATGGTGCAACGTCTACACAGGTATTTTTCAAAATTACATTACCGCTTCTTCGTCCGATTCTCGTATATGTAATCATTACATCATTGATCGGTGGTATTCAGTTGTTCGATGTGCCACAGATTTTGACAAATGGTACGGGAGATCCGATGCGTTCAACCATGACATTGATTATGTACTTGAATAAACACTTATATAGTAAGAACTATGGTATGGCAGGAGCCTTGTCTGTAGTACTGTTTATCCTTACCGGAATCTTAAGTCTCATTATCTTTAAGGTGACAGGTAATGATAAGAGGAAGGGGTGAGTAACATGGCAGACAACAAAAACAATGGATTAAAAAAAGGCGTTGGTCTCCATGCAAGACGAGTAATCGCCTATATCGTATTAATAATTATTACATTCTTCTGTTTGTTCTGGTTCTACATATTATTTATTAACGCAACCAGATCAAACGGAGAGCTGCAGTCAGGATTCCAGGCACTTCCAAGTACCCATTTTATGGATAACTGGAAAAATCTGGTAAAAGGAACACTTCCTATCTGGAATGGTTTGTTCAACAGTTTGATTATTGCAACATTTAGTGCAATCCTGTGTGTATATTTTTCGACGATGACAGCATATGCGATTCATGCATATGAGTTTAAGTTAAAGAAATATATTTATCCGTTTATCCTTGCGGTTATGATGATTCCAACACAGGTTACTGCACTTGGATTTATCAAGCTGGTAAATAAGATGGGACTGATGGATTCATTCATCCCTCTTATCGTTCCAACAATTGCAGCACCGGTTACTTTCTTCTATATGAAACAGTATATGGAGAGTTCACTGCCGGCATCACTGATTGAGGCAGCCAGAATGGATGGCTCCGGTGAGTTCCGTACATTCAACAGTGTGGTTCTTCCGATTATGAAACCGGCGATCGCCGTACAGGCAATTTTCACATTCGTAAGCAGCTGGAATAATTACTTCACTCCGGCACTTGTATTACATAATGACAAGAAAAAGACATTGCCTATTCTGATTGCGCAGCTTCGTGCAGCAGACTGGTTGAAGTTTGATATGGGTCAGGTTTATGTAATGATCGCATTCTCAATCTTCCCGGTTATCATCGTGTACTTATTCTTATCAAGATACATTGTACAGGGTGTGGCAGTTGGAAGTGTAAAAGGATAATAAGGTTACTGAAATGGGCAGTGCACATGGAAATTCCGGTGCACTGTTCTTTTTTTGCATTTACGAGGCACTGTTTTTAGTATAAAATGATGAAAGGGACTTGAATAGAGTACAATCAAAGAAATGGAGACATATATATGGAAGACTTATTTGAAAAATTAAAAGATAGAGAATCCTTTGATGCATATTGGAATGAAAACTATGTTCCAATCGCATACGCCGATGTAAAGGATGCATATGAGGATTTTGTCAAAGCATCTGATAAACATATTTTTGTATCAGATTATGAAGAAAGTGGCAACATAAACAGAGATGATTTTATGGACAATCTGTCACAGACAGCACAGTTTACATTTCAGGACAGTCTGACGGAAGCTTTCTATGATAAGAACCCGGATTTGTATGAGACGGCATTTGCAATCTATGAAGAAGCGCAGATGAACGGTGGAAATGACGAAAATATTGCAGCGACATTTCATGAGGAATACAATCGTCTGTACAAAGAATTTCTGCTTGCAATGTATGATGCAATGTTTTAAAAGGAGAAGGCTATGGCTACATTAGGAAATCCAAAAAATACAATTGAAGTACTGCAGAAGTATCACTTCAATTTTCAAAAAAAATTCGGTCAGAATTTCCTGATCAATACGAGTATTCTCGAGGAAATCATTGATGCGGCAGAAATTACCAAAGAGGATTTCGTTTTGGAGATTGGTCCGGGAATCGGAACGATGACACAGTATCTTTGTGAGGCTGCCAGAGAGGTGGTTGCGGTAGAGATTGATACAAATCTGATTCCGATTCTAGGCGATACATTGTCTGCATATGATAATGTAGAGGTGATGAATGCTGATATTCTCAAAGTGGATATTGCAAAACTTGCAGACGAACGAAATGGCGGTAAACCGATCAAAGTAGTGGCAAATCTGCCATACTACATCACAACCCCGATTATTATGGGGCTTTTTGAAAGTCATGTTCCAATTGACAGCATTACGATCATGGTGCAGAAAGAAGTGGCGGATCGTATGCAGGAAGGACCGGGAAGCAAGGAATATGGTGCGCTGTCACTGGCTGTGCAGTATTATGCAAAGCCGGAGATCGTTGTAAATGTACCGCCGAGCTGTTTTATGCCACAGCCGAAAGTGGGAAGTGCAGTCATCCGGTTAACAAGACATGAGAATCCACCGGTGGATGTGGATAATGAAAAACTCATGTTTCAGGTGATTCGCGCATCGTTTAACCAGAGAAGAAAAACACTTGCCAACGGACTCAACAATTTCGGAAGTTTTTCTTTGGGAAAAGAAGAAATTCAAAAGAGTATCGAGGAGCTTGGCGTACCGGTAAATATCCGTGGCGAGGCGCTTTCGCTGGAACAGTTCGCAAAGCTGAGTAATATTATCAATGCAAAAATGAAACATGATTAGTTATCGTGTATAAAAGTTCACAGGGTGGAAATACTGAAATCAGAATAATTTGATGATGGAGGAAAGCCCTATGAAAAAACAACAGTATATAGCTGCTGTCGCATGTCTTGTGGCAGGAGCAATTGGTTTTGCAAGCGTGTATGCAACGGAAAAGAATCAGGAAAAGCGTAATGACAGTGATTACGCAGTCCAGCAGGAATCCACGGAGCAGTTGTCTGCGGCATCATATGAAATCAAGCCAAAGAGTGACAAGAAGGTAGAGACTGCGCCGGAAATAGAAAATGATGCGGTAAAGGTTTCTGAAAAGGAGAAGCCGCAGACGGAAGCAACGGAAGAAAAAGAGGACAATGCAAAAAAGACAAAAAAAACAAAGACGGTAGCAACCGCAGCAGAAAACAGTCTGCATTTTGACACGAAAGCAGGCATGCAGTGGCCACTTGAAGGAGAGATTCTGTTGGATTACAGTATGGATGCCACAGTGTATTTTCCGACTTTGGAGCAGTACCGTTACAATCCGGCAATTGTTATCTCTGCGGCAGTCAATGATAAGGTAAATGCGGTTGCAAAAGGAAAAATTACCGATATTTCGGAAAATGAAGTGACCGGATGTACGGTAAAGCAGGATCTGGGAGATGGTTATACTGTCATCTACGGACAGTTAAAAGAGCTTAATTTTAAAAAGGGTGATATGGTAGAAGCAGGACAAACCATTGGCTATGTAGGAGAACCTACCAAATACTATTCCACAGAGGGAAGTAATGTGTATTTCGAACTGCAGAAGGATGGAAAGCCAGTCAATCCAAAGGAATATTTGCCGGAAATGCCGATGAACACATTGGATTAGGAAGAACCTATTTGACATTACTTTGATTTTTGATACAATTAAGGGTGCTTTTTTTAAAAGCACCTTTTAAATTTTGCTGACGTTCAAGAAAAGGGGGCCGCAGAATGAATTTTGATAATTATACAGAGGAAGTGAATGAGTGGAGAAAACTTGTGCTTCAAAGTCGAGGGATTGATGCGGCACAGACCTTACAGTACAGCGGAAAAATCATAGCGTATGGAGAGCAGCATAACGATGCTTCTTTGCTTGGATTTGGCTACTTTTACAGTGGAGAAACGTATTTTACACTCAACGATGGCAGCCATTTTTTTGAGACGATGAACCGTGCATTGTCTTATCTGGACCAGGCGGAGGAGTGGGATCTGATGGTGCGCTGCTACAATTATCTGGGAATTGCTGCGATGAACCGTGGCAACTCACCGATTGCGCTGGACTATTACTTAAATGGATTAAATTATGCAAAAGAACATCAGATTGAAGAATTAATTATTTATTTGTACATAAATATGGGAATGCTTTATAACGAGTGCGGACGTTATAAGGATGCAGAGGAATCCTTGCGGGAGGCTTATGCGTGTGTACAAAAGAACCCGGAAGATGAGACATATCATACATACATGATCGGCATATATAATAATTTGATTCGGAGTCTTGTATTTCAAAATCGACTAAAGGAAGTGGAACCCATACTGGAACAGATCCATCAGGTACACTGGCTCTATTGTGAAGTATACGATAAATTGTCAATCTGTTGTGTGGAGGTATTGTATTATCATCAATTGGGGGATGTTGCCCATAGAGATGAAAGTGTTCGCATGATAGATGAAATACTTCCGGAGAATCTGGTAGTTCTGGATCTTTTTAACGATTTTTACAATTGTTGCACGGTTCTTTTAGAGACGGATCTGGATGCATCGTTCTGGCACATAATCGAAGTGTTCGAGCCTCTGGCACGCAATTTCAACATTATTAATCTACAATTGAAAATACTGTCTTTAAAAATGCAGTTTTATCGGAAACATGATCAAAGTGCAGAATTCCTGCAGGCGGCAGGATTGTATTACGAGCTTTCTACCCGTATGGAGAAAGAGGCGCGTGGCATTATGGGAAATGTGATCGAACTGCGCAAAAAGCTGGAGACGGTTAAGAAAGCCCGACAGAAAGCGGAGCAGGAGAAACTCATTTTGCAGAAGAAATCCGAAATGGATGCACTGACCGGTATGGCGAACCGCTACCGTCTGAATGATTTTTCCGATGAGATTTTTACACAGGCATTGCAGGAGGAGACATCACTGGCAGTAGAAATTCTGGATGTGGATTATTTTAAAGAATTTAATGACAATTATGGACATCAGCGTGGGGATGAATGTCTGTTGACGATTGCGAATGTGATTAAAAAACTGACAGAAGAGTACGATGCTTTTTGCGCACGTTATGGTGGGGATGAGTTTGTAATCATTATAAAGGGAATTTCCCATGATGAGATGATTGCTTTTTGCTCGAAACTGCGTGAGCGTGTGCTCGAGTGTGGATTGGAACATCGATACTCCAAAGTTATGCCAATGGTCACAATTTCTCAGGGGGCCTGCTGGGGTATTCCGCTGAGAGGAAACCGTATGTGGGATTATCTGCATGCGGCAGATGATATGTTGTATAAGGTCAAAAATTTCAGCAGAAATAATTATTGCATCGGAGACATTATGGAATCCGATGATATTGTGATGGATATATCACAATGATACATGTTAACAAGCAACGAAAAGGAAAAGAATGGAATCAGTTAAATTTGAAGAATTAGATTTATACCCGCAGCTTCTGCGGGCGATTAAGGAGATGGGATTTGAGGAGGCGACACCGATTCAGGCGCAGGCCATTCCGGTTGTAATGAGTGGTGTGGATGTAATTGGTCAGGCACAGACAGGAACCGGTAAGACCGCTTCCTTCGGTATTCCGCTTCTTATGAAAGTGGACCCGAACAATAAAAAGACACAGGCAATCGTGCTCTCTCCGACAAGAGAGCTGGCCATCCAGAGCGCGGAGGAGATTCGCAAGCTTGCCAAATATATGCATGGAATCAAAGTACTTCCGGTATATGGAGGACAGGATATCGGACGTCAGATTAAAGCGTTAAAAGGCGGAGCAACGATTATCATTGGTACACCAGGACGTATTATGGATCATCTGCGTCGTAAAACAATCCGCTGTGATCATGTGAACACCATCGTACTCGATGAGGCAGACGAGATGCTCAATATGGGATTCCGCGAAGATATTGAAACAATTTTATCGTATATCACGAACGAAGACCGCCAGACAGTGCTTTTTTCTGCAACTATGCCTAAGCCAATCTTAGATATTACAAAGAAGTATCAGAAGAATGCGACCACAATCAAAGTGACAAAGAAAGAACTTACCGTTCCGAATATTGATCAGTACTATTATGATGTGCGTCGTAACGATAAGGTTGATGTGCTGACAAGACTGCTGGATTACTATAATCCGAAGCTGTCTTTGGTATTTTGTAACACAAAGCGTATGGTCGATGAACTTGCCGCTGAGTTACAGGGACGCGGATATGCGGCAGAAGGCATTCATGGAGATATGAAGCAGCAGCAGAGAGACCGTGTGATGAAGAGTTTCCGAAACGGAAGATGCGATATTCTCATCGCCACAGATGTGGCAGCGCGTGGAATCGATGTCGATGATGTGGAGGCCGTATTTAATTATGATCTGCCACAGGACAATGAGTACTATGTGCATCGCATCGGTCGTACGGGACGTGCAGGACGAACGGGACGGGCTTTTAATTTCGTAAAAGGCAAGGAAGTCTATAAGCTGAAAGAGATTCAGCGTTACTGTAAGACAAAGATTTATGCACAGCCAATTCCGTCGTCGGATGATGTGGCAGAAATCAAAGCAGAGAAAGTTCTCGGAGAAATCGGACAGATTATTGAAGAGGGCAAGTTAAATGACATGATCGATCTCATTGAGCGTCAGGTCAATAACAGTGATTATACAGCCATGGACATTGCAGCTGCATTTTTGAAGCAGGCAATCGGAGGGGTGGAACTTTCCCAAGAGGACCGGGATATCGAAGATGCATTGTCTGGTGACACCGGAGCCGAAGAAGGCATGGTGCGCCTGTTTATTAACATTGGAAAAAACCAGAGAATCCGTCCGGGAGATATTCTTGGTGCGGTTGCCGGTGAGGCGAAGATTCCGGGCAAGCTGGTAGGTGCCATTGATATGTATGATAATTATACATTTGTTGAGGTACCACAGGAGTACGGAAAAGATGTACTCCGTGGCATGAAAAATGTCAAAATCAAAGGAAAATCGGTTAATGTTGAGCCGGCGAATGCGCGTTAAGGACAACAGAGAAGACATTTTTATGATCTTCGTAGTCCACGCGGATACGCCCGCCGTGATTGGCGGCGATGCTGCTGGCAATTGACAGACCAAGACCATAGTGGCCGTTGTCTTCACGCGCTTCATCCGCACGGAAAAAGCGTTCGAAGAGACGGTCACGTATTTCTTCCGGAATCGGATTGCCGGAATTCGCGACCTTAAGATAAAATTTCTTTGCCTGCATATAAGCGCGAATAACAATTTCACCGGATTCTGGTGTGTAGCTGATCGCATTGTTCAGCAGAATGGACAGAAGATTCTGAATCTGATCTTCGATTCCGTCGATATACATTTCTTCCTGAATCTCCGAAGTCATGTGGATTTTTTTCTCATATGCAACACTTTCCATTGGATAGATAATATCATATAAAGCTTCATCCACACGAAAACGTTTCGGCTGGGCCTGATTTTGCGCCGTATCAAGACGCACAAGTGTAAGCATTTTGTTTACAAGAACAATCATGCGTTCCGTTTCCTGATGAATATATTCCAGATGTTTGTTATCTCCAGAAATTTCTTTTTGCAGAAGCTGTGTGTTGGCACGAATGACTGCAAGCGGTGTCTTTAGTTCATGGCTGGCATTCGAAATAAATTTCTTCTCGGAACTGATCATATCCTCGATGGGCTGCGTCAGCCAGCGGGAGATAATACGGGAAGAAAATGTAAAAAGTATCAGTCCGCCAAACAGAAGAAAGATACATAATACAATTGCCGGAATGGTGGCTTGCAAAGCAGGAGCGGAGCTGATCAACATAAGATAACGTTTTCCCTGCTTTTTCTGTAGTTTGTAAATATAAATATATTTGTATGTCTGGCGTGGTTTTTTCCATGTCAATGAATATTTTTTTGCATATCGCAACAATTCTTCATCCGTTTTGTTGGTAAAAGTCTGGAATAAAATGTGTGGTTGTTTGTTATTATCAATTTGAAATACACAATAATCAGTGTCTTCGAGATCTAAGGCAGTTCCTTGTGTACGAATGAATTTTTTCCATGTGATTTCACGAATAGAGGATCGTACATCTTCTTTTACATCCTTTAGATTACTCCGGTAAGTAGAATTTAAAAAGAGAAGTAAAATTCCAATCCAGATAATGGTAAGAAGAAAAATAAACAGTGTTGTCAGCTTTTTTTGCAATTTTTTAATCATTGGCTACCTCCAGGATATATCCCACACCACGGACGGCGCGGATCGTTACGTTGACCTGTAAATGGTGAAATTTCCTGCGTAAAAAAGAAATGTAGACTTCTACATTGTTATATTCTGCATTGGAATCGTATCCCCATATTTTTGTTGCAATCTGTTCTTTTTCAAGCACCTGATTCTGATTGATCAACAGAAATTCGCAAAGCTGCATTTCTTTTCCACTTATTTTCATGGATTTTCCTGTGCTGGTGTTGGAAAGTTCGCAGGTATTGGGATCAAAGGACAGGTTCCCTGCATGCGGTCGAAGGATGTCCTGATGGATTCGCCGGCGGCTGATCGCCTGAATCCGCATGAGCAGCTCCTGAATTTCAAATGGTTTGGTGACATAATCGTCTGCACCTACTGTAAATCCCTGTATTTTATCGTCGAGTTCTGTGCGGGCGGAGAGAATAAGTACGGGGACATCATTTCCATCTCTGCGAAGCGAGGAAAGTACTTCGTATCCATTCATTTTTGGCAGCATCAGATCTAAAATAATCATATCATAGATGCCACTTGCTGCATTTTCGTATCCTTGCAATCCGTCATTTGCAATATCTACTATATAATTTTCATCACGTAATGCGTCGGCAATGGTATCAGCCAGCCGGACGCTGTCTTCAATTATTAAAATTCGCATATTGTTCTCCTATCATTTTTATTATAAATCATAAATTTTTTCTTTTGCAATTCCTTTCAAGGCTTTTTCAAGGAAACCTCCTTATGATGATAGTACATCAGTAGAACAGGCGCTGAAACAGATAGTGTCAAGTTTTCTATGAAAACTTGATATGTAGGGGCAATGCATCTTTGATGCATTACAATCATCAGCACATTTGCTGAAAGCAAATTTTGCATGGGCTGATGTTCAAACATCAGGAGGAATGATACATGAAAACACTTTATTTACATATAGGCACACCGAAGACTGCGACCTCTTCCATTCAGAAATTTTTAGCACAAAACAGGGAAGTGCTTGAAAGCAAGGGATATGTTTTCCCAAAATCCCTGCATCGGTATCTGAATGTAAATGCCCGGCGTAATGGTCATTTTCTCGTCCGGAAAGTGGAAAAAAATGAGGGTGGCAGAGATCATGAACTGGAAAAACAGTACCTGCAGGAAGGATATGATCTTATAGCTAAAGAATTTCAAACCTATGATCATGTCATCCTTTCGGATGAGTCTGTCTGGTATGCATCCAGCTATCCGTGTAAAGATCTGTTTACGGATTTAAAAAAGCAGGCAGATGACAATCACTATCAGGTAAAAATTATCGTATATCTTCGTCGGCAGGATACCTTCTTTTTGTCACGCTGGAACCAGGGGGTAAAACAAAATATCGGAGCTGGTTCGGTATTATCCTGTGATGAGTATATAAGCAAAACCTTGAAAAAAGATGGAAAAATATTAAATTATGCGCAGAAACTGGATCAGATTGCGGATATTTTTGGAATGGAAAATATGGTTGTACGAAGATTTGAACCATCAAGTTGGATCGATGGTTCAATTATTCATGATTTTATGCAGGCAATCAATCTTCCAATTACCGAGGAATTTACAGAACTTGAAAAAGATGCAAATTTTCGATTGGGAAAAAATGAGACAGAGATCAAAAGAATTGTGAATACAGTTCCGGATTTAAGCAGAGAAGAAATTTCATACTTTGGAAAGAAATTGAAAGATTTGTCAATAGATGGAAAACAGGAGGAACCTTCGGAGATGCTTTCTGCGGAGGAGCTAAAAGAATTTCTTGCACCATACGAAGCTGGAAATACATATGTCGCAGAGACGTATTTCAAAGATGGAAAGCCGCTTTTTTCGCAGCAGATCAAAAATGTTCCGAAGTGGGATGCGGACAATCCACAGATGCTTGCGGATGTGATCACATTTTTCTCGTCGGTAACCATTGATCTTTATCGCAGGAGTGCGGAGCAGGAGACCGAAATTCGTACGTTGCAAAAAGAGACCGAACGGCTGCGATATGAAAATGAACGCCTCAGAAATCGTTTTATGCAGTTTATGTGGAAAGCGAAACATCCATTCCGGACGTTGTGGAACAAAGTTTTTAAGCGTAATTAAGCAGGAAATATCGAAATAGAAACATAAAGAGCAGGTAGAATCAGATGGAACGAAATCTTACATGGCATAATATGGACATAGACCGGACATTAAGGGAACAACAGATGGGGCAGAATGCCTGTACAATTTGGATGAGCGGTCTGTCGGGAGCGGGGAAGTCAACAATTGCAAACGCTTTGGAAAAGCGTTTGTATACAATGGGAAAAAAGACCATGCTTTTGGATGGGGACAATGTACGCATGGGGCTAAACAGCAACCTTGGATTTTCCGATGAGGACCGGGTAGAGAATATCCGGCGGATTGCAGAGGTTGCGAAGCTCATGAATGATGCGGGACTGATTGTGATTACCGCATTTATCTCTCCGTACCGGCAGGATCGCAGAAATGCGAAAAAGATCATCGGAGAAGGATTTCGCGAAGTATATGTCAGCACTTCGATCGCAGAGTGTGAAAAACGAGATGTCAAAGGCTTATATAAAGCTGCACGAGAAGGGAAAATTGCGCATTTTACGGGTATTACCAGTCCTTATGAAGCACCGGAACATCCGGATGTTGCAGTGGATACAGCGGAAATGGATGTGGAAGCATGTGTGGATCATATATTGAATCAGCTCGGATGTGTGTTGTAGAATCTGGTATGAAAAAATTCAGACGTTTTCTGAGATCCATGTTTTATATTGGATGTATTGGGTTTGGTGGGGGAAGTGCACTGATTCCGATTATAGAGCAGGAAATTGCAGAGAAGCAGGGGCTAGACGCGAAACAAAATATAGATAAAGATGTCGTTGTTGCCAGTATTACGCCCGGCGCGTTGCCAGTAGAAATTGCGGCATCGATTGGACGAAGAGGATTCGGACGGAAAGGAATGATCGCGGGAGCTGTGATGATGGCGCTGCCGGGGACGGTGCTGACAGTTCTTCTTGTGACTATTCTTTCGGTCTTTCAGGAACAGATTCTCAATGTGGTACAAATGGTTTCGGTTGTTGTTTCGGCATTTATCGTATATATGCTTATGGCGTATATCCGAAATATGTTAAAGTCCTGCGCGGAGGACGGAAAAAGCAGAAAACGAAAAGCGGTGGCTTTGATGCTGGGCATTTTTGTGTTGTCTTTTTTGGTATCTACCATGCAGGTGCTGGTGCTTGCCTTTTTTGGAATCTTTTTCACGAGGGGAAATTATTGCCGTAAAAATATGTTATTGCTGGCAATTACTTCAGCAATGTATTTATTTACCAATAGTGTTTATCTCGGTGCAGAATATGTTGTGCTCCGTTATACCGTTTATATTTTTATGGCGATATTAAGTATTTATGGAGTTTGGTGTAATATCAGGGAGAACCAGTGGCAAGGGAAAGCCGATCGTAGAGAGATAGTAAAAGATGTCGGAATATGGTTACTGTTTTTTCTGATCCTAATACTTCCAGCAGTGATTGCAAGTCGATCTGCAATTGTCTTTTCGGGAGAGGGTGTGCTTTCTACATGGGCATCTTTTGGGGGCGGTGACGCGTATCTGACCATTGCAGATGGCTTTTTTGTCGAGGGTGGCTTTATTACGGGGCAGCAGTATTATGGGTATATTGTGCCTGCGGTAAATGTGCTTCCCGGATCCATTTTGTGTAAGACACTGGCTGCAGTCGGGTATTATGTGGGATGGAATATCGGTGGAAATGTGGCGGTTGGAATATTATTTGCAATCGCAGGATTTGGCTGCAGCATTGCGGCGTCCTGCAGCTTTTTCATGCTGGCATACCATTTGTATGATTATCTGATCACATTACAGGTATTTCGGATTATCCGCAAATGGATACGACCGATGATCGCAGGACTTCTTATGAAGGTCATGGTTATGCTTTGCGTACAGAATGTGAGCGTTTTGTATGCAATGATTCGGTGAAATGGTAGAAAATAACATTGACAGAAATGGCATCTTTTGGTTAGATATAAATTGTGCGCTTTGGGCACACGAAAGAAAAGACATAGTAAGATATACAGGAGATATACAATTGAAATTTTCAAAAGCAAAAGTAATGGTAGCAGGATTGGTACTGGCAGCGGCATGTGTGGTTGCCCCGCAGCAGTTAAAGGCGGAAGTTCCAGCAGCGCAGATGGACGGTGTCATGGGACAGAGTATGGAGGATGAGACGGCATATGAGGAAACGCCGAATCTGGATGGTTTGATTATGCAAGGTGCTGCGGCAACATATTCATTACCGACCATGAGGGCGGCAACAGGTTCCTCCTATTCGCAGGATTTTCTGGACAGTTCTTTTACCACGGCAGGAACTTATACGAGTGCAACCTATTATCATAAAGTGGATTATGAGGATTATCAGTTATTTAACGGAATCGATGTTTCCTGGTGGCAGACAAAAGATAAAAAGGTAACATCAGTGAATTGGGAAAAAGCCCACGATGCAGGGATTGATTTTGCATTTGTCCGCGTAGGATCAAGAGATACGGCAGATGGCAGCATTTATTTTGATACCGCAGCGGATTCCCATATTCAGGCGGCTTTGGACAACGATATCAATATCGGGCTATATATTTTTTCTCAGGCACTTACAGAAAAGGAAGCAAGGGAAGAAGCTAATTTTGTATTAAAACAGCTGAAGAAATATGATTGGGATGTGACACTTCCAATCGTGATCGACCGTGAGAAAGGAAGTCATAATCGTCTGACTGGAGGAAAGTTATCCAAGACTAAGGAGACAGCTGTCTGCCAGGCTTTTGCAGACACGATTACAAAGGCGGGATATCAGGCGAGTGTATATGCATCATATGCATGGATCAAATCCTATATTGATACCGACTCGCTCGATAAATGTGGGATTTGGATTGCTCGTTATAATAATACAACGACCAGCAATTCCAAGAGTGGAAGTGCGTACGGGGATGTACCATATGATTATGATTTCTGGCAGTATTCCTCTGTTTCAAGAGTCAGTGGATATACCGGAAATCTGGATGCAGATTTCTGGTACAAAGATACAAGTATCAAGACAACCGGATTAAAAGCGGAGGCGCCATCGGCATCCGGACCGGTAACTTTAAGCTGGAGCAAGGCGGCTGCGGATGCGACAGGATACCGTGTATATCGGTACGATGCGACAGAGGATAAGTATGTTTATCTGAAATCGACCAAAAGCCGCAGCTATTCCGATGAAGATGTAAGTAGTGGAAAGACGTATCAGTATAAAGTACGCTGTTACTGGACCATTGGTGGAACAAATTATTATGGAAATTATTCTTCTGTTGTATCGGTGACAACGCCTCCGGCAAAAGTATCCAGTGTAAATACCGCCAAGAAGAGCAGTACCTATCTGACACTTTCCTGGAAAAAAGTTTCCGGTGCAAGCGGATATCGTGTATACAAATATAATACAAAGACAAAAGCTTATGAAAAAGTCACCACGATTGCAAGTGGAAGTACGACTTCATACAAGGTCACAGGACTTGCGTCCGCAACGGAGTATCAGTTTAAAGTCCGTGCATATAAAAAGGCGGAGGATGGAAATGTATGGGGAAGTAATTCGGCTGTCTATAAAGAAAGTACAAATCCGTCCAAAACAAAGAATCTGAGACTGAGCACTAAGGCCTCCGCAGTGACGTTAAGCTGGAGCAAGGTTGCCCGTTCCAGTGGATATGCAGTATATCGTTATGACAGCAAAACAAAGAAATATGTGAGAATTGCTACCGTAAAAAGCGGAAAAACAGTTACTTACAAGGATACGAAGCTGAAAAAAGGATCGACGAAGCATTATAAGGTGCGTGCATACAAATCTTATAACGGAACGAATTATTATGGAGCGTATTCCGACATTGTATCAATCAAAGTAAAATAGCTATAAATATTGTGTGGCAACATAAATTTATTGAAATACGATAAATTTATGTTGCTTTTTATTATAATATGGGATATACTACAGAAAATGTATATAATAATTTTATGAGGTGATGATTATGAAACAGACAAAAATATCATACTGGTTAAAGGGAATGACGATTTTGCTTGCTGTGATGGGCGTTTTCTTTTTTGGTGCGCTGACGGCGTATGCATTTCAGTTGAAAGCACAGGGAAATGTACTGTGGGGCTGGGTTGGATTCAGCTGGTATATTGCTGTACTGTGCTATCTCATTTTGTTAGAGTTCTGGCGTGTCTGCACGCAGATTGGAAAAGATAATTCCTTTTCCATGGAAAATGCGAAGTATTTTCACCATATGGGACTTTATGGAATCGGTGGGATCCTTGGATTTGCAGCCCGTATGATCTGGGTGGCAGCCATTGGAAAAGCGGATATATATAAGATTGTATTTGTGATTGGAGAGATTCTTATCGCTGCAATTTTTACAATATTGTGTGAATGCCTTTCCCGTCTGGTGCAGTATGCATATGATGTGAAACGTGAGAATGAATTGACAATTTAGAGGTGGAAGTATGGCTATTATCGTAAATATCGATGTCATGCTCGCCAAGCGAAAAATGAGTGTGACAGAACTTTCGGAAAAACTTGGAATTACAATGGCAAATGTCTCTATTTTAAAGAATGGGAAGGCAAAAGCGGTGAAAGTAGAAACATTGAATAAATTATGTGCGGCGCTGGACTGCCAGCCGGGAGATTTATTTGAATATGTTCCGGATGAGACGGAATCGTAGAGGTTCAGAAAGGAGCGGGAAATATTATGGAACAGCAAAACAGTATGCAGCCACAAATGAATATGCATGGACAGGAAAACGGACAGTATGTACCCGGATATGATACACAATTAAATATGTCATCATATAATGTACAGCAGATGCAGTTTGGAGAAACACAGCAACAGAAGGAGCGTCGTGCGGAAATATTCTCCATTATGGCAATTCCAACATGCATCTATGCGGCACTTTATACGGTTCTTTTGTACAACAATTATCAAAGTATTGCGTTGTCGCTTTTTGTTGTGGTTACAATTGGTTACTGTATGTATCTGAAAACTCATTTGTACAAAATGAATCAGAAAGAATTTCATGTCAAACCAATGAGCCTGTTCTGTATGATTGGGATGCTTGGTCTGGCCATTTGTACGGCAAGTACCGGAAACGAATGGATCTGGATGTTAAATGAGGCAGGAATTGTATGTCTGCTGATCTGTATGCTTCTTTTTGAATTTTGCAATACGAAAAAATGGACACTTGCAAAAGGTGTAGGTTCGATTTTCGTTGCAATCGGAGGTGCAATCAGTTATATTGGGGAACCATTCAGTGACCTGAGTTGTTTCCGCAAATTTAAAAAGAAAAAGGAAACAGGAAAAGCAGGGTATATTGTGATCGGCGTATTGATTTCTATTCCGGTTCTTGCAATTGTAGTTGCTCTGTTGTATCAGGCGGATGCGGTGTTTGCCAATTTATTTGGCAGCTTGTTCTCCATAGATTTTCATTTCGGTACATGGGTAGGAATGGTATTTATGTTTGGCTATGCTTTGCTGGCAGCTTACTGTGGCATCCGCTTTCTGGCATCGGAAAAGATTTCAGCGGAAAGCAAAGACATGCGGCATTTTGAGCCGATGATCGCAAATACAATTCTGGTACTGATATCTATCGTGTATGCGGCATTTTCGTTTATCCAGATTTTTTCGCTCTTTCTTGGAAAGATGCGACTGCCGGATGGGTATACGTATGCAAGATATGCCAGAGAGGGCTTTTTCCAACTTTTGTTTGTATGTATGATCAATGTCGGACTGGTGCTGTTGTTCATGGGGTTATTCCGGGAAAATCATTTCAAAAAGATCCTGCTCACTGTAATCTGTGGATGCACGTATATTATGATTGCATCATCCGCATTCCGGATGTGTCTGTATATTCAGCATTATAATCTTACCTTTTTACGGCTTTTTGTGCTTTGGATGCTTGCTGTGATAGGGATTCTTCTGACCGGTATTCTGGTACAAATTTATGTGGATAAATTTCCGCTGTTCCGTTATACGATCGTGGTTGTGACGGTCTGTGTGTTTGCACTTGGCATCGCGCATCCGGATTACTGGATTGCAAAATATGATGTTGCACATATGAACAGTACAGCAACAACAGAAAATGGAATTGATTACCGCTATCTGCAGACCCTGTCTACAGATGCGGCGCCGGTAATTGCGGCACAAAATGCCGAATGGGCAGAAGAATACGGAAAATATGTTGTGCAGGATTTCGAGGAAGAAGGATTGCGCGAATACAATTTCTCACACGCAAAGGCGAAAGCTTTGTTTACAGAACAGAAAACGAGGTGAAATGATGGCAGTTATATTATTGTTTGGATTAAAAAAAGAAAAGGAAAAAGCCGTACGTACAGTGGCACAGAAACTGGGAGCGAATGTGACAGAAGTTGTCCGCAAAGACTATGGACAGAAACTCGGTGCGTTAGCCGGAATCAAAGGATTTCCGAAAGAAAAGAAACAGTACGATGGACCGGATTTTGCAACGGAAATGATGGTGTTTTCCGGTATGAATCCACAGCAGGTGGACGCGTTTCTGGCAGACTATAAAGCGACGGGCGAGCAGCCGGTTGCATTGAAAGCGATTATTACACCTCACAATGTATTCTGGACAGCAGATGCACTGTTTCGTGAGTTAATGAAAGAACATTTTCGGCTTGTATAGATAAAATGAATGGAATGAATGAGAAAAACAACAGGAATGAAAATAATTGTCGTGTGTTTCATTTCGAAAATGAAACGGGAGAAGGAACTATTACAGCGTATGATATTTTTCCCGGTGTGATCGTTGCATACAATGATTTTCACATGAACTATTATGACTCTGAATTTATACCGGATCAGGATGTTTTTTGTATCGATTATTGCAGAGAGGGGAGGCTGGAATATCCGTCCGGAAAAGATGCATTTTCGTATGTGGAAGCTGGAGATATGAAACTGGATCGGAGGCTGACCCATGTAGAAAGATTTGAGATGCCGCTTTCTCATTATCACGGCGTGATGGTAGCGCTGGATTTGAAAATCGTAGAGAAATCCATGGAAAATGAAATAAAAGATTTTCCGGTAGATGTAAGAAAATTGCAGCAAAAATTCTGCCCGGATATCTATCCGAATGTCATACATGATCCGGTACATGTAGAGCATATTTTTGAAGAATTGTACCGTGTACCCGAAAAGATAAAACTTCCATATCTGAAAGTAAAAGTTCTGGAACTTCTCTTGTATCTGTATGCATTGGAAATTTCGGACACATCGCAGGAAAAACCATATTTTTATAAAACGCAGGTAGAGAAAACGAAAGCGATGAAATATTTTCTGGAAGCACATTTTCAGGAGAATTATACGCAGACCATGCTTGCAAAAAAGTTTGACATTCCGCTTACTGCGATGAAGCAGTGCTTTAAGTCGATATATGGTATGCCAATCGGAAACTGGATACTTAACTATCGCATGAATTATGCGGCGGAGCGGCTGATTGCCGATGCGGATATCAGTATTGCAACGCTGGCAGGGGAGACCGGATATGACAGTCAGAGTAAGTTTGCATTGGCGTTCCGCAAAGTGATGGGAATGTCTCCGACCGAATACCGGAAACAGAATCGATCAGTTTTTGACCAAATGGGACCAAGTGAACCATATGGGGCAGACAAATAAACAGGAAATGATAGAATGAGAACAGTTAGCAATGTCTAACTGTTCTTTTCTTTTGGTAAAAAATAAAGTTGAAAGGAGCTCATGATATGAAAGAACAAAACAAAAAGCAGAATTTCCTGGCATGTCTGCTGTCATACGCGACCGAAAGTAAATCCAAAATGATACTTTCAGTTATATTGTCGGTCATCAGTATTACATCCGGACTTGTGCCATTTTACTGCTTTTACCGGGTAATTAACCTGTTTGTGGAGAATGAGGTATGTACGCAGAAAATTCTGTTCTGGAGTCTGTGCGCATTGGCAGCCTATCTTGTGAAAATTGTCTGTTTCGGACTGTCCACAGCATCCAGTCACTATGCGGCATATCACATACTCGAAGGATTGCGCAACCGCCTGACGGAAAGATTCCTGAAGGCACCTTTGGGAGAGGTGACAAAGCACAGCATAGGACAGATCAAGGGAATTATGGTGGATAAAATCGAGGATATAGAGCCACCGCTTGCACATATGATACCGGAAGGAAGCGGACATATTGTATTGCCGGTCGTGAGCATGATTGCACTGATCGTAATTGACTGGCGGCTGTTTCTGGCATCTTTGATCACATTTCCGCTTTCACTCATCTGTATGGGACTCACGTTTAAAATCAGTGGAAAAAACTTTGATAAATACAATGACTCCATTGCGCAGATGAACAGTAATATTGTCGAGTATGTGGATGGCATTGAAGTAATCAAAGCATTTGGACGGGAGGGACAGTCATACGAAAAGTATGCAAATGCGATCATAAATTATAAGACATTTGTATTGAAGTGGCTTTCTTCTACATGGGTGACCATGAAACTGGCATTTGCATTGTTCCCTTCTACCTTGCTTGGGGTACTTCCGGTGGCGCTTTTGCTTGGATCAAACGGAACCATTACGGCTGCCCAGGCAGCGCTGGCCGTTATGTTATCCATGTCTATGGTGGGATCGCTTGCAAAGCTTGAGGTCATGGGAAATGAAATGAAAAAGGTGCAGCTTACCGTAGAAGAATTGCAGGAATATCTCGAAATGCCGGAACTTCCGGAGAAGATAGCTCCGGTTCGACTGGAAAATTACAATATTGATCTGCATGATGTTCATTTTTCCTATGAGAAAAGTGAAGTATTACATGGAATTGATTTAAAACTGAATCAGGGCAGTTTTACGGCACTGGTAGGACCATCCGGCGGAGGCAAATCTACCATGGCAAAGCTGATATCCCGATTTTATGATGTTACGGAGGGCAGTATCACGATCGGCGGTGTGAATATTAAGGATATGCCGCTTTTACAGCTTTCGGACACGATCAGTTTTGTGGCGCAGGACAATTTCCTGTTCCGCTGTTCGTTAAAAGAAAATATCCGGATGGGCAATCCACAGGCGACGGATGAAGAAGTCTATGCTGCGGCGCGAGCGGCACAGTGTGAGGAATTCATACAAAAGCTGCCGTTGGGATATGATACTCCGGCAGGAGATGCGGGAAAAAGACTTTCCGGAGGAGAAAAGCAGAGGATTGCAATTGCAAGAATGATGTTGAAAAATGCGCCGGTCATTATATTAGATGAGGCAACGGCTTTTACCGATCCGGAAAATGAGGATAAGATCCAGAAGAGTATTTATGAACTGGCAAAAGGAAAAACGCTGCTTGTAATTGCACACAGACTTTCCACCATAAAAAATGCGGATAACATTGTTGTATTAAAAGATGGAAGTATTGAGGCACAGGGAACGCAGGAAGAACTTTTAGAGAACTGTTCTTTGTACCGGAACATGTGGGAAGCACATATCGGAGCGAAAAACTGGTCTGTGGGAAAGGAGATGGCTTAGTATGTTTCGACAAATTCAAAGAATAATTCACTGGTGCGGGGACTGGAAAAAAGATCTGTATATCGGATTTGTATTTTCGTTCTTTTCCCATCTCTTTGCCGCAATGCCAATCATGGTAGCAGCATACACGATTGGGCTTTTGCTTACGGATAAACAGGCAGGAAGGTCTTTTGATACCAGATGGGTATGGTACAGCTTTGGAATCATTGCAGGGCTTGTCATACTGCGTTTCTTTTTTGACTATATGAGGTCACGGTTTCAGGAGGGAATCAGTTATGAACTTGTGGCAAAGGACCGGCTTGCGGTCGGTGATGCCTTAAAAAGAGTATCGCTTGGTTATTTTCAGCAGAACAGTACCGGTAATATCCTAAACTCCATTACAACTGGACTGAATCTGCTCGAAAATATGGGAATCCGCATGATCGACAATTTTGTCGGAGGATACTTAAATTTTCTCGTGGTGCTGATCTGCCTGTTCTGCTTTTCGCCGGTAACCGCGTTGATCGCACTGGCGGGTGCTGCGGGATCGTTTGTATTTTTACTTGTTATTTCGCATTATGCTGCAAAAAATGCGCCACAGGAAAAGAAGGCAACGAAAAATCTGCAGGAGGTAGTACTTGAGTATGCACACGGTCTCCCGACCGTTAAATCTTTTGGAAAAGGCGGTGCATCCATGCAGGCAATGAAGGATGCAGCAAAAGAAAACAGGGAAATCCGTCTGAAGATCGAGTATGGATTCACACCGGCAAACTGCGGCCATCTTCTGATGCTGAAACTTGCATCGGCTGCCATGGCAGGGGCTTCGTGTTATCTGGGATACACAGGAGCCATGGAATTTCCGGTCATGCTGATGTTTGTATTTTTCTCTTTCAGCATTTTTGCATCGCTTGAGCCAATCAGCGACAGTGCCCATGTCCTTGCAATCATAGATGCTGCCATGGATCAGGTGGAAGCATTAAAAGAGGACAATTTTATTGACACAGATGGAAAAAGTATAGAGATCAACCATTATGATATTGCGTTTGACCATGTGGATTTTTCCTATGAAAAAGGCCGTCAGATATTGCATGATGTAACGTTTCAGATTCCGGAGAAAACGACGACCGCAATTGTTGGTCCTTCCGGAAGCGGTAAGAGTACGATCTGTAATCTGCTTGCCCGTTTTTACGATGTCAGCGGTGGAAGTATCCGGGTAGGTGGTCATGATGTTAGGGAATTTACCTGCGACAGTCTGCTTTCGAATATTTCCATGGTATTCCAGAATGTGTATCTGTTTCAGGATACGATCCGTAACAATATCTGCTTTGGAAAGCCGGATGCAACGGAAGAAGAAATGATTGCGGCAGCAAAAAAAGCATGCTGTCACGATTTCATCATGGAATTTCCGGATGGTTATGATACGGTGATCGGGGAAGGCGGTGGAACACTTTCCGGAGGCCAGAAACAGCGGATTTCGATTGCGAGAGCGATGCTCAAAGATGCAAAGATTATCATATTGGATGAGGCAACCGCAAGCGTTGATCCGGAGAATGAGCACTTGATTCAGGAGGCAATCACGCAGTTGACAAAAGGCAAGACGATCATTACAATAGCCCACCGGCTTGCCACGATTGAACAGGCCGACCAGATACTGGTTGTGGATGATGGAACCATTGTGCAGAAGGGTACACACAAAGAATTGATTGCACAGGAAGGAAAGTATCTGGACTTTATCAAAGTCAGGGAACAGGCAGAAGGGTGGCAGCTTAAAAAGTAGGAAAGAAATTGTAGCGGTATTGCATACACAAAAAGTTATGCAGTATCGCTATTTTTGTGTATAATAAAAACACAAAGGAGAGTAAAGCAGTATGAATTGTGAAGAGACAAGAGTAGATATCAGAATACCGAATCCGGAGAGTTCTGCAAAGAACCAGAAAGCTGCACAGGTGATGTTTCAATTGAATCATACCATGCCTTTTACGGAAGAATATAATCATTTGTTACAGGAACTGTTTGGGGACAATCTGGGAGAAGGAAGTTACGTTGCGGCTCCAATCAGAGGCGCATGTGTCAACACAATGAAGATTGGGAAGGGCGTTTTTATCAATTCCAATCTGCTTGCGATGGCAGATGGAATTCAGGAATGTCTGGAAACCGTACAGGATATCAAGGCATGCAATCAGGAAGAACAGTAGCTGCGCAAACTGGATGAGAAAATGGACCGTGCGGAAAAGGCACAGATTTCTTCCGAGCTGGTCAGCGCCAGCCTGATCACGACCGGACAGATGTTTTTGCGGTTGATCTGCAGGTAAACCGTTTGAAAACCATTCAGAATTACAAAGAGGAAGACCGGCAGAAAACATATCATACCAATGGATACGATATTACTTTTGATCATGTAAGCTTTTCCTATGAGCCGGGCAAACCGGTATTAAAGGATGTTTCATTTACGGCAAAGCAGGGACAGGTGACCGCGCTTGTCGGACCGTCCGGCGGCGGAAAAAGCACCGTGGCAAATCTGGCGGCAGGCTTTTACGATGTAAATGGCGGAAAAATCCTGTTAGGCGGCACCGATATCGCACCGATCGATTCCGTTTCCATGATGAAAGATTTTTCTGTTGTATTTCAGAATGTTGTGCTGTTTAACAATACGGTCATGGAAAATATCCGTGTCGGAAGAAAAGATGCAACAGACGAAGAAGTGATTGCGGCAGCAAAAGCCGCCCACTGTCATGCGTTTATCGAAAAAATGCCGGATGGCTACCAGACAGTGATCGGCGAAAACGGCTCAACACTTTCCGGAGGTGAATGTCAGCGTCTGTCGATCGCCCGTGCGCTTTTGAAAAGATGCACCGGTGATTCTGCTCGACGAGGCAACCGCTTCGCTTGATGTGGACAATGAAACGGAAATTCAGGAAGCAATTTCCGGACTGATCCGGGGAAAGACGGTGCTTGTCATTGCGCACAGAATGCGTACGGTCGAAAACGCAGACCAGATCATTGTATTGGACGGTGGCGTGGTGGCAGAGAGTGGAACGCATGAGGAGTTGATGCGAAAGAATGGACGGTATGCAAGACTTGTGAAGCTGCAGACTGCATCGGCAGAATGGAAACTGAATACAGAACACGCATAAATGGTATTTGACAACAAAGTTAGTCTATGCTAACATAACAAGTGTTATGGAAGATGAGCGCAGAAAACAGACCGAACAAAAGTTAATCAGGTTTGGCAAAGAAGAATTCCTGAAAAAAGGATATGCAAAAGCCAGTCTCCGAGAAATCTGCAAAGCAGCCGGTGTGACGACGGGAGCATTTTATTTTTCTTTTGAAAATAAAGAAGCACTGTTATCGGCAATTTTAGATCCGGTAATCGCAGATTATGAGCATATGTGCAGCGAACTGGCACGCAGAGAAGAAGGGAATCCTGCTACTGCCGAGGACAACAATCGGCAGATGATGGAATATCTGTCCGCGCACCGTGAGGAGGCAATCCTTCTTATGGAAAAGGCGGGAGGCAGCCGATATGAGGGCTTTCGGCATCAGATAGATATGCAGATGCAGGTGGCATTTACGAGTTACTTTTCGAAATTCATGGGGAGCGCTCCGGATGCCGAACTTATTCGGATTCTGGTTGCCATGCGGCTTCAGGGCTATATGGAGTTGATCAAAGGAGATTATACAGTGGAAGAACGGGTGCGGCTTGCAAAGGAAATCGGGATACATGCCGATGCAGGAGCCAATGCATTAATTCAATATTTAAAGGAACAGACAAAAGTCTATCGCAGATGATGCGGTAGGCTTTTTCTATTGCAAAACATAACAGTTTGCGAGATTTGTTATGCAGCTCATAAATCTGTGAAAATATGAGGAGGAACAAAATGAACGAAAAAACGAATTATGGAAACTGGGTGCCGGAAAAGGCGTTGTATCTGCTGTTTGGGTTGGCAGCAGTCTTTCTTACAATTACCATACTGCTCGGGGGGTTTGCACAAATACCTGTGCTTACCATAATCATGGGTGTGGTGTTTGTACTGACTTTAATCATGGCGGTCTATATGCTGGTCTGTCATGAAACATTTGCGTTTGGAAAAGGCAATATGATGGCGGATGTACACAAACATCTGGTAGAGCATCTGGAATGGAACGGAGAGGGAACATTACTTGATATCGGCTGCGGAGCGGCAGCGCTTACCGTCCGGTGTGCGAAGGCTTTTCCAAAGGCGCAGATCACAGCGATGGATTACTGGGGTGCGGAGTGGAATTACGCAAAAGAACAGTGTGAAAAAAATGCCCGGATTGAGGGCGTTGCCGATCGTATCACATTTCAAAAAGGAGATGCGGCAAAACTGGATTTTGCAGATGAAACGTTTGATGCAGCAGTGAGCAATTTTGTGTTTCATGAAGTGCATTCCGCAAAAGACAAACGTGATGTGGTAAGAGAAGCACTCCGGGTTGTAAAAAAAGGCGGCGCTTTTTCTTTTCAGGATATGTTCTCACAGAAAGCATTGTATGGTGATATGGATGCATTTGTGAAACAATTAAAAGCGGAAGGAATTTCGGAAATTCATTATATCGGGAATCTGGAAAAGAAGCTTGATGCGATTCCAGGATATGTGACAACGCCATGGATGATCAGCGGCATGGGGATTATATACGGGAAAAAATAAAATTTTGCGATTTTAAAATTACACGTTGTGTAAAACGTTCTGTTATGGTAGAATGTACACAACGTGTAATTTGTTTGGAGAATTTTATGGATAACAGTCATTTTACAGATAGTCAGCAGGTATTAAAACAGTTGCGGCAGCAGATGGGGATGAACCGGAGAGAATTTTGTGAGACGTTTGATATTCCCTACCGTACGGTGACGGAGTGGGAACGGGGGAACCGGAATGCACCGGGGTATGTACTGCGGTTTCTGGAATATTATATACGGATTCAGAAACAAAATGATGCTATGCCACATACAAAAGATGAGAGGATCGAAACCGACCGGTTTCTGATTCGCCATTTTGCGATGGAGGATGCAAAGGCATGTCTGGATGGATGGGGGCAGGACAGCCATCTGGGTGCATTTATTGCGGGATATCCCATGACCGGTGAGCAGATGCAGTCCTTTGTAAATGCGATGGCAAATAATGAGAACGCATGGCTTATTACAGAAAAGCAAAGCGGAGCATGCATCGGATATGTTACGATGGATATTCCGTATCCACAGCTTGCAATTGGGGAGATCGGTTATGTGATTGGCGAGAAATACCAGAGGAAGGGCTATGCAAGTGAAGCTTTGTTATGTTTACTAAAAGTATATTTGAAGGATAGAAAGTTATATATGGTGGAGGCAAAATACAATGAGGAGAATGTCTCATCAGCCCGGCTGTTGCATAAACTTGGCTTTAAAAAAGAGGCAGTATTAAAGGGCAGACGCATGAATTTACAGACGGGGGAGAGGAGTAATTTGATTGTCTGTTCTGTTACGCAGGAAGAAATGAAGGAAAGACTGGAAAAGCTTTGCGGGGACTAAACTGCTGTCACGCATTCATGTTGATACGATATACTGCAGATGGAAAAATGTATTTGTATGATATGTTTTTGTCCATTTAGTACCTGAACAAGAAAGACCATCTGGACAGGAAACAAGAAAACACTACAAGGAGAACCAATTGAACTTACTTGAGACATTAAAACATTATTTTGGATACGACAGCCTGCGGCCCGGCCAGCAGGAAATGATGGACGGAATCCTACAGGGAAAGGATGCCCTTGGTATCATGCCTACAGGTGCGGGAAAATCCCTGTGTTATCAGGTCCCGGCGCTGATGCTTGAGGGAATTACGCTTGTGATTTCCCCGCTGATTTCGCTCATGTCGGATCAGGTCAAGGCACTGAATCAGGCAGGCGTACACGCAGCTTACATTAACAGTTCCCTGACAGAAAACCAGATACGCGCAGCACTTGCCTATGCAGCGCAGGGAAAATACAAAATTATCTATGTGGCACCAGAGCGGCTCAACACCGCGCGTTTTCTGGACTTTGCATATTATGCTGATATTTCCATGGTTACGGTGGATGAGGCACACTGTATTTCCCAGTGGGGACAGGATTTTCGACCGAGTTATCTTGAAATTGCGGATTTTTTAGCAAAACTGCCAGACCGTCCGGTAGTCAGTGCATTTACCGCGACCGCCACAGAGCGTGTTAAGCAGGATATTACCGCAAGTTTGCATTTGCAGAATCCGGTGACAGTCGTGACAGGATTTGACCGTCCAAATCTGTTCTTCCGTGTGGTCAACCGCAAGGGCGGAAAAGAGACGGACAACAGTATCTTAAATTATGTGAAAAGGCATGAGGATGAGAGTGGAATCATCTATTGTGCCACGAAAAAGAATGTGGACAGTGTGTATGCCCTTTTGTTGCAATATGGCATTGCGGCGGGGCGCTATCATGCAGGTCTGTCTTTAGAGGAACGGAAAAAGAATCAGGATGATTTTACTTATGACAGAATCCGTGTGATGGTTGCAACCAATGCATTTGGCATGGGAATCGACAAATCCAATGTGCGCTATGTGCTTCATTACAATATGCCGCAGAGTCTGGAATATTATTATCAGGAAGCTGGCCGTGCCGGGCGTGACGGGGAAGAAGCGGAGTGCGTGTTATTTTTCTCGAAACAGGATATCATGATCAACAAACGCCTGTTACAGTATAAAGTGACATCCGGACAGGCATCCGATGATTCCGTGGCGCGGACAAATGAGCAGCGGAAACTTAACGAGATGATCCGTTACTGCGAGACCGATGCGTGTCTGCGTCAGTTTATCCTGTCCTATTTTGGGGACAACAGTCCGTGTACCTGTGAAAAATGCAGCAACTGTGTGGTTGTGGAAGATGAGGCGGAGGAAACTTATATCCGGAGCGGAAGAGAAAAGAAAAAGGCATTGCAGCTTGCTGATCTGACACCAGAAGGGCAGCAACTGTTTGAGCAGCTTCGCAGATGCCGGGCAGATCTTGCCGTGGAAAAAGGTGTGCCGCCATATATCATCTGTTCCGATAAGACGTTAAAAGATATGTGCGCCAAATGTCCGGTGGATTCTGGGGCAATGGAGACCGTGTACGGAATGGGGGCAAAAAAAATCGAAAGTTACGGTGCACGTTTTACACAGGTTATCACAGCATTTCTGAACGAGCATGGGGGAGAAACCGCAATAACGGAGGCATTGTCTGGCATGACAGTAGACACTACGACAGCAGTCCCTGCAAGAAAAAAGAAGCTGCCGTTTTATATCGTTCCGGAAAAACTCGATGAGGTGGAACTGACTGACACCTGTATGCTTTCAGAACTGACAAACCGGATCAATGCGCTCTGCGAGGAGCCAGACCGAAAGAAACTGACAGCCGCTTTTGTCAATCAGCTGCTGGTTGAAAAGGGATATCTTGAAGAGGTTCTACAGGGTGAGGAAAAAGTAAAACGTGTGACAGAGAAAGGAAAAGCTGCCGGAATTCTGGAGGAAGAGCGACGGGCAAAGTACGGGAAAAACTACTATGCAATGATCCATACAAGGGAAAGCCAGCGGATGATACTCAAAAAACTTCAGGATTATTGTTCGCAGGAAATTCAAGGTGATGAAAGAACCATGATTGCAGAAAGATTGCAGAATCAATAGAATTAGAAATTTTGAAGATATCTTTATGGAAGAAAACAAGAAGTATAATTTAGTCAGAAAGTTGTAACATAGAAGTCTATAGAAAGTGAAGAGAGCTATATGAACGATCAATTCATACAGGGGGTGCTGCTTGATTGGAATAAGATAGATGATGACAGTTATCTGAAAAAAATCGAAGCTTTTCATGGCATCGAAAAACTTGCGTTTAAGAATCCAATCACATTTTTTGTGGGGGAAAATGGAAGTGGAAAATCGACATTACTAGAAGCAATCGCTGTGGCGCACGGATTCAATCCGGAAGGCGGTACAAAAAATTATGTATTTTCTGCGGGCAGAAAGCTTTTACAATGTTGCGACACAGGAAGAGGAGTATGCAGATATTTGTCATCCTTCTGCAAAGTATCATGAGAAATCCCATGGGGAGAGCTTCCTGGCACTTGCACAGAACAATCTTCGAGCAGATGGACTGTATCTCTTTGATGAGCCGGAGGCGGCATTGTCTCCACAGCGGCAGCTTACACTGTTTATGGAAATTTACCGTTGTGCAAAGGAGGGAGCGCAGTTCTTTATTGTTACACATTCTCCAATCTTGTTGGGGATACCGGGAGCGGAGATCTATTGCTTTGATAATGGCAGGATTCATCTGTGTGAATATGAGGAAACGGAAAGTTACCAGGTCACAGAAATGTTTATTAATAATCGAAAAGTTTTATTGGGCAGGCTTTTAGGGGGTATAGGTGAATAAAGAATTATTAGAAATAAAAAAGCAAATGCAAGGTGCAAGGGTCTGAAGTTATAATTCTAGATGTTGTTCATCAGGCACATCGAATAAAGGATACAACATACGATATACGGACGGATAAGGCAGTTGGAAAGCTGAAAGTGGCAGCGCTTTCCGATTCACATACCGGAACAACATTTCATATAGAGAAGGTTTTGCAAAGCATATGAAGGACCTTCAGAATATGGTGTATATTATGTTTTTGGAAATCATGACAAAGGCTATTATCCGCCGGAATACCGGTATATCTGACTGGGCAATTAAATTTAAAACAGGCTGTAAATCGGAGTATCTGCTCATCAGTATTGAAGGCCAGCTATAAGCCTGAATGTAAAAGAGAACATTATGTATAAGTAAAATCTATGACAAAATGCGCATTCACACTTTAACGTGAGAATGTGCATTTTTTAATTTTTTACAAAAACAACATACGAAATGCACAAAAAACTTACATAGAATTTGTTGATTTTTACCATAAGCAGTGCTATACTGTAATCGTAATGAAGAGTGTATCGTATGAAATATCATAGGATTCATACTTTTCAGGAACCAATTCACTTGGATGGAATATGTTAACCAAGTGAGGATAAAATATAAGGAGGTGTATCGACATGTATGCAATCGATCCTACGATGTCCTTTACTCAGGTAGTCCAGTATTACAAGGATTATGTAAAGCGGACGAAGAGTTGCGGACGTAAACCGGTATCCTTCCTGCGATTCGTGACAGGTAGATACTAAAGTCGGATGACAAAAGAGGTAGCGAAGAAGCTACCGTATGTCAACCGGCTTTTTCTCTTTCATGAGATTTGAAACGTTGAACCATTCGAAAATCACATCTCCAGGTAATTGGAAATTAAGTACCAAATTACCTGGAGGTAAAAATACTATCCAAAATTTTATTAGCACATCTGCACAAAAAATACCATGTAAAATTAGAATTGTATACGAAATAATATAAAACCACTTGTTAAATCTCGGCAATGGGGTTATACTTACCTTGCTGAAAACGTTACCGAAAACATTATCGGAAACGATTCCAACAAACGACATTGTTCTAAATAGGGAGGAAAAAAGATGAAAAAGAAATTAGTATCTGCAATGTTAGTATCTGCAATGTTAGCCACTGTATTAGCTGGTTGTGGTGGAGCAGGTAGTAGTGATACACAGAAAGGTGACAGTGCAAAGGGAGGCACTGATGGATCTGTGTACTTGTTAAACTTTAAACCTGAGACAGATGAGGCCTGGCAGGATCTGGCACAGACTTACACTGATCAGACAGGCGTAGATGTACGTGTTGTTACCGCAGCTGATGGACAGTATGACACAACCTTACAGTCCGAGATGGCAAAATCTGATGCACCAACTATTTTTACAATTGGTAGCGCAACAGATGCAGGAACATGGGATGAGTACACATATGATTTAAAGGACAGCAGCATTTATAACCACTTAAGCGATAAATCACTTTCTATTACATACAATGATAAGATTGCTGGTGTAGCAAACTGCTATGAGTGCTACGGAATTATCTATAATAAGACAATCCTTGAGGGATATTGTGGAATGGATAATGCAGTTGTTTCTTCTATCGATGAGATTAACAGCTTTGATAAATTAAAAGCAGTAGCTGATGATATCAATTCTCGTATTGATGAGATCAATGAGAAACTTGCAACAAATTTAACAGAGGCATTTGCATCTGCTGGTCTTGATGATGGATCTTCATGGAGATTCTCAGGACACCTTGCAAATATGCCACTTTACTACGAATTCAAGGATGACGGATGTGACCTTGTTGCCGGAGAAGAGAAGATTACAGGAAAGTATCTTGATAACTTCAAAGCAGTTTGGGATATGTATGTATCTGATTCAGCAGCTGATCCTAAGACATTGAACTCTGGTGCGTTAAATGCAGAGTCTGAGCTTGGAATGGGCGAGGCAGTATTCTATCAGAATGGTGACTGGGAGTTCTCACCACTTACTAATCCAGATAATGGATACACAGTTACAGCTGATGACTTATCTATGATGCCAATCTACTTTGGCGTTGATGATGAGAACGAAGGTCTCTGCGTTGGTACTGAGAACTACTGGGCTGTAAACAGCAAAGCATCTCAGGATGATATCGATGCAACACTTGCATTCCTTGATTGGGTAATCACTTCTGATGAGGGTCGTGATGCAATCACAAACAAGATGGGACTTACTGCTCCATTCGATACATTCACAGGTGACTATGAGACATCTAACGCTTTTGCTCAGGCTTCTAATGCTTTAATGGCAGCTGGAAAAACTTCTGTAGCATGGAGCTTTAACGCAACTCCTAACGTAGATGACTGGAGAGCAGATGTAGTTGCTCCACTTGCAGCTTACACTGCTGGCGAAGGAAGTTGGGATGATGTTGTTACAGCATTCGTTGATGGATGGGCAAATCAGTGGAAATTAGCTCACGAGGAAAACTAAGACAGAATTATTAAAACATTGGAAATGAAAGCAAGGGGGTAAGTGGCGGTCCGCTTACTCCCTTTCTATAAGTGAAAGGAATTAATATGGAAAAAGCAATTAAAAAATATTCCCCTATATTTTTGCTGCCGACAATGATTGCATTTGCAATTGGATTTATCGTTCCGTTTGTATATGGTATCTTTTTATCTTTTTGTAAATTTACGACTGTAACAGACTGGAAGTGGAGAGGACTGCAAAATTATACGAGAATACTTTTCGTCAATGGAAAACTGGATACAACCTTTATACATTCGCTTTGGTATACTGCATTATTTACAGTAGTATCGGTATTAATTATTAACGTGGTTTCATTTGCAATTGCAATGCTTTTGACAAAGGGAATCAAGGGAACAAATCTGTTCCGTACGGTATTCTTTATGCCAAACCTGATCGGTGGTATTGTGTTAAGTTACATCTGGTTGATGATCTTTAACAGTGTGCTTTCACATTTTTCAAAGACTATCGTATCAACACAGTGGTATGCATTCTGGGGCTTGATTCTGGTTGTATGCTGGCAGCAGATTGGATATATGATGATCATTTATATTGCCGGTATTCAGAATATTCCGGGAGAATTGATCGAGGCAGCCAAGATTGATGGTGCAAACGCATGGCAGTTACTTCGTCATGTTACCGTTCCGATGCTGATGCCTACAATCACGATTTGTACTTTCCTGACACTGACAAACGGATTCAAACTGTTTGATCAGAACCTGGCATTGACAGGTGGTAACCCTGGAAAGATGTCAGAATTGCTTGCATTGAATATTTACAACACAATGTATGGTACAACTGGATGGCAGGGTGTTGGCCAGGCCAAAGCCGTTATTTTCTTTATTCTTGTTGCAATTATTGCAGTTGCACAGAATAAGCTGACAACAAGTAAGGAGGTACAGGACTAATGGCTAAGAAAAATGAAGAAGTTAGCACGGTTCGTCGCGCAAAACATGGTGGCATCCTTACGGTTATATTTGCCATTCTCAGTTTCCTGTGGATTGCACCAATTTTAATTGTATTTTTAAATTCTTTTAAACGGAAAGCATTTATTTTTACACATCCATTCAGCTTAAGTTGTTACTCTATTACAGAAGGATGGGACAAATTTAAAGCTGGAATTACGAGAGCATTTTGTGGATGGCTCAACTATTCTAACGGTATACGTAAAACAAACCTCTGGGAGTGTTTTGGAACTTCTCTGTTTATTACCATTGGATCGGTAGCACTGATTATTTTATGTTGTTCTATGTGTGCATGGTATATTACAAGAGTACATACCAAAGTAACAAAAACAATCTATGTTTTATGTCTGTTTTCTATGATTGTACCATTCCAGATGGTTATGTTTACATTATCAAAATTTGCAAACATCCTTCACTTATCCAACCCACTGGGAATCATTATTGTTTACCTGGGATTTGGAGCAGGATTGGCGGTGTTTATGTTTACCGGATTTGTCAAAGGCATTTCGCTCGAGATTGAGGAAGCTGCTATGATCGATGGCTGCAGTCCATTACAGACATTTTTCAAAGTTGTATTTCCAATTTTGAAGCCAACTACTGTAACCGTTGCAATTCTTGAAGCAATGTGGGTTTGGAATGATTACCTTCTGCCATATCTGGTACTGAGCAGTAAGTACAGAACCATTCCAATTGCAGTACAGTATTTGAAGCAGAGCCATGGCCAGATTGATTGGGGAGCAATGATGGCAGTTCTTGTGCTTGCAATTTTACCGATTATTATTTTTTATATTGCATGTCAAAAGTATATAATAGAAGGAGTTTTGGCAGGAGCTGTCAAGGGATAAAACTTATAGGGATATGAGGTAAAGGCATGACAATTGTTGATATAGCGAAAGAATCAGGATATTCTGTAAGCACAGTTTCAAGAGTTTTAAATGGACGGCGGGATGTAAGTCCGGCTGCCCGCAAGAAAATTATGGAGATTGTAGATGCGCATCAGTTCGTTCCAAATAATAATGCAAAGCATCTGAAGCAGTCCGTGAGCAAAAGCATTCTGATTCTTGCAAAAGGTACTTCGAATATGCTTTTTTCCAATATTATTGAGGCAGTTCAGGTTATATTGGGAAAATCCGACTATACCCTCCGTGTTAATTATCTGGATGAGGAAGCAAACGAAGTTTCTGAGGCTATCAGAGTGTGCCGTGAGCATAAACCTATGGGAATCTTATTCCTCGGAAGCAATGCAGAGTATTTTAAGGAACAGTTTTCGCAGGTGCATGTTCCATGTGTGCTAGTAACGGATAGGGGAGACGAGCTGGAATTTGATAATCTGGCATCGGTTTCTACGGATGATGTGGAAGCAGCAGAGATGGCAGTAGATTATCTTTTTGAACACGGACACAGGCACATTGCTGTGATCGGTGGTGATTTGGAGAATTCTTCACCAAGTTCCCATCGTATAATGGGATGTGTCAACAGTTTTAAAAAATACGGTTGTACATTTGATGATGCTTATTATGGCAAAGCGCGTTTCTCTTATGAGAGTGCATACAAAGCGATGCAGCAGCTGCTTTCCAAAAAGCTTCCGATTACAGCAGTATTTGCAATGAGTGATGTTATGGCAATCGGTGCCATGCGTGCAATCTTTGATGCGGGGCTGCGCGTCCCGGAGGACATTTCAATGATTGGATTTGATGGCACGGTTTTAGCGGATTATTATAATCCAAAGATCGTCACTATTTGCCAGCAGTATGATCGTATTGCCCAGCGCAGCGTGGAAATTTTGCTGAGCATGATCGATCTGAACAAACCTGCAACCCATGAATTAATTCCATTTTCACTTAAAAATGAGGAGAGTGTTATAAAAAAATAAAAGCGTATCGTCAGATACGTAGCAAGCCCCCGGGTGTCGACTGGCATCCGGGGGCTTGTTTGTTGCCGTTTGAAAAATTTGGAACTTCATTGCCAAGCAGTGTGATGTCATTGTCAAGCAGTGCGCCGTAGATTGAGAAAAACAGAAGCATACTGTCCGGAAAAATGAAGTGAATGGGCATATGTAAAAAACAAAAACGTAATATCCACAAAAAACAGAAAGAATGGACATATGAAAAAAACAAAAGTGTAATATCCACAAAAAACAGAAAGAATGGACATATGTAAAAAATAAAAGCGTAATATCCACAAAAAACAGAGAGATTGGACATATGAAAAATATATGGTGAAAATGTTCTAAGAGCATGCAATTTTTTGGATTAAATCACAGAAATTTGTGGCATATGTCCAAAGTAAGAAAAAACTAAGGACATAAGTAAGAAAAAAACTGTATATATCCAAAAAGAGAGAATGAGGGGGACATAATAATGAATTTTTTTGTATATATCCAAATGACAGAAAATAGTGATACTTTTTGAGCCTTTCATCATTTAATTGTAGAAGGTATCTTGAAAATTTGAATAAGGAATTATAATATGATTAAAAGAATACATGACAAATGCAAGACAGGTTAAGGAATGAAAGAAGGCGTATGGGTATGAAGACAGGTTTGGTTATGGAAGGCGGAGCAATGCGTGGCATGTTTACCGCTGGTGTGATCGATATCATGATGGAACATAAAATAGAATTTGACGGCGCAATCGGTGTATCTGCCGGAGCGGTATTTGGATGTAATTATAAGTCCAAACAACCGGGGCGTGTCATCCGCTATAACGCAGCATACTGTAATAATCCGCATTATGCAGGTGTAGCCTCGTTGCTGCGAACGGGAGATATTTTTGGAGAACAGTTTTGTTATCATGATATTCCGGATCATCTCGACCCATTTGATTTTGATACATACCGCAATAATCCGTTGCCGTTTTATGTGGTTGCAACCGATCTGGAAACCGGAAAAGCAGTGTATCACAGAGTGGATGACTGTAATGAGGAAGGAATGAAATGGCTGAAAGCCTCTGCGTCCATGCCGCTTGTGTCAAAAATCGTGGAAGTGGATGGATACAAACTGTTGGACGGAGGTATCGCGGATTCGATTCCGGTTGCCTACATGCAATCGCAGGGATATGAGAGAAATGTAGTCATACTTACCCAGCCGGAAGGTTATGTAAAAGGCAAAAATCAGTTGATGCCGATGATACGTGTGGTGTTGCGCAAGTATCCAAAGATGATCGATGCCATGGAACATCGTCATGAACACTACAATGAAACATTAGAGTATATTCGAAAAAAGGAAAAAGAGGGAGATTTGTTTGTGATTCGCCCACCGAAGCCAATAGCGGTAAGCAAGGTAGAGCATGATCGTCAGAAGCTTCTGGTTGCATATCGCAGCGGCCGTGAGACGATGAAAGGACAGATGCGTAAATTACAGGAATTTCTCCAGTAATTGTATGAAAAAGAGCGCACCCAAACGTGCGCCCTCACGAATTACAAAAGTCTGTAAATGAGAATTGCAATTAGGATTCCAATGATCCCTGCAATCGTAATTTTAATTTTCAGTCCGAATGTCAATACAAGAATTCCAAGATTAAGTACCAACGGATCGGACAAGCCGAAACTCTGTCCATAGTTAAGCCAGCTTAAAAATGATACATTCGAAGTCAGCTCGCCGATAAAACCACCTAATACAATACCTGCAAGAACCAGCAGAAGTAATGTCCAATAATTTTTTGCAGCTGCACCTTTTGCCATAAATAGTTCCCCTCTTTCTGTCTTTTGTGATATGAGTGCACAGTCATTTTAGCACAAAAAGCAAAGGGGCACAATTACTAATGAAATAGGATTGAATAACCGGTTGCTTTGTGGTACATTAGAACTATTATCAGGGGAGATTTTTAATCGGACGGTGAGGGGAAATGAAAAAGATCATACTTATTTCAGACGGTTGGCGCAGACTGGTAACATATGCCTGGGTAGCCGGAATTATGCGGGAAATCCGCAAACGTGACTTGGATATTGCATTGTATCAATACAATAGCTACGGAAATTGGAGTAAAGATGCACTGCACAATATCGGGGAGTATAATATTTATAACTTGCCTGATTTTTCCGAGTATGATGGTGTTATTTTGGACTGTAGCAATATTTCAGATCAAAAGCAGAAACGCAAAATTATCAATAAGTTGCATGAAACCGGACTTCCGGTCGTCAGCATTGAGTTAGAAGAAGAGGAATTTCATTGCATCAGTATTGATAATTATGGACCAATCATAGAATTGATGCATCATATGTACGAGAAGCATGATTGCCGGAGATTTGTATTTGCGGGTGGACCGAAGAATGCATTTGGCAACAGTAGAAGAGCACGCGCATACAAACAATGTATTGAAGAATTTGGGTTGAAACTGGATGAAAATCCGATTCTTTATGGAGAATATGATTATAATACAGGTGTGAGATACATGCGGGAGTTTGTGGAACAAAAGCGCAAGCTGCCGGATGTCTTTGTGTGTGTAAATGACAATATAGCTGCCGGAATTTGTACAGAAGCAGAAAAAAACGGGTATCAGGTTCCGCGTGATTTTAAGGTGACCGGATTTGATAATCTGGATAAAGCAGCTTTTTTCCGCCCGCAGATTACCACGGTCTGTCTGAACCGGGAGGAAATTGGTTCTGCCTGTGTGGATATGCTGATACGCATATGGAACGGGGAAGAAGTTCCGGCGAAAAGCTATGTAGAGTCTGAGTGCGTCTATGGAGAGAGCTGTGGCTGTCCGAATAGCGGAAGAGTGGATTATCGTGAACATATGCGGACACAGATTATCAGTGAGATTGCCAAAAATGCAGATGATACGCTTTTGGTAGAGCTGGAAGCACAGATGGCGCGGCAGTCGGATATAACTGGAATGTTTGACTGTATTATGGATTATTTTCAGAAACTGCGTTGCGATGGCATGTATATAGTTGTGGACCGGAATCTGTTTATAGGAGATGCGGGAACAATTTTTCCGACGGAGGGATACAATTGGGAAAATCTGATTGTCGCTGCAGGGGTTGAGGATCATGAGCGTATTCCAATCAAAGATGTCAATGAACTGAACCATCATCTGGAAGAAAAAGCTTCGCAGAGTGCTTATATGTTTACCCCGATTCATTTCAGGGAGCAGTCGGTTGGGTATATTATATTGAAAAATGGGCATTTTTTATATGACAATCCATATTATTATGACATTCATTGTACGATTGTCCGGATGTTAGAGAACCGGTTCAAGCAATTACAGTTGGAACGGGCATTGGGCGAGCTGCAGGAGTTGTATAATCACGATCCGCTGACGGGAGCATACAACCGCATTGCCTACAATGAATGGATCCGCCCGGCATTTCTTGAGTACAGCCGGCAGGGAATCATTTGTACACTGGTATTTCTTGATGCAGATAATTTTAAGAGACTGAATGACACTTTTGGTCATGAATATGGTGATAAAGTATTACAGAGAATCGTAGCTGTATTAAAGGAACAGTGCCCGGAAGGCGGTTATGTATGCCGGTATGGTGGGGATGAATTTATTACATTTTTTCCACATGCGACACCAGCCAATACCAACGAATATGTACAGAAAGTGCAGGAACTTCTTGGTAAGGAACGGATCGAGGTAAGTATGGGAACAAAACTGACACAGCCGGGAGATGGAGAAAGCCTTGATGATTATCTTGCACTTGCCGATGAACGCATGTATCAGCAGAAACAGCAGCGTAAGGAACAATCCCATGATACACAATAGCATTGACAAACTTATGACATAAATGTATAGTAAATCAGTAGGAATTGGATGAATGTGGATAATCCAAGACAATAGATAGAAAAGAGATGGGATTATGAAGATATCTACAAAAGGGAGATATGCCCTGCGACTGATGCTGGATTTGGCCATGAATGATACTGGTGCGCCAATCAGTCTTAAGGATGTGGCAAAGCGTCAGGACATTTCGGACAAGTATCTGGAACAGATTATTTCGGTATTGAATCGTGCAGGTTTTGTAAAAAGCGTGCGGGGAGCCCAGGGTGGTTACTTATTAAAGAAAGAACCGCAGGAATATACAGTTGGTATGATCCTTCGTCTCACTGAAGGTTCGCTTGCTCCGGTAGCGTGCCTGGATGGAGACGAAAATGATTGCGAGAGACAGGAATCTTGCGTTACACTTATTTTATGGAAGAAAATATATGATGCGGTCAGTGGTGTTGTAGATCATACGACGCTACAGGATCTGGTAGACTGGCAGCTCGAAAAAAATGGAGATTATGTAATATAGGAAGGTTGATTATGAGCAAATTAATTTATATGGATAATGCGGCAACAACCCAGGTTTATCCGGAAGTATTAGACACAATGATACCATATTTCACAGAACACTATGGTAATCCGTCTGCAATTTACAGTTTTGCAGGAGAAGCAAAGCGCGGTGTGGATCATGCCCGTGAGACGATTGCCAATGTGATCGGTGCTAAAACAGAAGAAATTTATTTCACCGGTGGCGGAAGTGAATCGGATAACTGGGCATTGAAGGCAACTGCAGAAGCATATGCCAATAAGGGAAAGCACATTATCACGACTACCATTGAGCATCATGCGATTCTGCATACTGCGCAGTGGCTGGAGAAAAAGGGATATGAAATTACCTATGTCAATGTAGATGAAGATGGTAAAGTGAAGCTGGACGAGCTGGAGGCAGCTATCCGTCCGGATACGATTTTGATTTCTGTTATGGCAGCAAACAATGAAATCGGTACGATTCAGCCATTGAAGGAAATCGGAGCAATCGCAAGAAAGCATGGTGTTCTGTTCCATACAGATGCAGTACAGGCTTTTGCCCATATTCCCATCAATGTAGATGAGATGAATATTGATATGCTTTCAGCCAGTGGACACAAGATCAACGGCCCAAAGGGAATCGGTGTGATGTATATCCGCAAAGGCGTGAAGATTCTGTCCTTTATTCATGGCGGTGCGCAGGAAAGACAGCGTCGTGCCGGAACCCACAATGTACCGGGAATCGTCGGAATTGGTAAGGCTGCAGAGATTTCTGTTGCAAACATGGAGAAAAATAATGCGTATGAGATTTCACTTCGCGATCATCTGATCGAGCGTGTATTATCTGAGATTCCATATTCCAGACTGAATGGACATCGCACCGACCGGCTTCCGAATAATGCAAATTTCTGCTTCCGGTTTATCGAAGGAGAATCTATGCTGATTCTTTTGGATCAGGCTGGAATTTGTGGAAGCAGCGGAAGTGCCTGCACATCCGGATCCTTGGATCCATCCCATGTGCTTCTGGCAATCGGATTACCTCATGAGATCGCACACGGAAGTCTGCGTCTGACAATTTCAGAGAAGACAACCATGGAAGATATTGATTATACCGTTGATACCTTAAAGAAAATCATTGAGCGTCTGCGTAGCATGTCACCATTATACGAAGATTTTGTGCGCAAGAACGGAAAGTAAAATAATACCACCCCTAGAGAGGAGATATATTTATATGTACAGCGAAAAAGTAATGGATCATTTTAATAATCCACGTAACGTAGGAGAGATTGAGAACCCAAGTGGTGTAGGTACCGTTGGTAACGCGAAATGTGGCGACATCATGCGTATGTATCTGGATATCGATGATAACGGAATCATTCAGGAAGCAAAATTCAAGACTTTTGGATGTGGTGCAGCAGTTGCTACAAGCAGCATGGCAACCGAACTTGTAAAAGGCAAGACGATTCAGGAAGCTTTGCAGGTAACAAACAAGGCAGTAATGGAAGCGCTCGACGGACTTCCACCAGTAAAGGTACATTGTTCTCTGCTTGCTGAAGAAGCAATTCATGCTGCATTATGGGATTATGCAGAAAAGCACAATATCAAGATTGAAGGACTTGAGCGTCCGGTAAATGATATCAGTGAGAAGGAAGAAGCTCCGGAAGAAGAGTATTAATATATGAAAGAAAAAGTTGTTGTAGGTATGTCTGGAGGCGTAGATTCCTCTGTCGCTGCCTATCTTTTAAAAGAACAGGGATATGATGTCATTGGTGTAACGATGCAGATCTGGCAGGATCAGGATGTGTTTACACAGGCGCAGGAAGGCGGTTGTTGCGGATTGTCTGCGGTAGATGATGCGCGTCGTGTGGCGGATCGTTTGGAGATACCGTATTATGTGATGAATTTCAAGGCGGATTTCCAGAAAGCGGTCATTGATTATTTTGTAGATGAGTATGAAAAAGGCCGTACGCCGAATCCATGCATCGCATGCAACCGATATGTGAAGTGGGAGTCTCTTTTACAGAGATCCCTTGAAATTGGCGCGGATTATATCGCCACAGGACATTATGCCCGCATCACGAAGCTTCCAAATGGAAGATACAGCATCCGAAATTCGGTGACTGCCTCAAAAGATCAGACATACGCACTGTACAATCTGACCCAGCATCAGCTTGCACATACCCTGATGCCGGTCGGAGATTATGAAAAGCCACAGATTCGACAGATTGCAGAAGACATCGGTTTACCGGTTGCAACAAAGCATGACAGTCAGGATATTTGTTTTGTCCCGGATCATGATTATGCGGGATTTATTACCAGAGAGACGGGAAAAGAAAGTCAGCCGGGCAATTTTGTGGATGAGGAAGGAAATATACTTGGAACACACAAAGGAATCATCCATTATACGATTGGTCAGCGTAAAGGACTTGGAATCCCGGCAAAGACACCGATCTTTGTAAAAGAGTTACGTCCCGATACGAACGAGGTCGTACTTTGTAAGTCGGAGAGCCTTTTCCGGAAGGACTGCCGGGTAAACAATGTCAATTATATGGCAGAGGAAACACTCGATGGGCCGACACCGGCCATCGGAAAGGTCCGCTATTCCCACGCAGGGGCACCATGCGTACTGTATCCGCAGCCGGATGGAACATTGCGCGCAGAGTTTGAAGAAGCGCAGCGTGCGATGACACCAGGACAGGCAGCCGTATTTTATCGCGATGATTATGTGCTTTGTGGTGGAACGATTGAAGTGTAAGATGATGTAACATATGGATTTATGGAACGATTCGTTGCGGATTTGTTCAATCTGCAATAGTACTAATTGAGAAAAAATTGTGAAAAATCGCCTTTGCAGCTATCGGAAAGAAAGCGTAAACTAGATGGTAGAAAGCGGAGGTGACGGTAATGCATAAAACCCGTGAGGAGATTCACGAACAGATCAGGGAATCATCCGAACAGGAGTAACATTTTATAGAATTTAATTTGAGACAGAAAATGAAAAGGACGAGCAAAACTCAGAAAAAGGTGGAGTTTTGGCTCGTTTTTTTGTTGTATGCATAGAAAAACATATTCCCCTATTTACATAGTAGGGGAGTAGGGAGTATAATCAAGGCGCAAATGAGGTGGTGAAAAGAAAATGATGATATCAGCAAAAAGTCGGTATGCCCTGCGTGTCATGGTTGATCTGGCGCAACGCAATACCGGAGAATTCATACCGGTAAAGGAAATTGCAGCCCGGCAGGGAATATCCCTGAAATATTTGGAAAGTATAATGACCATACTGACAAAAGGCAAAATGCTCGAGAGTGCCAGTGGCAAAGGCGGCGGTTATCGGCTCGTGCGTAAGCCGTGCGAATATAAAGTAATCGAAATACTTCGGCTCATCGAAGGAAATCTCGCTCCGGTTGCCTGCCTGTGCGACGATGGCAAGAAATGTGAACGAACCACAGAATGTACCACACTTCCATTCTGGAAAGGACTCGAGACTGTCATAAACGATTACCTGGAAAGTAACACATTGCAAGACATGATCTGCGGTGCAGACACCCGGACAGAAGGTTCTTGCGAGCATCAAAGTAAAAGTTGAGATAGATTTTCAGAAGATTCATAAAGTATAGAAAATGAATGGCTGTTCTTAGGCTATGCGAATTTCTTGGAATTTAGAGACTGTTAGTATTTTATTAATACACAGTAATTCCCGTACATGGATGTACGGGAAAGGTGGAGATGAGCCAGGAAGGCGAATGGACACCGGTTACGTTATAAGAGAACAATTAAATTTAAAATACTTACAGTCTCTTAATTACAAAGAACCTGAGCAGAGACTAAGAAAAGTCATTCATATGTAAGAACTTAAAGAAATCTTCTGAAAAACGATAGAAATTTTAATTTTGGGAGGAAAAACGAATGTCAAAAAACAATTTATTAGAAATCAATGATCTACACGTCAACGTTGAAGATAAAGAAATCCTGCACGGAGTGAATCTTTCCGTAGGCACCGATGAAGTCCACATTCTGATGGGACCGAACGGAACTGGAAAATCAACTCTGGGTTATGCCATCACAGGTCACCCGCGTTACACCGTCACATCCGGAAAAATTCTCTTTGACGGAGAAGATATTACCGAGATGCCGGTCAATGAGCGTGCAAAGAAAGGCATTTTCCTTTCTTTCCAGAATCCACTCGAAGTGCCGGGCGTAACACTGAGTGCTTTTATTCGTAATGCATTGGAGCAGAAGACAGGAAAACGTATTCGTCTGTGGAATTTTAAGAAAAAACTGACAGAGACTATGGAACTGCTTTCTATGGATTCTTCTTATGCGGAGCGTGATTTGAACGTAGGATTTTCCGGAGGAGAAAAAAAGAAAGCAGAGATTTTGCAGATGCTGATGCTTGAGCCGAAACTGGCTATTTTGGATGAAACAGATTCCGGACTGGATGTAGATGCGGTGCGTACCGTTTCGAAGGGAATCCAGCTGTATAAGGAGCGCTGCAAAGGAAGCCTTTTGATCATCACCCACAGTACAAGAATTCTTGAATCTCTGCAGGTTGATGTGACACATGTCATGGATGAAGGAAAGATTGTCAAAAATGGAGACGCTTCTCTGGTTGATGAGATCAATGAGAACGGTTTTGAGGAATTTGAAAAATAGAGAAAGGTGCATGCGAAATGAGAGAAAAAAGCCAAGTAGAAGATATTGACCGCAGCATCTATGACATCCGTGATGAGGAAAAAGATGCATATCGTATGGAAGAGGGACTGACTCCACAGATCGTGGACAAGCTGTCCAAAGAAAAGGGAGATCCGGTATGGATGCAGCAGTTTCGTCTTCAGTCACTACAGATTTATAATGAAATGCCAATTCCGGACTGGGGGCCATCCATCGAAGGTCTGGATATGGATCACATTGCCACTTATGTACGCCCGAACACAAAAATGCAGGGTTCATGGAAAGATGTGCCAGAAGATATTAAGGATACATTTGAACGTCTGGGAATCCCGCAGGCAGAGAGAAAATCACTTGCAGGCGTGGGCGCGCAGTACGATTCGGAACTGGTCTATCATAATGTCAAAGACGAAGTTGCAGCACAGGGCGTTGTATATACTGATATGGAGAGTGCGTTAAAGGGCGAATATGCGGATATGGTGCACAAGTATTTTATGAAGCTTGTCACTCCGCACGACCATAAATTTGCTGCATTGCACGGGGCAGTGTGGTCCGGTGGATCGTTTGTGTATGTGCCAAAGGGCGTACACGTATCCATTCCGTTACAATCATACTTCCGTCTCAACGCGAAAGGCGCAGGACAGTTTGAGCATACACTGATCATTGTGGATGAAGGTGCGAGCCTGCATTTCATCGAGGGATGTTCCGCTCCTAAGTATAATGTAGCCAATCTTCATGCCGGATGTGTAGAACTTTACGTGAAGAAAAATGCAAAGCTGCGCTATTCCACAATCGAGAACTGGTCAAAGAATATGTACAATCTGAATACCAAGAGAGCTTCGGTCGAAGAAGGCGGAATCATTGAATGGGTTTCCGGTTCTTTCGGTTCTCACGTAGGCTGCCTGTACCCGATGAGCATTTTGAAGGGAGAAGGCGCCAAGATGGAATTTACCGGTGTAACATTTGCCGGAAAAGGCCAGAACTTAGACACCGGAGCAAAAGTTGTGCATGCGGCACCAAACACAAGCTCCTACATGAATACCCGTTCCATCAGCAAGGATGGTGGAATCAGCACGTTCCGAAGCAGTGTGGTCGTTGCAAAAGAGGCAAAGAAATCCAAATCTGCGGTATCCTGTCAGTCACTGATGTTGGATTCCGAGTCGCGCTCGGATACGATACCGGCAATGGATATCCGCACCAAAGATGCAGCAGTGGGACATGAGGCAAAAATCGGAAGTATCAGTGACGATGCCGTATTTTATCTGATGTCACGAGGCATGAGCGAGGAAGATGCCAGAGCATTGCTTGTCAGCGGATTTGCAGACAACGTATCAAAGGAACTTCCTCTGGAATATGCAGTAGAGATGAATAATCTGATTCGTCTTGAAATGAAGGGCAGTATTGGATAGTTATCAGGAGGGTAAAAATGACAGAAATGACGATTAACAAACTCCCATCGAAGACCTGGTACTGGCTGAAGGTCAACGAGACAAAGCTCCCATGGGATTTTGAACATACAACAGAACTTCCGGAGGAAAATATATCTGCCGGTCAGGAAGAGACCGCGCGTTTTTCCATTACGGGAGAGGGTGAATACAGCAGTAAAAAAATCAACATACATGCAGCAAAAGGCGAGGCAACAACGGTATTTATGGATTATGCACCAACCGGAAAAATTGCGGTTTATACAAACCTGACACTTGAGGAGGATGCACACATTCGTCTGATCCAGTTGCAGCACAGCGCAGAGGATTCGCTTGTATACAATGCAATTCAGGGTACCTGCGGAAAAAATGCACAGATTGAGCTGGTGCAGATTTATATGGGAAAAGGTGATATTTATTCGGATACCACGATTGCATTGAATGGCGATCGAAGCGGTTTCAAGAGTGATATCGGATATATTGGCCAGCATACGCATGTCATTGATATGAATGAAGTGGTCAATCATTTTGGAAAACATACGGAAAGTGAAATCAATGTAGCAGGAGCTTTGCGCGATGGTGCAAAGAAAATTTTCCGTGGAACGATTGACTTTAAGACAGGAGCAGCAGATTCGGTCGGAAATGAGCAGGAGACGGTGCTTATGCTGGGCGATGATGTGGAAAACAAAACCATTCCGATTATTTTATGCTCGGAAGAAAATGTGGTTGGAAACCATGGTGCAACGATCGGCGAGCTGGATGAAGATACCATGTTCTATTTTGCAAGCAGAGGCATTGACAAAGAACAGGCAGAGAACATTATGGCACGCGCCAGCATTGAGCGCCTGAAGGGTCTGATCGCAGATGAAAAATTTGCTGCGATCATAGATGAAGAACTGGGGGAGGTGTAACATGACGGATTATAGAAAGGATTTTCCTTTGCTGACATCCATCGGTTCTCCGGAAAATGCATCTATTGGGCACGACTGGGTATACATTGACAACGCTGCCACTTCGCAGCGTCCACAGTGTGTCATAGATGCAGAGACAGATTTTTATACAAAGCACAATGCGAATCCATTGCGCGGAAATTATCCACTCAGCATGGAAGCGACAGATTTGTACGAGAATGCCCGCAAGGCAGTGCGTGATTTTATTGGCGCAAAATCCGCGCGGGAAATTATTTTCACAAGAAATACGACCGAAAGTATCAATCTGGTAGCATACAGCTATGGACTGAACCATGTGGAGGCAGGCGATGAGATCCTTGTGTCCATTATGGAACATCACAGCAATCTGCTCCCGTGGCAGATGGTTGCAAGACAGACCGGAGCGACGCTCCGCTTTATGGAATGCCGTCCGGACGGTTCGCTGGATCTGGATGAAGTGCGCCAGCAGATTACGGAGAAAACGAAAATTGTTGCTATCGCACAGGTATCCAATGTGCTGGGACGTGAGAATCCGGTGAAGGAGATTGCGGCAATGGCGCATGAGAAAAATGCGGTGATTGTTGTGGACGGAGCACAGAGCACACCGCATATGGCGGTCAATGTGCAGGATCTGGATGCGGATTTCTTTGCTTTTTCCGGACATAAGCTTTTTGGACCGATGGGAATTGGTGTCTTATACGGAAAGAAAAAATTGTTGAAAGCGATGCCACCATTTCTTTCTGGAGGAGAGATGATCGATTCGGTGACAAGAGAGGGCGCAAAATATGCCGAACTTCCGCATAAGTTTGAGGCTGGTACGGTAAATGCTGCCGGCGCTGCCGCATTACACGCCGCAATCCAATATGTGCAGTCCGTTGGATTTGAAACAATGCAGAAACAGGAACTGGTGGTGACAAAGCGTGCGTTCGATGGACTGAAAGCGATTCCGCATGTTCACGTATTAGGATCGGATAAAGCGGAAGAACATACAGGTATTCTTACATTTACCATCGATGATGTACATCCGCACGATGTGAGCGAAATTCTGATCTCTGATGGAATTTGTGTCCGTGCAGGGCATCATTGTGCACAGCCGCTGCTCAATCATCTGGGGATCAGTTCTGCAACACGTGCAAGTTTTATGTTCTATAATACAGAAGAAGAAGCAGATTTATTCGTACAAAGCATCGCAAGTATAAGGGAGCGAATGGGATATGGAAAATAGAAGTTTTTATAATGAAATACTGACAGAACACAATGTGCGTCCGGAATTCAAACACGACATGGAGGACGCGGATATTGTTCTTGAGGGTGTGAATCCGAGCTGTGGAGATGATATTTTCCTGAAGTTAAAAACAGAGGGGGATACCATCGTAGACGGCGCTTTTGTCGGGGATGGCTGTGCAATCTCTCAGGCTTCTGCAGATATTATGCTTGGAATGGTTATCGGACGGAAAAAAGACGAAGCTCTGGAGATGGGCAAAATTTTCATGAAGATGATCAAAGGCGAAGCCAGTGAGGATGAAATTGATTCACTCGAAGAGGCGTCCGCACTTCGGGATATTGCCCATATGCCGGCGCGTGTAAAATGTGCAGTTCTTGGATGGAGAACGTTAAAGGAAGCGTTGTTAGGTGAAGACGCGGATGACGATGAAGATGATGAGGACTGGTAAGAAGAAAAATCTTGCTAAGCAGGGGATTCCCCTACTTGGCAAGATTATTTTTTTGCATGTACTCTCCGATTTTCTTATCAGAGCCTAGGATATGATTGGACAGCCAGCTGAGAAGAAAATCAACAAGTTCGATCAGATAGTCCTGCTGGTTGTCATCCATATTGTCAAGATCTGACAGATCAATCTCCACCAGACGTTCCACAAATGCCGTATGTGCACGCTTTTGAGCTTCTAGTTCCGGATAGTGAATACGTTCCATTAAGGCTTCCTCATCATGAAAATGAAATTCCGTATATTCCCGTAACTGGGTGAGTAATCGCATGATTTCATCGTATTTGTCATGAAGAAGTTCTTCATGAATCAGGTCGTTTGTCTCCCGGATAATATCGAAAAGCCGTTGATGCTGGTCATCTACGGACTGGATTCCTGTTTTGAATGCATCGGTAAAGGCGAATGGGTCGCTTGCTTTTTCAGTTTTGGACGGAAGTTTTCCAATCATAATATCGCTGCTTAAAATATGGTTAAAAAGCCAGTGGGCAAGATAGTTAAGCAATGTCTGCAGTGATTCGCGGGCTGCATCTGCCGATGATGTATCTGGTACAAATGTATTTATTTTTTTGGTAAAAGCGGCGTGTTCTTTGCGTTGCAATGGAAGTTCCGGATCGGAAATGCTTTCCATATAGGTCTCTTCGTGTGCAAAGTGTGTAGCTGCATAATCTTTCAGATTTGCAATGAGATTATTTGCAACAGGTGTTACATCTGCGGATTCGTCAGCGAGCTGGATGGCTTCGTTGAGCATTTGAAATAAGCGACGGTGTTCGTCATCAATTTCGTCAATATGAATCAGGCAGTCTTCTGTAAATTCGTACATATGTCATACCTCCCCTTGGTACGTGATTTTTGAACATCATATCACAATTTTACAGAAACGGATAGCCTTTGTTCATGAGTTTCAAAAAAGTAGTTGACAGTAAGCGGGAATGGGTGTATATTCAATACAACAAATTAATTCCTAGTAACCGGGTATGAAAATAAGGAATTAATAAATAGAACGATAAAATTGGAGGTTGGATCATGGGACATATTTATGAAGGAACATTAGGTTTAATTGGTAATACACCATTAGTAGAGTTGACACATATTGAGAAGAAATTTGGTTTAAAAGCAAGATTACTTGCAAAGCTGGAGTACTTTAATCCGGCTGGATCTGTTAAGGATCGTATCGCAAAAGAAATGATTGAGCAGGCAGAGGCAGACGGCAAATTAAAGCCGGGCTCTACCATTATCGAGCCGACATCCGGAAACACTGGAATCGGACTCGCAGCAATCGCAGCAGCAAAGGGATACAGACTGATCATCGTTCTTCCAGAGACTATGAGTATTGAGCGCCGAAACATCATCAAAGCGTATGGTGCAGAATTGGTTCTCTCTGATGGAAGCAAGGGAATGAAGGGAGCAATTGCAAAGGCTGAGGAATTACATCAGGAGATTCCGGATAGCTTCATCCCATCTCAGTTTGAGAATCCTGCAAACCCTGCAGCACACAGAAAGACAACCGGACCGGAGATCTGGGAAGATACTGACGGAAAAGTAGATGCATTTGTAGCTGGTGTTGGAACCGGTGGAACAATTTCTGGTGTTGGTGAATTCTTAAAGAGCAAGAACCCAGATGTAAAGATCGTTGCTGTTGAGCCTGCAACTTCTGCAGTATTATCTACCGGTCAGGCAGGACCACACAAGATTCAGGGTATCGGAGCCGGATTCGTACCGGATACTTTAAATACAGAAGTATATGATGAAATTATTCCGGTAAGTAATGAAGATTCTTTCGAATATGGAAAGGTCATTGCAAAAGAGGAAGGTGTATTAGTTGGTATTTCTTCCGGTGCAGCACTTTATGCAGCAATTGAAGTTGCAAAGCGTCCGGAATTCGAAGGCAAGACGGTTGTAGCATTATTGCCGGACAGCGGAGACCGCTACTACTCTACTGACTTATTTAAAGATTGAATCACATTCTCAATGTGATTCCTACGCACACTGCATCGCGAAGCGATTTTACATGCAGTGTGCTTTTTTAATATAACTTTAATCTTTTATCCATTTTGTTTTCACAGAAGGTAAGTTATAATTGAACTATACAGGTAGTGGAACAGTTATCTGATCAAAAGATGAAATACACATACAAATGGAGATACAGATTATGATAGATAAAAACATGAATACTTATGTAGAACAGGCTATGGATACTTTTGTGCGTCACAGCCTGATGTCCGATGAATTTCTTGATTTTGTAAAAGATAATACAAAACCATTGGATTCCCTTATGGCTTATTACCGATGTGCAATCATGGAGGTAGAAACAAAGTTCAAAGTATTGAATGAGCAGTTCTCCCTCGAATATGACCGCAACCCGATCGAGTCGATTAAGACCCGTGTGAAATCCATGGATGGCATTATTAAAAAAGTGCGCAAAAAAGAACTCCCGCTGACATTGGAAGCCATCGAGGAAAATATCAACGATATTGCAGGTGTTCGGGTGGTGTGCTCCTTCCCGGAAGATATCTATTTGCTGGCAGACTGTCTTTTGCGGCAGGACGATATTCGCCTGATTGAGAAAAAGGATTACATTCAAAAGCCAAAAGAAAGTGGATATCGCAGTTTACATCTGATCGTTGCAGTTCCAATTTTCCTCCAGAACGAAAAGCGTGAGATGAAAGTCGAAGTACAGCTGCGTACGATTGCGATGGATTTCTGGGCAAGTCTGGAGCATAAGGTGCGTTACAAGAAAAACGTTCCGCCGGAAGAGGCGGAGCAGCTGGCGCAGGAACTCTCCGAATGTGCAGAAGTGAGCGCGGCTCTGGACCGGCGCATGCAGGACATCCGAAATCGTCTGGCCGCGGCAACCGAGTCACAGGCAAATATGAAAAAAAGAGAGACGCTTCGCCTGACAGGACCGCTTGGATTGCATGCAATCCGGCAGAAAAATGATTTTTGAAAAAGGAAACAGCCTATGTTATAATAAAAAAGCATTGTTTGCAGAATTGATACATTGAGGTGGATGAGGACATGTTTGAAAAAAAGCAGATTATTTACAGTGAAACGCAAGGCGTATGCCGGGTAGACAATATCGTATCACTTTCCGCCACAAAAGGAGTGCCGGGCGTGCCATATTATGTGCTCCGCTCCGTCTTTGATGCAGACAAAGTATCCTATATTCCGGTAGACCATCATCAGGTTGTGCTTCGGGAGCTTTTTACCAGAGAAGAAGCGCAGGCACTGATTGGAACAGAGGAACTTGAGCGGGATGAAAAATTAAAAGAAGCAGTAGAGTATGTTTTACATAATAAGGAGGGCTAGAATGGCGCAGCAGCAGGCAGTGCATAAGTTCGTACTGGGAAACAAAGAACTGGAAGGAAAAGTTGCTGAGTTTCAGTATGACAAGGGCTGGTACAGTATCACAGATATCGTTGGTGAAGAACGCAATGTGATTTATAAATCAAGAAATGCACAGGAAGCATATATGAAGTGGAACGTGTATATTGGACGAAAAAAGGAGCGTGCAATTCCGGATGACCGCCGCAAGGCAAATCAGGAGAAGAATGAACAGGGAAATCGTCCGCAGCGAGAGAATCATGAAAACAGAGACCGTGGTGAGAATGAAAATAATGGCCGGCATGAAAATTACCGAAGACGCCGGAGAGACAACCGGCGCGATCGTCAGATACAGGAATAAGAGAAAGCATCGTTTGCAGAGTGGATCTGCAGACGATGCTTTTTCATTGTTTTTTATAATAAAATCGGATATACTTATATGCATAGAATTGCAGGACTTTTGAGAGGAGAGCAATTATTTATGGGAAGATTTCTGAATCCGGATAATGGGGCTTTTCAAACAACATTAAAATCTGAAATATATGTAGATAAATCGGAGCTTATTGCATATACAAACAAAGTGATTGGGACAGAGCAGGCATTTATCTGCAATAGCAGACCACGCCGTTTTGGAAAATCAATTACAGCAAACATGCTTTCAGCGTATTATAGTAAAGGTTGTGATTCAGAAGAAATATTTAAATCACTGAAAATCAGCCAGATGAGTTCGTTCAAGCAATATTTGAATCAATATGATGTGATTCATTTTGATGTTCAATGGTGCATGATGGATGCGGGAAGTGTAGATGATACGGTTGATTATATTAATGAGGGCATACTGGAAGAACTTACAAAAAAGTATAAAGATATTATTCCAGCATCCGCGAAGACAGCATATGGTGCTATGTCATATATTAATGCTGCGACTGGAAACAAATTTATCGTAATTATTGATGAGTGGGATATTTTGATTCGAGATGAAGCAAATAATCAAAAAGTGCAGGAAAAATATATTAATTTTCTGAGGGGAATGTTCAAAGGTGTTGAGCCAGCAAAGTATATTGCATTAGCATATCTGACTGGAATTTTACCAATTAAGAAACTGAAGACACAGTCAGCGCTTAATAATTTTGAAGAATATACTATGCTTGATGCAGGACCGCTGGCATCTTATGTAGGCTTTACCGATGATGAAGTCAGAGGGTTGAGCCAAAAATATGGAAGAGATTATGAGGAAATTAAGAATTGGTATGATGGATATATATTAGGGGAACAACACATATATAATCCCAAAGCCGTGGTTAGCGTCATGCTTAGAAATAATTTTCAAAGCTATTGGTCACAAACAGGAACATATGAATCGGTCCTTCCACTGATTAATAAAGATTTTGATGGACTTAAGACCGCAATACTGGCTATGCTCTCGGGTGATGAGGTAAGAATAAAAACAACAACATTTCAGAATGATATGGTGACATTTCGGAATAAAGATGATGTGTTAACGCTCCTTGTTCATCTTGGATATCTTGCATTCAATCAAAAGAAGCAGGTGGCATATATTCCAAATGAGGAGATTCGCAGAGAATTTATGGATGCGGTAGAAGACGATAAATGGAGCGAATTAATTCAGTTTGAAAGAGAATCCGAACAACTTCTCGACGCAACCTTAAATCTTGATTCGGAGATGGTTGCAAAGCATATTGATCGAATTCATATGGAATATACATCGGTGATACAGTACAATAATGAAAATTCTCTAAGCAGCGTACTTGCAATTGCATATCTTAGTGCAATGAACTATTATTTTAAGCCAATTCGGGAATTACCGACAGGAAGAGGATTTGCAGATTTTGTATTCGTTCCGAAACCAGAATATAGGGGAGATTATCCGGCGCTTGTTGTGGAACTGAAATGGAACAAAAATGTTCATACTGCCATACAGCAAATAAGGGATAAAAATTATCCGCAGTCATTATTGGCATATACAGGTAATATTCTGCTTGTTGGAATAAGTTACGATAAGGAAAGCAGAGTGCATGAATGCCGGATAGAAGAATATAAAATATAATACAAAAATGCAGAACAGTATCTTTTATTATTTGATACAGTTCTGCATTTTTGGTTTTCACAATAAATATGCGCTTTATATAGCGGAGAGCATGGGATTCGAACCCACGTTGCGTCTATTCGACGCAAACCGCATTTCGAGTGCGGCACCTTCGACCACTCGGACAACTCTCCATTCTTCGCATTGCGAAATGATGATGCACGCAAAGTGCTCCTTTATTATATCAAATCTACTGCATTTTTCAAGGCACTTGTCTTGTTATCCCTAAAAAATTACGTTATAATAAAAAAGGTTTTTGGAGATAATTAATGAGACAACATATGGAGGAAAAGTGCATGATGAGAATTGGAATGTTGACAAGTGGTGGCGATTGTCAGGCATTGAATGCTGCGATGAGAGGTGTCGTAAAGGGACTTTCGGCAAATGTTTCAGAATTAGAAATATACGGATTTGAAAACGGATATAAGGGTCTGATCTATGGTGATTACAGACATCTGACATCTGCAGATTTCTCCGGAATTTTAACAAAAGGTGGAACGATTCTTGGATCTTCCCGCCAGCCGTTCAAGCTGATGCGAGTACCGGATGAGAACGGTCTTGATAAAGTGGAGGCTATGAAGCAGACCTATCACAAGCTGAATCTCGACTGTCTGGTTATTCTTGGTGGAAACGGAACACAGAAGACAGCCAACCTTCTTCGTGAAGAAGGATTGAATGTAATTCATCTTCCAAAGACAATTGACAATGATATATATGGAACGGATGTGACATTTGGTTTCCAGAGTGCCATTAATATAGCAACCGAAGCAATTGACTGTATCCACACAACTGCAGCATCACATAATCGTGTATTTATTGTAGAAGTAATGGGACACAAAGTAGGATGGCTTACGTTGTATGCAGGTATTGCAGGCGGCGCAGATATCATTTTACTTCCGGAGATACCATACGATATTAACAAAATTGTAGAAGCAATCCAGAAGAGAAGCAAGGATGGCAAAGGCTTTACGATTCTTGCAGTTGCAGAGGGAGCAATCTCCAAAGAAGATGCAGCATTAAGTAAGAAGGAATATAAGGCAAAACTTGCCAACTGCAAATACCCGTCTGTATCCTACGAAGTGGCAGACAAAATCAAAGAAGTGTGTGGTACCGAGGTACGTGTTGCAGTGCCGGGACATACACAGAGAGGTGGCAGCCCATGTCCGTATGACCGTGTACTTTGTACTCGTTTGGGTTCTGCTGCCGCAAAAGCAATCATGGATGAAGATTATGGCTGCATGATTGCCATGATCAACAACAAGACGAAACGGGTTCCGTTAGGAGATGTGGCCGGAAAGCTGAAAATGGTAGATCCGGACAGCCAGATGATCAAAGAAGCAAAGAGAATTGGAATCAGTTTCGGTGACTAGGAGGTTATAGAACATGTCTTATACGGCGTTATACCGTAAGTTCCGTCCGCAGGAATTTGAAGATGTCAAGGGACAGGAACATATTGTGACAACACTGAAGAACCAGATCAAAGCCGATCGAATAGGACATGCATATCTGTTTTGCGGAACGAGAGGAACAGGAAAAACCACAGTAGCCAAGATTTTTGCAAAAGCCGTCAATTGTGAACATCCGGTAGATGGAAGTCCTTGTGGCGAATGCCCCACTTGCAGGGGCATTGCTGCCGGGACTTCTATGAATGTAATTGAGATTGATGCGGCCTCCAACAATGGTGTGGATAATATACGTCAGATCCGGGAAGAAGTTGCTTATCGCCCGACCGAAGGCAAATACAAAGTCTATATCATCGATGAGGTACATATGCTTTCAGCAGGAGCGTTCAACGCATTGTTGAAAACACTCGAAGAACCGCCGGCATATGTCATATTTATATTGGCAACGACGGAAGCGCATAAGATACCGATTACGATTTTATCCCGATGCCAGCGATATGATTTTCATCGGATTTCCATAGATACGATTACAGACCGACTCGCAGAACTTATGCAGGAGGAGAAGGTAGAGGTAGAGGATCGCGCGTTGCGGTATGTGGCAAAAGCCGGAGATGGATCGATGCGAGATGCACTCAGCCTTCTGGATCAGTGTATCGCATTCCATTTAGGCGAGAAACTCACATATGAGAACGTTTTGGAAGTACTTGGTGCGGTGGATACGGAGATTTTTTCGAAGCTGCTTCGTCAGATTCTGAATCAGGATGTGGTGGCGGCCATTCAGACGGTTAATGAGCTGGTAGATGAAGGCCGGGAACTTGGACAGCTTGTCAATGATTTTACCTGGTATATGCGCAATCTCCTTTTGATGCAAAGCTCCGATGAGATGGAAGAAGTGCTGGATATGTCCGCAGACAATCTGGCAGCACTCAAAGAAGAGGCACAGATGGTAAGTCCGGAGGTATTGGTTCGGTATATCCGCATTTTTTCCGAGTTGAGCAATCAGATCAAATTTGCAGCACAGAAACGTATCCTATTGGAAGTGGCCATTATCAAACTTTGTCGTCCGCAGATGGAACGGGATTATTCCTCGTTGCTGGAACGAATGGATGAACTGGAGAAAAAGCTGGAAAATGGCGTGGTGACTGCGCCATCTGCGTCCGCATCTGTTCCGGAGACGAGAACGAAAGCACCGGTAGAAAAGCCGGTATTACCGAAAGCAATCCCGGATGATGTGCAGCAGATTATCAAAAACTGGAAAGCGATGTTGTCGGAAGCTGGTGGAATTACAAGGCAGTATTTAAATAAAGCCGTTCCGAGCCTCGGGGCAGCCGGCGAACTGATGCTGGTATTTGATGATGCGAATGCATACAGTTATCTCAACGAAGACAAAGCGGGATGCATGACACATTTTAAGCAGATTATCAGCGAACGGATCGGAAAAGAAGTAGAAGTGACTCTGCGTATGAATGAAAGCGGTCGAAGTGCGGCGGACACGGTTCCGGATCTTCGACTGGCGATTAATTTTGATATTGAGGAAGAGAACTTCTAATGGTAAGATAGTAAATATATAAAATATAGTAGGAGGATACCCCACGATGGCAAAAAGAGGTGGATTCCCAGGTGGTATGCCTGGAAATATGAATAATATCATGAAGCAGGCGCAGAAAATGCAAAAGCAGATGGAAGAAGCGCAGAAAGCTTTAGAGGAGCAGGAGATTACAGCAAAAGCAGGCGGTGGAGCTGTAGAGGTGACTGTATCCGGAAAGCATGAAGTAACAAAAGTAAAACTTTCAGAGGAAGTTGTTGATCCGGATGATATCGAGATGTTAGAGGATCTTATTATGGCAGCAACCAATGAAGCTATGCGTCAGGTTGATGAAGCAACACAGAAATCAATGTCACAGATCACAGGTGGCTTAGGTGGAGGATTCCCATTCTAATATGGAATATTACAGTAATGAAATCGCCAAACTGATTGAAGAACTGTCTGCACTTCCGGGTATCGGGGCGAAGTCGGCGCAGAGACTCGCTTTTCACATCCTGAATATGCCGGAAGACAATGTGAAGGCACTTTCCTCTGCAATCATATCCGCAAAACAGAATGTGAAATACTGCAAATGCTGTTTTAACTTGACAGACCAGGAAATTTGTCCTATATGTAGTGATGAAGCAAGAGACCATAAAACCATTATGGTGGTAGAAAATACAAGGGATCTTGTGGCATATGAGAAGACAGGAAAATACGAAGGTGTTTATCATGTTCTTCACGGTGCTATTTCGCCGATGCTTGGAATCGGTCCACACGACATCAAACTCAAGGAACTTATGGTACGCCTGGAGAAAGATGTCAATGAAGTGATCATCGCGACAAATTCGAGTCTTGAGGGAGAAACCACGGCGATGTACATCAGCAAGCTGATCAAGCCGACAGGAATTAAAGTGACGCGAATTGCAAGCGGAGTGCCGGTTGGCGGCGATTTGGAATACATTGATGAAGTTACTCTTCTTCGCGCATTACAGGGGAGAACGGAATTATAAAGAAAAGGAGACACTATGAACAATTTAGAATTGGAAAAAATCGCGAATGAAATTCGCAAAAGCATTGTAACAGCAGTGCACAGTGCGAAATCCGGACATCCGGGTGGATCATTATCTGCAGCAGATATTTTTACGTATCTGTATTTTGAAGAGATGAATATAGATCCAAAGAATCCGAAGGATGCAAACCGTGATCGTTTTGTTTTATCCAAGGGACATGTTGCACCGGGTCTGTATTCGACTCTTGCAGAGAAAGGATATTTTCCAAAAGAGGATCTTGTGACACTTCGTCATACAGGCTCTTATTTACAGGGGCATCCGGATATGAAACACATTCCGGGTATTGACATGTCAAGTGGATCATTAGGTCAGGGTGTATCAGCAGCCGTTGGTATGGCAGCAGCCGGTAAATTTGATAACAAAGATTATCGTGTATACACACTTACCGGAGACGGTGAAATTCAGGAAGGACAGATTTGGGAGGCTGCTATGTGGGCAGGACACCGCAAACTGGACAACCTGGTTGTTATTGTCGACAACAACAATTTACAGATTGACGGAGAAATCGACAAAGTATGTTCTCCATACCCAATCGACAAGAAATTTGAAGCATTCAATTTCCATACCATCGTAATTGATGGAAATAATTTTGATGAAATCCGTGCAGCATTCAAAGAGGCACGTGAGACAAAGGGTCAGCCGACAGCCATTATTGCAAAGACCATAAAAGGAAAAGGAGTTTCCTTCATGGAGAATCAGGCAGGATGGCACGGAAAAGCTCCAAATGATGAAGAATACAAGATTGCAATGGAAGATCTTGAGAAGGCAGGTGAAGCATTATGTCAGAAGTAAAGAAAATCGCAACACGTGACAGTTATGGTAAGGCATTGGTAGAACTTGGTAAGGAACATGAAGATCTGATTGTATTGGATGCCGACCTTGCCGGTGCTACAAAAACCTGCATTTTCCAGAAAGAATTTCCGGAGCGTCATTGGGACTGTGGTATTGCAGAATGCAATATGACAGGTATTGCAGCAGGATTATCTACCTGTGGCAAAGTACCGTTCATCAGTTCTTTTGCAATGTTTGCAGCAGGACGTAACTTCGAACAGGTGCGTAACTCTATCGGTTATCCACATTTAAATGTAAAAATCGGTGCAACACATGCCGGCATTTCTGTAGGAGAAGATGGTGCAACACATCAGTGCCTGGAGGACCTTGCATTAATGCGTGAGATTCCTGGAATGGTCGTGATCAATCCATCCGATGATGTAGAGGCAAAGGCCGCAGTAAAGGCTGCATATGAGCATGTGGGACCGGTATATCTGAGATTTGGACGTCTTGCAGTTCCTGTTATTAACGATGCACCAGATTACAAATTTGAAATTGGAAAAGGAATCACATTAAAAGAGGGAACCGACGTAACGATTCTTGCAACCGGACTGGAAGTATCTGAGTCATTAGAGGCTGCAAAAATGCTCGAAGTAGATGGAATTTCCGCAGAAGTAATTAACATCCACACAATCAAACCGCTGGATGAGGAACTTGTGGTTGCATCCGCAACAAAGACTGGAAAAGTCGTAACCGTAGAGGAGCATTCCGTAATCGGTGGACTTGGCAGCGCAGTGGCAGAAGTATTATGTGAGAAAGCTCCAACAAAGATGCTTCGCATCGGCGTAAATGATAAGTTTGGAGAGTCAGGACCGGCAGTAGAACTGATTCACAAGTATGAACTTGATGCAGAGGGAATTTACAAGAAAGTAAAAGCATTCTGCAAATAAAACGAATAAAGAACAAAGAAGAGTTGAGGCACATGCGAAAGCATGTGCCTTTTGTGTCGAAATGCGTCATACGATTCTTCCTGTGGCTTCCATTTTTTTGCAAAATACGCTCCCGCATGTGTGATAGCATAGAGAAAGCTTGGAAACAAAAACGCAGAGATGGACAAGGAGACAGGATATGATCGATATCGAAAATGCAAAAGAACGCGATTTAAAAAACATCCGTCAAATCGGAAATCCAACAGAAGATGATAAAATTTACATAGAAAATGCTGCTTATGCCAGAATTCACGAAGAAGATTACGCGCAGAAGAGAGCATTTATATTTATGGGACATACCGAATGCAATCAGGGAAAATATGCGACTTTTATAGAGGCTGCAATTCCTGTGAGAGATTTGGAATTTTCGCAAAATATTCCGAAATGGGACAATCATGCGTGGAGTGATATATTTCGGGAAATAAAACGTTCGTATGAAAATTCCATTATCGTAGGATGGGCAATGGATATCAAAGGCTTTTCTCCGTGTATGACGACAGAATTGGAACATGTGCACAGAGAACAGTTTGGCGGGGTACATCAGGTGCTTTTTCTGATGGACAGCGTGGAAGGCGATGAATACTTTTATATCAATAAAGGAAACCGTCTGCAACAAAAGGAAGGATTTTACATTTACTATTCGAGAGAATTACGCAAAATGTGCACCGCAGATGTGACAGTAGAATTTCCGAAAATTTCACGTGCCAGAGAAGTTGTGCAGCCACAGGCCAGCGTAAAAGCGCATTACCGGGAAAGTATGCAGGAGAAAAACAGCACAGGAAACCGTAAGGCGAGTTCGTATGCAATGACAGCAGCAATTTTATTATTGTTAGGAATTGTCGGTGCAGGAATCTGGCAGGATCGAATCAAACTGTTCGGGCTAGAACAGGTCATTGAGACGATGAGCCATCAGATCAATACGAAACACAATAATCCGGAAGTACTTGTGGGAACCCAGTGGAGTGAAGAAACACAAAACAGCCAGGATTCTCAGAATGCAACGAAGGAGACGTATACCGAAACGCTGGATTTGATTCCGATTGAAAATCTTCCTATGGGGGACGTGAAAAAAGAAGATACCGAGAGTTCAGAAAATACACAAAAATCCGATACGGTTGATTCGGAAAAAAAAGAAAAGTCGGAAGAACAAAAACAGATAAAAGAAAAAAAGAAAACAGAAAAAACAACCCAAACAAATGCTGAGCCAAAATATTATGTGGTGCAGGAGGGAGATACGCTGACTGCAATTTGTCAGAAACAATACGGTTCTACCAAAAAGCTTGCAGATCTGGCAGCAGTAAACAATATGGAGAATTCAGATGAAATTCGTGTGGGACAGAAATTGCTACTTCCTTAATGGAGGAACGAATGTTATAATTGCACAAGAAGAAACAGGTCTTTATTTGTTTCGCAGAGTACAAGGAGAGAATATCCATGGCAAGCAAAATGGATTTTAAAACAGTCCAGATAGAAACAGACAATGAGAATCTGGAAGAAATTGAAGAAAAAGTAAGGCGTCACAGACGGCGCATTATAAGAAGAATTGTAATAGTAGTACTTGTGATAGTTACAATTATTGTATCCTTTCAGTTGTGGAGTGCGTTACGCAGCTATTCCGGTTATGAAGTGCGCAATAAAACCGAGCGGCAGGATAGTGTGGCGGCTAAATATGTGACATTCCTTGGAAATCTCATAGAATATAATAACGATGGAATTGTATACAAAGACGAAGATGATGAACTGATCTGGAACCAGTCGTTTGAGATGAGCGCACCGATGGTTTCCATATGCGAGGGATATCTTGCAGTGTATGATCGCGGGGGAACGATGATCTATATTATGGCATCGGATGGCCTGACCAAAAAAATCGAGACATCCACACCAATCAGTACCGTATGTGTTGCTAATCAGGGAACCGTTGCTGTATTAATGAAAGAAGATAATGTATCTACAGTCCGGATGTATGACCGCAAAGGAAAAGAACTTACCAACGGGAAATTTTATGAAGAAAAAGGAAGCTTTCCGGTAGATATTGCATTGTCAAATGATGCACAGAAACTTGCGGTAGATATGCTGGATGTCACAGAGGGAAGTGTGTGTTCAACGGTCAGCTTTTATAATTTTGGTTCCGTAGGACAAAATGAGATTGATAATAATGTGGGAACCTATACATATGATAACACATTAATATCAGAAATTTCTTATGTCGCATCCAATCGAATGATTGCAATTGAGGACAGCGGATATATTGTGTTTGAGGGGACACAAAAACCTGCACCAAAGCGCGAGGTAAAGTTTGAAACAGAAGTACAGAGCGTATTTTATAACAACAAATATGTAGGAACAGTATACAGCAGCCCGAAGAAAGAGGGAGGCTGGAACATAAAAGTATACGATATGGCAGGAAAGACTGCCATGGAAAATGAAAGTACTATAGCATACGACAAAATAGAATTTCTGGATAATAACGAAATCTGTATACGCAATGCACATGATTGCGAGCTGTACACGATACATGGCATACGTAAATTCTCATATACATTTGATAAGGACATATATAAAATTTTGTCAGGTAGTGACAGCCAGAGCTATACCTTTGTACTCAGTGGAGAGAGAGACGAGGTGCGCTTACGATGAATTGGCTATTAATATTGACAGTTCTGTTTGTGGCGGCGAATGTTGTGTGGGGATTTTACAGGGGTTTTTTGCGGGTTATCTATTCCATGGTTGCGTGGATTGTAATTCTGGTGGCAGTATCCTGGCTTTCACCGTATGTTGCAAATTATCTGACGGGACATACCAGACTGGATGCCTATATAGAAGAAGGATGTAATCAAAAGCTGCATGAATGGGCAGATGCCCAAAAACAGGAAAACCAAAAAGAAGTAAAAGAATACGGAAATGATGCGGGCCTTCCGGAAATAATTCTGCAGAAACTGACAGGGGAAAGCGAAGTTGCGGATCAATTGTTCGAGGACACAGGCGTTTATGAGGCGGTTACGCAAAAATTAGTGCAGATGACCATACAGGGCATCGCATATATTATAGTATTTGTATTTATTTTGATTGCGACCAGAATTATATTTATTGCGTTCAAAATTGTGGATAAATTACCTTTGATCGGAGGGATTAACCGGTCAATTGGAGCAGTAGCGGGATTTGTTAAAGGGATGGTTATTGTATGGATTGTATTTGCAGGTGTTGCGATGACAGCCACAACTTCTTTTGGGCAAGAGATTGTTCAGGCAATATATGCGTCACCGTTACTTACATGGCTGTACGAGAATAATCTGATATTGACACTTCTTATGAATATTTTATAAAAGAGTCTGTTGGGCAAAATATACTGGCTTCAACAGGCTCTTTTCCTTTATAGATAATACAAAGAAAAAATAATATGAAAAAATTGAAAATAATGGTTGACATCGTAAAATGTACATGATATTATATCTAAGCTGACTCGTGAGGCAACAGTGCAAGGCACTGAAAATGCTACATTTTGATGAATTGCTTGTTAGACAAGCTCATAAAAAAGAGTTAGAAAAAATAAAAAAGTTGTTGACAAATGATTGCACAGCTGATATACTTAAGAAGTTGTCGCGGTTGACAACAAAACAATGAACATTGATAACTGAACAGTGAAAAACCTTGAAAGATTTTGAGAATAATTCAAG
>ERZ1034976.86-NODE-86-length-81393-cov-18.771042_pt1 | contig 81393 bp, 111 predicted proteins | sample MGYA00520623_ERZ1034976 | MGnify/ENA primary metagenome ERZ1034976 (study PRJEB33766, sample SAMN09781774) | gut metagenome | biome: gut microbiome | host: Homo sapiens | place: Madagascar | study: EMG produced TPA metagenomics assembly of the PRJNA485056 data set... | reverse complement strand
ACGGCTCGGCTGATTTGACAGTTGGAACTATGGGCGTTGCTTATGGTGGTACGGGTAAATCATCTTGGACTGCTAATGGTATTATATATGCAAGTGCAAGCGGTACATTGTCGCAGTTATCTCTTGGAACTGCTGGTTATATATTACAGAGTGGAGGTACTTCTGCTCCATCATGGGTTAATCCGTCTACTCTTAATGTAGCAAGCGCAACAAAGGCAACCCAAGATGGTTCAGGCAATACAATCTCAGACACATACCTTAGAAAAGATTTTGACTTGGTTAGTCAGAACGTATCATTTGGTGGTTCGGTAGACATTGATGATCTTACAGCAGGAACACTTCTTGTTAGTGGTGTAGCTAGGTTCGCTAATGGACTTATCGGTAATCTCAATGGTAACGCTTCTACCGCTACAAAACTAGCAACTGCAAGGAAGATAGGAAATGCAAGTTTCGATGGGAGTGCTGATATTACTTTGGCTCAGATTGGAGCTTCAGCAGTTGGTCATATACATGATTATTTACCTTTGAGTGGTGGGGTTATTACAGGTGATTTAGTCATTAATGGGTATCTTCTTGGAGAAGCCAAATCTACAGGAGCTACTAATCATGCCATATTGCTTGGACACGCAAATCAGAATTATATGAACTTCTACGAGACGGGTGGATTATTCCAATTCTATAAAAGTACAAGTGGTAAAAATACACTTCTTGGTAAGATAACATCTAATGGTTGGGAAGGTAATGTAGTTGGTAATGTAACTGGTAATGCTTCAACTGCCACTTCGACAGGTAAATTTACGACAGCTCGGAATATTACGATCGGCTCGGCTAAAAAGTCGTTTGATGGTACATCAGATATATCATTTTCTCTCTCTGATATTGGAGCGTCTTCATCAAGTCATACACATAATTATGCTTCAAAGGTAACTCTTGCTGGTATGGACTATTCATGTGTAAGCAATGCGATTACTATTACAAAGGCTAATCTTCAGACCGCAATAGGTTCAACTGGTCTTGGTCTTATGACCGAAAAGGAACGTAGTAAACTGGATTCTATCAAGGTTTCAAGTGGAGGCACAATCGACTTCTCAGGTGTAACTGCTAGTGGTGCATTGACTGCCGTAGTAGGTGATGATAAGACAGTTGCGATTACTCATAATACAAGTGGCGTGAAAGCTGGTACATATAAATCTGTTACTGTTGACACTTATGGTCATGTAACGGCTGGTACTAATCCTACTACGCTAAGTGATTATGGTATTACTGATGCATTGAGTTCAAGTACGAAGTATGCTCTAAGTAATAGTGTTGGTGGCAATGCTTTAAAGGCTAATTTATTAGCTAATTTAGGTCGTCTTACAGATGCAAATGTTACTGTTACTGGCAGTGGTGGAGTAGCCACTTTCAAGGCATCAAGTTCTATGACTTCTCATAAGCCACCTAAAGATGGTCATATTTTGCATTTTTATTGGGATAACACAGGTAACTGGGATAGCCAAATGTGCATCTCGGCAGATTCTTCTCCTACTGTATATGTACGAGGAATGACTGGACAAGCTAATACCTATGGTGATTGGAAAACATTATTAGACAGTACAAATTATACATCTTATACTGTCAAGAAAGACGGTACAGGAGCAAGTGGCACATGGGGAATTAGTATAACAGGTAATGCTGCTACCGCAACTAAGGCTACATCTGCTGATTCAGCTACTAAGGCAACTCAAGATGGGAATGGAAATACCATTACATCAACCTATCTTCCTCTTACTGGTGGAAGCGTGACAGGAACTATAACTACATCAGCGTCCCAAATTCTTAAATGGACTCCTTCGACTACTGACAATAATGACACTGGATGTAGTTGGTATGGAATTGGTACATATAAAGCGAGTGATGGTTATAAAAGGTTAAATATATCTCATTATTTTGGTATCAATTTTACCACTAAAAATTCAGATAGTTGTTTTACTCATAATGGTAATACTATAATTACGTCTGCAAATATCGGATCTCAATCAGTAGCTTCAGCTACCAAAGCAACCCAAGATGGTGCAGGAAATGTTATAACATCTAAATATGTGACAATAGATACAACACAGACCATATCAGGGGCAAAAACCTTCTCAAAAGAAACAACGATTTCATCTGCCACAGCATCAACCAACAAGACTACTGGCGCACTGAAAGTAAAGGGAGGAATCGCTTCTGAGGGACAAATAAGTGCAGATAAGGCAATGATCGGAGATGCCGTTACGTTAGAATATAACGCCGAATTACAGTGTTTAAACTTTGTTTTTGCTTAATGATATACATGTTTTAAGGAGAGTAGGGAACGGTACTACTCTCCTATTTTTAGAGAAAGGAGTGTGATAGATTGCTAGTATTGCATTTACCTTTGACTGGGGATATACATAATCAAGGATTATTAGAAGAAGATACTTATAGGGCACAGGATTTAACTTATTCAGATAATGGTAAATTAGGCAAATGTTTACAGTTCAACGGAGATCCAAAGCAAATATTATCTTTTGTTAATGTTCCTAAGAAGAAAAATAATTTTACTTGGGCATGTTGGATAAAACAAACTAATCGAACATCTACAGTTTATCAAAAAACTATTCAATATGTACTTTCCATGGGAAGAGATTGCGGTGCTATTGGGTTTAACATAAGAATGATAAACGGATATTTGAATATTCACCTTGGAAGTGGCGAAGATACAGATGCTACTACATCTACAACAAATAAGGGTATCAATATTCAAGAATTACAATTAAATATATGGTATCATATTTGTTGCACAGTTGATAATGAAAGTGTAAATGTATACATTAATGGAGAATTAGTTAAAACTTTTCCACTTATTGATATAAGCTATAGATCAAATTTTCATGGATATTTTACCATTGGGAAGATGGGATATAACAATAATAATACATCTGCATTTTTTCCATTTGACGGTTTAATACAAGATGTACGTGTTTATGATACATGTTTATCCCCACGTCAGGTTAAGGAAATATCAAAAGGATTAGTCTGCCATTATCCTCTCGGGGAAATTGATGGTAAGATTGGTGGCAGGAATTTGCTTGTAAAAACAAATCAAGGTAAAACAAAATGGTATAATGCTCATGCTGACGGTGCATATTCGTGTGAATCTGTTAGTTGGAATGGTATAAATGCTGTGAGAATGAGTTGTACCACCCCTACTACTTCTTGGAAAATGTTTATGTTTGATGGTTTATTAGAAAATTTTGATAAGCTTGAAGCTGGTGGTAATTATATTTTATCTTATGATGTGATTGGAAATGTTAAAGCAGGTTTTTCAAATTTATGGGATAGTAGTGCTGTAAATGGTATTGTAGAAAAATCTTCAATAACGATTTTAGAAACTTCATATGGATATCATTATACTGTTGATATATTATTAAAAAATATTTTAACTAAATCTAAACAAGTTGTATATTTATATAATAACTTAAAAGCAGGAGAATCTGTAATTATCGCAAATCTCAAACTCGAAAAAGGCAACAAGGCAACTGCTTATACCCCATGTCCAACGGATGATCCTGTTATGTATGATAATGTAATTTATGATACAAGTGGTTATTGTAATAATGGTAGTGTAACAGATTCTACATGTCCTACTTGGTCAAGTGATACGCCTAGATATAAGGGAAGTTATTATTTTGATTCGAATAAAAGAATAATTATTAATGATTTTCAATATGAAAATATAAAACATGGAACAATAAATATATGGATTAATCGTCATTCAACTTCTTCAATTTGGAGAACCTATCTTTTCCTTGCCAACGGTTTTAACTGGACAGGAAACGAATATGATTTTATAATTTTAGGAAGCACTGGCGGTCAAGATGTAACAATAGATTGTTGTAGTCATGCATATCCATATTCAGTTGAGTTGAATAAATGGTATATGTTTACAATTACATGGAATTTAGAATCTCATATATCTAATTATTATGTAAATGGTCAAAAAATAAAAACATATAACGATGATCAAATTAATATTACATATGCATCTAAGCATAATAGTCATTTTCTAGGTTCAGGCAATGCTACTTATGAACAAGATTATTCTCTTTCAGACTTTCGCATCTATGCTACTTCCCTTTCTGATTCTAATATTCTTGAGTTATATCAATCCTCTGCTTCGGTGGATAATAATGGAAACTTAATGTTAGCTGGCGAGGTAATTGAAGAATGAATTATTTAAATGATTGGGTTGATATTTCTAAAATTAAATCATCTGGATGGAGTGGTTTACCATCATTTGATAACGAAAATAAGTATTTACTTTTAACTGCTACAAATGGATGGAGAAGTTTTTATTGGACAATTTCAGAAATTGAAAACAAAGATATTACTGTTGAATTTGATTACAAATTTATTTCTACTGATAATTGGTCGAATTGTTGGGTTATAAACATCAACGGATATAATGGTATTTCCAATGGTAATATTGCAAAAGCAACAGAATGGACTCATTACAAGAAAAAATTCACATCAACATCATCATATATCGGTATAAATGTCAGAGGAGTCGATAATACTGGTAAATCAGTTGTGATGGCATTAAAAAATGTGCAATTATTTATTGGTAATGACTCAAGTAATCAAATTTATAAGACAGGCAATTTTGTAACTGAAGAAATTATAGAAGGGAATTTATTTAATGTTTGTCCACATCATATAGAAGTTAACGAAATATGGGAAATTTAAAATCAAGTAATTAACACACATAGAGTCTACTTCGGTAGGCTCTTTTATTATGTAGAAAGGAGCGTTTAATGCGAAGTTACGTTCTAGTAAACAACAAAGAAACTTATACTCTTGTGAAGTTCTCAGCACAGGATTTTGCAAATGATCCTGTACTCTATTTGCAAACAGATTACTTACATGGTGTTAAGGAGAATTTTAAGAAAATAACGGCTATACAGGTATTTCAAAACGATATATCTGTCGGCTTATACGAAATATATGATACATACTCTGACATTACAGACTGTGGTGCACAGTACAATGAAGATGTGAACCAGTTTGTAGATTGTTTGGCAGTAAGACTTATAAAGACCAATCTTGCTGAACAGGTTCAGAGTTTACAGGATATTGTTAATCCTGTTATAGATTTTAATACAATGTCAGATGAGGAAATTAAGACATACAAGAAAGGTGTGCTCAATAATACCTGTACAGCAGAAATATCAAAGGGTGTACAAATAGAAACAGATAAGGGCACAGAGACATTCAGCCTTGAACAACATGATCAAAACAATATCTCTTCTCTCTGTTTGACTGCAATGCAGAATCCAGCAGTTGCATATTTGCCGTATCACTCAAACGGTAACGAATGCCGTATGTTTCCTGCTAAAGTAATTATATCACTTTATCTTCAGATGCAGTTAAAGATTACTCAGGAAACAACCAAATGTAATCTGCTTCGTGTACAGTTAGACGGAGAGACAGACAGAGATACAATGATGTCTTATACATATGACACACCTCTCAATGAATCATATCAGGCACAGTATAACGAGATTATAGCTAATACTCTTGAGATTATACAGGGACTTATTGCAGGATTTATGGGCAGTTCAGGAACTACAGATGGCTCAGATAATACACCTGATACAAACACATCTACATCAGAAAGTGGTGATTCAGATGGTGAAAATACAGAAACTACTACAGAAGATACTACAGCTAATTAGCATTGGCATAGTATCTGGTTTTATATATTGTGGTTTAGAAATTTTATGGCGAGGTTGGACACATTGGACGATGTTCATGCTCGCTTTTATTGTGGGAATTATTATTTCACAGTATAACAATATGTTCACATATGATATGGATTTAGCATGGCAAGTATTATTTGGTGGTTTGACTTCTATCATGTTGGAATATTTATTTGGTATTACATTCAATCAAGATTTTAGTATATGGGACTATAGAGGACTTTGGGGAACATTTGCACAGAATCAACTTAATATCCTCTTCTGTTGTGCTTGGTTTGTGATTGTATGTATATCAATTTTTATATTGGACTGGTTTGAATATAAGGTACTTCATGATGAGAATAAACCTTATTATGTCGTGTTCGGACATATATTCAGACCATATGGAAAATAAGTTAATGGGCTGTTATATGCCCTATTTTTTAGTTGAGAAAAAGGAGAAAATATTATGTCATTTAATAAGAAGATTACAACAAAGGAATTTTACAATATTGAACTCATCAACGTAGCTGAGTGGTATTCACAGAGCAGGCAGACTGATAGAAACAAGTTCAACTCTCTTCCATTTCAGGTACAGCTTGCTCTCAGAACAAATATTAAGGAAATCGGCAAGACTTATGAGAGTTTTATGGAGATGAAGAGAGATCTCTTGCAGTCACTTGGCGACAAGTATGTTGCTGATGGTAAAACTGAGGAAGTTGAAGAGAACGGTCAGAAGAATGTAAATGTCAAGGAAGAGTTCAGAGAGGAATATCAGAATGAGTTAGCTGAGTGCGATAAGAAGCTTCAGGAAGTTCTTAGAGATAAGACACAGGTAACTATTACTACATTTGATATGGATTCAATGTACGAGACTCTGCCTGATGACTGTGGACTCAATATGGATGATATAGAAATGCTGTCATTTATGGATAAGGTAGATGATAAGGAAGATGAAAATACAACGGAGGGCGAGTAATATCGCTCTCTCAGAAAGGAGTGATTTTGCTTGGCACAATTAGGAAATTTGCTTGTCACAGGATCGAGTAGATTACTGGGCAAGCTTTTTTGTAATGATATAAGTGTGGGCAATGAATTAACTGTTAAGACATTGAATACTACTGATTTTACTGCAAACAGTATAATTACAAGTGGATTAACTGTTAATGGTAATACTACCACTACTGGTACATTGAATGTTGGTAATTCACAAGCTAATGGTAAAATATCTATTAACGGAAAGGTGTCTATTAGGGATTATGCGAACAATGGTTGGCTTGGTATAAATGATACTTTGGCATGGGCTAGTGGTGTGTATTTTGGGAAAACCACAGTGCGAACAGATGGGATATTTCAGGTAGGAGACGCTGGTAACAAGGTACTATTTAATCAATCTTCTGCCAAGTTTACCGTTCCAGTCACAATCAATAACTCTCTTGCTGCTAATAATATCACAGCAACCAATGTAACAGTTAATGGAAAACTCGTAGCTTATCAGCAGGAAATCAAAACTATTCAAGACTTGGGTGGTGAATTTTGTGTATCACCAACTATATATATACAGAAAGCCTCGACAACTGTTGTAAATGTAAGAAAGAAAGATAGTACGACTATTAGTATATCAATTAAAGATGAGAAAGCAATTACATCGAGTACGATACAAGGTGTTAAGTGGGCAAAAGGTTCAAAAATAAAGATTCAGAGCAAGATTGATGGTATTGTTATAAAAGGTGATGGTACTATGACTAACACATTAAATACCGACCAATACACAATGGCTATTGATGTTGTAGTGGATTCTTCAATTGCTGATCATTTTTCTACAGCGAAAAACAATGCTTCATTTGACGAGATTAATATCATGCTCTATCAGAGATACGGTAAAAAAATTGGTTCAACTACTGAGAAGGCATACTCCCCTGTCGGCATTAGAATGTCTGCTACGGGTAGTGCAAATGCTGCACCATACCTTGATATTTGGGGTAGTAAATCAAGTTCTGATCCTGATACAGTATATACTGTTCCAAGTGTGAGACTTGGTTATCTTGATGGATTAAAATGTGGTACTTATGATTGCTTTGGTTATGGTTTGTATGCGGATAATGTATATCTGAATGGTACTATTATAAGTAATTCAGGAACTATCGGAGGATTTAAAATTGATAACAATTCATTAAATAATGGAACTTGGGGAACAGATAAATCGGTATTAGTATGTACGGGTACTAATATCGCTAAAGCGGTTGGTGGTTCATCTGCTATTAATGGTTGGTGCTTTACAGCAGGTAGCAAATTCGGAGTAACTACAAATGGTGATTTATATGCAAGTAATGCGAATATAAGCGGTACAATAACATCTGAAAAAGGTAAAATTGGAAAATATACAATTACTGGAACTTCTCTTTGGACAGGTGATGGATCGACTTGCAGTGGTATTGGTGGCAATCAAGCTTTCTGGGCAGGTAGTGATAGTAGCAATGATGCTGCATTTAGAGTATCTTATTCAGGAGAACTTGTGGCTACTAATGCAAATATTACGGGTACAATAAATACCAATGATATTACTGCTACTTCTGGTACAATAGGTTCATTTAAACTTGACTCTACATATTTACAATCTTCTGACAAAACAGTTGGACTTAGTGCTTCTAGTTCTGATTGGGCGTTTTGGGCTGGTGGTTTTACAAGTGACACTGCTAAGTTTAGGGTGACTCGTGCAGGTCAGTTATATACCAGCCACATCACTGCCACAGGTGGCACTATTGGTGGATGGGTTATTACTTCTGATGATATTCAAGGTAGTAATACATATGATGGAACATTATATACAATAGGTTTGAAAAATGTTACTACTGGAGGATCTTCTAGTTTTACAATAAGTGATCAAGATTTTATATATTCAGATTTGACATCAAATAGCGAAACAGTTAGAACCATAGCAATAAAACCAGTAGGACAAATACATCTTCAAGGTATATCTACTTCTGGTATGCCAGGATATACAATATTAGATAATAACGGGATTCAAGTATCCAGTTTAGATCAAAAACTAATCTTGTTCAAATCTCACTTAATTTCTAATAATCCAACAAGTTCGACCAATAGTTTTTATATTTATAGTCAAAATATATTAAGTCATCATATACAACTTGCGGATGAAGAATATACAAATTTGATCAATACTTCATATGGTATATATTGTTCAAAGGATGCATTCTTCGGTGGAAATACAGAATTTGGTAATTGGAAAATTTCAAATACAAGAATAGCTAGTTCCAATACTATTAGTATGGGCGCAAAAGAAGCTGGAATTATGATCGTTAATGAAAAAGATAAACCTTATGTCTTAGTTCAAAATTCAAGTGGAAATTCTTTGTTTTCAATTGAAAAAAATGGTTCTATTACCCATAATGGTAATACAATTGGGCAAACATATGTTAATTCTTTTACTGATAATAAAGCAATATCTAATGCTGTATGGGCTAACACGGGAGTAAATATTACTTTACCAGCAGGTACTTATGTGATTATGGGTAGCGTACATTTTGCCAATGCAAAAGGAGGTAGACGTGCTATAAGATTTGCATCTGGTTCAACAGGTTTGGCTTATACAGAACAAATTGTTCCCGTTGATAGTAATGCAACTATTAATTCTGCACTTCAATGTCAATGGATTGTTTCGCCAACTTCTCAGACAACATATAATTTACAGGCTTTTCAGGCATCGGGTGGAAGAATAAATATGACATCAAGTTATATTAAAGCTGTGCGAATATCATAGGAGGTGAAATATGAATATATTAGATTTTACATTTAATGGGAAGAAATTATCTGATTTTGGTTATATCTGTTGCAACTTTGACAGTTCATCAGGAACAGTTGAAGTATCATCTGGTGCAGACGTGACGTTGAACCAAGAGAAGCCATCAGGATCAAATAAATTCAACTTATACTCTACCTCTTATGATGAACCGTTCACTCTTCCATTATCTATCTGTTTAAATCCTTGTGCTAACTATGAGAATATGGATATATCAGTTGAGCAAGCAAGAAAAATACAGAAGTGGTTAAGTTTGAGAAATAAGAAGTTCAAGCTTGATGTTATAGGGTTTGAGGATATATATTGGGTAGGAACATTTACTTGTAAGCAAGTAATGCTTAATAGCTCGATAATTGGCTTTAATTTGACATTTACAGCAAATACACCTTATGCCTTGCAGGAAGATAAATCGTTCAATATAGAGCTATCAGACACTCTTGAAAGTGATATTATATTCACTTCTGATGTATATGGATATATTGATGCAGATTATGTTATTACAGTCAAGGAAGCTGGTAATTTGAAATTTGATACATATTACTATAATCCTAATACTGAGTCGTATACTCTTGATAGGGAATTCACAGTGCAAAATTGCATTGCTGATGAAAAAATATATGTCAAGGGTGATACTCAGCTTGTAACCAGTAGTAGGACTGTTCATGAGTTAGGCAAGGATTGTAATTTTATTTTGCCGAGAATAGTTAATACTTATCAGAGCGATGATGAAGAAGTTAGAAATAAGATCAAGAGTAATTTGAAATGTAACGTTCAGATTACATACAATCCAACAGCTATGATTGGATATGGATATAAGAGTTAAATTATAGTTAGACAAAATTTATGGGAGTACAGATTAATTTCTGTGCTCCCATTTTTTACGATTTTAATTAAATGCAGGAAATGGGATTCGAACCCACACGTAGTCGCCTACGGCAGATTTTGAGTCTGCTACGTCTACCAGTTCCGTCATTCCTGCTTATTGATTACCTTTTTGATTACTTTTAAAAATCAGATGTGCAAAGCTCCTTTCTATAAGGGTTTGCGAGTATCGTTGTTGGACTTGAACCCGCACTAAAAATCATCTAAAATGCCATTTCCCGTTGATTTTACAAGGTTTCTAAGGTTCAAAATGTAATCTCGTTTTGATTACTTTGATTACTTTTATAAATGCTATTACTGATTACTTTTCGCCATCATCTTCTCATTTGCTTTTTCAAGGATGTTTCTCTTTTCCTCAATTTCTGAAACATCATAGGTGTAATATTGGCTATTTACTTCTGGTGTATTTCCTATAATACTAGAAGCAACAATAGAAGATGTCCCATCACATCGAATAGTCGAGTTAATGGTTCGCCTATAGCAATGTATACTAATACTTTTATCAACACCTGCCTGATATGCTTTGTTCCTGGCACAGTCTCCAATTTTTCTCTTATTTATATGACCATCTTTGTTCATAAAAATATAATCTCCTAAGAACCCAAATAGTTCTTCGGTGGTTTTAATCTCTTCCAACAGTCTTTCTATATCTTTCGTAATTGGAACTATCCTTGGCTTTTTATTTTTTGAGTAATTAGCAATATAATATTTGTTTTCAATTCTGTCATATATTTCTTCTTTATTGATTATTATTACATTGCCTTTAATAGAGTCCCAAGTTAAAGCAGATATTTCTCCGACTCTCATACCTGTGTACATTGCTAATTCTACAGCATAAGGCACTATATAATCAGGTTTTTGTTTGTAGTCACTTCTTAATTTTTTGACTACTTTTGCCACTTCAATTTGATTTGCAATTCGATCTTCTGTATTATAAATCTCATATACACAATTTCTCAAATAATAAGAAGTAGGATTTAGATATATACATGGGTTTTCGTTTATATATCTTCTAACTATAGCATGTGTAAATATACTTTTTATATAACCTATCAATGCTTTCGCTGCTTTAGGTTTGAGTTCCAATTCTTTGATGGTTTTTTGGATAAATATATCTAATCTATCGCCAGTGATTTTAGTAATATTAGCGTTTTCAATCCATGTATCTTTAAAATATCTTTTATAATCTGTATCATATTTGGATAATGTATTATTAGAAACTACTTCCGATTTAAGTTTTTTATAAGACGAGAAACAGTCTTTGAATGTGATTACTCGATTCTCACTCTCGTTCTCATAGAAGTCAAGAATAGCCTCATGTATTTTATCCAAACTTTTCTTTTTTATTAATCTTCTCCCGTTTTTCTTTGTACTATCGGATAAATATGTGTACCAAAAGCCATTATCTCCTTGCCATATTTTGTATTTGTGCTGTGATATTATATCATTAATTTTACTCATATATAATTGTTCTTGCACATCTGATATATTGATTATACCTTTATCTATAGCTTGTTGCAATATACTATCCATATTGTCATTTATATATATCACCTCTTTAAACAAGGGATAAACTGATATTTATATCAATTTATCCCTTGATATAAAATTTTAATATTACTGTCTACCTGTTGATCCAATGCCGCCTCTATCAGTATCATCAAGATGTTCAACTTCAACAAATTCTATCTCTGGCTGAATCTTGTTAATTCTAAACTGGCAGATTCTGTCATTTTTGTGAATTATTGTGTCATCTAATGCAACTACTGGTAACATCCATTGATCATTATCACCTGAATAAGAATTATCAATAACTGCAAAACTATTTGTCTGTAATATCTTAAAGTTTTTATATGTACTACTTCTTGGTACAATATTAGCTTCATATCCATTTGGTAGCTTCATTCCTACTCCTAGTGGGATAAGGTGAAATTCACCTTTTTTAAGCTGCACTGTCTCAGCAGAACGTAAATCTACCCAATCGCCCTTGTTAATCTTTTCAATTTTATCAATCTCGTTGTCAAAATATTTAATCTTAATTGTTTCCATATTATAAATTCTCCTTCAAATATTTTATATATTCATTCCATTTTCCAATAGAGTGTATATACTCCTTTGGCTTTAATCCTTTTTGTCTCATATCCAATTTGATATTCTCTATTGGTTTTCTTTTTGTTACTAACGATTTGATATACATTTCTGTGCTATGCGTTATACCTATCATGCGATTTTTAGGTATATTTTGAACGATAGCTTTATATATATCCAATTCCTCATCTGGTATCTTATAATCCTTATTCTTGGGTAAATTCCTTGTACTGAATGGGCTAATATTTGCACCATTTGTTTTTGGTTTTAATAATGGAATAATCTGATCCGAATTTGGATATTTGAATTTGAATAGAATTTCTGAATCAGTTTCTTCTATATCAAATATGATAGATGGATCTGTTTGCTGAATCGCCTTGATAATATTATGACCTCGTTGCAACGATGGTATATATGCTAATAATATACTACCTGAATCATGAAAAATTTTATTACCAAGTGAACAATCTATATATAAATCTATATCTTCGTATTGTCCATTCGGTTTTCTTGGGAAATCGTTGGTAAACTTATCAATAGGTGCTTTTATACGATATATACCTTTAAATTTGTCTATCAGATAAGACATCCTGTGATATATCCTCCTTGTATTTAATATTATCTCTGTTGCTTGCTGCTACGCATAATGCTGCTATTGTAACTCCTAAAAATACACCTACAAAAAATGTTATTATTGCTACTGTCATTGTCGCTCCTCCTTTTCTTGTTAATCACAATATAAAACTATTTGTCCTTGGGAGAGAGATTGCTGTATGTCAATTACTCTCTGATTTTTTGAACCCCTATAGGCAAGTGTGACATTTCTTAACTCGTCTATATACTCACCATCAATCACGACATCACATAAATTTATAATTAGTTTACGTTTTATTTTTTCTAATAGAGAATTATTTTTAGTTGTTTCAAAATAAGAAAAATCCTCATCTGGTTCATTCCAAAAATCATCAACTTTGATTGAATCATTACGTAATGTTAAAGTATACCCCGTATATAACCAGATAGATTTCTTAGGATATGAATTGCGTAATTCTTGAACTAGAGATAGAACGTCATCGAGATTTTGCTCTGCTAATGGTTCTCCCCCAAGAATGGACACTCTTTTAATATATGGTCTATCTATTAACTCTAAAAATTTATTTTTTGTTTCTTCTGTCCACTCCTTACCACCATTGAAATCCCATGTTTCAGGATTAAAACAGTTTTTACAGTGTGGTTTTCTATCACAGCCTTGTATGAAAAGGGAGACACCTATGTTCTCCCCATTACTCACATCTAGGTTGCGGATGCTTGCATATCTCATTAAATGTCCTCCGCAATATCTGTTAAATGAATATATCTTTCATTAATTTCTTCAGTACGCCCCTGATTCCAAAAGTTCGTTCCGATATATCCACATGTTCTTCTTGCAACATTCATCTTGGTTTTATCTCTATTTTTACAGTTAGGACACTCCCAAATTAATTCATTATTTTCATCAATAATTTTAATTTCTCCATCATATCCACATACTTGACAATAATCAGACTTTGTATTTAATTCTGCATACATAATATTGTCATAGATATATTTTATGATTTCAAGAATTGCTGGAATATTTTGTGTCATATCTGATGTTTCGACATAAGAAATCGAACCACCAAGAGACAATGACTGAAATTCAGATTCAATATAAAGCTTATCAAAAGCATTGATTGGTTCTTTTACAAAGATATGATAAGAATTAGTGATATAATTTCTGTCTGTAATACCGTCTATAATACCGAATCTCTTCTTTAGACATTTAGCAAATTTGTAAGTTGTGCTTTCGATTGGAGATCCGTATGTACTATATCCAATGTCATCTTCACTCTTCCATTGTTCGCATTTATCATTAAGAAATTCCATCACCTTAATTCCAAAATCATGACCTGTTGAATGATCTGTATGGGAATTACCAGTCATATACTTAACGCATTCATATAGTCCTGCATATCCAAGAGAAATACTTGAATACCCACCATGAAGTAATTTATCAATCTTTTCACCTTTTTCAAGTCTTGCAAATGCTCCGTCCTGCCATAAAATAGGTGCAACATCTGATAAAGTCCCTTCTAATCTTTCATGTCTACATTTTAATGCCTTATGACATAATTCTGTTCTTTGATTCATTAACTCCCAGAATTTATCAAAATCGCCTTCAGATGATAATGCTACATCTACAAGATTAATTGTCACAACACCCTGATTGAAACGTCCATAAAATTTATAATTACCATTTTCGTCTTTCCAAGGTGATAAGAAACTACGGCAGCCCATACATGGGAAACAGCTTCCTTCCTTATATTCTTTCATTTTCTTTTCGGATATGTAATCAGGAACTAATCTCTTTGCAGTACATTTAGCTGCAAGTTCTGTTAAATACCAATACTTACTATCTTCATGAATATTATCTTCTTCAAGTACATATAGTAACTTAGGAAATGCTTGAGTAACATATATACCAACCTCGTTTTTCATTCCCAAAATTCTCTGATTAAGAAATTCTTCAATAATCATAGCAAGTTCGTCTTTGTATTCTTTTGTTTCTCCAAGATACATAAATACACTGAGAAAAGGAGACTGCCCATTAGTTGTAGTCATAGAATTACACTGATAATTAAATGTCTGTACTCCATCTACAATTTCTTTCTTTATATCTACTCTTGCATATTCTTCGGCTTTATTGTTATCGAATCCCCATGCTTTATACTTCTTAAAATATAAGTTATAACTATCTCTTACAAATGGAGCTAAGTGAGTCAAACTAATACTCGCCCCTCCATATTGGGAACTCGTAACTGCCGTGATAAGCTGAGTTGCAATAGTCATTGCTGTAATAAATCTATGTGGCTTATCAATTTTGACCTTGTTGATACATGTGCCATTTTGAAGCATATCTTCCAGATTAATTAAGCAACAGTTTGTAATTGCATTCTGTCCAAAATAATCAGCATCGTGAAAATGAATTAATCCATCATCATGTGCTTGTACAACTTCTGGTGGCAAAAGAAATCTTCTCGTAATATCTGTACTAACGATACCTGCCATATAATCACGCTGAGTTGTCAATAGGCGAGCATTTTTGTTTGAATTTTCATTATTCCAATAATCACTCGTACCATCTAGCAACTCAGAAATTTGGTCATCTGTTGTGTTATTATTCTCTCTCTGGAACTCACGAATACTCCTATATCCCTCATATGCTTTTGCAGTAAGTCTCTGCTTCTTAGTAATCAATTTATCATAAACCATTGATTCAATATCAGAAATACTTCCTTCGTCTTTGTCCTTACACTCTTCCTCAATCTCATTTGCAATGTCATCTGCAATCCTTGGTTTTACAATACCTGAACCATTCTTCATAGCTTTAAGAATTGCTGCTGAGATTTTTGATTTATCAAAATCAACTTCTGTGCAATCTCTTTTAATTACTTTCAAATTTTATCTCTCCTTTTCTGTTTCTTCTTTATCTTCTTCCCTACTATCAACTTCATCATTGATCCTATGTAGAACTCCAAGACCTTTATAATATCCTTTTAAATGAGCAACTAGATATGCGATTATACTTATACCAAATGTTAAACACATACATAAAATCGAGAAGAGTATCATAAATATACCCATTGTGCCTTCACTCATAATTTACTACCTTTTCTTAATAACAAAGTTATCTATAATCTTTATACTTGCCTATTTCTATGCTTCCTATTGCATTAGGACTCAAATTTACTTCTCGCCCTTCAACGTAAGGATTTAATATAACTAAGGGTTTATTTAATGTTCCGTCTAAATATGATTGGTAATCCTCTTGAGAAATATATCCATAAAAATATGTAGAAAATACATAGACAGTAGCAATTACATACCCGTCTGGCTCGATAAAATACGATGGTACTTCATTAGTATTTTGATTACAGCCAGATAGCATCACTATTATAAGCATAAACAATAAACACGCTTTTATTTTATTAACCATTTTCATTTTTACTCACCGTTAAAACTATCCTTTCAAATCTTACTTGAAAATGAATGAAAATATATCATCATCAGCAAGTAAGCCTGGTATTCTATGAATATCATTAGACTTATTAATATTCTTTGTATTTTCATTTTTAATCTTAATCTTGTAGCCAAGAGCCTTCTCGATTTCTTCCTTGGTCATAACCTTTGGCTCAACCTTGAGTGACCACATATCTTTGTGAAAAAGATCATATAACATATCTTCAAAATCATTGCTCACTCCGAAATTCTTAATCTGGAATCCATTCTCTTTATTGTAAGTACCATACTCACACTCATAGGTCTTTCCATTCTGGTCAGCTAATGCAACCATCTGATAACAAAACATATCTTTGTCCTCCTATATAATATTGCCATTGCACTCACTGAGATTCAGTGTCCAATAGTGCAATGTATCATCATAATTAGCATCAGCGGCTATCCTCTGATAACTACTAATTTTATATTCTCTGTTGTCACGAGTTCTTGCTGTGATATAACCATCAGGTCTACTTAATAGTTCCTGTGCTAACTCGTGGCTTGTCATAATACCCACTAATTAATATTTCCTCCTTGTAAAAAATCTCTTACATCGTGCCAATTGTTGCATCTGACACCTTTCCAGTTTTTGTTCCAAACATATTCATCGCCAAAACAAATATTGAACATAGCATTTGAAGTAATTAGATTATTAAACGAATCGTCAATAAATATACCGTCTTGCATATTAATATGACTCTTATCTGTATACTGCTTTAGATTTACACCTATAAAATCGCAATAAGGTAAATTCTCCTTAACCCAAATTGATTTACCATATAGATTTGGACTATAACCAGCAGAAACAATAATTATCTTATAAGTTTCTTTCAGTTCATCTAATATCTCCTTCGCCCAATCCATATAAGTGATATATTGGAAAAATCTTGGTTGATTAAAATATGTATCTATGTATTCAGGCTTGGCACAATTACACTCTTCAAAATTCCATGTCTCAACTTCCCACCATTTAACAGGTTTATAATCTTTGTAATATTTAAAATCTTCATTATACATCTGACATATAGTTGCGATAGTGTTAACCACGCACCCATCGAAATCTACATAAAGTTTCCTTATATTAATCACCTCACAATCAGATCAAGTAAATCTTTGTAAAATCTGAATAATACATCTTCATTATCGGTATGTATTCTTATCTTCAATGGCTGAGATATATCTAAGCTAAATATTCCAAGTATTGATTTAGCATCAATTACATACCTATCTTTTAAGATATCTATGTCTTCTTCATAAGTCAGCGCAATCTCATTTAATTTCCTTGCTTTTGTAATACTATTTATGTCTATCACATAGGTATCATTAATCATTTCTATGCTCACTTTTAATACAACCTCACTATTTGATTTATTTCATACATCTCATCGACTGCTTTGGGCAGTTTAAATTGTGTCCCACATTTCATACATTGACACTTGTATGTCTTCTCATTTTTCTTACATTCAATTATTCGATAATTTTTATGCTTACAAAAAGTTTTAAACATTTTCTTTCGCCTCAGACATATATATTTCTTCATGTTTTATGACTGTTATGATTTGCTTCATATGATTAATTGCTGCCGATACATATTGATTGTTGTCAACATGCCACGACTTGTCATAATCTATATTCGGATATGTTTTTGTAAATTCCGTCTCTTCCTTATCATAGTTTTCTTTCCAATTGTCAGAATTTGAACGACTTTTGGAACGAGCGATTAATTGGTCTGAATCACAATCAATCCATATATCCACTAATCGAAGATTGGGAATGTCCTTTGTAGATTCAATTAAATCTGAAAAACCGCTTGGATTGATAATGTATATATCACTGTTCATCAACTGCTCCTTAGTAGCGAATGAACAATAACCTGCTCTTTCTGTATATGCCACCATATCATCTCTATACTCATCTACATCATCGGCACTGATAAATGTATGGTCACAATTGTCTCCTATCTCACTCTGCCTTCTTGTTCTTGTCGTATATGACTTTAGAATTTTTAAATTTAAATCTTTGGCAACTGCATTAACAATAGTTGACTTACCAGATGCGGTTCTGCCAATAACGCAAAAAACTGTATGCATTTCTTTTCCCTCCTTATTACCATGTAACAGCAATATCAATCTGATATGGATCACTATCAGCGAATCCACCAGTATCAACGACAATTGCAGTCCCTAAACTTGTTTCTACTAATGATCCTCGTGGGTATACATCAAGATTTGCTGCACACATAATATAATTCCCAAGCATTTTACAGCCATCTTCCCTTACCCAATATTCATCTGTATTTCCCATGCTGCGCATAATATCTATGCAACCTGACATATCAAGGTTATAATATGTCTCTCGTTGAGAACCATAATAATTAACACCACTTGATGCAGTTAATATCGAACCATTATAAACAGGTGTTAAATACTCTTCAGATTCAAACACAGTTTCAATAAGCTCATTTTCTTCAGAATCTGAACTTGTGTCTTGCGAGTCATCTTCTTTGTTTTCTTTCTTACTATCAGATTCAATAGCCATTACATTCTCAACAGAAGATGGATTATTTACACGGTCAATATGACCTATATAAAAATCCACTACTTGTTGTTCTACTTTTAATCTTTCGTTTTCTTCTTTTGTTTTCGTATCTATAGTGGTTTCAAGCACTTTGATGTAGTCTGACTTAATATCTAAGACTGTTTGTAACTCATCGTACTTGTTTTTTACAGAAAGGTAATTGTAGTGCATTGCGCAAACACCCAAGTACATTACTGCCATTAACCCTATAGACACACGTTTATAGTTCAGCTTAATTTACTTCACTTCCTTTGTATTTATTTGTGCCACTTATATATTCTCTTTTTGATTGGAAAAATTTATGAAATCATTGATATAAACTGATCTTCTGATATAATAGGAATATTTAGTGATTGAGCCTTCTTATTTTTAGATGAGGTGGAATTCACATCGTTATTTATAAGATATGAGGTCTTACTTGAGATAGATCCAGACACTTTGCCACCATAAGATTCTATTTCTGATTTAAGAGCATCACGGTTAGAATAATGTTCGAGTGAACCAGTTATAACAAATATCAAACCGTCTAGTAACTTATTATTTGACGTATGACAAATAGGTTCTTCGAATTCAAAAATAAATTCTTTTGATAAATCAATTATCTTTGAATCATTCTTACTCCAATAATCTATGATAGATTGCCCTAACGCTTCACCAATGCCATTAATTGCTGTGAACGAACTTTTCCCATCTACCTGTATATTATCAACAAACACATCAAATTTATAATCACAAAATTCGGTTATGTCTTTGCTGGCTGATTTCCCTAGAAGTGGAATTGAAAGTGCATAAAGGAAACGCTGAAGATTAGTAGTACGAGATTTCTCGATAGAATTAAGAAGTTTTTCAATAGATTTTTTACCGAAACCATCAAGAGATTCTAGTTCTTTCTTGTGATCTGACAAATGATATATGTCCTGTATTGAATTAAGTAATCCTAGATCAATGAATTTATTTATTGATGCTTCTGAGAATCCATCAATGTTAAAGGCATCTTTGGATACTGCGTGAGTAAGCTTACCAAGCAACTTGCCCTTACAATCTGGATTGGCACAATAAAGAACTTGTGAGTAATTGTCTCTTCTGATTTCTGTCGGCTGACCGCAAATAGGGCATTTATCAGGAATTTTTATATATCTTTTATTTGTACTTTTCATACCTACTTCAGCCCATTTTACTTGAGGAATTATCAGGTTAGCCTTACATACTCCTATTTTTTGCCCAATCCAAGGGATACCCATAATTTCTCTCATAATTGAAATGTTATGCAATGATGCTTTTTCAACTATTGTATCTTCTATTTCTACAGGATCAAAGATAGCTACAGGTGTTAATATCCCCGTCTTACCCATAGTAAAATCAATCTTTTTTAGTGTTGTTTCTACTGAATTATTTGGGGCTTTCCAAGCAGTTGCTCCCCTAAAATGGTGAGAAGTTCGTCCCAAGGATTCACCATATTTAAGATCATCAAACCTAAATACGACTCCATCTTGAGGCAAGTAAAGGTCATGCGCATATTTTAACATGGTATTAATCGTTTTCTGACATATATCCCCAATACATATGAATATTCCTGAATGAGGAACAACATCAAATCCAAGCAGTGTTGCTTCTTTTAAAGTATCATAGAATGAATTATCATCAACATCAGGTTCTGCTCCCTCAATAACTTTCCATGCATACCAGGATAACCTTCTCTCTTTCACAACTGATGTATCAAGGCTTGATAATGTACCTGCTGTAAGATTGCGACTATTTTTAAACTCTCCATTTTTATTAATCTCGGCAAAATCATCAAGTTTTATCAATGCTTCACCATCAATTACATAAGTCCCTTTCTTGTTAATGTGTAATGGTATATTCTTAAACTGCTTTATATGTTCAGTAATATCAGATCCAACTATGCCATTTCCTCTCGATTCTGCCCTAATTAATTCTCCATTTTGATAAGTAAGCCTACAAGAAATTCCATCAAGTTTTACAGAAGCAACAAGTTCATGCTGATTACCATCTGCAAATTCCTCAATCTCTTCAACTGAATGAACCTTGTCAAGAGATAACATCGGAACAGTATGTATCACTTCGTTGATGCTGTCGAGAATTGTAGCCCCAACATTCTGTGTTGGGCTATTAGATAATACTATTTCAGTCTCATCTTCCCATTCTTTAAGTTCGTCTAATAACTGATCAAACTGGCTATCACTCATAATAGGATTACCTGTATTGTAATATGCATCAGACGCTTCATTCAACAATCTGACTCTTCGTGCTATATCAAACTTGTCCATTATCATCTGCCTCCTCTCCACAATACTCCTTTAAATATGTAATTGCTTTATTTTCCTCAATAAAAAACGGATCTAGTTTCTTTTCGTGTGCGATCCATCCAAGAAAATTCATCATGAGCTGACAGTATCTCCAATCAGGAAAATATTTCTTCCATATTCTATTGAGTTCTGCCGTAAACTTATCTATTCGTGCTAGACTTCTAATTTTAATCACCTCACTTATTTCTATTTAACTTCAACATCTGGAATAACTCTTTCTGGATAGAACACTAACTGATAATGATACTTATCTGTGCTTGTCGGTTCTGTCTGTTCCATAACATAGCATGTCCAATCATTTAAGTAGATATAATCTTTATAATATGTATCTTCGCCTGTCTTGATTGTAACTACTAGCTCATTGTTGCTATTATTACTAAGGCTCATATAACCTTCAGCTTCCAACATAATAGTGTCAGTTCTTGCGTTAGTCACAGTGATCTTTCTGTACAAATTAAATTCGTCTCCATCCTTTGATAGATTATGGTTTACTATGTCTGCTGTTCTACAACCAGTTAGATTAAACACCAAACAAATCATGAGAATTATCCCAATTATTTTCTTCTTCATCTTCTATTATCCTCCTATTGAAATGAACATTTACTTGTGTACTTCATAAAACCATTCATTGTATAAATCATATCTATTTTGAATATTAAGCCAATTAATTTCCTTATTATTATCCTTTGCCCATTTAATAAAATCAGTAATCTTTCCACAACAACCAAACTCAGGGCAACCTGCACGATAAATACAATGAGGAACTAACACATCTGATTCATAAGGATGTGTCTTATGCAATTCAATTTTGAAGTCTTCTGCCAATTCAACTGCTTCTGGTGTAGCATTGCCACACAATCTTTTTCTCCAACTATCAATAAGGTTTTGCATATTAGCATAACCATCAAAATTAACTAATGCATCTTGTGGTTTCTTACCTCGTGGAGTATCATCAACCAATCTATCATCTCTTTGTGAGCTAATAAATTTTTCAAATTTATGTCTCGACCACTCCGTACTCAACCAGTAATAAATACTTTTCCACGACCAATCAAATTCAAGTAATCTAATTGGCGAATGTTCAGATATAAGCAACTTCTTTTTAAAAGTGTCTGTTGCTTCATTCTCTGTAAAATCTTTATTATCCGTGGTTCTACAATGATTTTTTACTCTCTTCCAATCATCACCGAACCAGTTAAAAACTGTTTTCATTTTAATTCTCCTATTTTTTTTAATCTATTCATAAGAAATAATGGATTCCTGTTATCTCTCATCAACCAATTCTTCTAACACTCCACCAACTTCAGCAACAATAATTCCTACTGCTAATGGAATAATCGAACCATTCACTAATGTTACAATTCCACCAATTACTCTAATTGCTGATTTTCCCAAACTAATAAACAAATGCCCTTTACTGTTCATTTCTAATTTCCTCCATAATTTTTTCTACTATGTATTCACAATTTGATTCTGTTGAAGCAATCTTTTCATATTTAATGTTGTACTGATTTAACTTATCAATAATTTCTTTTCTCACTACTTTTGCTTCGTCTTCATCATGCAATCTTCCTTCATTTTCATAAGAATGATGTCTTGTGAGTAGATAATTTCTATTATTGTATGAATTAAACACATTCAGTACAGTCTTATCAAAGTCTTCTCCTAGCACTTCGTCAGTGTTGTATACAGCACATAAGATCAATGGGGAATCAACAACCATAACCTGCACTTTATTATTAACTCTACCCATCTTAAATGACTGCTTACCAAATAAATATTCTTGATGTTTAAACACCTCGCCATTATTTTCATATACCTTATCCTTGGCAAACTCCGAAACATATTCAGCGTTGATACCATGTCTTTTCAATTGTGCTGTAATATCCATTGCACAGGTACTTTTGCCTACTGATGGTTCACCAAACAAATTGATCACAATTGTATTCATTTTTTGTTCTCCTTGCCTGTTACTTCAATAACATATAAATTGCCCACGGATAATAGATATAATCTAACACCACATTAAATAGCAGCTGGAATCTGTGGAATTTAAAATCTCTAATATTGTAACTAAATGCCGTTTTGGACTCAGATAAATTTACACCTAATGACCATAAACAAGTGAATACCTGTAATGCAGACATTACAACAAACTCAGTTGTTCCAATTTTGTTTCCTAACACTATGTAAAAGATGATTAAGAACAATTCCATAAAGAAGACAGTCAATATTACGCCACCTTGCATTGCATTACTCAATGGCTCTCCGTTATTATTCTCCTTACTTTTTGCAAACTGCTTAATCTTTTTCTTTCGCCACAATGTTTTACTTAATGCACTTGGCGTACCTTTGATCCTAAAAAACATCAAAATAAATAAAATTGTTAAAGTTAAAATTTTCATATTATATTATTCTCCTTATCTTCTACATCTCACACTTCCACCAGCATCTATATCACCTGACACGTTGCCGCAAGTTACAGATCCGCCTGCGTCTATATCTCCTTTGACATCTCCATTGATTTTACAACTACCACCACAATCAATACTTCCTGAATTGCCATGAATTTCTACTGAACCACCACAATCAATTTTATTTACATCTCCTTCGATGATGACTTTAATATCACCGTTATTGCACTTCTGAATTATATTGCTATCTACAATAACTTTTCCATTATTGATGACCACATTAGTCCCTGAACATGTGATTGTTTTACCATTAATAGTTATTCTGTTCATTTTTACCTCCTAATTTTCGCAAGAAACTGTCGTTTATTGCTACTGTATTATTCTCTACTCTTTACAAAACTTCATCGACAATCCCATACTTAACAGCTTTATCAGAGTGAATATAAAAATCTTTCTTCTTTTCACGAATCTCATCAATATCATCTTTTGTGAGATTTGTTCTGTCGATTACATATTCTTCATTCTTTTTATTCAGCCAGTCCATTTCTTCTCTGTCTTCTACCAAATCCTGATATTTACCACTTCTCCAACAACTCATTTGATGATACATAAATGTTGAATGTTTATAGCAATATCTCTTATGACCTGCTAAGAAAATCTTAAAAGCTGCACTCATTGCATATCCTGTGCAATATGTATATATTGGAGTTTTGCTATTAAGAATGACATCAATTAATCCCCACATATCATAAACAGATCCACCATACGAGTTGATATATAGTTTAATTGGCTCACGCTTATAATTTTTCTCTTTTTCATCTTTCTCATCGTCTTCTCGAATCTGTTGTAAAATGCTCCATGTTAATTTACCAATAGATTCGTTGTCTACATCATCAGATAAAAATAATGTCTTTTTGTCTGTATTTGCATATGAATTGTCTTTCGAACTCATAAATCCTCCTATTTTGTTATTTTTATTGTTTCAATGTACAACATATAGCATGTTTTTATGTTGTACATACACTATATATTGTATGCAAAAGAAATCCGTCTTTCCTTGGCTTTTTGAGTCTCTGAAACGCCCTATTTATGGGCATTCCAAGACTTCAGTTTTTTCTACCACGCCATTTTTAATTACGTTTGTTGGCACATTACTCTTTATTATTGATGTCATTAACATCATCCAAGTATTTCTATTGTTATGACTTGTTCTAATGCACTGTAAAAATGCTTCTGGTTCAGCTAATAACAAACATCTCTTCTTTGCTCTAGTCAACAATGTGTAAAGCATACAGTTATCAAGAAGCTGATGATGTGTATTATCAATAATACCAATTACTGTCTTTCGACCAGCACCCTGTAATTTATGTACTGTCATAGCATAAGCAAGATCCAAAGCAGCTAACTCTTTCTTTGTGTATTCAATGATTTTGTCTTTTCCAAAAATATCAGTGTAAGTTACTTCACAATACTCTTCTTTTTTCTTACCATCATATCTTTCACTGATTTTTGTCACATAACCAATCTCGCCATTAAATACATTTTTGTCATAATCATTAACTGTTTGCATGACTTTTGCACCAAGTTTGAAAGTTGTATCAAACCCTTCAATACTCTCTAAAACATCACCAAGTAATTCATTTTGAATAACCTTATTAATTTCATTGGTGCTATTCAAACAATCTTTTCTACGAGGTACTGCAATAACCACATTGTCGATTCCATCTGATTTAACAGATTTAATAAATGTCTTAATAGCAATATTAAATAATGACTGTCGATTTGTACGGAACATATAATACATATCCTGTAACTCACCATGAATAATTCGTGGCTGTAATTTCTCAGATATAGGATTTATATTCTCACGAATCTTATTTGCATCAACAAGAATACCTGATTTTTCAGCCTGTCTCATAGGTTTTACTAACTTACTCACAACTGATTCATCGAACATTTCAATTAAATCTGAGAACACGTTACCAAATCCGATAGGTGGTAACTGTTTATGATCTCCTGAAATAATAATTCTTGTATTATCTCCAATTGCCTCAAGCCAATGTAAAAATAAACTGGCATTAACCATACTTCCCTCGTCAAGAAATGCAACATCTGTAATCAAATGATTATCCTTATTGTAAGTAAAATCATTTAAACCTTGGCATCCAAGTGTTCTATGAATAGTCATTGCAGGGAATTCTGTTGCTTCTGTAATTCTTTGAGCTGCCATTGCTGAAAGTGCTGAAGCTGTCATCATATAATTATTCTCCATATAAGCCTTAACAATTGCTCGCATTATTGATGTTTTACCAGTTCCTGCTTTTCCAGTTATCAAACTAACAGTTCTATGTAAGCTCTTATGAATCGTGTCTAACTGTTCTACTACATAATCAAATCCTTGTTCTTCTTCCGCATGTTTAATTGCTTTATCAATCGCTTCATCAGAAATATTGATTGTTGTTTCAATTTTAGATTTATTCAGAATCAAATGATAAATCTGCATCTCAATATCATAATAATATTTCAGACCAATTCGACCATTATCAATATGAAGAAAGTCATTATTTTCTAATAGCCAATCAACCTTATTGCAACATTCGTATATATTATTACTTATGGCTGCCCTTAAAATCTTTTCAGAACACCATGTATGACCTTTACTTTCTCCTAGATCTTTGAAATAGTATTGGATAAAAGCCACAAGTCTTTGTGTAGAATCAATCAGTTCAGGTTTTAACTTCAGTGCTAAATCATTACATTTACGAAACCCAATCCCATCAATTTTTGTCATGATGTATGGATTTTTTTCTAACTCTTGCTTTAATAAAACTGGATTTGGTTCTTCTGAAAGCAATTTTTTAATCATTGCATAAGTAACACCAATTGGTTTTAGCATTGAGATAATGTCAGAAATGAGATAGTTATTGATGATTTTTTCCTTGATTTTGTTCCAAGTAATTTCTCTAACACCTTTTACAAGACTGTAATCAATAGTTTTTAATGTACCATTCGCTACATCATTAACTACATTTGGATATGCGTTTATTAAATTATCAGCCATCCATTCAGGAATCATTGACTTCAAAAATAATAGCTGTGTTTCTCTGCTTTGTGGAATAATGGCGTATATGGCAATCGGTGTATACTGATCGCCATATTTTTTATCCTTTTTATATTTCGCCTTAACCACATATTCTCCACCAACAACTAAATGTTGCATCTTTCCTGCCAACTTACTCATTTTTTTATCATCAGTATCATTTGCAGAATTGTTATCACCAAACGGATCGAATGTTTTTGTAGGTTTTGTAAAGAATGGAATATCATCTTTCGTTGAAAACCCAAACACGCCCCACGTTGAATCATCCGAGTAGTATTGCTCATATGTAATTATCGCTGTGAATTTATAAATCTCATCTTCATCCAATTTAGACTGATACTCCTTTCTTTCTCACATATTCAAGCCATTTACTATATGGCTTTAATTTTTCTACAATTACCTTTTCTTCGCTATCTTTCTTACAAAGAATTGCTACTTGCTGTCCTTTTTTTACTAAATCTTCATATTCTTTTAATTGACTATGCCATACAATTCCTTCAACAAGTCCAAAACTTGAATAGATGTTTATATATGCGAACTGCTTACCATTCTTATCTTTCTTCTTTTGAACCTTTGCTATAATTCCAACTAAAGTACATTTCTCTCCATCAGGTACATCCTCAAATGGTGTCAAGAATGTATAAGCTGCATCAAATGGATTATCATTGATAAATACTTGTAATGTTTGGAATTCCCAAAACTGTTCGTCTTCAAGATATTTTTTGTTATCATCTATGTACTTTTGGAATCTTACCTTCTGATTTTCTTCAAACTGTATCTTTTTCAATCTGTTATATTCAGTAAGTAGTGCTTTCTTGTCATATACAATTCGTTTTCCAGATGAAGGAATCACGTACTTCTTTAAGTTAATGTTCCAATCTTCTTCGAGTTTCTTATAGGTAGGCAATGATTGAACTTCTGAGAATTTTAATGGTTGATACTCTGATTTAAGATATGATATAAGTTTTTCACGCTTATTTTTACAAGGAATTGCACCAGATTTTATCAGTGCAATAACAGATGCCTTACCTAAAGAAAGTCTCTGAATCAAATCATCAAACGATTTGTATATACCATTATTCTCTCTTTCTTCGATAATTTGCTTAGAAAGTGATTCACCAATTCCACCAATAGCAGATAATCCAAAAAGAACCTTATCATTATCGACTGTGAAATTCATTCCAGAATGATTGATATTCGGTGGCATAATATCCACATTAAAATACCTTGCATCAAGAATATATTTATTAATTGCACCTGCTTTATCTTTATTCTGATTGAATAATGCTTTGAAAAAGTAAGTTGGATAATGTGCTTTGAACCAAGCTGTCTCGAAACAAAGAACTGCGTAACTGTATGAATGCGATTTATTGAATAGATAACCGCCTTTTTGCGATAATTCATTCGCAATTTTATCAGCAATCTCTTTAGAATACCCATTTGCTACAATTTCACCACGAAGAATTTCTGACTCTTTCTGTACTAATTCAACTATCTTTTTTCCGATTGCTTTACGGAATAAGTCAGCACCTCCATATGTTCTTCCACCAAACTTCTTAACAATATCAAGAAGCTGCTCCTGATAAATCATACAGTAATTTGTGTCTTTTAAAATTTCATCCATATCTGGATGAATTGATGGTGGTCTACTTCCACCTGTTGCCATTTCAACATACTCGTCAAGTGCTCCCATACTATCAGGTCTATATAATGCCAAGATGACAGATATAACCTCAAAGTCTAGTTGTTCAAGCTTTGGTTTTAATCGAATAAGCAAATCTTTCATTCCTGCTGATTCAACCTGGAATACACCATTAGTCTTACCACTTGCCAATAATTCATATGTAGGTCTGTCATTCTCAAATTCTGGATTATTGATATCATAATCCCAAGGATTTAAGTGTAAATCATCCTTAATTTCCTTTACAAGATTAAGTGTTGCCACTCCAAGAAGGTCAAACTTTACAATTCCAATGTCTTCTACATAATGTTTATCAACTTGAATTACATGCTCGCCCTTAGTTCCTATTTTCATTGGCATATAGTCATTAATTGTTGTATCAACGATTCCAACACCACCAGCATGAATAGAAACTGTTTTAACACGACCACTTAAATGCTTTGCAATATCAAACAAATCAGCATATTGTGGATTGTCTGCGAGTAAATTTGGATTTGCTTTCATACAGTCATCCCATTTATCGAATGTAAATTTCTGTGAAAGTTTTTGCATCTGATTATATGGAAATCCAAGTATCTTACCAACATCAGTAATTGCAACTGTTGGAGTAATATATGAGTAGTTAATAATCTGGCATACTCTTTCTTCTCCATATTTGTCTACAAGGTAATCAATGATTGCATCTCTGTTACCAACATCTGTATCAATATCTGGAAGTCCTACTCGTTCAGGATTTAAGAATCTCTCAAAAATGAGTCCATATTTAATCGGATCAATATCCGTGATATGACAACAATAACAAACTAAAGAACCTGCTGCACTTCCTCTTCCCTTGCCAACTTCAATTCCAAGCTTCTCGGCAGCTTTGATAAAGTCCCATACAAATAAGAAATAACCATCAAACCCCATTGAATGAATAATACCCATCTCGTAGCTCAACCTAGTTCTTCTTACTTGCTGTTCATCTTCACTGAGATTGTCATACCCTCTATCTTTCCAACCTTGTCTAACTAAATGCCATAAGAATTCATTATTATCTCTATATCCATCAGGTAATGGGAACGTAGGTAACTGTGGTTTCTGAAATGGCATATCTACATTTTCAATTAAATCTGCTACCTTATTAGTATTCTCCAATCCAAGACATACATTTTCATATCCAATCTGACTATCCATAATTTCATGGATTTCATCTTCAGATTGCATATAGCAACCTTCATATATCTCACTATTTTCGATAGCATTTTTGTCGTTGTTACTACTTTTTCTACCAATCTGAATAAGTTTGTCCTGATAATACAAATCTTCTTTTTTAGGTGCATGACTATCTGTTGTAATGATAAATGGGGTATTTGTTCTTTTTGAAAGTTCTAAGATTTTCTGATTATATGAACACTGATCCTGATGAGAATGCGACTGCATCTCAAGGAAGAAATAAGGAAAAGCTTCTTTATATTCATTAACATATTCAATACACTTCTCAAAATCTGACTCTCTCGCTAACTTGCTTGCTAAACAAGCAGAAGAAATAACAAAATTCTCGGCATATGGCTTAATATCTTCTACTGTGCATCGTGGTTTAAAATAAAACCCTTCAAAGTTACTTTTTGTAATAACCTTATTTAAGTCTTTTCTGCCTTGTTCATTTCTTATCAAACAAATCAAATGAAAATATTTATTGTCTTTATCCTTAACAGTGATATCTTCACATTCGTATAACTCACATCCATATATCATTTTAATATCTGGATAGTCTTTTTTAATAAGGTCAAAATAAATAGAGCTATACATATTGCCGTGTTCTGTGGCGGCAAATGCCTTTACACCTATTTCTTTTGCTCTGTCAAGCATTTCTTTTGGACTACCATATCCATCAAGTAATGAATAATATGTATGGTTATGTAATGAACTATACATAATTCACCTCCTACCAATTATCGTCTTCATCGTTACTATTTGTACTAATAACAGCTACATCTTCAATGATAACTTGCGGTGTTCTAATGCCGTTGTACTCATTTATTGAAGGTTTACCAACAATAGTAAATGCAATACTATCATTATCACTCCATGCATCTTGTATAAAATCATATAGCTGATTACCTTCTTTACATTTGAACTGAATGTATTTAATATCATTCACTATAAAACTGATAGTATCTTCATTCTTGCCAAATACTTCAAAACAATCTCTTGTCAATGATATATTCTCTATTGCAAGCATAGGTTCATCAATTCCTTGACAAATAATATCTTCAAACTGTGATAACTTAATAATTAAAGGGATTGTGACATGATTAATGTCTAAGATAAAATCTACACGATATGTAGAATCATATTCAGTATTTTTAAGAATACTGTTCATCATATTAATTGCTTTTTCTTTATCATCAACTGGTAAATCTACAATACCAAAAGCGTTTGCATGACCTTTACCATTAATGAATCCTGTTGAATTAACAATATCTTTAAAACTATCAATTGGACTATTATCAATATTTCTTGCACTACCACCAAATACAGTTTTTTTTGTCTTTTTATCAAAATGTTTCTTTAGCAGAATGCAAGGTTTATTATATTGCTCTGCAATTTTAATTGCTACAACACCAGTTAATCCACTATCAAGTAAGTCAGATACATCAACCATAATAAGTTTATCATCAATTGGAAGATTATCTACAACTTCTGAAATGGCTTTTACGCCTTTTTCTTTCATTTTATCTTGTCGTGATTTTGCATTTTTACAAAGTCTAGCAGCTCTATCATAAATGCTTTCCTGAATTGTTTCTACTGGTTTATTCTTTGTGGCTCTTTTTTTATATTCAAAGAACTCATCTTTTTCAATAAAAGCTCTAAATAACAATTCCTTTTCATCACTTAAACCGATACGAATCATTCCGTTCAGAATAGGTGTTATATACCATTGGATATTGTGAATATTAACCTTACCATTTATACTGTAATCTTGTGCTTTAATAAGTGCCTGAAAACATTTATTTGTAATATTGAGTAATCCAAGATTTGTAATATATCTTGTCTCAAATGAACGCATATCCATAACATCGCTAATATTTGCTAATGCACACAAATCTAAATAGTCATCTGCAAACTCATTCCATGTCTCTGCATCTAATGCTTGTAAAAACTTATATACAACACCTGCTCCACAAAAATCCTTATTGAAATAATTGTCACTCATTTGATTATTTACAATTAATGCATATGGATTTTTTTCTTCTGATTCATGGTGATCAAGAATAAGTATATCAATACCCTTCTCTGAAAGCTCTCTACACTGTTCTGTGTCATTTGTACCAGCATCAGGGATAATCAATAATTTTGTATCATCAGATATCACAATGTCATCATCTAGTCCATGTGCCTTTGCTCTTGTATGTAATATGTAATTAACTGGATAATCAGCATTCATTTTCTTAATATAAGAATACATCATAGCTGCTGAACAAAAACCGTCTGGATCTTCATCAACAAGTATTTCAATTTTACCCTTGTTATTAAAATGTTTCATAAACAACTCTACTGCTTCATGTATGTTATCCAAATTTTCGTATGGAATTAAAACACTTTCATCTAAGTTGAGATATTTTTCATAATCATCAACTCCTCTATTTCTTAACACTTCCTTTAATACATTGGAAGTATTATTGTCGCTATTTTCATATAATTTATACTTCAAATACACACCTTCCTATCTTAATCTGTATATATTATTCTCTACCAAGTACCTCCATTTAATAGGATCATCCGTTGGGGATTCTTTCTCGCCAAGAATATTATCTTCATCAAACATATAATAAAGCGGAACGCCATCAGGAAATCTTTCTGCTAGTTCCTCTAATTCTTCTTTTTTTACATCTTTGTCTAAACATAAAATTATATCTGTACTAAGTCTAACTAACATATCAATTTGATATTGTGAAAGTTCCTTTCCACCTGTACCACCAGTGTTTTGATAACCATAACTCCATGCTTGTTCAACAAATTTTTCAGATTCACCAACATAAATCCTTCCTGTTCTTTTTATATAAGGAAGAGTTTTATACAATCCATATATAATTTTTGATTTTGCACATGGCTCTAAATAAATATATTTATTCATTCCATCAGGTACTTTTCTGTCAAAATATCTTGCTTTTACACCGACTAAATCTCCTAATTCAGAACGAATAGGAATTGTGTATCGGTTTGTTTCTTCATCAAAACCTATCTCAAACTCTCTTTGTGTTTCATAATCTATATGATCTTCGTAGAATAAATCATTTACATAAGGCTTATAATACGAAAGTATTTTCTCCGAAATAGGTTGTAATGGTTTTTCTTTCTCTTCTGATATATTAGAATCCATATCTTCTAACATTTTCAGTATTTTAAAACTATCTGGAATATCCTCTTCAAAATCGTGATAATAAGACATTCCTATTTCTGAGCATATTTCCTTTAATCCTTCTGGAAATGTAAGGTCTTTGACATAACACACAAGATCAATAATATCTGTTTGTCTGTTACCCTTTATCATTTGTCGAGTTTTATTCAAGCAGATAAGGGACTCATTATTGTATAAAATAATTGCTCCTTTATTATCTCCATCAGGATTACCAGCAGTCCAATATGCTCCAACTGAATGATATTTGATATGGTGGCAACCAACGGATTCTAATATCTGTTCACAATAATTATTTTCATATATATAATTCTTCAACTCTTTTACATCCAAGCTGCCACCCTCCAATTAGTCACTATTTTTTGGTTTTTTAATGATATAACCTATATTTCTCCAAATATTTAAGTTCAAATCAATCTCAAATAACATAATCTTGTCCTTACTACCTGCTCTGTTTTTATCTGGTTTAATACAAAAATATTGTTTACTTAAATCCAAATCTTCCGTCACTGGCTCACCCCAAGAATCACATTCTAAAACAACTTGATATTTATGGTATTCTTCCTTATTTAATTTTTTACCAATATTCAGAATATCAGCTACATGCTTTATCTGCTTTGCATTGGCAATGTTATTACTACTCAAACTAAAAATATCAGTAAACACCGTATCATCACTTAACTGGAATACTGCATATCCACTCATACGAAGTTCTTTTGTTAATTCTTTCAATTTAGTTGCAAATTGTTTAATTTGTGACCAATCATCAGTGTTATAACCTTTTAACGTGTCATAACCATAATATTTAATGTTCTGAACCATCTTTGCTTTACGCAATTCAAACTCAATTCTCTCAGGGCTATAATCATCTCCAACATCTTTAAACATAACTTTGCCCTTACGATCACTACTATCAATCCAATCTGTAACTTTTTTTACATTCCAATATTCCTCTGACGTATCTTTTATTCTCTTTATGTAATCCTCATTGCTTTCAAGATAAACACCATTATCGTCAATTTTTCTTCTGATAATGTCACCATTTTTATCATGATAAACACCTAATACAATCTCTTTCTCAGGCTTTGTAATATGTACGCCATGCAGTTCTTGAAACTCTTTATTATTAATAACAGTCGTAATAAGACAACTACGAAGGTCTTCTTCGTCCATCTCATTGCTCATAAGAAAAAAGTTCTCATTTTGCACAAGTGCCACATAAGCTGCTAAAAGTACAAGTTTTCTTGTTTTACCCTCATTAGAAAGGAAGCCTTCAAAGAGAACCTTTGTTTCTCTAAGACCAAGAAAAAATTCGTTATACATATACCAAGGGAAAGGTAAGCCGAAATTTGGCTTTTCAAGATATTTGTCGATTTGAGATGAGTTTTTATCAGTAAGCTCAACAGCTTCTTCACCAGCATTAATTACTGTATTTATCTTATCTGCTTTTGTACGGATAATTCTGTAAATGTCATTTGGTGACATTTTATCAAAGTTCCTATGAGATAATATCTTCTCAACTGGAAACCCATTTCTTCCATACTCTCTTACTAATGAATATTTCTTAACAGTATCAAAATAATTTTTCACATCATTTTCATCTGCCAATGTCATAAACCTTTGAAGCGTTTTCCAACCTTTATACTGCTTATATAATTTAAGTCGTTCTTCATTCTGACTCATAAACACATTCATTTTTGTTTCATCTAATGTTTGTGAAAATGTAAGAAAATAAGTTTCAAGATTATCATAAAAGAATTTTGTCGCAGGATCAGAGAAATCATACTTGCTTCTCATAAATGTGCTGTAATTTACAATTAAGTCCAAATCTTTTGCTATAGAACCAACAAACAAGATTTCTGCTTGCACATTACAGTCTTTTAATTCATGTTCATTATCCAATATTATCTCCTATCCAAAAATATCATCCACTAAGTCTGAAATATCATCTGTATCAACCTTACTATCTTTGGACACATTAGTATAACCAATTGATTGACTGACAATATTCTGTGATTTTTCTGTTTCTTTCTCAGCTTCAAGTATTTTTTGTTTTTCTTTCCACCTTAAATAACTGTCATATTTATTAACTAAAATGGATAAATCATACGAAAGTCGTTGTTCTGGCTGCATATGAATACCTTTTACTTCATTCTTTTTCGCAATACCATTAAGCATATCTATTTTTCTTTGCCACATATCAAGTAAGTCTGAAGGTGGAATACCTACCGACATTCCCTTAAAAGTTCCATTATAAATGTTACCCAACTTTTGCCATACGGTAGTAGGGATAATTGTCAAATCATATGCTTCTTTAATAAATTCAAATATCTCATCTTGCTCTATTGCTACTGCGAGATGCGAATATGTATCTTTTTTTATAGAATCAATGTGGTCATATATCCAAGTCCATTTTGCTGATATGTCTGCCCTTTTATTAGCAATACGCTTCTGACATATATTGATAAAGCAACTACTATGATATGTTTTTTTATCATAGTAGATTGCATCGTCAATATTATTCTTGTTTATATAAAGGTTTTCTCCGCAACAACCACATTTTCTTTTAACACCATTTTTATTGTTAGTTGTGTATCTTGCCATAATCCTACCTTTACATAATCCAAATTTAATCAAACATTGCTAATACTTTGTTAAGAATTGCAACATCAGTTACATTCTTGTATACTGTAGGGAGTCCTGCTGCTTCAAGCTTTTCCTTCATTGCTTTCTTCTCTGTAGGTGGAAGTGCATTTCTCTTAGCAATAATCTCTTTCTTGATTGCTTCAATATCTGCACTATTACCATTATCAGATGTACTTGTTGTCTCCGAATTATCAGGCTCTCCGACCTTACCAAGAATCTCCTTGCTGTAGATATCCTGCTCAACATCAACTGCCTTTGTTAAGTCATTCTTAACTACAAAAGCCTTCTTGTCTGCTGTCTTATCAATAACTGACTGCCAATCAAGTAATGTAGGATCTTCGATAATCGAATTGTCTTCGTGTGTGTGTGTTCTATCCTTTTTAACATGAGCACATACTGTTCCTTCTTCATTTCTGTACATACGAATTTCAGTCTTAACATTGTATGTCATACCTTTGAATCCATCAGGAATTTTTCTACCAGTTACAACACTCATAGTTGAACCATCAGACTGCTTAATTGTTTCTTTTTCATCAGTCTCTCTAGCAGTTACAATATAGTGAACGCCAGATGCCATAAGATCAAGAATTAAATCCTGTCCCTTGAAGTTAATTGTCTGATAATCTTTTAACTCCATTCCTGCTCCCTCAATCTTAACAAGTCTGGCATCACCAACAAGTCCATCCTTATCAGCCTTGACCTTATTTCTCTTTTTAGAGAATTCTACTAATCCCTGCTTTGTTGTTAAGTTAAGAATTGTAGTACCATCAACAACAATTGCATCTGCTCTAAATGGTTCTCCATCTGCGTCAAGAACTACATTGTCTGTCTCATCTCCGTCATCATCAAGCTCATAGAAATCTTCTCCATTTTTAACTTTTGCAATATACTGTCTTACTTCTCCAAGTGACTGAGTATATACAATATAAATATTTTCAAGGTTTACACCATTCGCTTCTAAGTCACCTAAATAATCATCAATTGAACCAGTCTCAGGATCAAGGTATAAAACTCTGAAAGGCTTTCCATCAGGACGCTTAAAGTACGCAAGCTGCATAGCCATTGTTGACTTGCCTGTAAACTGCTCTCCATATAAAATCATACCTAACTTACTCTGTGTGACTGACGCTTTTCTTGCTTTTGCCATTAAATAATTCCTCCGTAATTCTATAATATTGATTTATTGGAACGCCATTTCTGACGTTCCACTTAGTTATTCTCTAGTTGCTAAAGGATTAATCCCAAGCCTCGTCCTCGTCTGATCCGTCAAGACCATCAGCACTTCCCCAATCGTCATTAGAATCAGAACCAAAACTCTCTTCTGCCTTATTTGCATTCTTAATCTTTGCAATAGCCTCTGTTACATTCTCCTCTGTGTAAAGTTCCTTATCAATTGAAGAACCCTTTGCTCCTGTGATAATAAACTCTCTCTTTGTAGGTGCAGATACTTTCTCCATACTGTCCTCTTCACCCCAATTGTCATCATCATCTGTTGCAACTGTCTCTGTCTGAGTAGAAGAAACCATATGTCCACTTACCTTAATTGCATTGTAAGGATTAAGTGACTTCTTAAACTTATTAGCGAGAGCCTTATCCTCGATGATAAACTGAACATCTTCAATATTGCTATATGTAACAATCTTTGCAAGTACAATGAATCTACCTGTTGGCTTATCGTTATCATCCTTTTCCTGCTCGATACCCATGAAAATAATCACCTGGTTGAAATCATTCTGCTTCTCGAACTTCTCATCATCAAAGTTGACCTCTGAGCAAAGTGAAATCTGATTTGGAACAAGCTTTGTAGATGTTCTCTTATTACCCTTGTCATCTGTGAAGCTGCTATAATCAAGATTTCCACGAATAAATACGCTTGCACCGTCCTTCAGATTCTCCTTAACTTCCTTGCAAGCATCAAAATCTGTAAGAATCTTCTTGTCATTAACTGTCTTGCCCTCAGAATCAACCTTCTTCTTTACACCAATATTCTTACCAATCATACGATAGCCTTCACGGTTATAAGAGAATCTATCAGTCCAAGGTACTTTTACAGTATCAGCCTTTTCGCCCTTCTTCTCAGCTCTCTTAGAGAAATAAACATTCTCCTGCTCCATTCCCTGAAGATTGACATATAATGTCTCTCCATCAAGATAACTTGTACCAAAATTAAGCATTCTCATAGGCTTGCCACTCTTGGTCTTAATCTCCTTAAATGCTGTATCCTTCTCCATACCAGATACAACTCCCTTTAACTGGAACGCACCCTTTGTCTCAGGTAAATCAAATAATCTTCCTTTTTTCTTTGTCTCTGCCATTTAAAAAATGTCCTCCTTATAATATGTAATAAAATTTTTTGATAACTATATTTGAACAGTCTTGCGACTGGAACACAGAAGTTAATTTATATAAACATCTATGTATAATCAGTGATTTTTGAGTATAAAAACCCAAGGGTATGCTGTTCTTCCACCCCTACAAATGTTTTCCGCATTTATTTGCTCTCTTGCTTTGTCTCGATTTTTATATAATTTTCGAGACATCTTGTTTTGGAATTTTTTGAACTGATTTGTTCAATGAAAATGTTTACTGAATTGATTGTTGATGTAATCTTCTATAAAGGTTATCGTATGAATTACTAATTGAGTTTCCCATAGTAAACAATCTTGAAATATAACATCTGACGGTTTTGCAAATCTAAATCCATCTCCATATTTTGAAGCATGTCCCATTGTTCCGTCTCTACAATGAATAACAATAGCAATGATTACTCCAATTATATGAATGATTATTAGACAACTAATTGTCGTAAAATACTCCACCTTTTTTCATACCTCCAATCGACACCACCTAAAGTTGATGATTTTTATCTTCTCTCTGATAAAAGGCTACCATTCATCTACAAAGCTCATATTCTTACCTCGCTTATATATTCTCTAAACTATCTAAGAATTGTTTCATCCACATATTTTTATCAGCAGTTCTCTTCAATTCTTCCTGCCATCTTTTATATGCTCTAGCAACATCATTTTCATGAAATTCATTAATATCATTCATATACGAATAAACTGCTTCATCGCTAACATCCAAGTCTTTGCTTAATTCTTTATTACAATATTCTCTTATATCTGTATTTAGCGATATATCAATTTGATTTAATGCAAACTTTTTAACATTTTCATGCTCAGATGTTGGTGGAATCCACTTTTCAATTTCATCTCTAACTTTCATATATCGCTCATCTTCTGCAATATATTCATCAAGAGATTTTCTTGTTGATTCTATATCTTTCTTATGCTTTTCAATAAGCTCTTTCTTCGCTTCCTCAAAAGTCATTTGTCTATATTTATTACGAACCTCTACCGTTTCCTCATAATCTTTCTTGTAATAAGGATTGGGTTCAAATTGATTTGGAACTGGTTTTGATAATGGCTCATCTCTCATATTAATAGCCACACCAAAATTTCTAAGACAAAGCTTTAAAAAGTCTTTTCCTGTTGTAATATCTCCATCTTTTATATATGTTGTATAACCTGTTGGCACTTTCTCACCTCCTCGAAATCCACAGGAAACAGTGAATTACTGCGACTGCTTCACTTATATATTCTCTATTTGGTTTTCATTTTTATTGGAAATTGTGATTCGAATGAATCATAGATTATAAACCAATTCTATATGCAAGTTTTTTCGTAATAAAACCTGATTGGTGTAAGATCATACAAGATAGATGAATGTCATCATATATTAGATCTGTTATAGAGCAATTCGATAAGATACTGTTACCAGGCATAGTCTTTGACTTGAAATAAACAGCTTTACCATTGTATTTTTCAAATGCTTTGCAATATGTATCCCAATCTTCAACTTCAACAATTAGTGACTGATGATCTCTTATGATATTATCATGATCAATACTCAAATTTGTCTCAATTACTTGAATCATATTCTCACCTCTTACTTTTATTCTTTTATTTTGGAAAATTGTTAGCTGAATCGCTAAGACTAATTATTCAAGAAATTTCTAATGTCATTCATCATCTGTTCTGACTCATCAAGATAATATCTGTGAGTATCTACGCCATCATAATATTCAAAATACGGAATTAGCTGCTCATCATTATCATACATCCATCCAAGTTCTGAATATGCATCAAAATATACTGACACATGCTTTCCTTTATAATCAATTACAAATCTGATAATTGCACCTGCAAATGGTGGAATAATCGTCACATCCCATTCTTTATCAAAGTGAAAAGCAGGAAGTTTTCTTGCCCAACCTCTAAAATCATGCATCTGTTCCACGTTTGATAACATTAGTAACTTATTTACATTTTCCTGTAAGGTCATTTGTTTCTCACCTCCAACTATATACTCTCTGTTTTCTTTCTTCTCATTACTAATTCAAATTCTGTACTAGGATATGTGATCTGATATTCTTCTTTCTTACCTTCAGAGTCTTCCATATTACCCATAAACCATTCATATACAGCAGCTATCGCATCATCCGTAACATCTATTTTCTGTCCAACCCACATATGTTTTTCTGTATCCTGTGTTCCATAGTAGATTGTATTTGTTATCGGACTTACACCAAAACCTTTCTTTTTTGCCATTTATTTTTTCTCCTTACTGCAACAGTTCTGGATAAAAGTCATACAAATAATCTCCAAAATCTCCACTTCTCTCTGAGCCTGTTTGACTCTGCCAAAAATGTTTCCACTCTTTACCTCTTTCAGTCTGAATAAACTGTTCGTATTTAAGTCTTAAAGCTTCTCTATCTTTATAAATATCGCTCATTTTATAATTCTCCTTTAAAATTGCACCAAGAAATGTCAGTTTCCTTCGGCTCTATTTCTTCACTGTTACATTGAAAACTGACCTTAAAATACAGATAATCAACCAAATACCAGTTGCAATAGACCATTTAAATGTCAAACCAAAACACATTGTAATAAGCTTGATTATTCCACATGTGACAATCCAACTAAGTCCATAACATAATGCCAAAATTGTAATAACAATAACTGCTGTTGCTCCACCTTTTGTTAATTTTTCCTTCAAATTACTCATATGTACCTCTCTTTTTTTACTTTTATATTCTCCAAATACTTTTTCTTTTCTGCTTCAACAGCCTTTTTGAAATCAAAATCATCAATTCCGTCATTATATGCTTTATAATTTTCGTAACTGTAAATTAGATTTTCCGCTTTTACTGCTCTATCTCTGTAATTCTCAGCATCTTTTTTCAACTTGCGAATACCACTATTGAGTCTTTTAATTTCATCTAAGTCGGAAGCGTTGTAATATTTGACCATTTTATAATATATAGAACGAATCATACTTTCTTTCAACATTTGTAATTGTTCTTGTGATATATCTTGCTTTTTACATTTTCGATAACTTCCAAGAGACGATCCTAAAATTCCAATATGCTTTGGTGTATTTTCAAGTATGTAGTCTTTGTATTCATTCCACAACTCTTTACCAACCACCAAATAGTTGTAATGACCATACCAAGACTTCTTTGCATCAGATTTAAAATCCTGAATAGTGACTTTTATCTCATAACATTTAATAATTCCTTTTGAATCCATTGTCATGAAGTCAACTATTTCATTTCCATGACCATTGTTATAGAAACCAATTGTGATTTCTTCACAGCCATATATTCTCTTGATTCTGGTATCTTTTTGTAGTGCAGCTTCAATATCTAATGTTTCTTGGCGTTTTGCCAACCAGTCTCACCTCCTCGCAAGAAATCGAAATTTACTGCGACTTTTATTTGAAATCAAATGCCGTTTGAATCTTTTCATCACTGATATTCTTCAGCAAGTAATCTCTATTAGATTTTTCTTCTCTAATCTTCCATTTAATTCTTCCGTTTTCTTTTCTAATATCTGATGCACATTCCAATTCAATTGAAAAAATCTCACGTTTCATATCTGCAATTGCTTTTAATTTATTCTCAAAATCACAATCATCCTTGTAGTCGATCATGTTCTTTGCAGTTGCAATAATCTGTTTCTTCAATTCATTATACTTCTCAACCTTTTCAGATTCTTTCTCTTCTTGTGTTGGTTTTCTGATTTTGCTCTGTAATTCCGAAATATTTCTTTCATAATGTGAAGTAATTTCATTTCGTATGTCCTCCACATCATTCACGCTAGTAATCCATGATGGCAAGACATTTTTATATGCATTACTATAAACACTTAAAATAGCATAATTACCATTTTCTTTATGCTTGAGAATCATACCGACATTGCTTTTAAGTCCATTTTCACCAATTTGGAATAACACAACATCGCCTGGTTCAAATATTGATACTGTCTCTTTTCTCACTTTTTCACCTCCAAAGGAAACCGATATTTCCTACTTATTTATTCTCTGTTCTTAGAATCCCATTTAACAAAATCCTCTAAATCATATTCACCAGATTCTTCTTCCTTAATTTCAGGAACAAATACATTATAATTACCTTCGTTACGATCATGTTCAATTATCTGTCGAAGCATTTCATACATATTTGTAATTCCTAACTGATATGCTCTCTTTTCGCCATCAGTCATTCCATCGCAAACTTCATCATTCTTACTCTCTAAAAGATCCTTATACTTTTTTAAGCTTTCTACGATTAATAAAAATTCTTCGTTCATTTATATATTCTCCTCTTACATCGCCTTTGCAATTGACTTAACCTGATTATCAAGGTATTTTACAATCAAACGTTTCTTAGCAAGATTCAAACCTTTTTCAATTTCAAATTCATCATCTTCACAACAGGTAGCCTCTGCTTTAAATGTTCCACATCTAATCTGAACTTTCTTCTCGTTAGTTCGATAAAGATAGTTGCATCTTACATCTTTACCATTAATATCTGTAAACCTAATTTCATTTAAGTACCACTTACTCCAAGTCCTCTTTGTAGGTATCTCAACTTTCTCAAAATACTTTTCATACTCGTCATATGACATACAACCAAGGTGGCAACCACCGAACTTAAAGCAGATTACTCCACCTTCCTGAATATCAATCACTTCACAAATCTCACCAATGTTATCAAACACTCCCATTTTCTTAACTAATTTAATTTGATCACCTTTAATCATGCTACTTTGTCCTCCTTGTTCGCAAACTTTTTATTAAATGCATCAATAGCTTTCTGATCCTCTTTGGTTACAGGATAGTTAAATCTTCTTCTGGCTTGTACAATATGATTATTTCTAACCTCGATTGTTATCAAACTCTCTTCTGGTTTATTCTTCTTTCTTAAAAATAAAATATGGCATTCACCATCAATAACTTTGTCTATATATGAACTAACACAATTTGACATTTGCGCAGCCTCATCCTTAATGTCTTGTGTAGATTCTGGATAAATAAATATGTAATCACCAAAGGAACATTCGTACTGCTTATTTATTCTCTTTTTGAATAGTTCTTCTGAGAATTCTTTTTTCATTCTATTGTAATTCCTACATGCAATTTTATGTGTTGTGAGAAAATGTCTTGGATACTTATCAAATTTAGGACTAATAGATTTCATCATATGAGCATAATCATATAATTCCTTAATCACAAATCTAACATCCTCCAATGCTTCAAATGTTTGTAACTGATCAATATATAGCAAAAGTGGTTTGGCAGTATATCCGTAATCATCAATCAATTTATTAAAATACGACCAAAAATGTCGTTCAAATCTATTATCATAATAAAAACTATCTGTTGACCAAATTTTATAGATATCCTCATCTGTTAAGCTCATATATTCCAAATTATATATAAGCAAATGAGCGTCAGGATTCTTCTTATAATACTCTAAAAGATTATTAGACAACTTTATGCCTCTGTTCTTGCATAGTTTAATTAATGCTTTTGGGATTTGATCGATTGTATATTCGAATTGATTATGATTATCTAAAATTTCATCTATACCAGCAGAAAATAATTGTTCATAATTTGAATATATTGGAACACGATTTAGAATTGTACCTATATTAGATATTGGATAGAATTCAGACTCTTCTCTTTTTACGAATCTTAAGAACTTTGCATATTTTTTATCATCGCAACAATCAAATAACTCATCTAAGGTAAAACCACTTAACTGACTGCATAAGTTCTTTACTGGTTTACCCTTAATTCCAATAGCAGTCTTTGTTGCGAAATCATATTTCACAGTACGCCCATCTTCATAATCGAAAATGAGGTACTGTTTATCTTTATATACTCTCGTTTATATCACTCCTATCTTCCAAAATAAAGTATATTAATCCTCAATCATGGATATCAAGCACTGTAATAAATCCATCCATATTATCTGTTATAGCCTGTTTATATCTTTCATCAAATTTTTCATCTTTGATAATATCTTTACCATTCCATGAATCTCTTGCAATGGCTGAACCATCAGGAAGAATACATATGTAACATCCAAGCTTGCCAATATTTAAAACATCACTTTGCTTTGCCCCATCAACAAGAATATATCCATCGCCAAAACCCATATTCATAAACCAATCTTCCTCATGGTATATCCATTCAGGTGTAATATTCTCTTTTAATGTAGATAAAAGACTTGACCAAAACAATCTACCGTTTCTATCTTGTCTGTCATAATAACCCCAATTATAATATTCACTATTTGCAGATCCTTCTTCATCTACTTTTAGTTTTAATTCAGCCTTGTACCTGCCACCGATTCGATAATAATCCCATGTAAAAACTGGATAATAAATTTGTTTGTCTTCTTCATCATCTGAGTCATACACAAGCTCTGAATTGTATGGTTTCATAATTGCTGCAATTTTATTCTCACTTGGTAATTCCTTTGTGAGTAAATGAACGCAATAATGCATTTAATTCTACCTCCTACTCTTATATTTCCCTTCAATTTCACAAGATCCGATAGTTCCTGCTACTCTTCTTCATCAAAACCACAGATTTCACTAATATCTTCGAGGAAATCTTTTTCGTCAGGAAGACTATCAAGACTATATTCTGTAACAAATTTAACAGGATAATATTCTTTTGGATTTTCTCGATACTCTTTCTCTGCAATCGGTGTTAAAAAATAAAACCTTTCAGATTCATCTAGTGGCTCTTTATTAAAACCTTTATATACTTCATAAGTATTCTTATCCAAATCAATAACATAAGCCCACTCACAGAAAAGGCTATCTGCTGCAAAGTTTAATGAGTTTTTCAACTTTGTTTTATTCTTAAACATAATTAGCTTTAAAATATCTCCACCTGTATCTCTTGATAATTCTGGATAAAATTTCTGCCAAGGAAATCTTGGATTATCCTTCATTGCTTTATCAATATTTTTATTTATCTCATCAAAATCTTCCTTAGACAAATATGTACAATCATTCACTGAATTTCTTAATTCGTTAATATTTATCCCTTTAAGATATTTAAGCAATTGTACGCCTAAACCTTCAGGATACCCATCCCAATGTCCATACTGTGCAACTTTATATTCGCCATTACTATGTACAATTGTTAAATTTCGTGTTCCCATTTGTACCTCCTATTCTTATATTCTCTGTAAAAATTTTTACAAGAAACGAATCTTTACTTCGATTCTTCCTCTTTCTTAAACCTATTGAATACTTTGTTATGAATATAATTTTTAATATCTACATAACATTCAGAACACAAATCTCGTACTTCCACCTTTTTTTTATCATATTGTCCTCTGTCAACGAAATCTGATGGGAAGACATCAAATGTATCATCCTTAATTTCAAAACAATCTTCACAATACTTACCACAAACATCACATTTGTATGCTCTCATCTACTCACCTCACAAATACTTATTCTCTTATTGGCTCAACCCTATATCGTTCATTCCAATCTGCTCTCTTCTTTAATAATGGAATCCAAGGACAGTGTAGGTTTTCAGATTCAGTTCCTATCAAGTCATCTTGATCGCAACCAAGATATTCTTCATGACCACAATTAGGACAAGTTACTCCATATTCAGGAACTTTATATTTAAAACTACAATAGTTAGGAAATATCATCTGAACATTCCAATCATCCTTTGATTCAACTTCATATACACAGTTGCAGCATCTACATACAAACTGAATATTTTTACCGAAATAATTACCTGCTACAATCTTCATATTCACTCCAATCAATTTCTACATACTGCTTATAACATGGATAATATGTAGTAGCTCCTGTCTGATCTTTACACCAGGTATCTAACAAATTTTGCAGACCACCAATATCACACTGTTCATAAGCATCTTCATGTAACTCTTCGCAAGCATTGTCAACTACATTATCAGCATCAATATGAATCTTCTCCACGCTGCACACCCATAATCTCTCAGGTCTGCCATCATTATTAAATTCTTCATCTGTATAACGCCCAAAATAATCGTCAAAGAAATCATCAACAGTATCGTAATACTCATCAAACTCTTCACAGTAAAGCATCGTGTTTACATCTTTTTCATCAACTGCTAGAGCTTTAGAAGCTTTCTCATTCCACTTCTTTATTCTCTCTTCTTCGTCAGCTTTCTTCTGTCCTTCGCAGTCACAATGCATATATCCTTGATTTTTATATGGTTGTCCACAATAAGGACATAATCTCTGTACACCATTAAAACAACTCTGGCAAAACGAAAGTGCTTGATGCTTATATGGAAAATGATATTTTCTGCCAGCTTCAGACTTGTCACCTTTGATTCCATAAACATTATCTTCAATTCTCATTCCAAGACCATTACAGACAGGACAAATTCTTTCGTGTCCTGTAAGATCCTTGATTAGAATTTTAGGAAACGATTTTTGAATTGCTTCATGAAGATTTACTTTTTCTCTGTGTGTTAAATTATCCATATAGTTATCCTCCTATTCATAATCTTCTGGATGTTCTTTATAGTCATCTACTATACTTTTCATATAACTATAATAATCTCTCACAGTGTCGCTGCTATTAGAAAATCCACTTGTCACTTCATATCCATCATCGAATATTGCAAAGGTTAAGAACTCTGCACCACCTCGTTCTACTTCTATGTCACAACCTCTATATTTACCTTTCATAGTGTTATTCTCCACTATTTAAAAATAATCTAGCTGGAAATTCATCTATATCGTCATCTTTATAAGCTTGTTCTTCACCAACCCAAACAATTTCGATATTATTAGGATTAGTATTTGACCTACCAATAAAATAAGCCTTCTTACCTTTTTTATAAAATGTTGTATCCTCAATTAATTCAATAATATCTTCTCTTTTCATTTCTGCCTCCGTTTCAAAATCTTCACAAGAAAGAAAAATTTCCTTCGACTTTTGAGGTTTTAAAAGCCTTATTTTTCAAGGCTTTCGTAACCTCTCAATTTGTTATTCTGTTAAAACAACGCACAACCGTCTCTTTTGAACGATTCAACATATTTATTCCACTTATCATCATCCATCTCATATAATTTCTTGAAACATTTCTTACACAAGAACTTCGACACATCTCTTCCGTGGAATTTCATGTTCATAGCCAGCGTTGTCTTATCTTTTATTCTCTTTTCACACTCATCACAATACTTATTAAAATATTGTCTTGCTACTTTTGTATCACCAACATTCAATCCATTATACTCAGCAAATTCCTGAATAACCGCATCAGTCGGTTCATCTCTGAATGTTCCACCATTCCAAGCCTGAGTAAGATATTCGTCAATCGTGCAGTTCATGATTATCCATTTCTTATTTGCAATAAAGTCTTCTTTTAAGATGTTTCTCCATCTCTCATAAGCCTGTGGATACCAATACTTGTCCAAAATCCAAGTAGACTTCGTATAAAATGGACACGCAATATTACAACCACAACGAGAGTAACCCTTCTTGTATTTAGGATTTATCTCAATATTCTTCCAAATTGTATAAAGCCATACATCTATTTCTGACCATTTTCTAATAGGAAGAATACCTTGCCAACAGGTCTTGCCCCATTCCTGCTCATTTATCCATTCATCCTGATAACCACTACGAGTATTTGACTCTTCATTTCTCATTCCCATCCACATAAGGTACGGATGGTTGTGGTCAAGTTGTGATACCATAACACCAACCTTGAAAATTCTACAGCAAAATCTTGCAAAACGTGACGGAATCATACGATCTGATTCTACATACTGGTAAAATCCCTTCTCAGGATTCATAATCTCACAATTAGGAAAAGTCTTAACCATTCTATATGTATCAGCACAGTCTAGTGATGTATTATTGAATATTGCTTTAGTTTCTGGATATAATTTTCTGACTAGATGACAGGTAAGCATTGAATCCTTACCCATAGAAACAGGAATTATTGAAGTATATGTATTAAACTTCTCTGTCTTTTCTTTGATTAGTTCTAATGAATCAGCTTCAAGCTGCATTAGATGTTTTTTCTGTAATTCGATTAAATCTTGCCAACTTGCTAAATCCACATCTGATATATTGTCATAATTTTTTAGCTTTATTACTTCTACAGTTTCTAAATTATCTGAAACTTTCACTCTATAAAATTTGTGTTCCTGACCTTGTAAATCAAATCCTTTTATGATTTGTTTATCAAGCCAAAAATAACCTTCTTTAAACTCAGGTAACTTTTCACCTGATGTATCTCTTAAAAACTTTATATACTCATTGTATATTGGATTCAACCGTAATCTTTCCTTTAACTTTTAGATTTTACCAATCTGTTAAAGGAGTCTATCTTTTTCTTAGGAACCAATTATCTTAGGTCAAGGTGAAAGATTTTACGTTTTAACCATTATTAAATTGTCACTATGTTTCGTGGGTAATACACGACATCTCGCTATACAACCCTGTTTACAGGGATTTTGATACGATTGAAAAACATATAATTATTCAAGAGATATATATACTTTACCCATAAACTCAGCTTCAAGAATTTCTACGTTTGATAGCTTTCGCTCTGGATATTTTTCATTTATAGATTTTATATAGCTCATAAATTCATTATCAACCATGTCCCATGCACTTTCTTCTAAAAATATATACTTTGTAGCCGTCTTAGGATTGCCACGAATAGTATCATATCTATATTTTACTCGCCATATGGGAATAGGAATTTCTTCACTTATAACCTGTCTTGGATGACAGTGTTTAAATTCTTCCATAATACTATCATCATATTTACAAGCAGATTGCAATTCTGATATTTTCAATTTACTATTTCACCTCTTTTCTATTCCACATGAAAGATTGGTTTACTGCGAAACCACTACTTGTTCTTCTTTACAGAAGTGTTGTTAACTGACTTCTGAATGTTCTTCATAAGCTGAATATTATCGTTAATCATAAGTGTTAACGCCTGATCCTCAGTAAAACCAACATTTACATATGCATCAAACATATTCTTCTTAGTTCTCGCCTGAATTGCAGGATACTCAGTATTCTCAGAATAATCCTTTGCAATAATCATGAATTCCTTCAAAACATCATATACAGGCTCTTTGTACTTTGTAATGTATGTTTTTACTACATCTCCTAAACTGTCTGGGTTCTCTGCTAATAATCTTAAAATTGTTTCCATGTTTAATATTCTCCTTTATATTTTTTGTTATTCTCCAAACTCGCAAGTATCACATGTTGAAAAATACTTGTCGTGGTCTATGCAGCATTGTGGTCTGTTGTCGTCAAAGTCAAAATTTGATACATGTTTCTTTCTATTAGTTACTACAATTGCGTCAACCGTTGGTTCACACATGATTACTTGATCAAATTCAATTCTTCCTCTTTCGGATAAATTTCTCCACTTGTCTAAAAGTGCATCACCGTCTACTAATCTCATATATCACCTTTATAATCCAAAGATATGTTGCTTTCATGCGAAGTTACTCAGATACAATTTTCTGAAACATATCATCAACTGAATCCAATAAGTCATATCTCTTATTAAATGCTGCTGTTGAACTTCTTGCAAATTTACGCTCTACCATGTCGATGTAATAAGTCATTGTGCCATCATCACCCATATAAAACTCATTCCATTCATCATCAGACATCAATCTTTTAACATTTAACTGGTCGATTGCAAGATTATCAAAGCTAACTACCTTAAATTTTTCAATAATATCTGCAAGATTTTCATATAACCAATTTTGCTTTACAACAATATTTTCATGATCTTCTGAATAAAAATCATCACCACGTCTTAAATGCTTATAACCAAGAATCAACATCTTCAGATTATTATTCTCTAAAGCTTCTACATCCGATGATTTTAATACCCCGTTGATTACATGAATAACCGCATTTGGATATTGCTTAATAAGTTCAATAAATTTTTCTGTGGGATTTACAAGTGATACACCAAGACCATAAATAAGTTTTTCATCAACAAGCTTTCTAATAAGTTCCTGTTTGCTTTCAAAATGAATCTGATTAACTGTCATGTTTACAATGACTTTTCTATCTTTGAGTTTCTGTAAGAACGGAATTAAATCAGGATGACTTGTAGCATCTCCACCACCAAGAGCAACTTCCTGATACGGATGAAGCGTGTTAATAAATTTCTCATTCAGAATATCTCCAAATTTTCCATCTGTTGTACTACCTTCATGACAGAATGGACATCCCATATCGCAGTAATTGCAAATTTTTATATCCATATTTTCTGCAAAAGCCGGCACAAACTCATCATCTTCTGTCTCTCTAATCTTTGTTCCATCGCTCAAAATTGTAGTTTTAAAGTTACCATTCTTGTATCTTCCTAATAATTCCATTCTTAAAATCCTCCTAATTTTTATTTAATCATGACCGTAATATCCAAAAGCCACAACTCGTTCACCATTTGGTGTGGTTGTTGTTTCTTCAAAAGTCTCATAATATTTGCAATATTCATTCCAGAAATATTCATAATCATAGAATTCGTTTTCATGAAGAATTTCATTTACTTCTTCTTCATTTGACCAATCAATATCTTCTCTAACATACTTATCAGTTTTCTCAAAGGCGATTGCTTCTTCTCTAGTATAGAAATGATTCTTTTCGGGTTTATTGTCATCTGGGTAACACCAACCTGAACCAGTAAAAAGATATAAATTATCTTTTTCCCATCTGTCATAATCTGATTCCATACACATTGTTAGACTGTGTACAGAACTGCTATTGGATTCAAACACCCCTCGTCTAATCTGTCTCTTCATAAATTAATCCTCCATTCCGATGTCGTCTCTTGGATACTCATGATCAATGGCATCCATATTTACTAATCCTGCTTTCTTCATATCTGACCAATAACAATATTCGTCACCATCTTGAATAACAACATACTTCTTATTTGTCAGATATTCCTCTAATGATATATTCTCTTTTTTAAGGAATCCACTAAGTATATCTACATCAACATATCCTGTACATGGTTTCTCAAAATGAAAATATCCATTGTCGGTTTCCCAATATTCGATTGTGTCAATTCCCCAATCCTTTTCTTTCTGTTCAAGCCATTCGTTAAGCTCATCCTCTGTCTTACCATATTCCTGTGCATAATCACTATCTTTATTTTCTGGATGATTTTTATCAGCAACTGAATCTGAAATCATCGGAATAATAATCTTTTTAAGACCAGGAACATATTTTAATGCAAGTGCTTCAAGTTTCTTATAATTCTCATCATTATACTCATGCACCAATGAAGCACAAGCATACAACCACTTGTCATGAAAATTACCTAATGCTCTAAATGGACTTCTGCCAAACTCCATATCATGATCCCCAATATGCCATTCACAATCTTTTTCACCAGTTTCTTTATCATCCCACAAATAAAAATCCTTAGAAATCTCGTCTGGCGTATAATGTTCATCGTTTTTCATGATACAAAGTGAATGCTGACTACTTGAATTTGTCTCGAAAACACCTCTACGAATCTGTCTCTTCAATTTTGTTTACCTCCTTGCTTTAATATTCTCTCTTTGCGACCAAAGGAAACCTGAATTTACTATTATTGCATATCATTTAATTCTTTATTAATATCTTTCTCAACTTCTCTTCTATACTTCTTTTTAAATAATCTACGATTCTTCTTTTTCATCTTTCTCCAACCATTGTGATTATTTGCCCAACAAGCATAATCATGGGAGAACCAAGATTGATGATTTTCAGAAAATTGTCGTCTTTTAATCTCTGATCTCATAAAACTCCTTTACTTACAATTCCTAAGTTCAACATTGTAATCATCCTTCACATCAATAGTAACTTCTCGCTGGAATTTTCCTTCCTTATCATACAGAGATAAATAATATCTGTTACCACGTTGTTCTAATACGACATCTTCATTTTCGAATAGTTCAACTCGTTTCTGTTTCTGTACTGGTTTAGTTTCTACTGTTGAAGATAATACAATAGGTGGAAGTTCTATTGTAGCTGTTTTAACTTCTTCAAGAATACAGCTAATATCATCATCTAACTGACTATCGCCATTCGTGTGTTTATCAACTGCTCTAATAACATCTTCCTCAAACAATAATCTATTTGTCACTTTAATATTCTCCTTATCTCGTTCTATCGCATTCATTAAAATCTAAAAGCATCTTATATTTATATTCTCCAAATCTTTCTTTCCAACGTTGCTTTGCTTTATCAGTATCCCAACTAAAAGGCATCATATGGTAATTAATAAGGAAACAAATATCTAAAAGACCATACTTATATTCGCCAATTAAGTTTTCCAATACCAAATATGAACCAATTGAATTATGATCGTAAAAATGTGCTATACCATTTTCATCCGTTGTTTTACAAAACAGTTTCCCATAATCATGCAATATTGTAGCTATGTTAAACTCTAATGGATAATTCTTCTTACAAAATAACTCATATGTATTTCTACAATGTTTATCCAGCGTCATTGTATGATGAGGATTCTGTTGATCAAAATTATTCATCTGTTGTATCATCTCTGACACGGATAATTTATGTTTTTTATGTAAATCATAAATTTTAATGGCATCGAAATTTTCCTCATAGAATGGAATCTGAAATTTTCTAATCTGCTTATCCAACACGAAATCAGGTACAGGATGTTCTCTATGTAAATTATCTTCTTTACACTGTTCAAATGGCTTTGGAATAATTACACAAACCTTATGTACTTCAAGACCATTCACTTTCATCATAATTGCTCTACGAGATTTCATAGTCAGATTAGTTGCATCTGCAATTACATTATTTTTATTTTCTAAATTCTTGCGTATTCTATCATGGAAAATCTTAAACACTTCTTCATTATGTTCTTGGTCTTCGTAATTACCAGTTAATTCTTCACGAATTGCGTCTGATGATACGATTACTGTATTTGGATTTTCATTGGCAATCTGAGTGGAAATGGTTGATTTACCACTACCACTCAAGCCACACATGATCCATAGCGTAGGTTTATTCATTCTGCTATATCCTCCTAAATTCACTTGTGTCTAATACCAGATCTTGCAATTTTAATTTGGAAAAATGTGTATATGGAATTACTATTAATGGAATTTTATTCATAAGACAATATTCTTCTTTCTTTTTGTCATACTCAATTCTTTTATTAAATGCCTCCTTACCGCCCATATACTCAGCCATTTCATAATGCTGTCTTCCTTGATACTCGATTAGGTATAAACTCTTTGTATCAAAAATTGCAAAATCAAATCTCAATGGAAATTGTGCAGACTTGCCATATAAATCATCAAATATATATTCTGTCTTATATGAAATGTTATTAGACTTTAAAAGTGTTTCTATTTTATATTCTCCGCTAGAATGCAAGCATCCACAAGATTGTGTATGTCCATTTCTTAAATCAACCCCACGTACTCTTATAACATTTTCCAATTCGCAATTACATTTACACCACCAATATACGCCTTCCAAATCATCTTTTAATCTTTCTGCTCTTTTTACAACAGTTAGCTTTCCATAAATGTTACCAACTTCATCAATATATTTATTTGATGAAGTGATAGATAAGTTTTTTGATGCTATTTTTCTTTGTTTGCATCCACAAGATGTAGTCTTGCCAGACTTTAAAGATGATTTAACCACAGATATTATATTTCCGCATTCACATTTACACATCCAATGAGTTCCATATTTATCATCCGTTGTGACATCTCTACATAAAACAATAAGATCACCATAGCGATTACCAGATATATCTATAAGTTTATTTTTTGAATTTTTAGAAACTATTTCTTTGTTGTAACAACCACAAGATGTTGTACTCCCATCTCTTAACGAATGACCATTAATCATCTTTGTGTTTCCGCATTCACATAAACACCACCAATACACACCGCCAGTTAATCCACGTTTTTCATCTTTTGTTGCCTCCCTCAAAACAGTTAATCTACTGTATTTATTTCCTGTTTCATCTATCTTTTTTGGCATTTTATCCTCTTTTTAATAAATACTCACGACTTACATTTTTAAAACTCTGCTGACCGTTTTGTGTTCTGTATACAAAACCCTCTCTTTTAACCTTTGGATTTAATTCACTATATCCATCAGCTTCAAGTTTCATCTCTTCCATAGTCTTAGGTAACTCATAAGCCGTATCAATAATTGGCACACTTGTTAATCCATGGCTCTTACAGAAATCAGCCATTTCTACAGTTCCAAGTCTTGTACCATCAATAATCAGATTGAACACAAATAACTTATTCTCCGTAAGTTTATATGGATTGCCCTGAACTGAGCCAACTCCTTCACCTTGTAACACAACTCTGTTATAGTTATTCTCTGTTGCAAACTGTGTAAGAATCTTTTCAATGTCATATTTATCAGCCAATTCCCAATAAATATTTGACTCGTGATAACAAGCCTGCTCTCTATCAGCTTGTCTTACATTTCTACTGCATACAATAAAATCAAATTTGTTCTTGCCCTTCTTCAATCTATCAACTGCAAATGTGCAGCTTGTACCATCACACTTCTCAGTCTTAATCCACTTCTCTGTACTCTGAAGATAAAATGGTGCATTCTCAATTCTCGTCTCATCCGTCTTGACAATCCAATCTGGGAACTTCTTTGGGTTATCTTTCTTACGACCAAACAGTATAAACATGATCCTCCGACCAATGCTGTATCTCATAATCCTTCTTACAATCGGGTTAGCGAATAACTTTGGTCTACGCTTTGCCATTGACTTATATTTAGCATTTGGATCAACCTTATTGGTCTTTCTTGCAGCATCCTCTTCTGAAGCATATGTAATTTTCAAAGCTTCTGTAACATCATCACCAATATTTCTATCCTGTAATTCTGGGAAAAGTGATAATGGTAAGGCTAATCCCTGGCTAATTACCTTGAACTTACCAAGTTTCATAGTCTTAACTTTGAATTTCTTATTTGCTAAAAATGCAAATCTCTCATCTGTTTCAGGACACTTGCTGTCAATTTCAATATAAACAGCCATATCTCCCACATTAAATTCACCCTTCTTAGCGATACAAACCCACCCTAAAACTCCAATAAGTTCAATATTATCAGCTCCTTCAATCGGTCTGATCCACTCAATCTTTTCTACATGTGCTAATGCTCTTTCTGCCATTTTCAGTACCTCTTTTTTCTATTTTCTACGTATATATTCTCTTATCTCAGCTCGATTTCGCCGAATTTTAATGTATCATCTTCAAACATTTTATTTCCCTGATATTTACCAATAAGACAAGCTTTAAACGAAGTCGTAACATTAGTTGCTGCTGATACGAATTTTAATTCCTGCTCAATCGGTTTAACTAATGCATCAAGTGTCTCTTTATTTGCAAATATATATGGTTCATGTCTTTCTCTATATACAAATTCTGCAATTTTCGCATTCAACTTATTTACATTTATCTTATCTACTATCGAAAATATCTCCATTTATTATTCTCCTTTCCTAAAGAAATGCTTCTTTACTGTCATTCCATATCTATCTCATATGTTCCAGTTGTTGATATTGTCCCATTAGGAACAATAATCACATAATAATCTACATACTTATCATTCCACCATTTTGGAAATAATAACTTTTCTACAATTTCTGGTATCTTATGATTTTTCTGATGAACTTCAATACAAGGTTTTTTATTATCATCATATTTTATGTAAGATTTATCCGCTGGTATATGTCCAATAGTTTCTCCTTTATCTGTTGTTCTTGAGAAGAAATAACTAATCTCTCCGTCAATAGTTCCTCTCACACAAAAAGCACCGTCATGAATTTCTCCACTTGTAACTAAATTGTCTTTTAATGAATTAATATTGAATGTATAATAAGATTCTGCTTTTGGGCAAAACGAAACTGCAACTATAGATATTGCAAAAACAATTAGACAATTAAGTACATTAGCTACAATATTAATTATGAACCACCCCAAAATATATTTTGACGCTTCTCTATAATCATACCCATTTCCATAATTACGCACATCATACTTGAGCGTATCAATCAACCAGCGATCTGCAAAAATAGTATATAATGCTATTCCAATAGCCATTAAAATAAATAAAATCATGCACTTATTCCTCCATCTGATCTACAATACTCTGCAACTTGTTAATATATATCTGAGCCTCTTCCTTATTGCAAATTTTAAAATCACATGGAATAATAGCAGCTCCACATTTATCAAAAATTCCTGCATTCTCCCAAGCTTTATAGAACTCAACAATGGTATCAAAATCTATATATTCACTATCTGGATTCCACTGAAGAACTATAACATCACCTTCATTTGGATGTATCTTTCCTAGCTTTGTCATATTCTTCTTAATGAATTTCTTTTTCTGCCTTTTGTTCATATTGTTATTCTCCAATTTTCTATATACTCCAATATCCAACTGTCGTATTTATTTTCTTTAATCAACTGCTGATATAAATTTATCCATTCTTGTGCTGAAAGACCTTTGTACTTCCAAACGCATTCTTTCCAACGTTTGTGTACAAAATGACCTCTTGTTTTTAACTCAATGCATTTCACACATTTATCGTATAATTTCTTGGAATACCAATTCGATCTACTTCTATTCCAGCCATTATTACAGCCATCTATAAATGCTTCAGTCGGATCATACCTACTTCTCATATCAGTAAGAGTTCTGTCGTATAACTCAGTTTTTGCATTGTATAAACAATGAAGCAGAAAATAGATGTCCTCATAATTATTTTCAAACTCCCATTCTTCAATATTTAAATCAAAATACATTATTCTTCATTCCTTACTACATCAAACTTAATTGGTAACATAGCTGTAAATCTACTCTTCATCCAAGGTTTTTCTTTCGTTGCAAATTCATTACCAAATTCTTCTGCCAATACAAAATCTCCGACAGTGTAGACAATAGAATATCCAGTTAAATCTTTTGGAATCTCCTTATTTACATTACAGGTTTTAAGATGAATCATTTTATCTATACACTCCCCCATTAAATCTTGAAAGAATACAAACGTTCCATCACAATTGCAACGCTGCATTGTGAAATATTCAAAATCTGCATCTGGATCATGCTTAATAATTACATTAAAATAAGGTTTGTCACCTTTAAGATAAGGTACATCTGCTAAAATTTTTCCATTTTTGGTGTAATTAACAACCGTAAATAACTCTCGTATGTCCTGTTCAATCATGGATTCATATTTATTATTCTCCATGCCATTGCACTGACCTGATACAATTCTCTCTTTTACAAATTCTAATGATTTACTCATAGTTCACCTCCTAAAGAAACCAAAATTTCATTATAGCTTTATTTTAAAAAAACGGGGTTTCCATAATACAATGATCAACCATATCTCTAAACGCAAATGGAGAATCTATAACTCTGTCTGAATATCTAAATCGTTTCAGAAAATCCAATATATCTCGTGCATCTTTATGTGACAATGGAATAAATTTCACATATTCTGGATGACCTTTAATACATACAACCGCCCACGAATGGTCATCAGAATGAAATCCTATATCTGTTCCAACATCCATCATAGAATTTATTAGTTGATGACAATCATCGACTAATTTAAACGACCAACCATATTCATCCTTTGCAGCATTTAGATACCCTTTTGCCCTATTATATAGGTCTTCTGCATCTTTATAATTCTGTTCTGCCGATTCAAATTTTGATAACTCTTCTGAAAATAACCATTGTCTTAATTTGTTTCGTATTTTGTTTTTAATTTTCACTGCTTCACCTCGATATTTGCTAATCTCTTATGACTCAAGTTATATTGATATTCTCCTTAATCAATTTCTTCAAATGCAACACTATTAAATTTCATATCTGGGAACTCTTCTATATAAACAATTGTGTGCCAAGAATGAACAATAATATCTTCTAATGTATATTTTTTTCCTATTTCCAATAAGTGATGATTTTCACCTCCACCACCCCATACGTCTTCATCGTTTCTAACACATTTAATTTTTCTTGGTTTTGTATTATAAATATCCATCTTGTTTCACCTCACCCACACACCTATATATTCTTGTGATTCCTGTTTAAATCTTTTTAACATGTCAATCAATGCATCTACTTCTATCAAATCGTCAAAGACAATTTCAGCACTATTTCTCTTTTCTAAGTCTAATCTTTCTGCATAAGGAAATGGTTTGATAAAACATTCAAATTTAACATCTTTTCCTTTATGACGAAGTATGATTTCATTAATATTTTCTTTATCATTAATCTTCAATACTTATTCCTCCTGTGAAATGCGAGTTTCAAGTCCACTCTTCCAACTTATATTCTTTTCCCTTCAATGACTCAATAGCAGTTTCCTTTGAAAAGAATACAGTCTTGCCAATACTGTTTTTTGTGAAAGTCCCGCAATAATAATACCTGCCTCTTACAGAAAACGTGTATCTTGCTCTAATCTGTTTCTTATATACATGACATTCTTTGATTGAATATATGTCATGATAATCTCTGCTAATAACCCATACAGTCTGTCCAATTTCTACGTTTGGAATAGTATTCTGCTTGTACTCATCAAATACTTCTCTTAAGGACATTTCGTGTTTATTCCAAACTCCATCGTCAATATCAAATCCATTATCTGATAAAAACTGTAATAATTCGTCAATGTCTACCAACTGCTTATTGATTAATTTATTAGCCATTTATTCGCCTCCGTTTCATTAAACGAGATAATCATAAATATCTCTTACATCAATAAATACTTTACCATCGGCAACATTAAAGAATGTCACTTCATAACCAATACCCAATACATTAGTTATTTCACCTTCCTTGTCGCCAATTTTTACTTCTCTACCAATTAAATCAGACATATTCATATCTCATTCACCTCACTAAATTATTCTCTTAACTCAAATAGCTTTTCTACAGCTTTTACTCTCTTATTATTGTCAATCGTTCTCTTAACTTCCTGCTGCCAAATGCATTCCCATCCTGAAGGAGCTTCATGTTCACTAACAAGTACAATATTCTTCTCACTCATCTTTTCAGCCCAATTCCAAAACCTGTCATAGTCAAAATTCTTGCTTGATCCATACTGTTTTGTATTTTTGTATGGAATATCACAGTAAAACAAGCAGTCAATTCTATCAGAATATAGCTCCTCATAATCTCCATATTGAAACTGGATGTTCTGTAATCGTGGAATCTGTTCCAATAAATTCCTTTTAGCTTCATCGTAGTAATTTCTTTCAGTATCAGCTTTTGTATGAACAATGCCTGCATATCCACCATCGAAGAAGCGTCCATTATAACTCGCAAGAAAGCCAACTGCTCCAATATACCAATCAGGATATGTATTTAATTTCTTATTAAAACATTCTCTTACATCTGAGTAATGTTCTTTTGTAATAAATTCTGGGAGATTTTGAATCTGATTTAGATTCTTAAACATTTCTATAAGATATTTGTGATTATCTGATGCAATTTTTGTATTACACTGAACCTTATCAATTACATTGCATCCACCACAAAATGGCTCTATGTATATTTTGATATTATAATCTCGTAATCGCTCTTGTATAATTGGTAAAATATTACCAACTATACGTGATTTAGATCCCATATATTTCAAATTTAATCTACTCAGAGCGAAATTTCTTTAAGGCTGCCACTCACACTCCTTTCGTATTATTTTTTATCTCAAATTGCCACCATTATCACATCTGAGTTGATTTAACATATCAGCAAGTCCTAACATGAGGTTTTCAATTTCTGTTACATTCTCAAATTCATACATTTCTCTTGTGCAAAAACCACCTTTATTTCCTGTAGACAAACCGTACTTATTCCCATATGGAACTTTGTATGAAAAGATCATTTCAACATGATCATTATTAAATCTTCGTAAATTTCCATTATCTTTTAACATTCTTATGCCTCCTAAATTTGACATGAAAGATTTCTTTTAATGTATCATTTGAACTCTATCTTATTTCTTTTTAATATCTTAACTGCCTTATCATAATCTGATTCAGCCACTTTAATGCTTTTCATCTTGGTAGGCTTTGGTTTAATCCAATGACGACATTCAGTAATGTCTTCGTCATACCACATCAAACCACCTTCGCAATATTTATGATACTGGCAGTCATTATTACCACATCTACTCATTTATGTATCCTCTTACTCCCTTGCTCCTTTCAATGTATTATTCTCCGAAGGAAACTTCGGTTTACTGCGTTTTTTGTAATATCGTTTATTTACTATGGTAAGTCAACAATATTATATCTAACAGTACCATCGTCATATTTCTTGGTTTCTAATATTCCATCAACATATTCTCCAATTTTGTCTGAATATTTGTTATATGTATTACTACCAGAAATGTTATATTCTACACCGTTATATTCAACAGTAATTCTATAAACTGCTGGATGCGATTGTGGTAACATCGTTTTAGTCGCAGGACTATAATGCATTGTTGTATAAGCAGCCCTATGATATTCATCTATTATTTTTACTTGAACTGTAGATGTTTCGGTACTAATGCATTTTGAACAGCCAGTTAATATAAACATAAATGCTAATAGTAAAGCCAAACTATATAAAATTTTCTTCTTCATGTGATTTATTCGTCCTCCTTCAAAACAAGAATTGCTTTATAGTATCTACTATTACATGAACTGGACTCTACTTTGTATCCATCATCTAAATAATCATTCATGGCATTTTCAAAATCATTGCTATTTTCCATTTCTAAAATTACACATTTCTTCATATAGATTGTTCTCCTTAATTCTCAGCTTCTTCTAACAAATCAGACACATTTTCTTTCATGTACTGACTTACTTTGATATATCCTTCAGTATTATTCTTTTCACCAAAACCTCGAAACTTTACTCTGGCTGGATAAGCATCAGTAATTTCACCATTATCATCAATATCTACAACGATTGACCATCCAAATGTATGTAAAATCATATTGATCCACCAAAGAAATCCACTTTCTCTAAATTCTTTCCATGTCTTTTTAGTTACCATTTTACACCTCCGGTTATATTATTCTCTGCTTTATTCAGATTTCTTGCCATATCCAGTTTCTTCAAGGAATTTATCAAATTCCTCTTTTGTCATATTGTTTGGATAATACATATCCATCACCATATCAAACGGCTTCAAATAATTATCCAATACATCTTCAGCGTCTTCTTTTGCTTCCTGCATTTTCATGTTGATGTAATCTTCTCGTGTCATATTCCATGCCGTAGGACAATCTGTGACAGTAGAAAATCTACAATATAATCCGTTTGGTTGCTTTGATACAAATCCTGCCATATTATTCTCCTAACTGTTCTAAGAACTCATTTCCGCAATCACAAAATTCTCTAATCATAGACTTCATTAATCCCCATGACATTCCAGAATGTCCCTGATTTTTCATAACATCAATTCCATCTTGAATAGATTTTTCTTTAACGGTTCTGATAATGTCTAAACACTGACCAAGTTCCATTCCTCTATATAAATCACCAAGTCGAATAGGAACACATTTGTCCCACATTTCCCATTTATCTCTCGATAAGATTTTATGACCTTCTTCTATCCAATACTTTGATAATTCAGGAATTTTCCTTTTGTACTCTTCCTCTTCTTGAATTAATTTTTGGCGACTCTCTTCTTGTTCTTTATTAAATTGTTCAAAAGTTTTTCCAACACAAAGCATATAAGCATCATCTAGTGACATGTCAGATGTCAATTTATTCCCATTAAAATCACCACAATATTTATTACTATCCTTTGCTCTTTCGTGCAATTCCCTTACGGCTCGTTCAATAGTCCAACCGCAAAGGAAATTAATCTCTTTATATTCCATATTGCTTATCTCCTGTTAATTTATTCTCCTAATCTTCAATATATTTTATTTCTTCCAAGATCGAACTTCCTATAACATACAACTTCTTTGAAATTATTCTCCTTACTCTTTCAAGGAATTCTTTATGAAGTTCATCTTCCTGCTCATATACCATCATCTTTTCATTCCCATTTCTATGACAACAAGCATATGTTCCTTTCTCATATTCAGCTCCATAATAATAAAAATACAGACTGTATTTATGATTGTGCTTACTGAACAACCACGGATGAAGTGTTGCAACAGTTACATAGTTATTTCCGATTTTTATTCTAAAATCGTAATGTGATTTATTTTTTACGATTTTCAAAAACTTCACCTCTTTCATATTAAGAGTACATTCATTTCTGTACTCTATGAGAGCATACTTATTCCTCATCGTTGCATGTTAGGATTGAGGTATGTTCCAAGGCATTATATTCTCAAATAAGTTTCAGCCTATACGCTCATCGGTTGACTGACTTGTTAGTTTCAGCCTTCACCTTTACCTTTTCACCATCTCAGGCTTTCAGTTCGTTTTACCTCATTTATATATTCTCTGCTAGAGCAGAAGAAATCTATGTTTCTTGGTAAAAATATTACTATATATAGTATCTATATTTTCTATAAACACTATATATAGTATTTCATTTATGCCTGATACACAAAACTTGGCATTGGCTGTAATTTAAACAGATTTTTCTCATGCATTGAATCAATCTTGGCTTTTACTTCCTCATTTGGCTCAATTCCATCTCTGATATATGCATCTAATTCAGCATAAGTAAATCCAAGGTTATCTTCATCAGTCTTTCCGCAAAGACCATCAGTAGGTGTCTTATCAACTAATTCTAATGGAAGCCCTAATTCACGACCAATAGCTTTAACCTCTGTTACTGTAAACTGAGATAATGGACTGAAATCACCAGCAGCGTCACCATATCTTGTGGCGTAACCAACCCAATCTTCGGAAAGATTGCACGTATTAGCGACACGACCATTTACTGTCTGTGATACTGCATAAAGTGTAGCCATACGAATACGAGCAGGAAGATTTGTAGAAGTCTGTTTTGACCAATGATCTCCCAACTGTGGTTTAATCTCATGCTTTAAAGTGCGAACTGTATTGCCTATATTTACAACACAACTGTCGATTCCAAGGTGGTCTACAAGCATTCGAGAATAATCAATATCTGACTGTTCTCCCTGTGGCATTAATACACCAAAAACTCTATCCTTACCAAGAGCTTCTACACATAATGCTGCAACAACGCTTGAATCCTTACCACCTGAGATACCAACGACTGCCATACAGTCTTTACCATTCTTCTCAAAGAAATCCTTAATCCACTGAACGCAATCATTAGTTACTTTCTTTACATCAAAATTACTCATGTCTAATCTCCTCTCTAACTCTCATAAGAATTTTTCCTAAATTATTTTCTCCAACACCATTAACTGTGCCCCAAATTTTATCACCCCAAGTATTACCTTCTTCGAGATGCTGATTATTAGTCTCAAGTAACTTTGTTTTGAGGTCTAAATTTTGAGTAAATTTCGCTTTTACAATTTCGTACATAACGTTGTACTTCGCCTCTTCCCAATCAGATCGAAGCTGAACTCTTCTGCCAAGTTTCTTTGCAGATGATGGATCTAAATTCGTGAAACATTCTCTATCTGAAAAAGTTTTTGCTGATTGAAAAGCAGCTTCATTATTCAAATATGTAAGTCCTTCATATGTAACAGGAGAAGAATAAAAGTTGCTTAAAAAATAATATTTACCTCTAAATTCATTTATCATCCTTTGTCAAGCCTCCATAATTCAACATTGCAATCATAAAAAATATTCTCTATCATTTGATGTACTTCCTCCCAATTTGCACCGCCACGAACACATCCAATTTTATATGGCATTGCAATACTCATATTTTCCAAAACTGCATATGATCTCAAATTTTCAAAACATTTTCTTAAAGCATCAATATCTGTATACTGTTTTCCGTCATAGCCATATGATTTTTGTGCAAATAAATTTGCATATATTCTTGCGTCAATATTAGACTGAAAATATCTAACAGAACCCAATAATTGTTCAGGTGTATTAATCGAACAAAAACTATGATAATCTTTATATACTTGCACATCATAATCACGGATTGCTTTTGCAACACCAGAATTAAAAGCACCTTTGCAATTAACCTGGTGCGCAATAATATCAGTGTTCGAAGTGAGCAAGTCTCCATCAATAATTTTAATCATTACTTACCTCCGTACATTCTGTTCCTGATATCCGCAAATGTGTCTTCTCTTACTAATTCTCCATCTTTAAATACGGTAGTAAGTAAACTGTTATCACTCATTTCAAGTAACTGATCTTGACACTTTAATTCACCGTTATCATCGTATACTCTACAACATCCTTTATGAGATTTCTTTAAGTGACTTGTATCTGTCTTAGGATCTTTGAAAATCATTAACTTCTTGTCATCAATTACTCCATATGTAGCTTTCATTGCAATGCCAAAAGTATCTCTTGTAACAACAATCATCTTTCCGTTTTCAACGATTGCAGTGAAGCAAAAAGCTCCTACACCATAAGCAATATTATTAGCTGCGAAACCACGCTTTTCTAATTCTTCCCAAATAGTTTCTACATTAGAAAGTGTGCAGCCATCACCATAAATAATACCGATATGCGGATCTAATACCTTATAACCTTTACCATTTACAGAACCACCAAAAATCTCCCATAACCTTTCAACTGTCTTAACTGAAATTTCTACAATATCACCACTATCAGGACGAATTAAGAGCTTTCCATTATGATTCATAATCTCTTCTTTACACTGTGGAAGAATATTATTTACCATATTCCAATAATCATAAGTATCTGAAACCATACTAAATGATGTATTTGGATATAACTCTGTTAAAAGCCTCTTAACAAACGTAATCTCATCTCCATCAATTGAGAAATTAGCACCCATTACAGAATGCTCAGTTGAGACAGCACCGATTCCAATACCATTATTCTTACAATCGGCATTATAATATCTATCAATATAATTAATTGCTGGAATTGTAGATGTCTTATTAAATGAAAGCAACCATGATGCTGAACATCTTGTAGCTTCATCCATACAAGACATTCCTCTCATGCCAAAATCTGCGCAAGCCATATTTCCATGCAATCCGTCTGTTGTCTTGTTATACCAATAATCTGCAATCTCACGATACATATGACCAATAGTTGCATGACAACAAGGTTTCCATAATTCTACCTGAAGAATACATTCAATCCACTGAACAAGCCATGCAAACTTGTCATCCGTATTAGTAATTTCAATACAAGGAACTCCCATTGGTACAAGTGTTCCTTCTGGTAAAGCTCTAATTTCAAGTGGCAGATAACCAAGTCTGTGAAGCTCTACAATTTTGTCTAAATCATAGTTGTCTCTACCAATCTGTACATCCATCGAATCTGTATAAAGAGTTAGCATCTCATCTTCCGATAAATCGAAGAAATTTTTCTGAAAATATCCCATTAAATATTCTTTGATAAATGCCTGTAATCCAAAGAAAACCATTTCATTCTGATTCTCTAACATTGATTTTCGAGGCACCCAATACGATACTAACTTAGTTAATCCCTTCGGATACATACGATCATGGCACTGTTTATAAGTATCTGATAATAATAAAGCCATTGTGTTATCCATAATTCTAAACCTCCATAACTGTAATTTTTTCATGACTACCATTAAACAAACTGTTTGTAGTAAATAATCTGTTCACTGTATTATTCTCCAAAGACTTGATCAATGTTCCTTTTTCTTTATCAAGAATTGAATTCTCTGTATGAGTGGCATACGCATAAATCTCAGTTACACCATGTTTCTTCAATTCTTCTGCACTATAATAAAGTGAACCGCCATATGCGATAATATCATCAATCATTAACACAGCTTTATCCTTCAAATCAATACCATTTGTTCTAATGTCTAATCCAAGGATTTTACCAGTCTTCCAATCTCTCTTCTTTTCACCATAACAATACGGTAACTCAGGGAATAAATCTGAATATCTCTTAGCTGCACCTGCATCTGGGAAATAAAGTACAAGATTTCTCATACCAATCTTTGAAATAGCTTTATCAACATACTCTTTTGGATTTTCTTTTACACAGTTATTAAGTAATGCAGTAGAAACATCACTGTGAGCATCCAAAACATAAACTGATGAAAATCCTAACCAATTGATAAAATCGCAAAAATACTTCAATGTGAATACTTCATCATCATTTTTTACTCTATCCATTCGTGCATTAGGAATATATGGAAGAGACAAATAATAATTCACATTAGTAAAAAATCTTTCAAGATGCTTCCTTACTAACATCAAATAAAACATCTCATCGTTGCTCTCATAAATCCATTCAATCCAAATACAAGGAGAGCCATCATAAGAGTCTTCCTCAATGTTGTTTGTATCAATATTTACTCTTGGTGTTCCATCTGGGAACTTATTGATTGTTACAATGTCGCCATTAATTTTAATCATATTCTACTCTCCAATCACTTCGATCTGACACATCTTCATAGTTGCTAATGCAGCCTTGTGGGTATCAGGTGTGACACCTGCACAACAACTTGCATCTACTGTAATATCAATCTCAGGATAATTTGCTCTAATAATAAGTGCATTTGAAACCACACAGATGTCGGTACATAATCCGCAAATCTCAACGCTTTCAAATCCAAAGTCCTTCCAATTTAACCAACCGAATGTAGGCTTATCAATCAGAATATCATTCTCAATATCAAAATCTAACTTATTGGAAATCTGCCAACCAATAGTATTCTTTACACAGTGAGTAACAGGAAGATGTTTACCTTCATATGTCTCTAAATAATTCTCAGGATGTGTGTCTCTTGTAAAAATTACCTGTTTACCAGCATCCTTATACTCCTTAATTTTCTTTGCTACATTTGATACAATCGCCTGTGCTTCCTTTGTACCAAGTGTTCCATCAATAAAATCATTCTGCATGTCTACAACAATTAATGTTTCTCTCATTTTGTTACCTCTTTTCTTTATTTTTATATGTATTTATTCTCTGAAAACTCAGAAGAAATTCCGCTTTCCTGCGAACTTCATATTCTGTTATTCTCTTAACCCACTCAAAATCCATTCAACAGTAGGTTCGTTCCATCCATTGCCCATCAAACTACATCTTTTTGAGTATGATAACCAACGATTGTTAAGCTGAATTTTTGTAAAATTATCAGGCAATCCCTGTAATCTTTCATATTCAACTTCTGTAAGTTTTCGTGGTCTACCACTATCTAATACTTTCTTTTCGTGATATCCACCATTGATACAAGTCAATGTGCAGCACTTAAAATCTGGATTATAAATTCTTCTATTCATTTCCATAGAATTAACTTTTAACTCTGCACATACACGTTTACTCATATCCAAGATTTCAAAATCTTTCTTATAGAAATATTTCTCATCTACACTATTCTCCATAATATCTTTTAAAACTAATGGAGATTCATCAGGTAATTTACCTAATGGTATGTTTGTCCAATAATATCTTTCACGATTTTGAGACGAAAATTTTCCTGAATCAATCAAAATAGGTTCTACACCAATGCATTCTGTCATTGTCTTCAGATCTTCGTCACTACTTGGTATTACATTTTCAAACATGAAATATTTGGGCTGAATTGCCCTAAGACACTCAATTGCTTTAAAGAAAATTCCTGACTTACCATCAAGACCATTATTGACCTCTTTACTTTCAATTCGTACTCTTGAAAGTGACTGGCAACAAGTTCCTGCCAACAGTAAATCAAATCCTTTGAACTGTTCAAAATCCGCTTCATATAAATCGCCATGATGCACCACAAACGGAAAATGGTACTGAGAAACTGCTATGGCTTCTGGTAAAATTTCATATGTATGATATTCTCTTATAGGTATTCCGAGCTGCTGTAACGCATATAATCCTGTTTCAACGCCACCACATAAACTTAATACTCGTAGCCCTTGAGAATTATTTTTTTCATTATTCTCTGTCAAAATTCTTTAATCTACAGAGATTGCGCAATCATTTTTACCCAGGAGTTACTGCTTAATTCCTTTCTTCTTAATTATTTTGCTATAAAATCCTACGGAATTAACACGTCTGCTAAAACCATAAGAAAAAAATATTTCATTACTTATTTTTGTTTTGGAAATACTTGAACGAATGTCCAAGTTAAGAAAATTTTCTATATTATATTATTCTCTGCTTAACACTTTGTACTCTTTGAATAAATCACCATATGACTTACTTGATGTTACAATCAGATTCATATACTCTACATTACCACTATTGAATTCTTGCTGAATGGCATGATAAATATGATACATTACTGTTTCTTTATCTATTTTATCTTCATCTAAGAAAATGTTAATTGTAAAACTATTTTGCTTTATAATTCTCACCTCTCTTCTCAGGGGAATTTGGCTGATCAGCCGTGAATAGAATTGCTTCTATATTAGATTATTCTCTATTTGAAACTTCTTTAATTCATCTTGAATCATCTTCTGCATATCTTCTTTGTTAAAAGATATATTTGCAACTGGAATAACATTTGCATTTGGATTAACATCGCCAACAATAGCCTTATCAAACGCTTCTAAAAACATTTCTGCAATTTCCTTTTCATAATTACCACACATACCACTATAATCCATATCTGCAATTACTCTTGAAAAGAAATCCTTAAACTTGTCAGCGATAAAGTCTCGTTCATATTCTCTTGGAATATTAATTGTTAATTTCACCATTTCACCTAACTTTACAATATCCTAACAATCTGTTCATACAAACAAATATCTCTGTCGTTAATTGTCTTGTTCACATGCATATGACCAAACAAATGTTTTTTGTATTCAGTTGCAGCTTTCACTTCTTCCAAATAATTAGTCAACACATCTGGTTCATACAACCCTTTACCACCCATAAGATATAACTCTGATGTAGAAGGGCTATGTGTAACAATATAATCAACTGTATTATTATTCTCTTTTAGTATTTCTAACCCATGCTGCATTTCTTCATCTGTCGGTAATTCTTCTTCCCACCAAGACAAATCTTTGATACGATACATATATTTGCCTTGCTTATCAAGTTTCTTAGCTTCTTCTCTCCAATCTTCATCGTTGTAATCGAGAATACCATCCTGAATATCATGACTTGATGCACCACCAAATGCAAAGAATTTCTTATCTTCTATAGTGAAAACCTCACCACGCATTAGATGAAGTACATTTAATCTGATTTCATGAACCTTACCACCATGCCATTCTTTAATTGGATAAGTTGCAAATCTTTTATGATTTTCGTGATTTCCGTCAATAAATATAGTTGTGAATGGTTTCTGATTTAACCAATCCAACCAATATTTTTCCTGTTTACTTTCTCTATCTCGATTCCATACAAGACCAAAATCGCCAAGAATAATTACAATATTTTCATCTTTATTACCAGAAAAATCTTTCTGTTCATAGAAACTATCTTTACTTAATCGTGTAGGATTTCCATGTATATCACCTGTTACATATACTGCCATAATTTACTTCACATCCACTTCTCAATCTCATTAAATACATTTGTTGTTTCTACATATTTAAGTAGCTCGTCTTTTTCATTTGGATACACGCCTTCAATTACCAACTGCAAAAGACAGTTCAATGTATTCCCTATTTCTTTTCCTGGCTTATATCCAATCTCAATCAGATCCTTTCCATTAACAGCCAAATCTTTCAATGAGAAACATTCGTCTTTCTGTAAAACTTCTTCTAAGATATATTCGATATTGTCAATTTTCTGAAGTCTACTCTCTTGCTCTATATAAGCTTGTGCTTTAATATCAGCTCTACGAACATTCAGTAATCTTCTAAATTGTTCTTCTCCAATCTTATTGAGCCATCTCTTGATATACTTTTCACCCACTTCAAAAGTTGTGTCATGATAATAAACAAGCTGCACTACTTTCTCTCTTGTGTCATTATCAAATCTTAATCGCTTCATTATTTTATCAGTCATATCAGCACTGACTCTTCCATGACCTTTGAAATGTCTAATACCATCCTCGCCATCTTGATAACAATGTGGCTTTCCTATGTCGTGGAAGAACACTGCCAACGATGTAATCAAATCTATTGGATTTAAATCTTCTTCACAATCACATTCATAAGCTTGTACTGCATGTACTGTATGATTCCATACATCATAGATGTGATATGGATTATTCTGTGGAAAATCAAACATATCTTTTATTTCAGGAATAAACAATGATAATACATCGCCATATAAAACCATCTGTACACAGAAATCGCTCGATACAGCAATTTTACAGAACTCACTATTTATCCTCTCAACGGATATATTCTCTAAATTTTGATACATCTTGTGTAAAACATAATCTGTATTTGGTTCAAGAACAAAACTTAACTGAGAAGCAAATCTAATGGCACGTAAAATTCTCAAAGCATCTTCTGAAAATCTGTCTTCTGCTCTGCCAACACATCTAATCTTGTGGTATTTAATATCTTCCATACCATTAAACGGATCTATAAGACCAACTTCATCATTGTATGCCATTGCATTGATTGTAAAATCTCTACGCTTTAAATCTTCTTTAAGACTTCGTGTAAATGTTACGCTATCAGGTCTACGACTATCTGAGTAATTACCGTCAATTCTGTAAGTGGTACATTCATATCCTTCACCGTCAATTACAATGGTAATAGTCCCATGTTGCAAACCAGTTTCAATAATTCTCTTGTCCTTGAATACTTCCATCATTTCATCTGGTGTGGCAGAAGTTGTAATGTCATAATCGTGAATTGGTCTGCCAAGAATGCTATCTCTCACACATCCACCAACTAAGTAAGCTTCATATCCTTTATCTTGTAGTGTATGAATAATCTCATTTGCACCAGATGGAATTTCAATTTTCAAATTCTTCATTCAAATTCACCTCAATTTTTGGTGTATCAATAAACTTTGCAAGCAAGCCTTCATGATAAAACACCTTGTCACTTTCGATTACTTCTTCTCCTAAAAAATGTCTAAGTACGAATGGCATCATATAGTTGTCTAAACACTTAAACTCAATATCATATTTTCCATTTTCTTTATAGATTTTCTTACAGTATCCGTCAGTACCATTGATTTTGTGGAGCGAAAATAATTCAACTCTGAATGGAATATTAGATTTTGTACTTAATCTTTCTTCAACACAATTTCTCACAAGACTTAACATGTGCAAATTACTTGCTGTTGTCATATCATAAACAATCTCATCATTTGAAAAGAATACAATTCTTTCTTCACCAATGATGTCATATAATAACGATAATGTCTGATCCATAAGGTATTTTTCATAGGTGATATGTCTTTTAGGATTACAATTACCAAGAATAACCTGGCGAATATATTTACTATTTGCAATATGTTCGTTATCCGTAAATTGAGAAATAAAATCTTCCCATGTATCAGTCCCACGAAATATATTCTTATCATATTCGTGTAAAGATGAAAAATTAGCCTTTCTCATATCAATACTGATAAAAACTCTTCCAGTATTAGTTGGTTTAAATATATCTTTATTAGATAAATTTTTATGAATCACAGTGAATTTGTTCATATCTTCCGCATTAAATCTCTGATATGCCTCTGACTCTTTGATACTTGTAATAGCTGCATCCTTTACATGATTATATTCTTCAAAATAATCCTGCTCACAATTATACCCATGTAATTCGCTTGCAAATCTAATCCACTTGTCAACAGTTCCATAGAACTCATCAAAAAGCTTAATTCTATCTAAAAAATATGGCTCTTTGAATAATCTAATTGGTATATTGCAATCCTTACAGAATCTTTCTTTTGCTCTATTTGATATTTCCATCAGATATCTCCTTTCACAATTCTCTCATTTACATACATCTTAAATTCATTGATTTTCTTATAATCAGGTTTATCAGGCAAAGATGTATTTTCTTTTGCGTATTCAAAACGTTTTTCATATTCATTCAATAAATCATAGAACTCAGAAATAGGCTGTCTATTCTCATCTAAATATTCTCCGTTTCTAATACTCATTAACAAATCATGTTCGTCTGCTCTATACGTAATAATTTCTTCTTTTTCAAGAATATCAATACACATCATATATAAACGAATCAAATGTGCCATATGTTTACCAAGTTTATCATGAGCAACTGCTTTTTCATTTCGTTTGCCAAATTTACTGTAACTACTTACAATGGATTTCATTTCGTTCCACATTCCAGCCCAATCTCTTAATGGGTAATGTTTCAAATTTACATCCATAAAAATTTCACTGTCATATCCTTCCTGAACAGCTTTATCAATATACAGTTTCAAATCACTTTCATTGTATGGATAATATCTATTTTTAAATTCATATTGAGCATTGTTAATACTTCTCAAAATATATGCTTCATTTTCTGCCTGACCAACTAACCTTGCAGCTTTGTTCTCCATGCGTCTTAACTGTGAAGACGAATAACCACCAAAAGTATGAATACAAACTTTTGATAAAAACATTTTTCTATTATCTAAAAGTTCTCTTCCAATATCAGACAAATGCAAATAATGTTCTGGTAGACAACCAAGTTGTTCAATTGTATTAGGATTATTCGATGTAAGAAGCTGAATCATTTTGTTAAATGAATATACTGTGGTGTCTGTATCGGTATTTACGACCTGTTCAAAATCTGTTCCAAGTAAAATATCTGATTTGCTGTTGAGTGCAATACCTCTCACATCTAAATCAGATCCTTCTTTATCCATTCCATATGCATGACTTCCACCTAGAGTTAAGATAATGATATTGTTACCCAAATTCTTATCTGTTCTTAGGAAGTCATACTCTTTTGATTTTAATTTGTCTTTAATCTGTTCAATTGTCATTGTCTTAACCTCCAAAAATTCCGCAAGAAATGTGCGTTTCTTTCTAATGTAAAATATATACCATATATAGTATATATTGCTTATTTTTAATACTATATACGGTATATTTGTAACAATTACTCACTTAATTCTGCAAGTGCCTTATCCAGATCCTCATCAGACATATTTTCAAGTGCTGCATCCTGTCTCTTAGCCTTGATTTCAAGCAATCTCTGTCTCATCTCAGCATTTTTCTTAGCATCTTCTCTCTTTTTCTTCTCATCCAACTTCACACTAACAATATACTTGACAATTTCAATCTTATTAGAAACCTCCTCATCTTCCTTTGACTTGGTATTCAGAAGACTTTCTTCCTCAGACTTCTTTGCTTCTGCATTGAGTGTCTTAAATACTGAGTCCAGATTTGTGAGAGATAAATCCCACAAATCAATTACGTTAATCATTCCTCTGAATGGGAACTGATAGTTTGCTCTTGTTGCATTGATAAATAATTCGTTGTTTGTCATAATAATAATCTCCTTTTCTAATTAAAACTTAATCTTCATTACACGCTCTGTTGCGCCCTTAACCTTAACAACTAAATCTGCTCTCTTTGTCATAGAAAATCCAATTCCTGAAAGCTGATCATCAGTATCTTCTACATGACACTTAGCACCTAAAGCTTCAAATACTCTCTTGTGTTTTTCAAGGTCACTCTTTAAGAACTCGTTGTAGTAACCATTAGGCTCTTCGCTATTTACACAATCCTTCAGGAAGAAGAATAAATGTCTATGACCAATTCCATCCTGCTCGTCAAAATAGTTTGGACTGTAACTAATTACTGATACAGGAACAAACTGATTCGTATTTATTCCCCAAATCTCACGACTTGTCACGGAAGAAATTCCAGAAAGTTTTTCAGTGATTGTGAAATTACCATTATTATCAAGAGTAACTTCTGCCACCAGAACATTTCCACTTACCGGCTTATTATATTCAAATGCATAGATTTCTCCATTAAACTCAACTTCCGCCTTAAATCCCTTACTTCCTCTATTACTGAACTGATGTACATAGAACTTGTAAACGCCTGGCTTCATATGAGTCATATCCGCCCATGTAATATTTTCTACAGAAGGTTTTCCTCTCATCTGTACCATAGGATGAGTGATATCAACATCTAATTGCCCACCACATCTTGAAATCATAGGTTTTCTACAATTACCAAAATAGATTTCATTTCCATCAGGCTCTAAACAATGTGCATCCAAATCACTATTATCATTCTGATCTTCATTCCACATAATTGAGAATCTAAGTACCCCGTAAATATTTCCACCAGCTGCTTTTACATTCTGTTTCATATCAGAGTCAGTAATGTTTCCTGAATAAGCCCAAGATAATCCATTATTCCATTTGAACATTGTCTTAGCGTCTGGATTAACAGGTGCAATCATAGAAACAAAGTTCTTCTCATGTTTATTCTCTACAAAAGCTTCAATCTCTTTTGCGGTTGGAAGTACCTTATTAATAAAGTCCTGTGCTGAAATCTCTTCAACTTTAGAAAACTTCTTAGGACTTACGGCAACATCCTTTTCCATCTGACCAAAAATATCATCTGCACCAACCATTCTTCTTGCAGCACTCTTATTTGAAAACAGTACATTATTTACAGTAATATCATTCAGATTAGCAAATCTTCTCTGTAATGAATCCATATATCCAAGCTCTGTAATGGTCTTCTTTGCATCCTCAAGCATCTTCTTTGTAAAAATAGCCTTTGGTCTTTTATATGACGATGGGGCGACAATCTGTTCATATTTCTTAACTGCCGTATCGAGATCCATATCCTCACTTACATTGATAAGAAGTGTTCCAATAGAATGATTTCTAATTCTACCGATAGCCATACCTGCTGTTACCGACTTCTCCCAAGCATATAAATCCTTTTCAGTATCAGAGGTCAGCTTATCATATTCCTTCTTATACTTCTTGAACTCTGTGAGTACACCTTTCCACTCTTCACCCTTGTAAAGTGTATTTGAATTGATAAGTTCAAGAATTGTATCAAGTGCTTCCATAGTAATCTCATCGAGAGAACGCTTAAATACGTTTCTTGTATCTCTGAACTGTCCTTTAACTTCCTCGTTAGAACAACTACTTCTATTTACGAACTTACTTGGAAGCTCTAAGAAGAAATGATCCCACTGATGAGACTTTCCATTGATTTCCTCAAAGTTAAAATCTGTACCAATCTTAGGGAACTTAGTTGTATAGATATCTGTAACTGTATGAGCTTTTACAAAAGCATCAAGTGCATCACATACTGGCTGATATGTTGTATCACCAAGATTCAGTTCCCAAATCGTATGAATCTGGTTATCCTTAATAGTGACAGCAGAACCAATATTCTTAATAAACTGTCTACAACAACTGCAATCATGCTCTCTACGCTCTCTGAAAATCTCATTTGTACCAGCAGGGAAGCTATCAAGATATGTATTCCATAATTCATCCTTATCTACATTTACCTCAAATAAATGTGTTGCCTCTTTCTGCATTTTGTCGAAGTGCTTCTGTAAAGCCTTCTTAAACATCATAAATCCATCCATGTTTTGTACCTCTTCTTTCTTATATTTATTTTTGTTAATTGCTTCTATTGTTATATTCTCCGTTTATAATCCAAAGGAAACGAAGTTTTCTTACTACTTCCAACCACTACAATCTCTACAACCTAATGCATATACATCACACTCTTTAACCGCACAAGTTTCACATTTATATGGTTCTCTGTATGATGTAATTTTATCTTGTAGTTCATTAATTTCTTTCATAATAGTATCAATATCTTTTAACTTAATTCCAAAAAGAATCTTCTTCAATTCTTCATACATAAGTTTTTTCGATACATTTTTATCACTCTTATTTGGTTTATATTTAAAATCATATTTCCATTGGTCTATTTCTCCATATCTACAATTCTTAACAATTGGAGAATCTGCTATTGGATGGCAACTGTTCTTATTTGAACAATAATAATTATTTCTCACATAATCATGTTCACATCCATATTTACAAATATCACATGATACTCCCATATAAAATCTCCTTTCCAATTTACCAAATTCCATTTACCGTTTTATCAATGACCTCTCTCATCACTCCACCTGTCATTTTATTCATCGTATCTGCAACAAGACCTTTAAATTCTGCTCTTATTCGCCTATTATGATGAGTACATGGCGTTGAGCAATAATTATTTCTTCTACATTTTTCACAGTTACCATTCAATTTCCACTGTTCATTTTCTTGAATCTGTTCCATACTTTCACCTCTCTTCCAAAGAAATCGAACATTATTGTTAATTACCATAAATATAATCAGCATTCCTAAAGTATGTATTAGGAAATATATTCACAGCAACATTACGAAGTGCTACAAACAAATCTCCTCTTTCGCTTACACAAAAATCATGTCCATCAACTGTCTTAAATACATTTAATTCATTATCTGAATTTTTATATACAAAGTAACCGCCATCTTCATCAAGAACGATATCCATCTGTAACGTCTCACATAAAATTCTAAACGCTTCTGCTGAATCAATATCAATAGTACATATTGCCTTTGTATTAACATTTATCTCCATTTGTTTTCACCTCGTTTATTTCTTTGTCTTCTTGATAAGGGATTGAACAATGCTTCCCATAATAGCATCCTACACAAGAATACTTACTTTTTTCACAATATTGTTTACACTATTCCCTTATTGCTATCCTATTTCTTGAAATTCAAACTTTGCACCACAACCGCACTTCACATAACTAACAGTTCCAATCGAAGTTGGTATGAATTCATAGCTATAATTACCACCACAGCAACCTGCTCGTCTTAATCTATCGGTGTTATTTGTTGCCCCATGAGCTTCAGCATCATGTTCTTTCATCCACTCTTTAATTTTCTGATTTTCGCTTTCAGTTATAGGAAATCCTCTATAATAATCTTTTTTCATCTCATCAAACTGTGACTTCATTTTTGCCATCTCTGCGTCCTTATAAGCATCATCTTTCAGCCTTCTATTTTCTTCTTCCAGATATTTGATTCTATCTAGTTGATCCTCATGTCGTTTCTTGAGTGCCAAGATACACTTATCAAAGTCATATACTGTAATACCACTACTCGTCCAATATTCACTCATATACACACTTCCTTTATTAATTATCCTTTATTTTCTTACCCTTCTTTATCTTGGTAGCCTTCTCCTTCTCAATTCTATTCTGTACCTTAACAATAATACTCTTCTTCTTTCCAAAATCCTTTGCTGTTATTCCCATGACAATATCTCCTTTGTTTTTAATTATTTTTACTATTTATATAGCAATGTGCCACACGGGGTTTGAACCCGTAACCCTTAGATTAAAAGTCTAATGCTCTACCAGTTGAGCTAATAGCACATAACTAGGCTGGTGGGACTCGAACCCACAAATGTCGCAGTCAAAGTGCGATGTGTTGACCTTTTCACCACAACCCATTATTCGGGCAACTTAGTTGAGTCACCCTTTTATATGTTCTCTTTTCATTTTCAAATAGTGTTTAACATCTTGCCAAAAGATTAGTCATATGATTTACGTGTTTTCCCAAAACTTACATTACCAGGCAATCTAATATATTTAGGTGTGCAAAATATATCCGTAGTCCATGACGTACCACCATTGTTCCATACAGTAGGTTTTCCTTCATATGTAAGTCCAGCATAATGAGCTGGTACCCACTCCTCTGACACACTGCTTTTAATAAGCACTTTTTCATCTATCTTAATAGACTTCCAAAGCTCACCTTTCATTATGTCCTTTTTTGCAACTCTCTCTAATCCTGACAATTCACCTTCAATTGCTTCGACTGTAGTAATATTTGTTATAACAATTGGTACTATTCCCATAGAAGTTCTCACCCATATCAGATCACCATACGAGATTTTGCGCTTAAACTCATCCCAATTCGTATTATCTGGAACTCTCCAAGTATATTCTTTACTATTCCCATTTGTATGAACACCATCAATAAGCGTATACACCACCAACTTATGTTCAACGCAGCAGTAACAATACTCCTCGTCCATCTCCTTCATGACAAGATACTGTATATAGCCATCTACTATCATATTATTCTCATTCAATATGATTGGTTTGACCTGACCTGCACATTTTTCATACGAATGTTTTGAGTCTTTGCCAAGACAATATGCATCCCTATATCTGTCCATCTTCTCTGGGGATGGAACAGAATTACGGAAATTACGTGATACTTTGATATCTGAAATTTTAACTAACTTTAATTTCATATGTATATTCTCCTTTCTATGCTGACTTCTTCTCTTCATATGTTTTGAAATCAGCTATCATATTTTCAAGGTTCTCTGTCTGATTAGTGCTATATGTAATATTGCGATTGGTGTAATCAACAAGCCAATTGTCCAAATCCTTGTCAAATTTAAATGAATAAGCAATCATCCCTAAGAATGCTAATTCATTATGATAATCAAAGAATGACGACTCTGAATTTACTCCATGTAATGTCTTAAAATCATCCATTAGAGTATAGTAGTCATCTATATCTTCCTCAGATACCCTTTCTGATACATTGTCCTTAATAAACTGTAATGGATCTATCTCGTCATCACTATCATCATTTGATGAATTTATATATGTTTCTTCGTTGTTGACTGATGTATCTTCAGTAATATGTAAATATTCGTTCATTAACTTCACAAGTAAATCAATCTTACCTGTGATTGTTGCTTTTTTCTTTGTTTGCTGATCCTTAAAATCTGCCATAGAAACACCATCAATTTCTTTATCCTTAAGTTCAGTATTGTAAGCATTTAAGAAATCAACGAATCTTGAATCTTCGATATTATATGTAGTAAACTTATCAAATACAGCAATCCACATTGGCATTGTTGTCGGAGTAAGTAATGACTTCAAGTCTTTATTGTCATCACCTAATGCTAATTCCAATCTATTAAAATGTGAATTAAGCTTTAAAAACTGCTGTTCTGTTGCATTTTCATCAACATATTTATAAATTGTGTCGAGTTTTGCTTTCCATGAATCACGGAAGAACATTAACATTATTGATTCTGCAACAACACGTTCTAATTTTCCCTTAATAACATTATTATCTGTAAATTTTCCACAATTTTTGAAGAATGTATTCTTCTGTGAGATCTTTTTAATATATCCTGCTATCTGTGCTGATACGTTAAGAAGCCCACCCTGCTCTTTATTCATACTCGCATGATTGTTATAATCACGAATATGATCTGCAATCTGTTCATCTGTACAATCAAAGAACTTTGTTACGTTTATATTAAAATTATTAAATCTTTTTTTCAGTTCATCTGGTAAATCCTTATAATACTTTCCAATCACATCGAACACTTTCATTTCGTATTCAGGAAGTCCATCTTCATCTAATACACGATTACCATTTTCATCTAAAACATAATCTCTATACTGGATTAAATGTCTTTCTGCACCTGCCGAACCAATTTTAATACGATTTTCCTTAAATGCTTCAGCGTATGAAAGTCTTTGTAAACCATCAATTAGATGAGAAATTGTTAATCCTTTCTTCTTTTGCTCACAAAGGATAATCTCAGGAATAGGAAGGTTACTAAGAATACGACAAAAATATCTGTTTGCTTCTTCTGTAGTCCACTGAAACGGTTCTCGCTGCAAGATATAATTACAATTCATATCTCCATTTTTCTTATCCTGTAATAGTGAATACATACTGTATTTGTCTGTTCTATAGTTTTCAGATTCGCTAATTTCAATAATTCTGTCTTCCATTTCATCTACCTCCACATCGTAATTCCCATCATTTTTATTCTTTGTAAACAAGGAAAGACCTTTGTTCATCTTAATTGACTTCATTGCACTATTATATTCTCTATCTGTGATATTTAATTTTTGTCTAATCTCATCAGCAGGAATATTTTCCATCCGAAGAAGCAAAATATTTTTTTGTGTCTTTGGTAAAGATTCAAGGAACTCCTCAACTTTATTGCTATCATCAAAATCAAATTCACTTTCTGCCTCCACATTAAAATCTGAAGCTATTTTTTCTTTCAAATCCACCTCACTTTCATCTCTTGTAGGTGCATCAAATGAGGTATTTGGAACAACTACAGGTTTTCCTTTATCATCGTCCGTTACATTGCCATATTGATCAAATTTTATTATCTTACCATTCTTATCTCGAAGTAAGTTTCTTCGCTTACCTCTTTGATAATTATCTCTGTACCAATCAATAACTGACTTCTTGATATTATTGGTCAGATAAGTTTCAAACTTTGCATTTTTAGATGTATCATAATCTATTACACTTTCCATCAATACATTCATAGCGTCATCATAAAGCTCATCATGTTCAAAGTTTGGAATATTATACCCCTGAAACGCAATATAGCTTATTTTCTTTAATTTCTGCATGTCGTTTGCACAATATTCTTCAAGCCACTCCATCTGTTGTGGAGAAAGATTACTTAATTCTTTTTGCATTTTCTCATTATTCACTACCTACATCCACCTTATATGTAATATTAATCAAAAATCAAACAGTTCACTAAGCTCCCTAGGTTCATATGAACGTTGATCCATTCCAGTCACAGCATTATTTATCTCATCAGTGACCGTCTCTGATATCTTCTTTCCAAGAATAATTTCTAAAACTTGAATTTCATTCTTAATTGATCGTCTAATTATTCTCCGTTCATGCTCCATCTTATAGGCTTTGTAACCTTGTGCAGCATTTAGATTATTAAACTCTATGTAATGTGCTATATCACTCAACTCTCTATCAACTTTACTCAATTGCTCAATTAGTTCTGCCTTTCTATGTAATGCATCAGCGGCTAACCCATTCAAGTCAGCTATCTTATCTAGCCACTTCTGTATGTTTTCAACGGCTAACACCTTTTCTGTTTTTTCTTGCAACTCCTTAGTAGTTATTTGCTTAACATTATCGGGAGGATCGTCATCCAGTTTCACTACTTTATATCCTCGTGCCTTATAGGACTTAGATATTGAACTTTTGTACACATTTTCTGCCTTATCACGACAATATATTTCTGCGATTGCAAGATTAGTCGTTATCGTGAATCTACCAAGACTATCCTTGGCTATGTAACCCTTGCCATTCCCAATAGCATATCTCGCCACATCAATCCCTCCTTTTTATTTTCAGCGCAAAAATAGCGCAATTTAATAGTGTGCCATGAGGGGTTCGAACCCTCGACACCTGGATTAAAAGTCCAGTGCTCTACCTACTGAGCTAATAGCA
>ERZ1034976.84-NODE-84-length-81471-cov-5.993896_pt1 | contig 81471 bp, 86 predicted proteins | sample MGYA00520623_ERZ1034976 | MGnify/ENA primary metagenome ERZ1034976 (study PRJEB33766, sample SAMN09781774) | gut metagenome | biome: gut microbiome | host: Homo sapiens | place: Madagascar | study: EMG produced TPA metagenomics assembly of the PRJNA485056 data set... | reverse complement strand
CTATGAGAGAGATGGTACGCTCTTTGAGGTCACGGAGATCCACCTGACCGGCAATAACAGCCGGTTCAAATACAACCATCATCTCTAAGGAAAGGAAGGTATGTTCTTATGAGTAAGACCCTTATCACCACCGCGGATGTGCCGCAGTACATCCGTGACATTGTAAAGAACCTGCGACCCAGTGTGTCTGAGCCGGAGGGATCGGCTCTTCCTGGATACACATTCCGGCTGTACGGCAACCACAGGGTGGGCTATGAATCCCAGCTTGACACCAACTGCGAAAAGCTGCTGGATTGGTGCCGCAGGTACTATGCGGACGCCTATGTGGTGCAGCGTCATTTCTGGATCGATGATGTTGCAAAGCCTGGTGGCGCCTTTACCGGCGACAAGTCTCACCAGAGAAAGGCATACCGTGAAGGCTTCCGGAACTACATCTCTGTGGTCATTACGGACCCGGTAGCGTATCGTTTTGAGAAGGACGGCTTCTACCGTGAACGCAAGAAGGACCTGTCCTCGCAGATCTCCGGCGCGGCAGAGCGTGCCGGCCACGATACGGGCGCAGAGCGCAATACTGAAAAGGAAAGATGAGCCCTCGGTAAGTCGGCACGTCGGGTCGTGAATGCCCTTGATGGCGGTAGAGATTCGGCTGGCTTGCGATAACAAACAATGTAAGCATGGCTTTAATTCAAAAAGGAGGAATGCATGTGAATACCAGTGAAGCCTATTTTCGCCTCAGACAGGTAGAAAAGGCCATCCGAAGCAGCTTTGCGGACGGGCGAGTCCTTATAGCGCCCCAGGACATCGAGATGGAGAACGAGAGAGACCCGGAGGAGCGCCAGCTCCACGATGAGCTGCATACGGCGCTGTACCATCTGGATAATGTGTGCTCTATCCTCTCCTACTATGACCGGCCGGTCGTGGCCGAAGGGGTGCTGTACAGGAACGCCAATGGGCGGTATGAATTGGACGGCCATGAGCTGACCAGCGGGCGGACCATTGAACTCATGGTCTATGACCCGGATTGGGACAAGGCGCCCCATTGGGTGCGCACCAAAATCGAGTACGACAGCGACTATTACGCTGTGTACCAACATATGAGCCTGGAAGGGAAGCAGGCGCGCATACGATAAATTTTTCCCGAATTCCGGCACTTTCCTATGTACATATGCCTTGTGGGTATGTATAATGGGTGTGTATAGTATGTACCTATAAAACAAATGGATAAAATTTTTATGGGAGGACAAAGACATGACCAAGGTTATCGCGGTTACAAACCAGAAGGGCGGTGTGGGTAAAACCACCACCGCCACGGCGCTGGCTACGGGCCTAAAAAGGGAGGGATACAACACCCTTTTGATGGATCTCGACCCCCAATGCAGTGCGACTCGTTCCTGACTGAAAAGGTCAGGCACTAATAGGGGGCAAAAGCCCTCAATATTAGGAGAACTGGTGTCTTGAGAGGTGGAATGATGGGGTAACGCCCGGAAACGCCTCCCCTAATACTCCGACTGGCGCATCTAAGCGAAAGCTGGTGCGTCAGAAGCTCGGTGAAGTCGGCAGAGAGCTGTCCTAACAGAGCGGCGCAGGTGCGTGAACACGTCGTGATACTGCGTGGTGCTGAGGAAAGCGGCCCAGAGGTGGGCTGCGCGGCCTATATGCCGGGGGTCTATAAAATATCTATGGTCAGAATGTTCTACAGAGGACTGACGAACCTGCGAATGTACGGGTCTATAGAGGGATTGCATAGAAATGTGCAAGGACGATTGTTCGTCGTCAGTGTGGTTGAGTAAAAATTGCATTTATGAAAAACCATGTTGCGTTACAGGCGCAGCCCAGCTGACAGGCTCATAGTGGGGACCTACGGATATATGAAGAGATAAAGACATCGGAACGAGGAAAGGTACAGGCGCTGAAAACAGCGATGTGGACGAAGAACAATAAGCCACTTAACCTGTGCTGAAAAGTAGAGGTCGAACCGGTGATATCCCTGTAATGGGGGTGGAGGGATGGCCTCAAGTCGTTTTCAAATACCATACGTTATTTGATCGTAATGAGGATTACGAGTACGACAAAAAGGGTCGCTCAATTCAGGAATGAAGGGAGTGATGCCTCATGCCAAAAGAGAAAACGACGCAATTGAAATGCATTGACCACTTGCGTCACATGGAATACTACGGAATGCAGGACACCTTTGATAGCCTGTATGCAAAAAGTAAGGCTGGTGAAATCTTTACCAACCTGATGGATATAATCCTCTCGAGGGAAAATATCCTGCTGGCATACAGAAACATCAAGTCGAATGCAGGAAGCAGAACGCCTGGGACGGATCAAGTAATCATCGACGATATTGGCAAATTGCCGCCAGAAATCGTTGTTGAGAAAGTCAGGTATTTCGTTGCAGGAAGCAGACATGGATACCGTCCCAAGCCTGTGAGGCGGAAGGACATCCCCAAGCCCGACGGCTCCACAAGACCTCTTGGTATCCCGTGTATATGGGATCGGCTGATTCAGCAATGTATCAGGCAGGTTGTGGAGCCCATTTGTGAAGCTAAGTTCAGCGAAAACAGCTATGGCTATCGGCCAAACAGGTCGGCTGAACACGCGATCGCATCTGTATATAAGAACCTCCAACGGTCAGGGCTTTACTTCGTTGTGGAGTTTGACATCAAGGGTTTTTTTGACAATGTGAATCACAGTAAGCTTATTAAACAAATATGGGCAATGGGCATAAGAGATAAGCATCTTATCTGGATTCTGAAACAGATCCTGAAGGCACCCGTTCGACTGCCAGATGGCTCTACGATTTGCCCTACCAAGGGAACGACGCAAGGGGGTATTATTTCTCCCTTACTGGCGAATATCGTGTTAAATGAATTGGATCGTTGGGTTGAAAGCCAATGGGAAAACCATCCAATTACTGCAAAGTATTCGCAAATGATGAATTCGAATGGTAGGGCAAACAAGGGGAATGGGTACAAGGCAATGAAGAAGACCCGATTAAAAGAGATGCGAATAGTTCGATATGCCGACGATTTTCGTATTTTTTGCAGAACAAAAGATGAGGCTGAAAAAGTCAAGCGTGCGGTTACGCAATGGCTTGAGGAGAGGCTAAAGCTTGAGGTTTCTGAGGAAAAAACGAAAGTGGTGGATGTACGGCGCAAGTATTCTGAATTTCTTGGGTTCAAGATCAGAGTACACCTTAAAGGCGGGAAATATGTGGTTGAATCGAGGATCTGTGACAAGGGCTATAAAAGAGCAGAAGACACACTGGTGAGACAGGCGAAAAAGATCGCGACGCCGGAGCCTGGAAGAAAAAATACGGACGAACTTCGTCGGTACAACTCAATGGTCTTGGGTGTTCAGAACTACTACCGAATTGCTACAAACATCAATTTGGACTGCGATGCGATGAACAGGCGAATCATGGCTGTCCTCACAAATAGACTAAGCAGAGAACGAGTGTCCCAACTCAGAAAGACAGGCCGGAAGCTGTCACCGGCAGAAAATAAACGATATGGTAAATCTAAGATGGTCAGATATCTGGCGGGAACAGATGAACCTATCTATCCAATCGGCTGTGTGCAGCATAAAAACCCAATGCACCTGAAGGCGAGCGTAAATAATTTCACGCAAGAAGGACGAAGAGAGATCCATGATAATCTCCGGATCAACGTGAGTCTCATGAGAAAGCTGATGGAACAGCCTCAATTTGAACGAAGCGTGGAATACGCGGACAACCGCATTTCGCTTTTCTCGGAACAGTGGGGGAAATGTGCAGTCACCGGGCGAGATTTTAAGGTGGTAGAAGATATACACTGCCATCACAAAATCCCCCGGAGTCAAGGCGGTTCAGATGAATATTCAAATTTGGCCTTGATACTGGAGCCTGTCCATGTTCTTATACATGCTAAGAGGGAAGACACTATCTCTGCCTATGCTGAAATGTTGAAGCTTGATAAAGTCCAGGTTGCAAAGATCAACGCATATCGTCGAATGGCGAACAATAAAGAGATTCGAACCACTAAAAGTCTGTAAATAAGCATAAGCTCTTTACAATGGTGATCAAATAAACGTAACAGTATTTGCAAACGATGGAACGCCGTGTGCGGGGAAACTCGCATGCACGGTGTGGAGTGGGGGAAAACCTGGAGATAACATCAAATGGTTACCTATCACTATACAGCACAGACACGTTCCGCGCCATCGTACATAACGTGGCGACCATGTACGACGTGCTGGTGGCTGAAGACCCCATCATCGAAGCTGTGCAGCATACGGATATCGGGGACATCGTGGCGGGAGATCCGCTGTTGGCGGATGCAGAGCAGAAGATGTCCCATCAGGGCAGAGAATACCGCCTGAAAGAGGCTATGGAGGGTCTGCCGGAAGGCTATGACTTCATCATCATCGACACGCCTCCCAATCTGGGTGTGCTGCTCACCAATGCCCTGACGGCAGCCAATAGCTGCATCATCCCTATCACCTCTGAGCGGTTCTCGTTCCAGGGTCTCGGGGAACTGGATAAGACCATTGCCCGAGTGCGGAAGTACAGCAATCCGAACCTGGAGATCGATGGGCTGCTCATGATCAAGACCGACCCGCGCCGGAATCTGGCTAAAGAGGCCAAGAAAGAGCTGCCGGCTATCTGTGAGAGCCTGGGTACGGTGCTGTTCGAGACCCATATCCGCGAGGCGGAGGATGTGCGCAAAGCGCAGAAGCTGCGGCAGAGCATCTATACCTGGGCGCCGAACTGCACGGCTGCCAAGGACTACGAGGCGTTTATCGACGAGTATCTGACGAAGACTGCAAACAAGGAGGTATGCTGACATGGCAAAGCAGGAAAATGTGACCGAAGAGGTGACCGGTGGTCTGAGCACGGGAATTACGTTTGGCGCATCCAGAGGGGCGCGGGACGGTGTACAGCCGCAGGGCGGTGCCGGCGCAGCTGCCGGCGTTGGCGGAAGGGCCTTGACAAAGGGATACCGTGCGTCGCGGCAGGGGGATGAGGCGGAAAGACGCTCTTTCCGTATGAATGTGCTCATTAAGCCCTCCACGGCCGCTGCGCTGGACTTTGCCGTGAAGAAGGGCGAGATCCAGAGCAAGAACGACCTTGTCAACTACCTTTTGGAACGGTATTTTGCTGAGGAAGGACGCATCTGACATGGCCCGGCGTGATGTCCGGCTCGGGAGTACCGTGGAGATATACCGGGACCCTGAGACGGAAACACAGCTTGAAGGCTATGCCTTCGTGTGGCATATCGAGAAGGAGACCAACAGGTTCTTCACACTCATGGTTTCTTTCCTCGGCGATAGGGAAGAGCGAAAGGTCTTGCGCGACCTGAAAAAAGAAACAGATAGCAACGAGAAAGCCTGATGCCTTGTGGTGTCAGGCTTTTTCTTATGTGTGTTTCTTATGCATGCCTATTGTGTGTATGTTTTGTGGGCATGTATATGCATGCGCACAACGTATACATGAAAGGACCGGAAAACACTGGAAAGAAGATGAAAAATTTTGAAAAAATGTTGTTTCCATTTGGAAATAATCCTTTACATTAGGTGCCGATGGGGGTATAATATGACTCGGGTAAATTAGGGGTTCGTGTGCCCTTTTGCCTGTTTTCCTCCCACATGACAGATACATATGAGCCGGGTATCCTCCAAAAGTATATTAGCTGGTATAGCTCAGCAGGAAGAGCGGCGGATTTGTAAACCGCAGGTCGAGGGTTCGAAGCCCTCTATCAGCTCCACGAGCAAAAAACTACTCATACAATAAATTTTCAAGAAGGAGGCTCGCAACATGAGGCAGAAAACACGCCGCCTTGCTCGGGCGGTACCGGCATGGATACTGGTCATTCTCCTTATCCTCTCTATGGTGCCTGTGGCACACGCCGATGAAACGGCGCGAAAACAGGTGTATGAGGGAGAGATAGAGCTGACGGGTAAATACAGTGGGAAGTTCTCGCTGGATTCGTCTGACTTGTATCTGTTCCAACTGGAAAACATGGCGCCCGGCGATAGCTGGGAGGGCAAGATCCACGTGAAGAACTCCGCGTCCGCGAAGATGGAGATAGCGATACTCTCCATCGTGAGTGATCTGGAGGACACAAAGCTCTTTGACGCGCTGGATCTGGAGATCTCTTTGGGAGATAAGGAGATATACAAGGGGTCCTATGGGAAAACAGAGGAGCCTATCTCCACCTTCTATGAGATCCCGGCAGGGAAGACCATTACCTTTGATGTAACGGTCACGTTCCCCAAGGAGTGCGGTAATGAGTACCAGAACACAAAGATGGACTCCACATGGACCTTTGAGGGACGGTATTACGGCGGCGGCGGGTATTACTACCCAGACCCGAAGCCGGATCCCGTGAAGATCCAAACAGGCGTTGATATGACCACCAGCAACTCACAGAGCGCTGTCTGGCTGTTCGTATCCTTGCTGTGCGTAGCCTCCTGTGTGCTGATGCTGTACCGTATCAGCAGCGCGAAGAAGGGGACAACAGATACTAAGAAGAAAGGGCGTGAATAAACAATGCCGAAGAGTATCGGTAAAAGATGGGTCGCTATCCTTATAGCGGTGCTGCTGCTCGTGGTTTCGGCCGTGACAATGGCGTTCTTCACCGATAGGGTGGATCACTCCATGCAGTTCACCACGGCCAGCTTCTCGGCAGATGGCTATACGCTGAAGCGCACGGCGCCGGAAGGACCGTTCTGCGCCGGCGAAGATGTGACGGCCACACTGAAAGAGAGCAATACCGGCGAAGATGCCATAAACAGCGTTATATCCATGAAGGCGACATGGGTATCTCCGGATACCGCGCTGTCGATTTTCGGGAATGCCAATGCTGCGGATAACGCAAAGCTCTCTATTGACGGCACCGACATTTCCTATAAGGTCAGTACGGATAAGAAGTCCATTACCTTCGACCTGCCGGCACATGTGCTGACGGCCGGAACGAAGGATAAGGCAAGAGACCTGACCCTGACCATCCCGGCGTCCTTTAAGTCTACGGGACGTATCGAATTTACCTTTGAAAAGGTAGTCGTGGCACAGGATGGCGGTGGGTTCTCCGAGACGTATGACCGCACACAGCTCAACGCTTCCAAAGAGCTGGATTACAGTGTGCGCGTGGGCTGGGCTGCGTCCTCTATTGAGGCGCAGAACGGTAAGGCTCTTATGGGCTATCTGACCGAGAAGGACTCTGTGTCCGGGAAGTTCGGGATCCAGTTCGAGTATGCCTTTAACTACAACACCAGCCCTATGAAGGACTTCGCTTCCAAGACGGACGCGAAATGGTCCTACTATAAGGATAAGGCGGATCGGCTGACCTTTGTGGAGGGTATGACGTCCATCGGTGACTACGCTTTCCCCGATTTCGAGCTCGTAACCAGCCTTTCTCTACCGGAGAGCCTGGTGTCGGTAGGAAAGTGGTCCTTCGATAATATCAGTATTCCTACGCTGACGCTGCCTGCAGCGCTGACCAACTTTGATACCATGTCCTTCGGACATATCAATGAGTTGACAGAGATCACCTTTAACCAGGCGGCCAAGACCGACATTTCCTTCCCCACTGCGGGAAGCACCACGGGCGCCTTCTATGTAGACCCCTATGTACCGACCAAGATCGTGGGAGAAAACCCCATTGCGCAGGGCTATGACTGGATTACAGATCAGCGGCGTGTGGCGCCGGTTATTCGGAGCTATAACTATACCTGGTCCGGAGACCGTATGTCCCAGCCTCTGGATGCAACGACCCTGACACCGGATGAAGACAGCAATGTGGACTTCCACACTGCGGAAAACCGGGCCAAGATCAAGAGCGTTGTGTTCCAGGATGCCAGCGGATACTATGCGATCCCCGATATGAAGCCCGGCGATGCTGGCGGACTGGTGGAAAAGAACAATAACATGTGGGACGTTTCTGCCGCGCAGAATAAGTCCGTTATCGCATGGCTGAAAGACGATGGGACCCTGATCATCGCCGGTGACGGTGTGAAGGTCATGGCGAATGCCGATTCCGATTGGCTGTTCGGCGACATGGCGAACATTGAGACTATCGACGCTACGCTGTACGATACCAGCAACGCCACGACTATGGAATACTGGCACGCCTTTGCCGAGCCGGATCTGCGGCAGAACGAGGGCGATTGGTCCGGTGATCCGCTGCCGATGGAAGTACCGCAGAGAGGCGCTAAACAGATCGTGGGTATTCAGGACTGGGATGTGAGTAAGGTCACTTCCACAATGGATATGTTCTACAACGCCAATCGCCTGACCAGCCTGAACCTGGGCAGTTGGAATACCAAGAGCCTGAAGACGCCTAACGGTATGTTCCACGGCTGCAGTGCGCTGACAACGCTGGATGTCTCCGGTTGGAATACCTCCAATGTGACTACGCTGCAGAGTATCTTCTCGCACTGCAGAGGCCTGACTGCGCTGGATGTGGCCGGCTGGGATGTGCAGAAGGTGACGGATATGAGCTTCGCTTTCTCCGATTGCGGCGCTCCTGTGCTGGATCTGCATACATGGAAGACCAACAGCCTGACCACGCTGGAGAAAGCTTTTGCGGGAGCCGGGGCGAATACGATCAATGTGACGGGCTGGAATACCTCGAAGGTCATCACGATGGATAGTGCCTTTGAGAATACCGCAAGTCTGGGTTCTTTGGACCTGTCTACATGGGATACCAGCGGTGTGGGCAGAGGGACGGAGAGCGACGGAACTGTCTTCGGTACCGGCGCCTTCAACAATATGTTCTTCCGTTCCGGAGCAAAGTCCATTAACGTTTCCGGCTTCGATTTCAGCTCGCTCTATGGGCCGAAGGGGAACTGGAACGGCGGACTCTATAAAATGTTCGGGGAGTGTAAGAGCCTGACAGAGATCGTTGGCGCTGAGACCTGGACCAACACCGGGAAGATCGTGGAGCTCAACAGCACCTTCATAGACTGCGAAAAGCTGGTCACGCTGAACGTGAGCAAGTGGGATACATCCGGTGTGACGGCAATGTCCAACGCATTCAATGGCTGTAAATCTCTGGCTGAATTGGATGTGAGCAAGTGGAATGTGAGCAGCTGTGAGGGGTATATCAACACCTTTAAAGACTGCGAGAGCGTGAAAGTCCTTGATATCTCCAAGTGGGATATGACAAAGGCTACACCGAGTGCCAGCCAGAATATGTTCAATGGCTGTAAGTCTTTGGAGAGCCTGACGTTCCCGACCTCGGTGAATTGGCTGGCTACCAGAATGGCGGCCAATTGTCCGAAGCTGACGACCATAGAGTTCCTGTCTACGGATGCGTCTATCTCTCAGCGTCCGACGGCCGGCGCAAGCCTTGGCGCGTTCTACGTGGCACCGGATGCCGGTGTAACGGTGCCTGTGACTACATTCATCATTACACACGGTTCCGGTATGGCACAGCTCAAAGACGCCAGCATCTACAATTTGGCGGATGATAACCGGTGTCTGCCGCTGGATCTGCCGGTGCAGAGCGAGACACTGACCTATACGGGCAGTGAGCAGTCGCCGTCTTGGAATAACTTTGACGCGACGAAGATGACGGTCAGCGGAACGACAACCGCTGTAAATGCCGATACTTACACTGCAAAGTTTACACCGAAGACCGGGTATGCGTGGGAGGACGGCACCACAGGTGCCAAGAGTGTCACGTGGAAGATCGGGAAGGCGGCCGGATCTCTGTTTGTTACACCCACAGAGATGACGATTGCGCTGAACGATACGACCGGGACGATTACCGTGACTCGTGCCGGTGACGGCGCCATTACCGCGACGTCCGATAAGGCCTCTGTCGCAACGGTGGAGGTGAATGGCAATAAGATCACCGTGACGAAGAAGGGTGCCGGTACGGCCAACATCACCGTGAAGGTGGCGGAGGGGACCAATCATAAGGCGCCTGCCGGGAAGACGGTGGTTGTGACCTGTAAGACCACGCCGGAGCTGAATGCGAAGAATACGTGGTATACCGGCAGTACAGCGAAGTCTGCCATTACCGAGATTGAGCTGAAGGATAGCTATACCGCTACCGGAAATGAGATCGAGTCCTGGGATGCTTCTGCCGCACAGAATAAGACCGTTATGGCCTATGTGGTGGAGGGCACGAATGGGAAGAAGCTCATTCTGGCCGGTAACGGGTCCGGAAAGATTGTGGCAAATGCGGATTCTACGAGTGCGTTCAACGGATTTACCGCGCTGACGGCCTTTACCGGACTGAATAAGCTGGATACCTCCAACGTCACGAACATGCAGACCATGTTCAATAATCTGGATAATATCCAGACGCTGGATCTGAGCAGCTTCAATACATCGAAGGTGACGAACTTCTACAGCATCTTCGGTGGGAACGATAAGCTCACGACCCTGAATCTGACGGGATGGGATACAAGCGCCGCAAAGGACATGGGGCAGATGTTCTATGTCTGTAACGCTCTGACGACTATCAATGGTCTCAGCAGCTTCAATACGGCCAATGTAACCGACATGAGCGGTATGTTCCATGGATGTAAAGCGATGACTTCACTGGATCTGAGCAATTTCAATACGGCTAAGGTCAAAACGCTGAGCATGATGTTCTATCAGTGCAGTAACCTTGAGACTGTGAAATTGACCAGCTTCGATACATCCAATGTCACCAGCCTGTACGCGATGTTCCAGTATTGCAGCAAGCTGAAGACGGTTGACCTGTCGTCCTTCAATACTGCTAAGGTGACGACTATGCGCAGTATGTTCGGAAGCTGCAAAGCGGTGGAGAGCCTGGACCTGTCCTCCTTCGATACTTCCGCGGTTACGAACATGAGCGCTGCGTTCGATGGATGTCAGACGCTCCAGACGGTGACGCTTGGCAAGGACTTCAAGTTCGTCGGGACAGATGGGTATCTGCCTGCGCCGTCCGCTACGTATATCTCCGGGGCGGATGGGAACTGGTATGTGGCTGGTACGGATACGGGCTATACGCCTACCGAGCTGGCGGCTGTGACGCGCGTTCGTGCGGTTACCTATTCCGCGATTCCTGGTACGGATCCTGGTACCGGTGGAGGCTCCGGTGGCGGTGGCGGCGATATCCCTGCGGATCTGAATCTGGCTGTGCCGGAGCAGGTGGGGACTCTGACCGCAAATGGCAGTGAGCAGTCGCCGACTTGGAAGAATTACGATTCCTCCAAGATGACGATCAGCGGCACGACGTCTGCTGTTAAGGCGGGAACGTATACCGTGACCTTTACCTTGAACGACGGCTATGCATGGTTCGATGGTACTGCCGAGGATAAGGACGTCCAGTGGACGATGGAGAGCGGCGCCCCGATGCTGGCTGAAGACAGTTCTTGGTATAAGAGCTCTGTGAGCAGAAAAAAGTTCACAAAGATCGAACTTATTGACAGCGGTACGCCCAGTGGGACCATTGTGGAGCAGTGGAATGCGGACGTAGATAACAGCGGAAGCATTAAGGCTTATATTACCGGAAGCTCCGGTGACTATACACTGACCATTGCCGGAAATGGGTCTGGAAGCATTATGGCGAATCCGAGCAGCGGCTATTTGTTCGGAGGTGACCATGAGCTTGAGGGCATTCAGTTTGCCGTTGTAAAAGACATTGCCGGTCTGGAGCTGCTGGATACCTCGAAGGTAACGAATATGAGATATATGTTCAACGGCTGTAGTGCGCTGACATCTCTGGATCTGTCCGGGTTCGATACCTCTAAGGTAACGTACATGGACAATATGTTCAACGGCTGTAGTGCGCTGACGACCTTGGATGTGTCCGGATTTGATACCTCGCAGGTAACGTATATGGGCAGTATGTTCTACTGGTGTACGGCGCTGACATCTCTGGATCTGTCCGGCTTTGATACCTCCAACGTAACGAATATGATCTGCATGTTCTACAACTGTAATAAGCTGACCTCTCTGGATCTGTCCGGGTTCGATACCTCTAAGGTCACCGGCATGCGGGCTATGTTCTACTGCTGTTACGCGCTGACATCTCTGGATCTGTCCGGCTTCGATACCGCAAACGTTACCAGTATGGACGATATGTTCCGAAGCTGTGCGGCTCTGACATCTCTGGATCTGTCCGGCTTCGATACCTCCAGCGCAACGAATATGACGAATATGATCAGCATGTTCGACTACTGCACCAAGCTGAAGTCTGTGACGCTTGGCAAGGCCTTCAAGTTCGTCGGCACAGATGGGTATCTGCCTACGCCGTCCTCTACCTACATCACTGGTGCGGATGGTAAGTGGTACGATACCAACACCGGTACCGGCTACACGCCGGAGGCGCTGGCGGCGGTTGAACGGACTGAGGCTGTGACGTATTCCGCAGTGCCGAATGCGAAGATCCTGAGTGGAATGTGGAAGTTCAATGTAAAACCTGCGGAATGCCCTGGTAACTTTGAAGGTATCTACTTTACGAGCAATGGTGTGGCGTATAGTATGATCGGAAGGTATAACTTCTCGCCAGCCGGCCAAGAACCGTACAAGTATTATACTATGTGGTATGCTTATGCAAAGACGACAAAGGGTGAGAACAGAGTGTTATGTGATTACTCTTGGGATTCATCTGCCTATCGCCTCATCTCCTTCAACGGACCGCAGGTCGTCACGGAAGAGTTCTACAACTGGTTCGTGGCAAACGCTAAGCCCGTTGTAACGCTGGAAGGGAAGTGGAAGTTCAATGAAACGCTGACGTTTGATACTGAGGTTGAAGCAACCGAAATTTCCTATACTATAAATGGAGGCACTGGCACCATATTGTACACAAGCTATGATGAATCTGGTAAATGGCCGGGCTGGAAGTTAGGAGTGGCCAACAACATTTTTGCGGACGTGTGGGTTTATGGAGATACTGGCTCGGGCTTAACACCGTTAGGCTGGAGGGATGAATCTTATCGCACCATAGCCTTCAACGGAACGCAGCATGTTACCAAAGACTTCTACGACTGGTTCATAGCGAATGCCAAGCCGTGGAGCGAGGACGAGTCTGGTGCTGCAGAGAAGATAGCTGTGCCGAAGCAAAGCGGAACGCTTACGTATAACGGTTCTGCACAGTCTCCGTCGTGGAGCAGCTATGATGCCTCCAAGATGACTATGGGCGGTACGACGGCCGGTACCAATGCCGGAAGCTACACAACGACCTTCACCCCGAAGGATGGCTTTAAGTGGGCAGACGGTACCACCGGTACGAAGAGCGTTATCTGGAAGATCGGGAAGGCAACCGGCTCTGTGAGCTTCAGTAAGGACAGTCTGAGCATCGATAAGAACAGCACCACCGATACCCTCGATGTCACACGGACCGGAACGGGCGCTATCACGGCAACGTCCAGTGATACGTCTGTGGCAACCGTAACTGTGAACGGAACGAAGGTCACCGTGACTAAGGTGGGAGATGGTACAGCGACCATCACCATTAAGGTCGCGGCAGATACCAACTACAAGGAAGCGAGCAAGACTTGCAGCGTTACTTGTGTCGGTATCCCGACGCTGGCATACGGAAGTACGTGGTACAAGGGTTCTACCGATAAGGCGAGCATCACGAAGATCCAGCTCAAGGACAGCTATACGCCGAGCGGGACGCCTGCTGAGTCTTGGAATGCAGACGCGCGGAACAGCGGAAGTATTAAGGCGTATGTGGAAGGCACGACGCTTACCATTGCCGGTAACGGAACCGGGAAGATCAAGGCAAATGCCTTGTCATGGTCCGTGTTCAACGGGTTCTCCTCGGCAACGGCCATTACGGGCCTTGACCTGATGGATACCTCCAATGCCCTCACTATGGAGGCTATGTTCTACGGCTGTAAGGCGCTGACATCCATGGACGTGTCTAAGTTCGATACCTCCAATGTCACCAGCATGCGGGCTATGTTCTATGAATGCGAGAATCTGACGAGCCTGAACGTATCTAAGTTCGATACTGCTGCCGTAACCAATGTGGAAGCGATGTTCCAAGGCTGTAAGGCGCTGACAGCTGTTGGCGATGTATCCGGTTGGAATACCGCGAAGGTGACCAGTATGTATCAGGTGTTCTATGGCTGTGAGAAGCTGGCAGCGTTGGATCTGTCCGGCTGGAACACCATCAACGTGACAAACATGCAGGCAATGTTCCTTGACTGCACGTCGCTGACTTCCGTGGGAGATCTGTCCGGCTGGAACACCGCTAAGGTGACGGAGATGGCGCTCCTGTTCGGTAACTGCGAGAAGCTGGCAAGCCTGGATGTGTCCAAGTTCAACACGGCTGCCGTGACAAACATGAACGCAATGTTCTTCAACTGCTCGGCTCTGACGGCGCTGGATGTGTCCAGCTTCGACACCGCCAAGACAACGAATCTTGCGGCTATGTTCTCGGGCTGCGTCAGCCTCACAAGTCTGGATGTGTCCAACTGGAATACCAGCAATGTGACCACCATGGAAGCTACCTTCCAGAGTTGTAAGAAGCTGACGACTATGGGCGATGTCTCCGGCTGGGATACCTCGAAGGTCACAAACATGAGAGAGATGTTCTGCCAGTGTAATCTCATTACCTCTGTGAATGTGACGAACTGGAAGACCGGGAATGTGACTAACATGAACGGTATCTTCTCCAACTGCGAGAAGCTGACGAGCGTCGGCGACCTGTCCGGCTGGGATACCTCCAGCGCAACGGATATGGGCTGGATCTTCAACAGCTGCTTCAAGCTTACCGGTATGGGAGATATCTCTCAGTGGGATACTTCCAATGCAACGAAGATGAACTGCCTGTTCGCTACCTGCGAGAGTCTGACCGAGCTGGATCTGTCCGGCTGGGACACCTCTAAGGTGACCGACATGAACAATATCTTCGGTGGATATGAGCATGAACAGCTTGAGGAAAGTGAGATCGCAGGTGAGTGCGTGCTGCTCCGGAAGATAACGCTGGGTGCGAAGTTCAAGTTCGTCGGTACGGACAGCTATCTGCCTGAACCGGATTCACGGTATATCTCCGGCGCGGACGGTAAGTGGTATGCTGGCTCTACGGGCTATACACCTGCTGAGTTGGCCGGCCTGAATCGAACCGAAGCTGTCACATATGTGGCAGTTAAGGGCACGAAGACTATGTCTATCCTGTCCGGCGACAATGCCGTTTCCGGCTATAGCATTTCCGAGTAACTGTAATTCTGTGGGCGGGTGCTACCTGCACCTGCCCACAGAAAAACCAAATCTTATGAAAGGAACGAATAGTTATGAAGCTGAAACGTATCTTGTGTATGCTGGCAGTTCTTGTGGCACTGTCCACGGCTGTTATCTGCACGGCGTCTGCGGCCGGAGATGCAGCTAAGAAGGAAGTGGCAGAGAACGAAACAGAAATGCTCGAACCGTCTGCTGCCGTTAGTGCCGGGAACTCAAAGGACATCCCTCTGGCGGAACCTGCTGCAGAGAAGACGGATAAAAAGGATGTCGTTCTCGACGATGCTGTTGAAAAGCTGGGGCTTAAAAATCCCTGCGTGGTAGATGAAAACGGCAACGTGGCGCTGAGTTCTGATGAGCTTATCGATCTTGTCCTGCCGAAGGTGTTGGGCGGTAAGGCGCTGACTTCCATCTCTGCCAAAAGCTTTGCCGGCTGCCCGTATATCCGCAGCGTGGTTGTTCCTGAAAGTGTTCTTGAGATCGGGGAAGATGCTTTCGCAAATTGCAAATTCCTTGAAACCATCTACGTTATCGGGCACAGCGAGGATGACATGAAGCTGGGTGCCAATTGGAATGGCAACGCCGAAGTCGTGTATGTTGTAGACGAGGCCGAGGAAAACGCGCCTGCTCAGGATGATGTTGAGGAGACAGATAAGCAGCAAGATGCTGACAAGGCTCCTTCCAATGAGCAGCCTTCCGGTACGGAAGACGCAAAGCCTGCGGACACGTCCGAGACTACGAATGAAAACACGGGCACCGAGGAGAAGGCGCCTGCCGCGGAGAGCGGTTCCGGTGAAGAGAAGGGAGCCGACACCGCACAGCAAGCTGATGACGGATCTTCCTCCTCTCCGTCCAATGACGCTGGTAAAGCGGCCCCTCAAGACGATGGGGGCGAAAACACTGGGGCAGGTGATGCAGAAACGCCCACTGAGGACACCGAGACAACAGAAGCCTGATTCAAACGAGTGCAAACGCCGGACAATCCGGCACTGGATAGGAGAGGCGACGCTATATGCGTCGTCTCTCTCTTTTTTTCTGATCATGAAAAAGATGAAAAGGGGGGACTCCACACTGAAGAACCTCTCAGGATTTTGCAGGCCGCCGTAAATGGCGTTTAAATGCGTTTTGCGGGCGGGTTTCTCGGGGCAGTGTCGTTACCCTCGGAAGGCGCTGTGCGCTTACAGGCGGCGAGATGGGCCGTCCTGTGATTGGAATATGCGGATGGCGGGGAAACGACTGCTTTATTTGTGGATGTGGGGAAGGGAAGGAGAGTGCTGGCGAGATCCTGTGTGCTTGAGATGGGAATACAGGTGAAGGCTCTGCGAGGGTGGTTGCTTGAATTTTTCAGATAATTTTGAAATAATGCTTGACATTACTACGTTACCGTAGTAATATATAAGTACAGGAATAGGACGGATCTCCCGGCCGGGGTCAATGGTAGAAAGGAAGATAGTATGGAAAAGAACAACACGTTTCAGCCCGAACAGAAGCCCATCGGACAGTGGTGGAATGCCGGTGCAAGCGATATTCCTCTTTATCGAATTGGCAATGAGGTTTTCGCTCTGGACGGGTGGAACGGCGAGAAGTGGACGGACTGCTGGCTCTGTTCCGGCGAACACTACATGGAAGCCTCCGAGCGCCGGTACGAGGTGCGTCCTGTCTATCGGTTTGAGCGTACCGATATGGATATGGATTCCATTGAGGAGAATTCTCCCGAGTGGGAGCTTGCTAACGAGATTGTCGCTTTCCTTGTGTTTTGAAAGAAGCAGAGGCAATTGAAAATCTACATACCGTCGGAGGAGGTCTAACCGTGAAAAAGTACACCTACGCTGCCTATGATTGGAATGGACGGTTGGTTGAACTGTCCGTTATAGCAGAAACCAAGGCTGAAGCTGGCAAGATGGCCCGCGGAATCCTTGATAATGCCCGAGAGTTCATCGATACCGATGAAGGAGTCTTTCTGAATGACGAGGAGGATTACGCATGAAAACAGTCAGCTATCAGGAATATGCACGCGAGATGGAAATGGCAAAGAAGCGTCTCGAAGAAAAGACATGCGTACAGGGGATTTCCGGCCGTATTTGGATCGTGAATATCGGCACAGACGACAAGATCGAAATGGGCATCAATATTTCCGGAACCGGCGATATTCCCAGCATCTACGCAAAGCGCTTCGCTTCCTGCGTTGAAGAAGCCGCTGTAATTGCCGAACAGTTTAAGTACAACGGCTATGCCGTGAAATGAGGAGGAAACATGGGTAGCTTTTCTTGGTATGCGTCTGACACGCACAGAGCCATTCGCTCTGCTAACCCCTTTCCTGTCTATGCTCTGCAACCGGATGGCGAGCCGCTGCTGGAAAAGAGATATGAGAACAATGGTGTGTTCTGTGGGAAGGATATCTACGAACTGGTCGCAGATTGGAACCGGAAGTTTCTCGCAGAGCATCCCAGCTTTCTGATCTTCCAGTATGGACGGGTGCGGTCGAAAGATAATGGCGCCTATTTCCCAGCTCCGCCTAAAAGGGTAGACTCGTTCCCTTGGTATCCTTTGTATGCGGATCTGACCAAATCCCGGAAGGATATTGAGCACGAGCTGTACGAAGGCGGAGAGGTATTTTGGCAGTATCGACATATCGGCATTGAAATCGCCTGCGGAGATGATCGCAACACGGCACTGCCTTTCCCCATTAAGCTGGTAGAAGTCTCTGTCCCGTATGCTGAAGCAGCGGCGTCCAAGATTGACCCCGAGCAGGGATTTGGACGGAAAGATAGATTTGAGGGAGAGAAATTTCCAGACGTGCTGGCGGAGGACTAAGTTATGAAAAAGTATGAGTTTAAGAACTATGTGACCCACCGGTCCGCTGAGGTTCATGTGGATGTGTCCGGATATGAAGGGTTCTTCTTTGTTCAGTTTATGCATCTGGGAGAGCCGGATCACACGCTCAAGCGTACCACCGAGCCGGGAAGTGGTGAAATGAGGTTCACCTCGGAAGAAGACGCTGTCCGCGGGGCAACGCGGTATGTCACACGGGGGAACTGATAATGAGTGTACATAGAGAAGTTAGCTCCGATACGGACTGCGCCGACTGCCTGTGCCGGGTGTGCGCGAGGAATACTGTAAACGATTCGAGCAACCCTGCTGTTACCTACAAGGAGTGCGGCTGCGATGAATGTCGTGTAGGCGGCATTGTAGTAGAAACCACCGAGGATTGCCCGCAGTTCGTCCCCGACTGCGATAGCTGCGATGTGAAAGATTGCGATGAAACGATCTGCCGCAGAGTCGGCGCTGTGTAGAGGAGGACTGAACGGTGAGAAAATGGACGATCTTGGGGTTTGAAGGCCTCTCAGATGACTTTGGATGCTGTGAGCCGTATACGGCTGCGGAGGAGATCCGCAGACGATTGGTAGCTGGTGAGCAGCTTACCGAACGGGATATTGAAGCTATCGCTCGGATGTATGGATGTCGCGTCAAGTGGGAGGACTGAGCTATGAGAATGAAAAAAGCCCACAAATATGAGTGTTCCTGCTGGTTTAATGATTACAGCGGACAGCGGTATCCTGTTTACATCAACAGCACGACCTTCACTGAGATAGTCGGGAAGAAGACACCGGACGGGATGCTGTGCGTGTCTATCGAGGACGTGGACGGGCATTGCTGCTCCGTCCTGAAGGCTTACAAAAACGCTAAAGGCAAGCGCTACTGCATCTTTGGCAAGCGCCGGCTTTATGAAGGGTTCAGTGGGCCTGTAGAGCTTGTGGGGGTGCCGGTGGGCGTTCGTAAGGCCATTGTCAGCTGCGGAGCAAGGCTTGCAGATTAGAGAGGGAGGGATGTACATGGAAAATGAGGAATTGATCAGCTTGTCCGAATACGCCAGGCTCAACGGGATAGACCCGGCCACGGTACGGCAGAGGGTGAACCGTGGGGCGTATCGATCCGCACGGAAAATAGGACGGAATTGGGTCATCGATAAGAATGAGCCGCACGTGGATCATCGTATCCGATCCGGAAAACATGTTAAAGAGAACACGGGCGTCTGAGCGCCCCTGTGATTTTGTTTTGGAGGCACAAATATGGACGAAAGAATAAGCTTTTACATTCTCTTTGAAGAAGCTGAAGATGGCTATTATGGCGATATTCTTGTAAATCGTAATCTGTACAACAAAGATGATGTGGACGCTTACATAAAAGAGAATGCAACGAAAGTATTTCCTGGCAAAGAAACTGATCTGGAACATGGCATAGACTGCTATTTTAATGCGCCAAGCCAAAATCGTTACGGAACAGGACTTTTCTATTTTCAGGAATTTACTCGATAAATCAAGAGCCGCCCCACCTGGGACGGCTCTTTCTCTTATTTTCTGCGCAGCCAGGCAAAGAAGCCTGGCTTTTTCGGTTCTGCAGAGGGTTCCGGAACTGCAGCATCGGCGTCTACCGTGCCGGTGCTCTCCGGGATCTGCAGCAGCGTTCCGGTGGCCTATCGTTTTGAGAAGGACGGTTATTACCGCGAAAGCAGGATGAATCTCAAACCGTAAACCAGATACTATGTGGAACTTTCCAATGAACGTGTTTTGGAGGAAATGATATGGCGTATGAATATGGCGAGCTGTCTAAGGACCGCATGAGGACCCGGATGGTCGGCGAGAGCGTCAGGAAGATCGTGGCAATGGACGTGGAGATCGAGCTGACGGCAAGCGACATTTTCAACTGGATCAATAATTGCCAGGATCCCCTTACACTGAGGAACCTCGGAAATGCTGCCTTGAGTTTTGCGGATGCGTTGGAGCATCCGGACGATGACGATTTCCGGTCCCGCGCATGAAACAGAGGAGCTGCCCCTACCGGGGCGGCTCCTTTTCTTCTCTACGGGAATGGTAAAATAAATTCGCCCCGTAAACGGCATTTTAAGGCGTTTTTCGGGGCGGTTATTCACAGGGATATCGTTGCCCTCGCGGCACCATAATCGCTCGTAGGTGTTAAAAAGAGCCGCCCTGCGGCCCGTTTATGCGGGCTTGTGCAGGGCGGTTTGTATTTTTACCTTTTACTTGCTGTTGACAGCATCCTTCAGGCCCTTGCCGGGCTTGAAAGAGGGCATAGTCGCAGCAGCGATGGTCAGAGCTTCACCGGTGCGGGGGTTCTTGCCGGTACGCGCAGCGCGATGCTTGGTCTCGAAGGTGCCGAAGCCCACCAGCTGGACCTTATCGCCCTTCGCAATAGCGTCCGTGATCGCGCTCAGAGTGGAGCTCAGCGCCAGCTCGGCGTCCTTCTTGCTCATGCTCGCCTTTTCTGCCACCAGGGCAACCAGTTCAGTTTTGTTCATAGTCTTTGATTCCTTTCATTCTTTTGATTTTATTTACACCCGGCTTATTGCACCGGAATGTTTCACAGGGAACTGTATTCCGACTATTCCGCCGCTTCTTTTGCGGTGCAGCCGGCGCAGTCTTCCTCCGGGTCAAACTTGTCTGCTTCACGCTTTTCGCAGAAGCGGCAGGCCTCCGGAAGGTCTATTTTATCACAAAGGAGGACGGTGTTGTCTACCAGATTAGACCGATTGTGACAGCTTTCGCAGGAATACTGGCGGTCGCAGCCGTCACAGGCGGGGTATTTCTCACAACGGGACAGAGAAAAGTGCAGGCACTCAAAGTTGGGACAGACTTTATTCATGCGTTTGTCACCTCCAACTTAACAAAGGCTAATGCTCAGCATAGCGTTCGCCTCCAGCATAAAGCTTTCACAATGGAAGGTGTCCTGCACGCTCCTGGCGGCCTTCAGGACGGCGGTGGACGCCGGCGTTTCTGTTCTTGTTGACCGGGCAAAGGCTATGGTGGCGAGCAGCTCCTTACGAAACAGGTCAGCCACCTTGGCCGGGTCGGTATCATCCTGGAGGGAGAAGGAGAGTATGCACATCAGGGGAGGGGATCCCGGCGTGTCTGGCACGTTGAATTCTACGGCAATGTTATATGACTTCACTTTTTCACACTCCTTTTCGTTCATAAGCTGTCGGCAGGCGCCTGATCGAGCCGGAATACGTCTGGGGCGTTCTGCTTGATAGGGCAGCTGCCTTCGCAGGCCTTTTTAGGTCCCTGTACGCTGCAGGAAACGATACGGCCCTTCATGTAGTACCCAGGGTGCTCGTTGCTGCCGCAGTAAATAGGGTGGATGTCTATGCTTGCTGTTTCCTCACTGATGGGGCAAATGCCGGTGAACTTCATACCCTTCACTCCTTCTTTCCATGGTGGAGTTGCTGTGGTTGAAATGCTTTCGCTGAAACCGGATATTGCAATTTTTATTATGCTACCGCCATTCCTGTGTCTTTTGGTGTTCACGAGGGAGAATGTGACCCTCGGCCACCCATTTGCACTCCTTCAGAGTGTCCTTTTCGTATGTTTGGTTGGTTTTCCTATCCCAAAGACTCCAATGGTTGCCCAGCATGCGGTCGTACACGTTGGTGATATCAAACCGGCCGTCTTCAGAGTGATAGCTGCCGGATTCCTCGCGGATCCATTTGATACGGACAGGCGTCGGGGCTTCCTGCTTGGCGGCCTTTTTCGCTGCCGACCGGATCTGCTCGTTCAGAGGCGAGGGAGGGGAGAGGGCTTGATGTTTGTAGTTCTCCGGGAAGGACGTCAGGAGCCAGCGGATCATGGCGTCTGAAATTTTGTCCTCGGGGAAATCCCATTCATCTCCAAACATAGCCTTAGCTTCCACTTCGGAAGATGGGGACATGATTTTGAGAGCGTTCGGCCCCAAAAAGGGCTGCTCAAACAGGGCCAGGTCGTCTGTAATACCACGGGCGTCCAGATAGTATGTCGTGGAGCCCTCCGTAAACACATTGAAGACGTGAAGTAGCTCGGTGTCGCCCGAGTCATACAGGATGCCGATGGGAAGACCGCATTCCCGTTCAAAGTATTTGGCCAATTCACCGCAGAAGCCTTGCAGGAAGCTGCCTACGGATACGACAGCAGGGTCGCCGGAGGAGTCGATACAGATCGGCAGCTGTGCCTCGATATTGTCCAGGGCTTCAAGAAAGCCTGGCATGTCGCCTTTATACTGCTCTTGAATGGTATAAAATCCGTTTCGCATGGAACATCACTCCTTTTTTGTTCTGGACACACTCCTTTTGAAGCGTCAGATGGAATACCGGCGCTGGATGATCTCCTGCTTGGCGAGGGGGTACATTTCGCGGATGCGGGGATGGTTGTCATACGTCACGATGATGTCCGGCTCCGGGAAGGACTTGTACATGTTCTGCAGCATCTCGGCAAGTTCTGCGTGGTCCTTCTCTTCGTAGTAGTGCGTATACAGCGCTTTCCCTTTTTCCCAATAGGGCGGGTCTACAAAGATGGTTGCTTTGTCGTACCAATAGCCCTCCGTCTCCAGGAATTCGCAGGCGTCCATGTTGTGTATCCCGATGCGGTCCCGCATGGAATAGATGTGAAGGATACGTTCTTCTATGGCTTTGGGGTTCCAGCGGACGGTGAGCGCTTCCTGTGAGCCGTTTTTGCCGCCCAGAGGGTTGGCTTTTACAATACCGGAGAAAGAGAGGCGGTTTGCCAGCAGGAAAGCCCATGCTAATTCGGACGTAGGAGCCTCGCTGTGCGCGAGTAGTGCCTTCGCGTTGAATAAGTCGCGGTGGGTCGGAATGATGCTCTGGAGGCGTTCTGTGAGCTCATGGGGGCATTCCAGAATGGTTTTCCAAAGTGCATATACGCCGGGGTCCTTATCGTTGAGAATGAGCTTCCGGATAATGCCGGCATCCAGCAGGGCAAGTCCAAGCGAGGCGCCTCCGGCGAAAACCTCTACGAAGATGTCCAACTGATCGTGAGACAACTTGGAATACAGATAGTCGATGAGTTTGGATTTCCCACCGGGATAGCGAAGAGGGGAGAGACTCTTCTTCAATTTTGGAGCAGCAGGGAAGAGGCTTCGCGTATCTGCTGTGCCTTTGTCCTCCAGCAAAAGAAGAAAACGATGGTTCTCCCGTTCTGCTTCGTCCATATACGTGAAGCCTTCACACTCCGGACACCAGAAGCCGGAAGGGGAGGGGTGGATATCGAATTCTGATGTTGGGGCGATGATACCGCACCAATGGCAGGTCAGGAAAGCCATTTCAACACTCCCTTGTGGCGGATTTGAGGATGTGGGAATCAATCGTAGACAGGCTGGAAGCAAACGAGAATGATATTGTACGAATTGCCGTTACAGGTGTAGCAGGTGATGCCACCGTCATTGTAATCGTAGTAATAAATTACGTTGTAGTCTGCGTCCAGCAACGTACCGTCATCGTTGTGACCATATTCAAATTTGGTGCATACATATTTCTGCTGATAAGAGCCATAGTCCACATAAGCTTCCGCACCAACGGACACATACTTCAAGGCGCTGAATTCCTGGTTGCTATGATCTGCGATAACATACGTTCCGTTGTACGTATAATACGTGGCGCTGTCCCACGCATCGGTGATGCGCTGACCAAGAGCAACATTCTCGTAGATTCTATCAACATAATAAAAGGCTACGTTGATACCGACGCCGGGAATCGACAAGCGGCCTACGGCGCCATTGTCAATGGCTCGCTGGGCACAGTACGCATACGAATGGTTCTGGCTGCCGCAATAGTCGCAGAGAGGGGCGGGGGAGACCTCGGAGACAGACTCCGTCTCAGTGCTCTCCTCAATTTCGTCCTCGACTACGTCCTCAGACAGATCGCTGGTGTCATCATCCAGAGTGGAGATCTCCTCGGGGAGTACCGTGGCGCCGGGAGTGGTCTCGGACGTGTCGATAGTGGAGATTTCAGCCGGGACTACAATAGGAGCTGCTTCTGCGACATCAACAGTCGCGGCCAGATTTTTAGCCGAAACCAACACAGGAATTGCAAAAGTGAGGACGAGCATCAGCGCAATAAGCAGCGCGCGAATGGAAATGATCTTTTTCATGATAGTGTCCCTTTCATTTTTTGAACATGATGTTTTGGAAGTGGATAATTGCTATGTAAATGTGCTGAATTAAACAAATTGCGCGGGACCTTCGCACTCTTGGAGCCAGAGGCCGGAAGGGGAGGGCGGATATCGAATTCAGGCGCGGGGTCGTACACAAAATTGCCCGAGAAACTACATGCTTGACAGTCTTTTTTCTGTCGCATCCATATATTTCTTGTCTATTTCGATTCCGATATATTTCCGATTATTCTTCAATGCTGCCGCGCCAGTGCTGCCGACACCATTAAAACAATCCAGCACCACATCGTTTGGATTTGATGCGATTTTAATTATTTTTTCAAGAATAGACACCGGCTTTTGCGTTGGGTGTAAATTCTTCCCCGTCTCGTCCTTTACTCGTTCCTTTCCCATGCAGATACCCGATTCAACAAAATTATGCATCTCTTTTTGGCTAATAAAGTTCCACGTATGTCCCTTATTCCAGCAGCTGACTACAAGCTCACAGCTGTTTAGGAACGATGACTTTCTGAAATTGGGGACCGGGTTCGTTTTGTGCCAGACCATGAATTGAAACGTGTCAAACTCCGGGTCAAACACCTTGTGGTACTCGCCAATGATGTTGTAGGAACAAAATATAAAAATGTTGCCCTGTGGCTTTAAGATCCGCTTGAACTCGCCGACCAAATCCTTGGGGTGGAGTTCCGTTAGATCCCATTCTGCCAGGTCGTTGTTGATGTCGCTTCGCCAATCGAACTTTAAGTTTCCCGTACTGTATTTTGCAATGTTATACGGTGGGTCCGTCAAAATCAGATCGATTGAGTGATCCGGTATGTCTTTCAGCGCGGAAAAGCAATCGTCGTTAATCAAAAGATATTTATCTATACCGCATATATTTAGCATTTGAAATACATTCCTTTTATCTTTGTCAATGTAATTCCGATTTTTTCGCTGAGTTTTTGAAATGGATAAATTTCTATGTGGGTGAGTAGGTACACAAAATTGAACAAAAACAAATTTTTGTTCAATCGAGGGTAGGCTTGGTGGAAGGGAGGGGGCGAGATCAGTAGTCGGGAGCCCAATCAGACTGCACGGTGATTGTGCTGCGGCACAGAATTTGGATCGTGCCGAGGTCGAGACCGAGCTTCTTGGCTTTACGGCGCAGGACCGGCATGAATTCATCAAGCGCGGTCTGAGCGTCTGCTTCGGTGTCCCAGGGCCCATTTCCGCAGGCTGGGATCATCTTGCCGGCGTGCTCGCCGATGGTACACAGGATGAACGGACGATACTCTTTGTGGGCTGTGACGGCGCAGGAACTGCTATAAGCGATGGCGCACTGCAGTTCGCCTGCTGCGTTTTTAAGATGAATGGTATTCTGCTCTTTGCTGTCCACGGTTTTCGCCTCCTTTTCTTAGGCTGGTGACGATGCGCTTCGCCGTCAGCCGCCCGAACTGTTGCCCGGTCAGGTCTTCCTTTGTGCTTCTGCTCTTGTGAGAGATCTCTTCCACAGACCCTTCTCCTTTCCTCACAGGTGCATTCTTCTTGATCGAAGGACTTAGACGTTCTTCTTCCGCACGGAGCCGGAGCCGATGTGAAGGATCTTGTCGGATTCGCCCTTTACTTTCTTGAGGATCTCGTCTCTGAATGTAAGTAAAGCCTCTTCCTGCGCCGTTTCGGCGTCCGGAGCGGATACCGTGATCGTCTTTTCTATCTCCTTGGGCTTGAGGATGGTGGCCTCTACATTTACTTCGTACTTAGGCATACGTGATATCCTCCTGTTTATGCTTAGTTTCTGTTCGGGCATATTATAGCAAATTATATACCCAAAAGGCAATAACAAGAGCGCACTTTTCACAGGTATGCTCCTACCTGCGTCTTTCTTCGATATGTGTATTGGGTCAGACGTCGCCTTGTAGCCTACTCAAATGCGCTGCCGCCTCTTTGAGGCAATCGTCATGAGATTCGCAGCGCAAACCAGATCGGTTTCCGTGCCGGGTTGTGGTGCGTCCGGATGTCAGAGCGTGTACTTAACGGGAGACTTCACGTACATCGGCGTGAGTACGACGTCCTTCAGGGTGTCCCTCATGATGGTGAGGTAATCCGCAGTGAACATCAGTACATACTTCATCACGAAGATGACGGCAGCTGCAATGACACAGTACAGCTCGGACGGAGTGTAGCCGATGCTGAAGTAGAAATGCGCGGCAATTCCGACCAGCATCAGAGCGAGCACTCCACCGGCGAAGTGGAAGACCATGGCGAGCAGCTTGATCACAGGAGTCAGAACGTACAGCACAGCGAGTGCGATCAGTCTCATGATCTTGGAAACGACGTGTTTGATAACATAAGTGGCAGACATGATGCATCCTCCTTTCAAAGATGGACCTTATGTCCGGAGGATCTGAACGATCCTCCTTTCCTTCTAATGCCATATTAACATATATGTACATATATGTCAATATATTTTTTGGGTTTTTCCAAAAAAAATAACCGCCACGGTTTGGGGCGGTTCTAAGCGGACGGCTTTTGCCTTAAATGCGAGAAGAGCTTGCGGCTATCTATTGTTTGGTTGTACAACCATTGAAAAACACAATGCACACCGTGCTGAACGCTCCGGTACCTTATCAGATCTAATGCATTGATCTTCCTGCTGAGCAAAAAAACGAGCGGCGTAAAACCGCCACTCGTTACGCCCCCACTTAAAGGCAAGGGGTTTCCTCTTTGCTTTTTTAGCTCCCACTCATGGTAGGGTACACCGCTTTTTTAGCGCTCACTCATGGTAGAGTACACCGCTTCTTTAGCTCCCACTCATGGCAGGGTACGCCGCTTTATGGGCATCTCTGCCAAGTACCTGTGTTATACACAAACCGCGAGAATATGTCAAGAAAAACTTGGCATTTCACACTCGCGTTTTTATGTGCGTTCTTTAACGAGGGGTGAACCGAAAGGAGACCAGAGAAAGAAGATGCTTCGGCGTAGGAACACTCCTTTTTAATGGCCTTACAGATCCAGATCTTTGTCGGTCATGGATGGAGCCTTGGGAAAGGGAACTGCCTTTGAGACGCTGCGCTGGCTGGCGTCTGCGATCCGGCTATCCAGAGGTGCCGTGTGCGTCTGCGAGCCCTTGTCGTGCTGGACGGTGGCGCGCAGCTCTTCCTTAAAGGCGAGAATGGATTGGTAAATCGTATCGAACGACGGCTTGTCTCCGAAAAGCATGCCCTTCATCCGTTCATAATCAAGTTTGAGGGCTGGCAGCAGACTCTGGGGAATCTCAAGTTGAAGATTGGAAAAATCAATTTCCTTGTAGTCGAAGGTGGTTACTGGATAAAACCGAGCCGAAAAATCCATTGCCTCAAAGAATAGATCCGTATTAGCTAAACAAGCGTCACGATAGGGCGAATTTAAAATGCGGTAAACATCATAGTAGTGTCTGGAATATCTGTCCTTGATTTCTCTTGTGGGGTTTTTATCTCGCCAATGGGAAACGTTCTGTAAAATGCTGACCTTGTCCCAGAAGGTTCTTTCTGGCGAAACGGATAAGACAGGGATCGGTGTAAAAATGTTCACACCGGGGATGGCCTTATCGATCATAGAAGTGATGGGTTGAGGCGTGAGCTGAGACCATTGAGACATTGGGCCAATCTCCAGCTTCACAGTGGAAAGTATATTGGGATCTGGCGAAAACACTTTGGGGTACTCAAACTGGATAGACATGGGGTCGTTTTCGGCGATGTAAACACGAAATTCGGGGCCCAACATCTCAAGTACGTCTCTCTGCATTACCGGGAGCATATCCTCGGCGAGGTACATTACGGTTCTCTCGTTCATGTCTTTCTTCATGAGATCCCGTTTTCTATTGCTTGTCGGTTCCATCGGTTCTTTCGCCCTATAACCAAGAAGCCTCCAGTCCAGTAGTATATCGACGTCCTCAGAGAAGCGACTTATCACATCGTATGCCTTTGCCATGCAGGTACCGCCCTTAAAACCCAGACGATCCCTCCACGGGCTGTGCCCGAACAAATAGTTGATGCACCACGTCACCCAATAATCCTTTTCGATCATGGCTTCACCGATGTTGTATTCGTTAGATGCCTCTTGCATTAAGGCCTTGAACTCGGCCTGATCCCGATGAAGGATTGGTAATCTGTTCATACGACTTCTCCTTTCCCTTTACATGGAAACGATTTTTTCAAGGTGGGGCTGCAGCCAAACAGGAGCAAAGTGGAGTTCGCGCCGTAAAGAATCTTTCTCATCGCTGCTCAGCTTTTCTGAAATAGTACAAATAGCATTGTTACTAATTCCGAACGGCTTAAGGTCCTGAAGGGCATTCGTCACAAGGGCGGACTTATAGCTCATGTGCGTCATGAACCTGCTGCGGCTTTGCTTGAACTCGATTGGGATCCTACCGACGAGATATTTCCGAGACGGACCGGTGCTTGTATAAATTACCTGTGCCGGGACTTGCGTGGAAATGCCCAAGTCATTCTGCGCGTGGATGGGAGACGGAACGATTTTCCAGCTATAGTTCCTCGCCAAAGCACGAGCAACGTCGTAAGAGACGGGAGGCATTTCTTTTTTCAGTAAAGAACTAAAAACCGGCCGATAATAGATTCCTGGTACAGCCCTCCGACAGGTTTCTTCTTTCGCGAGTCTGGACAGTGCCTGACGAACGGCATCGGAGGATCCGAAAGACTTGAAGTCGGACGTCGCAAAGACGGTTCCTTTTTCTGCCGACAACATGTGCTCTTTAATTTTCCGATAACAGCTTTCCATAAGATGTCACTCTCCTTGTCACAGATATGATACCATATCTGTAACAAAAAGTCAAGCCAATGGGTGCGGCTCCAGGAATTTCGTTTAAAACGAAATGCTAACGAAATACAAACGAAATCGTCGTTGACCTATTTCGCTTCAACGGGTATAATCAAATTAAAATTTCGTTTGGAGGTGACCAACATGAACTACCTGTCCTGTGCCGAAGCCGCGAAAGCAAGAGGGACCACTGTCCGAAGGATCCAGCAGATGTGCAAACGGGGTGAGATCCCGGGTGCGATTAAGAAAGGCCACTCCTGGATGATTCCTGAAAATGCTGTTGTAATGAACCGCAGCGAAAAGAAAAAGCCGCTGCCTATCGGCATCTCCGACTTCAAGACCGCAACCACGGACTACTGCTACGTGGACAAAACTCTGCTGATCCGGGATTTCCTTGACAGCAAACCAATGGTTTCTCTTTTTACCCGGCCGCGGCGATTTGGTAAGACCCTGAACATGGATATGCTCCGCGTCTTTTTTGAAAAGACCCAGGAGGACACCTCTGGCTACTTCAAAGATAAGAAGATCTGGCGGTGTGGGGAGACCTATACTAAACATCAGGGAAAATATCCCGTTATCTTCCTGACCTTCAAGGACGTAAAGTGCCTGACGTGGGAGGATACATTTCAGAAGATTCGCAAGCTGATTACTCTGGAATTTATGCGCCATGCTGAATTGGAAGACAGCACCATGCTGAGTGCATATGAACGAGAGCAGTATAGTCGCCTTGCCAGCGGCAGTGCCGATGAGGTGGATTATCAGATGGGCTTACAGCTTTTGTCGCTGCTGCTTCATAAGCACTACGGCAAAGAGGCTATTGTCATTATCGATGAATATGATACGCCTATTCAGCAGGGGCACAGCTGCAGCTTCTATACGGAGATCGTGAGTTTTATGCGGAACTTCTTCTCCGGTGGGCTGAAGGATAATCCGCATCTGGCGTTCGGCTTTCTTACCGGCATTCTGCGGATAGCCAAAGAGAGCATTTTCAGCGGCATGAATAACCTGAAAACAAACTCCATTCTGGATGAAGATTACAGCGAATATTTCGGATTCACAACGGAAGAAGTGAAAGGGCTCCTGCACTATTACGGCAGAGAAGAAAAGTTCCAGGAGGTCTGTGACTGGTATAACGGATACCGTTTCGGCAGCACAGAGATCTTCAATCCGTGGTCGGTGATCAACTATATTTCCGATAAGTGTTTCCCAAAAGCGTTTTGGCAGTCCACCGGCAGCAACGATATCATCGGAGAGATCATCTCGGCAGCCACACCGGAAATCACAGAGGGACTACACCGACTGTTGTCTGGAGAAAAGCTCACGACTTACGTAGATACCAGCGTGATCTACCCAGAAGTCCAGAACAACCCCTACAGCATCTATAGCTTCCTGCTCATTGCGGGATATTTGAAGGTGGCTGCGGTCTATCCGCAGAACGACGGAAACTTCATGTGCGATGTAGCCATCCCCAATAAGGAAATTGCCTACGTATATGAGAAGGAGGTCCTGAACCGGACTCATCAGAATGGAATGGCCATTTCTATTCAGCAGGCTATCTTCTCCGGCAATACCGGCAAGCTCCAAGCTCTGCTGGAAGATTTCATGCTGCAGAGCATTTCCTCCATGGATGGAGCCAACGAGGGCTTTTACCATGGCATGATGCTGGGGCTGTGTGCCGTCCTCGGCAACCGCTATCAGGTGCGCTCCAATCGGGAATCCGGTCTCGGACGTTTCGATATCCAGCTGGCGCCCTTGGTAAGCGGTATCCCCGGTTTCCTGTTTGAATTCAAGCATACCAACGATCCTCGCATAGATCTGGATTCTCTGGCGGACACTGCCCTCCGGCAGATAGACGAAAAGAAATACGATACCGAGATGCAAAGTGCCGGCATCCAGTCTATCGTCAAAATCGGCATTGCCTTCCGCGGAAAGAGTGCGGTAGTCAAACGCAGTTAGGCAAATACGTAGAAAAAGGACCGTCCCATTCGGGGCGGTCCTTACTTTGCCGTCTTTAACCTTTTGCGAGCTCATCATAATCCGCGGAGAATTCATCAAGCAGGCGGTCAACATCTTTCTGCATCTGCGCTCGATCTTTCTGCACATCCTCGTCGATGAGATCGTAAACATCCACGCAAAGAGCTGCGGATATTCTAAACGCCATACCGAGTGTCATATTCGCAAGATCACATTCGCCGTTTTCAAACTTTTGGATCTGTCTCGTGTTACAGCCAACCGCTGAAGCAAGTGCCTGTTGCGTCAGACCCTCCCTTTTCCGCAGTTCACGTATTTTATTTTTCAATGAAATTCTCTCTCCTTTTCAGCCTTTTGCTGGCAGCACGTGTTTTACTCATCACGATTAGACATTAGTCGTCGATAACAAAATGGATTCCTTCAAGAAGCTCCAACCGGGACGGTCCCCTTTTGCCCGGTTCGGGGTTCTGCACCATAAGGATCTGTCGGCCGCGCCAATTGTACTGGGCGAAGGAACTGAATACCCCTTTGTATTCCGGAGCAAGGGCTTCATACTCCTCACGGGTCAGGTGGATCATATTACCGGTATTCTCCCATATGAAAGCGACTACAAAATCATATTCGATGTCGGACAGGACCATTTCTTCATCCAGCTCCGGGAGAAAAACGGACGGCTTTGCATAATCCATCTCGGAGAAAAGCTGCGTGGGAGACAAAAACCGTTCACTGGTTTTTTCGCCGTTCTTTGTAAAGATAAGTACCTGCCGATCCTCCGGCACGTCCGGGGCAAAGGAGAGTGTGGCGGTCTTATAATAGTCGTCGGAGTCCTGCCCGGGTTCAAAGACATTCATCACCAAAGTATAATAAGGATGACCGCCACGAGTCTGCCGCCGTTCATAGAACCGGGGGTCGGTCGCGAAGTGGCGCGGTGCGTAGAAGACAACGTCCTCATCCATGGCGAACCGGAACAGCGCAAGCCGCGAGTAGATCTTTCCGTTCATGGAGAACCTTTCTTGATCCACATACCTGCAGGAAACAAACTCAACTGTGTAGGGGTCGTTCGGTCCAAAGCACGCCTGCCGCTCTTTGGTCATGTTCCCCTTCTGCCTGTTGATGAGAAGCTCCCCGCCGTCCTCCATCAAAACATAATGCGGCGTATGCTCCGGAACGGGGATCGCAATATACTTGCTCTTACAAGCCGCCTGAAAATCTATACAAATCATTCCTGCGTTCTCTCTCCAATTTCAGTCAGGCTCGCGATGTCAATTCTCGCCGCGGGAGTTATCTTCCTTCACGTCGTCGGTCTTGATGTCGCTGGTCACCAACTGCCGGACATAGTCCGTCACATTATCCTGCTTGTCCAGCTGCTTAATGATCTTCGCATCATTTTCCGTGTGCAGAGCTAATCGATAGCTCTTATAAACTCCCTTACGCGCATCGATGATCTTCTTCACATTGTCAGCCTGGTACTTCCGATTGGCTGCCTTCTGCTTCTCGTAAATATCCGGGCGACACACCCGCATGATCGTTGCGGATGACACTCCATGCTGAGCCGCCAATGCTGCATAAGGCACTCCTGCGTCATGAGCCTTTCGGATCTCGGCTTTCTCGTCTTCGGTAAACCTCTGCTGTCGTACCATAAAATAAAATCCTCCTTGCGTGAGAATAATCGTTTGCCTAATATTAACATATATTTACAACTATGTCAAGACTCGCTGCTTTCCTATCTGAAAAATTCATACGGACCCCTGCGGGGTCAAAATGGGAGTCAAGGGGGCAAAGCCCCCTTGCGATTTTTTGGCGCACCTTTTTGTTCGTACAAAAAGGTGCCGGCGCCCTCCGGCGCCAGAGGAGCGGGTTGCAAATGTCCTGACCGACTTTCTCACTATAAGATCCGGCAACCCGAAATTCAAAAGAGAGTCCTCAAAGAGACATACGTCTCCTGAAACCTGTATCCAGAAATTTGCGCCGGCCTCCCTACGGTCGGCAGGACGCGGGAAAAAACAAAGGGTGTCCATAAGGAAATAACTACCTTGACTTTATTGCTTTTTGGGTATAAAATGTAGCCATAAAAACCCCTTATTTTTTCGTTAGCAAGCACTGCCTTGATACATGTGTCGGAAATCCTCCACATGATCTGCGGCGCTCAGGGGGAGACCCCCTATGACCCCTACTACCTCGTCATAGACCGCACCCTCCGGGCACGTCCTATGACGAGTTGTGCTATGCACAATCGGCTGCGCCTCGTAGATTGGGGGTGCTCCCCCAAAGCCCCAAAAGAAGAAAAATCTCTCTACCGGAGGTGAAATCATGCCGCGTAATCGAGACAGAGATGCAAAACGTGAGATGGATATCTACGTGATTTTGTCTGAGATCAGCGATGAATTTATTGTGTGGAAGGTGAAATCCGGAAACACTTATAAGGCGTTCGCGGACCATGTGCGTCTTAAAAGTTGGCGGACAAAAAACCTGTTCACACGTTCGATAGAACAGAAAAAAATGCCGACGATGTACCTACTCGAAACGGTAAACTGTTCACAAAGAGAAGCAATGAAGCACTGCATCGTGTGGACGAAATACTTTTTGGACCACAACAGAATTCCTCTCGCAGGTGATACGATGATAGCGTATGTCAACGAACTGGATGAAGAGAGTCTTAGAATTTATGAGCAAATTGAAGCACGGCTTTTTGAGGAAGTAATAAATTCTGAAACAGCAATTGTCGAAAATTATCAGCCGAAAATTTGGTCTAAGAACGAGGACGCTGAACAAAAAGACAAGAAAAAAAGGCGTGAAACGACCATTACATTCAACGAAGAACTCTACAAAATCGTCAAGAAAAAAGCGGATTATCTCGGTCTGCCGCTGGCAAAGTACGGGCGTATCATGATGGTCAACGGCTTTGTTTTCCGCTTTGACTTTGCTGAGTACCTGAAAGAAATCCGGAGCATTAAGCGCGTCATGCAGGACATCCAGGAGGCTATTTATCAGAGTGGAAGGTACTTTCCTTCCGACCTTGAGAACCTGGAGAAGTGCATCAACGAAGTGAATGACGTGCAAAGGAAAATGATGAAGAACACCGCCAGGGTCGTAAGGAAACAGGCGGAGAAAATGCCGGAGGAACTCAATGAAAAGCACAAAGATTGAATGGTGCGATGCCACCGTGAACCCTGTTGTGGGGTGTACAAAAGGCTGCGCTTATTGCTACGCCAGGAGACTGAACCAGCGGTTTCAATGGATCGAGGACTTCTCCATTCCGCAATTTTTCCCGGGACGCTTGCGGCAGCTTTCCACAAAAAAGCCGAAGCGCATCTTCATGAATTCCATGAGCGATATTGCAGATTGGAAGAGTGAATGGATGAACGAAACACTGAGCGAGATACATAAAAACCCGCAGAACAGATACCTGTTCCTGACCAAAAGACCGGGTGGTTATTTGCCCTGGACACAGTTCAAAGCGGAATATATCTGGTGCGGCATTACCGTTACCTCTGACAAAGAATTGGACAGTCGGGACCTGGATATGATGCGTATTATCGAGGAAACCGGAGACAGCTTGAACTGGTTTTACAGCATCGAGCCCATGCTCGGGCCGGTAAATATTTCACTCGCGGCACAGAGAGGATTGAAGTGGGTCATCCTTGGGGCGGAGACGGGAAACCGGAAAGGAAAAGTCTCCCCTTCTCTACTTTGGATCCGAGATGTTGTGGACGCTGCGGATGAAGCCGGCATACCGGTGTTCATGAAAAACAGTCTGAAAGGCATCATGCCGGACAATGAATTCCGGACGGAATTTCCGAAGGGCTTGCAGCTTGAATAGAAATAATACAACGAAAGAAAGGCGCTGTATTCACATTGAGACTACGCAAACGCAAAAGACGTACATTGCAGATCATATTTACCGTTCTACTTATTTTCATGATGCTGATGCCGGTCTGCATCAATTTCATTCCGCAGAAGAGCACGGGAATTGACCCGAGACTGCTGGCGGAGATGCAGGCCGCGCAGGAAGAGACGGATAAAAACATCGAGGGGACTTATCAGATAACGGACTTCGTGAATGGTAATTGCTTTACCATTCTTTACGGACAGGAGCAGAAGGATGTGAAGCTGATCGGCATTAAAGATAAATCCTGCTCTGCGGAAGATCTGGAGAATTTTATAGCCGACGATATGATCGATCTTGCTTTCGATGAGCAGCAGGAAGATGAAGATGGGAAGCTCATCGCCTACGCTTACCGGGCGGACGGAACATTCATCAATCAGGAATTATTGGCGATGGGATTGGCGGAGATGAAGGAAGAAAAAGAAAACACCATGTACGCCGAGGAACTTCGCATGGCGCAGGAAGCTGCGAAAGGAAAAGGCCTCGGGCGATGGGCAAAAGAGTGATGTGAAAGGAGAACAAAATGAACTGCCCGTGTACAAGAGATTGTAAGAACAGAACAGCTACATGCAAAACTGACGGCTCCTGTCCAAACGGATTTGCCGAATATGAGCGGCAGAGGATGAACAGGTACAAAGCGCAGGACTATGAGCGGGAGATGGATTTTCGAGGCTGGCCTGTGGTTAAGAGAAGAAGCAGGTGACGACAATGGCTGATGATAAATTGATCCGGTTCCCGACCTATAATATCTCCTTGACGGAGGCGATTGAGATCGTAAAGCATCGTCTATATGACGAGACTGTTCCCCTGCAGACTATCGTGTGCGCCATTGAACGGGTAGCGGAGATGGAGACACACAACAGTATTTCCAAGAACGATTTAGTCAACGCACTGCGCTGGCTTTATGAGCATTATGAGTTCTGATGCGATGAAAAATGGAACGAGAGGAGGCTTGAAATGATCGTCAAGATATGGCCGGTAAAGGGTGACGTTGGTGCCGGGCAGTGTCTTCTTTACATCGAGGATGATAAGAAGGTCACGAAGATAGAGACCGATGAAAAAGGCCGCGTGGAGAAGCGAACGGTCATCAATACGGTGGAGGAGCTCGATGAGAACCCTGATAAATTCTTCATTGAAAACGAAGAAAATATCGGGAGAGTCTTTGACTACATGGCCAACGAGGATAAGACAAACGGCATCTATGTCTCGGGCTATCGCTGCGACCCGAAGCGTGCCATGGATGATTTCCGAAGCACGTGGGATGCGTATGCTCTGGATGATAGTATGGTGCAGGAGCCTGCTAAGGATGAAACAATGGCCTTTCATTTGGTCCAGTCTTTCCCGGAGGATCTGGATATTTCGGATGAGGAAGTGCATCAATGCGGACTGGAACTCCTACAGAAAATGAAGGACTACCAGGGCGTCGTTTGCTCGCACGTTCATCCGGTCGTGGATGAAGAAGGCGAGGTGCATGGGCGCTGTAAGCATAACCATATCCTCATCAATGCCTTTAAAGATCTGGACGGGATCGACAATGAGATGCCGGGTAAACGGAAGTATCATGACTGCAAAGAGACGTATGAGCTTCTGCAATTTTGGAATGATGAGATCGCCATCGACCATGGGCTGCCCATTATTATCAATCCGGATCTGGAGAAGGTTTACTCCTGGAGTGAGGACGCAAAAATCAAACAGGGGCAGAGCTGGAAGGAACGGGTACGCTGGGACATTGAAGCTGCGCGGCGCGGCACTTCCACCTGGGATGAGTTTGTCGCCTACATGAAAGAGGAAGGTTATCAGATCCGGGACGGAGGAAAACATCTCACCTATACCACACCAAAAGGAGATAAGATCCGCGCCGAACGACTCGGAAGAACGTTCATGAAAGAGAACCTGGAACTCTACTGGGCGCTGCGAAACAGAACGGAGTATGATGTGGCGCGGGCGCAAAAAGATAACGGCGCCCCTCCCCTCGCCCGCGTTGGCCTGACGGAGAACGGACCGCTTACCGTGGACATTCCGCTGGGTGCGCATGACAAGGAAGGAGAGCGCAGATACTACACGCTGCCGCTGGTCAAGGCAGACAGATCAAGACAGGTGCTCAATACATATTTCTTCGGGAATGAATTGTACGACATCAAAAATGCAGACGGTAAGGTAGTTCTTACGACTACCGGCGCGGAGATCGTGGATTACCTGGAGATGCTGCAGAGAGATGAACCGATGCGATTCGTGGAAGAAGAAAAGGAAGAGCAGGCGCGACGTAACGCCGCGGCGAAAGAAGCGGAGAACGAAGAAAAGGAAGCCTATGAATCCCATAGCCGGAGCAAGCGTTACTATACTTCCTCCTTCAGAAATTCAAGGACGGGACGGTACTATCAGTCCGACCTCTACGATGAAAACGGACGGCGCCGGTCTGCGTTGGACCTGCTCTTTATCCTCGCTATCGTTATTATCAAGAACGAATCGGGACTGTGGGATCCGAAAAATATTCCGCCCGGAAAAGAGAACGAGGCGGTATTCGGACCGCCTGATTGGAAGACCGAGAACATGCTGGCCTCGCTTCACTACGCCACCGAGGAGGGCCTGAACAATCCGGTGGACGTGGATAATCGGGTCAACGAGGTCGGCGCCTCTTACAGCCGAGCACGGGCGGATCTGAAACGCAGCTCTGCGGCGCTGGAACACATGAAGCCTCTGGCAGATGCCGTCGCCGACTGGAGGGAGACGAAGGATCTTATGGAAAAGATCCTGGCGCTGCCGGAAGGACCGGAGAAGGAAAAGCTGCTGACACAGTATGAAGGCGAGCTGACAAAGTATAAAAAGGCGAAGGCCGCCATGTACGCAGGTAAGCTCAATACCAACGCGGAGATCGCCGACTTCCTTGTGCGGTACGAGGAGATCAGCAGTAAGATACCGGAGAAGGAAGAGCGCGTGGAGAAGGCAAAGGAGGAATACCGGAAGCTGAAGAAGCTGCAGTATAACATCCTCCTTGCACAGAACGAGCAATACGTTTACGGTCCGACATATGTACCGGATCGGGCAGCGAATCGCGGGGATCTGGGACGCCAGGTGGACGAAAAGGAATTCAACAGCGATAGGTAAAACGCCACAAACTGATGACATTGAAAAGAGGCTGCCCACTCACAGAGATGGGAGCCTCTTTTCAGATTAAGTTGCGGTATCAGAATCCGCATAAGCAGGTGGTGAAGCTGCTTGCTGTTATCTATGCAACAAAAGCAGCCTGCGTTCCACCAAAATATCAAATTGAAATTCTGACAATTTGGTTTCCTTGTGTCGCTCGCAACGGGCATAGATGGCTGCTGTGTCTACAAGTGGCTTGAACGACATCGCAAGGACAAATAAGCACAGAAAACCCCGGGGCGGCATCCCCGGGGTTTTCGCTTTTGCGTGTGTGCCTTGGACCTAACCAGTTTCCTTGGCTTGTGCAGACATTCTAACACATGTCGAAAATAAAATCAAGTATACCGGACAGATAGATCAGACCAACAGTTCTGACGGAGGTGCCAGAAAAATATAGCCGAGCTTGCACCACAAAATCCAACCTAAGTTGTGGATCAATGAGAAGTAATATTTTCAATGTGCTGCGCTTTCACGGCCGCGCTTACTTGCGAGCAGGGATAAAGAAATGCATAGACACGTTCGACATCCTCCTCAGAGAACACGGCGGGCGCCCTGTTCAAACGCATAGTCACCTCCGGGAGCAAATCGTACCGATTGACGACCGAAATGTTTGGGCTTGTGACCTGAACGTTCTTGAGTGTACAGCGCTCTGAAAATACGATGATGGACCATAGAGGTACTTCCGCGCCGATATAATTTTGCAAAGCTTGCAAATGACCTTTGTTTTGAAGGATCGGATTGTAGAAGTGCTCTTTATGACTGCCTCTCCCATGCGGAAGTGTCTGCGTCCATTTCTGCTGACTTTCTTTTCCGAAGATCCAACCGCTGTAATTCTTGCTTTCAAAAACAAAGATCCCCCGACGACAGATCATGAGCAAGTCTATCTCGGTCGTACCGTTCTGCGTCGGGATATAGACGTTGAATAAAAACTTGCCGCCCTGTTCCTCCAGGTCACGGAGCTTCAGGTACGTGCAATATTCACCAAACCGTCCTTTATCAGACCGCACGTAGAAAAACGAGTTACGGGTGACGACGTAATAAGAAGAACGCTTATACTGCCGGAGAGCAAGCACATACCGAACAACGAAAAACCCAATGAACAAGAGAAATATGAGCATACAAATGACCTCCTCCCCCAGGAAGACTTATATCACAAAATATTAGAACGGCAGGTCGCCATCCTCGTCGTCGATCTCGGCGAAGCCGCTCGGACCGGGAGTCGGTACGGAGTAGCCACCGTCAGGGGCGCCATAGCTGCCAGCGGGTGCGCTGTAATTGCCAGGACCGGTATTGCCGTCACGCTTGGAGTCACCGAAGTAGATGTTGTCAACGACGACTTCGGCGTTGCGGCGCTTGTTGCCGTCCTTGTCGGTCCAGTCACGCATTTGCAGACGGCCTTCCACCACGGCCATACGGCCCTTGGAAAAATACTTGGATACAAATTCCGCGGACTGGCGCCATGCGACCACGTCAATGAAGTCTGTCTCCTTCGTGCCGTCCGCGTTCTTATAGTCGCGATCTACGGCAAGAGAGAAGCTGGCGACGGCAGTACCGTTGTTGGTGCGGCGCAGCTCGGGATCGCGGGTCAGACGACCCATAATGAAAATCTTGTTCAGCATAGTAGTAAGTTCCTTTCTAACAGTTCATAGTGTGAGTCATTCTTTGTCTGGAATGGATCAGTTGTAGTAGAATGGACCGTCGTATTCGGAGCTGTCAAAGCCGAGGATGGGATAGAAGATAACACTGAGGAAAGACAGCCCGATGGCAAATCCGTCGCCCTTGCCGAATACGGCGGCCAGCTTCATGTTGGTCATAATGGTAACGATGACGTTGAGGCAGGGGATGTAGGAGAGCAGGAAGAACAGACCGTTCTCCCATGTGATCTTGTACAGCACATAGGTGTTGTAGAACGGAATGAGGGCCGCCCAGCCGTGTTCGTCGGCCTTAGTGAAGATCTTCCATTTCGCCACGATCTGCAGAATGAAGATGACCAGAACAATGATGCCCATGACGGCAAGGATGGTCATGGCGCTTTCGTCCAGCGAGGACAGGGGCGAATCAAAGGACGAGCCGCCCATATAGTCGGAGTAATTGCCCGAGTCGTAGGTGTACAGGTCTTCCATGATAGTGATTTCCTTTCTGTTGCAAAAATTAAGCCCCGGTCAGATGCCGGGGCTGTTTTAAATTGATAAGTGAAGTTACTGGAACTTCTTGCGGGCGGCGACGGCCAGCTTGTCGCAGCGCTTGTTCATATCATCGTCTGCATGGCCCTGCACCCAGTGGTAGTGCATCTCGTGCTGGTCGGTCAGAACAAGAAGCAGCTCCCACAGATCCACATTGAGAACCTTCTTGTTCCCGGCGCGGACCCAGTCGTTTGCCCGCCAGTTTTGCGCCCAGCACTTGCTCAGACCGTCGATAACATAACGGGAGTCCGAGTATAGCTCCACCACGCAGGATTGCTTCAGGAGGCTCAGAGCCTCCACTACGGCGGTCAATTCCATGCGGTTGTTGGTGGTATTCAGTTCACCACCGGACGCCTCTTTTTCAACGCCGTCGCAGCTGAGGATACAAGCCCAGCCTCCGGGGCCGGGATTGCCGCTGCAGGCGCCATCGGTATAAATCGTGACAGTTTTCATCATAGCTCCTGTTCTCCGGCAGAGCCGGCGTCAGAAATGGAAGTTGCCATAGCCTCCGATATACCGGGACTTATCGAAGGCGAGGATGAAAGTAAAAAGCGGGCCAAGAAAAATCAGGCCTACGGCGAACCAGCCGTCTTTATCAAAGACTTTGGCGAGTTTCACCGCCGTAACAATGCCTACGACCATATTCACAAGGGGGATGAACATCAGCAGGAAGTACCAGCCGTTCAGCCACGTGATCTTGAAGAATATGTACAGGTTATATATGGGGATCAGACATTTCCAGCCAGGCTCCGAGGCCTTCTCAAATATCATCCACATTGAAACGATGGAGATGATACCTACAGATAGGCTGATGGACGCCATCAGCGCGGACATGCCTGTGAATGCACTTACAACTGCTTCTTCATACGGTTGATATATGCCAATATTCAATTTTCTTAGCTCCTTTGCGCGGGGGTTAAGGGTTGCCGTCCCCTTCCCTTTTGGCGAGCTTCCTTCGGATGCTCTTTACACAGAGACATGCGAAAAGCACAAACGGGACGACGGCAAGGGCGGCCGTGGTATGAAAGTCGTCCGCACGGTCAGCGAGATAACAGGATACGGCCTCAGACACTGAAGCAAGACAAAAGAAGCCAAAAGCCGGGATATATACTTTTGTCTCGCGCTGAATAAGCGTAAGGCGGACGGACGAAAAGATATAGCGGACAAACAGTATGATGCCGAGGGAGAGGAAGAACGTTGATGCGTAATGCATCCATGTGATCAGAGTATCCATACGTTACTTCCCTTCTCCCCTATTTTACCGGGGCGGTATTCTCCGATGTGCGCTCACAGCTCCAGCAGATCTGCATTCCTTCCGGTACCGTGTCGCCGCAGCAAACACATATATCGGGATAGACTTCTTTTCTCACTGGGGATCCACCAGACCTAACGCTGCTTTCTCCTCCGGCTCCATTTCGATATGAAGGCTGTGGCAAAGCTTCTTTGCGGTGGACGCCATGGCGGTCTTGTTCTTCTGGAACATCTTGTCCATGTGCGCCTTGTCTGCACGAAGCTTGGCCTTGACGGTCTTACCGTCAGGGGAAACGAAGGAGACCACGAACTCGCCGCTGTCTATGGGCGTCTCCAGAAACTTGTTAATGCCTTCTACGTCCTTCAGCATCTCGCTGATGTCACGCAGCGCATCGTTCTGCTCCTCCAAAACCTTGATCTTGGGCATGAGAAAACCTCCTTTACTCATTTTAGATGGTGATATTATACCCCTTTGGAAAGGCGTTGTCAATAATTGTGTCGATACGGAAAGTCAACTGTGCGGCAATATTGCCAATGCAAATAAGAAACGCAAAACAATTGAAAGGACCCCCAGAAGCGAAAAGCTTCGGGGGCCCTGAAATGGGTTATTGAATAGTATCCTTTTTACGGCGACGATAAGAGAACATGAGGAAACCGGAGGTAACAAACACTGCTGCAGCGAACAGTACAGCCCACGGACCGATACCTGTATCACCGGTAGTAGGATTATCTTTAGGTTCCTCATGGGAATAGCGCGGACGGTTCTTGATCTCAACCGTCTGGTCCTCGTCCTCAATATCCTTATGAGAAGCGATCTCCTCACCATCATAGGACAGAGTCTCAAAAGCCACAAGCTTCTTCCCTGCCGCCTTGCTGGCATTGAGTTCGCAGGTGACGTCTACCGCGCCTTCGGCAGCTTCGGGAGTGAATGTCACCGTAGCTGTGACTTCTTTATCGTCTGCGTCCTTGAATATCTCGCCGGACTCAACGTCCATAAGGTTACAGAGCAAAGTGTATTCAAGGCCGGGGATAAGACCTTTATAACTGACAGCGTCCACAATGGAGGCTTTACTGTCGCTGTAAACGATCTTGCTGTCCTTTGTGCCTTCAGCGCCGTTCTTGGCGAACGTCTTGATCTCAGGAGCTACGACGGATACTGTTTGGTCAGCGTCCTCAATATCCGTATGAGAAGCGACCAGGTTCTCGCCGCGGTAAAGCTCCTGGAACACCACGATCTTCTCCCCTGCCAGGTTCGAAGCATCCAGCGTAAAAGTCATCTCTACATGGCCGGAAAAGTCTTTGTCGGCCTTGAAGGTCTTACTGGCAGTAATACGCTCGCCATTCTTATCCAGCAGAGGCTCACCGGTAGAATAAAGTCTCAGATGGCCTTTCACGGTATAAGTCTTGCCAGGAATGACATCGGTGCAGTCCACCTTGTCGGTGATCGTCGTTTCCTTCAAAGGAAGTAGCTCTTTACCGTCGTTTACTCCGGTAGCCATACTGTCCACCGTAGGTTGGACCGCCTTGTCGCCGGCGATCACCTCAACATATTCAATGTTGTTCTCGGTGTCTACCTTAATCGTTTCCGGCGTCACATCAAAGATAAGTGGAGCGTCCATCAGCTTATAGCCCTTCGGCGCCTCGATTTCCACCAGGCGGTAATGCTCGCCATAAGGCAGCACCAGCGGTGTAATGAAGTAGCCCTCATCGTTGGTCTCGAATACAGAAATGGTCTCCGCCTTCGGATAGGTCACCTTCTGCGTGACTTTGTTGCCGTCCGGATCGTAGATCTCAAACTTGGCGCCGCCCCAAGGAATGACCTCGCCGTCGTCGGCGTCCACCTTCACCACACGAAGGTAGGCAGTAACAGGTTCGTTATGGACGATAAGGGGCTTATCCTCGCCGTCTGTTTCGCCTACCAGAACGGTGAAGTCAGGGGCGAGCTTAACGCCGGTCGCGGCCTTAGTCTGACGTACCACATAGGTTCCGTAAGGCAGGCTTATGGTCTTCCCTGTTTGACCGTCTGCATTGGAGATCAGCGTACCGCGCTCATTCTCCTTGGCATTCTCATAGGAGCCGGCAGACTGGAGCCAATACTGGAACTCCGCGCCCTCCTCAAATACCGGATCACTGCCGTTGACGCCCTTGACAAGCTTTGTAATGGAGAAAGTACCGTGCTTGATCTGCTCCACAGAGGTTATCTCAGGCGCTGTGTTGTGCTCAACTCTATATTCCTTGGCTTCAGAGCCAACCGGATATACGGTCGGATCGATTAGATAGCCGACAGGTGCCTGGATCTCCTGAATGGTATAGCCGGCGCCGCAAATATACTCATCTGTCGTGAACTTACCGTCCGCGCCGATAGTATACTTCTTCACCAATTCGCCGTCCTTATAAAGACCGTATACGGCGCCTTCAAATACACCGTCGCCGCGAGGGACGCTGCCGGTCTCCGCATCAGTCTTGACCACAGTGACCTTCCATTTTTTCAGGATGTTTTCCACCGTAGTCTTGGTGGTCGTATTATAGGTAACGGCAAGGTCGGACTGAACAGCAGGGATAACATACTTGATGTCTGTGTCCACCTCTTCCAGCATGTAGTTCTCGCCAATCAGGACGTTCTCAAAGGTGGCAATACCCTTGTCGTTCGTTACGGCTGTCAGATCAACGGCGGCGCCGGAGATGGAAGTCCCGGTCAAACGGAACGTAATGCCTTCCACAAGACCGTCCTCGGAGGTCTTGGTGACTTCCAGACTGCCACGCTTCAGCACATTTTTCATATTTACCTTCGTGGTCTCATTCAGCTTCACCTTGACGCCATCTACCACTTCAGGAACGATGTATTTCTCGGCAGTATCCACTTCTTCCACGGTATAGTCGTTACCGATGAGCACATCTTCAAACGTGGCTACGCCCTTATCGTTGGTGGTGGCGGTCATGTTCACCTTCTCGCCGTTAATAGCTGTACCGGTCAGACGGAACTTAATGCCCTCCACGTCGCCGTCCTCAGAGGTCTTAGTGACTTCCACGGCGCCGCGGGCCAATTTGTTGTGAAACGACAGCTTAGTGGTCTCTTGTACCTTAATGGTCACGCCCTCTTGAATAGGAGGCACAACATAGCGATTGGCGGTATCAACTTCCTCCACGGTGTAATTGCTGCCTATCAGGATGTTCTTGAAGGTAGCCACGCCTTGAGCGTTGGTCACAGCGGTCTCATTTACCGCAATGCCGGAAAGAGATGTGCCAGTCAGCTTGAAGGTGATGCCCTCTACCAGACCGTCCTCGCAAGTCTTGGTGATCTCCAGATTACCGCGTTTCAGCGTGTTATGAACCTTGACCTTGGTGGTCTCGCCCAACTTCACCTTTACGCCGGCAACCACTTCGGGAACGATGTATTTCTCAGCCGTATCGATTTCCTCTACGGTATAGTCGTTGCCGATAAGCACGTCTTCAAATGCGGCTACGCCCTTATCGTTGGTGGTGGCGGTCATGTTTACCGTTTCACCGTTAGTGGCTGTGCCAGTCAGGCGGAACTTAATGCCTTCCACATTGCCGTCCTCAGAGGTCTTGGTGACTTCCACGGCGCCACGGGCCAGCTTGTTCTGGAACGACAGCTTAGTCGTCTCTTTCAGTTGGATCGTTACACCCTCTTGGATAGGCGGAACGACATAGCGATTGGCTGTATCGACTTCCTCCACGGTGTAATTGTCGCCAATAAGAATATCTTTGAAGGTCGCTACACCCTGGCCGTTGGTAACAGCCGTCTCGCTTACCGTAGAGCTGGAAGCGGAAGTGCCAGTAAGCTTGAAAGTGATGCCCTCAACCAAACCATCTTCAGCAGTCTTTGTGATCTGCAAATTACCGCGCTTGAGGGCGTTGTGTACGTTTACCTTAGTGGTGGTGTTCAGCGTCACCTTGACGTTGGAAACCACTTCAGGAACCACGTATTTATTGGCGGTATCCACTTCCTCAACAGTATAGTTGCTGCCAATAAGCACATCCTTGAACGTGGCTATACCCTTATCATTGGTAATAGCCGTCATATTCACGGATTCACCGCTGGTAGAAGTACCGGTAAGCCGGAACTTGATACCCTCAACCAAACCATCCTCAGAGGTCTTGGTGACCTCTACGGCGCCACGAGCCAGTTTGTTTTCAAACTCTGCCTCAGTCGTGATGCCATAGGAAACGATAACGCCATCCTGGATGGCCGGCACTACATATTTCGCCGCAGTATTCAGCTCCTCCAGCGTATAGTTGCTGCCAATAGGTACATTTTGGATCAGAGCGACACCGGTGCTGTCAGTCGTGGCGGTAAGACTCACGTTGGTACCAGCTGCGGAAGTGCCGGTCAGCTTAAAGGCAATGCCCTCAACCATGCCGTCTTCAGCGGTTTTTATGATTTTCACCGCGCCTTTTTTCAGAACGTTTTTAAACGTCACCGTCTTGATGTCGCCGATACTAAGCGTCACAGTTTGAGAAGAAGTTGGGACGTAGTTGTCCGGTGTGTTTTCCGTGATCGTGTATGTACCGGGCTGCAGATCAGGAACGGAGATCTTACCGTTTGAGCCGGTCGTCACAGTTTTGCTGTAATTATTGGGACCGGTGATGGTAAAAGATACATTACTGACTTTGCCGTCCTCGGAGGTCTTTACGATGGAAAGGTCACCGGTGGTCTTGGTCACTTTGACACGAACGTAGGCGTACACGGGGTCGGGCCAGCCGTTCAGTGCAATACACTTCTGCAGATTGGCGCTGCTGGACGGAGACAACAGCCATGCGCTGATGTCATCCGGGTCAATAGCGTTGCCGGCAGATGCTCTGGAAGACACGCCATTCGTCAGGCTTTTAACTGCGTCTGCAGTTGCTGTGATCGTCATATTATAGCCGGATCTGGATGTTGAGACACCGGACTGTGAAAAAGTGAACGAGTTGAAATTCGGAAGGACTCGGTTCGAGTCATACACAGTGGCCGAATAATTGGTGCCGTTATACTTCAGTTCAATATCATTATAAGTCTGCGTCGGTCGGGACACGGCGAAGCTGGGGATCGTGTACTGAGACGCCATTCTTTGCTTAATGTAGTTATAGCAGTTCTGTACAGGAACGGCCAGGGATGAATCATATTTACCGCCCGGGCCAATAAACAGGTCGCTCAGATTGCTGTAGCCTTCTGTTATCTCCCAGATGACCTCTTGTGTTGCCAACATGGCGTACTGGGGCCAACCATTCGCCAAGCTTACCAGCGTAGAATCGTTGACGCCGCCATAGCCATACGCTACAGCCAGCTTGAGCCTATTTCTCTGGTAATAGGAATAGCTGGATAAGTCGCTGGTGCCGGTATAACCGGCAGACGTAGCGGTGCCGAGGTGTGCCTGGAGGCAATATGCGGGCTGACCGTTAAAATACTTCAGGCGATAACTGGTATAGGGGCCGAACTCGCTGCGCCAGGACTGGTTATAGGAAAACTCCGTACCGTCCGTATACAGCGTGCCGGATGTGGCAGCTCTGGCGGCAAAAAGGGAAATCCCTCCATTGTCTCCGGTGCTGCTGTCAAAATCGGAGCCTAATACGCTCTCAAAACCGGTATCACCGTAAGGAAGATCATCTTCCTCTGTGCTGCCAGAGTTATCATCGGAGGCGGGCTCTGCATCGTTTTTACTGGACTCGGAATCTTTGGATTCTTTGGAGTCTTCCTGCGAAGGATCAGTCTTACCGGATTCGGAAGTATCGCCCTCCTTCCCTTCGGATACACTGGAATCACCGGTTTTATCTCCATCTGTATTAGGGTCTGTGCCCGGCTCGTTGGAAGTAGATTCTTCAGCGCCGGAGCCTTCAGACGATGTTTGAACATCACCGGAAGTATCATCTGTGGTAGTAGGGTCTTCAGTAGACTTATTATCACCCACATCAGAGCCGGCGTCCGTTCCACCGGAGACGCCATCGTCCTCGACAGAAACACTTGTGTTTTCGCCTAAAACGATGGGGACATCAGAATCCGAGATGGCATATGTAGCCGATGCAGGGAATATGCTCACGAGCAGCGTGAAAACAAGCAAAAGGGCTGCCACGCGATTATACAGGGATTTGCGCTTCATGGCTTCAATGCTTCCTTTCTTTTGAATTTTATTTCTAAAGCGGTATAATAACAATGGATATTATACCGCTTTGAAAATAAAAAGTCCATCGGTTTTTGCTTGTTTTCAAAAAATTCAAAAAAACAGGCACCCGCAAAATTTGCGGATGCCTGTTTCTGCTTTGCAGCGATAAATCAGCCAGCGAAATATACATAGAGTTCATGATATCCTGCAGATGCATTCCACTGAACAACGCACTTGATACCGGGATAACCCCAACCCTCTTCACCGGGATGCCAACGGCCTTCATCTTCAATAATGGCCTTGGTGCCGTCTACCATGGAGCGCAGCTCCTGCTCAAGGCGTTCCTGCGTATGAGGGGTACATTCCAGCTCGAAGTAAACAGGGAACGAATAGCTCGTACAGCCGTCCCAATACTCAAAACCAAGGCTCTCAGCATAAGCGTTGCCGGCTCTCATGGCTGCTTCGCAGTCAATATCGGCCTTGGTAGGAGTGGTAGGCGTAGTGGGAGGGGTAGGAGTCGTGGTGGACCCGGTACCGGTACCAGAACTGCCGCCAGTGGGATCGCTGCCGGTACTGGAACCGGACGTAGAACCACTACTGCCGGAGCTGGAACCAGAACCGGACGTAGAACCGGTGGTACCGGAACCGGAGGTGGAAGAGCCGGTGCTGCTGGAACCGGAATTAGAACCGGTAGAGGGGTTGGAAGGCTTGTTTTCCGGCTTAGTGCTGGGCTTGGTATCCTGTTTCGTGTCATTCTTGGCCGTATTATCCTTTTCATCGGCCTTGACGTCGGACTTATTGTCCTTACTGTCCTTTTTGGGTTCATCGGGCTTCTGCTCATCAGTGGCCTTGTCGCCATCCGCGGTAGGCTTGTCAGCATCGCTGGCGGTTCCCTTGTCTGCGTCGGTAGAAGGCACCACATAAGCCGTCAGGTCAGCAGCCTTCACAACCACATTCCCCTCAGTATCTACAGCATTGCCCTCGACGTCCAAAGTGTAGTCGGTCACGGGCTTACCATCCTTATCCACCAGAATGGTCTTACCGGCATCATTCGTCTGTGTGTAGCAGCCGATCTCCTCGCCGGTCTTAGTGGCAGCCTCGGTAGACTTGGCGCCACAGGCGACCAGGCTCAGACACATGACCAGTGCCAGGAACATGGACATAAAATACTTCATCTTTTTCATGGGAAGGTCCTCCGTATTAAAATTTTGTTGTAAAACTGATGCTATTTCGACTTTCCGCGCCATTCCCAACCCAGACAATGATCAGACTGGGGAGTGCAGGGATAGTGCTTGCACAAATGGCATCCGTCTCCGGTATCCTCACAAAGCACTTTCGCGTCCGCCAGAAGGGCGGCGTGATCTTCTTTCAAATGCTCAAAGTCGGCGAGGATGGAAGGCATATCAATCGAGGGCGGCTCTTTACGGTAGCCTCCATTCTCAAATTTGATCTCAAAAGTAACGCCATAGGAGTCACTCATGGACAGGGCCATCTTGAAAATGTCGTCGTCAGAGGCACGTCGGATCTCCTCATAGGAATAGCCGGCAACACATAGCGCTGCACGTGCCTGCCTGATATTCACGCTGACTTTAACGTCCTTGGTCACGATCATTCCTTCTCCTCCTGGCTGACCTTGCGGCGGAACAGCTTGCGGTTCTGCACCTTGTACCAGTGCCACGCCTTCGGATGGTTTTTCACCCAACAGGCGTATTTGCGGTCAAACTTGTCCTCGAAGGTCAGCTTCTTGTGAATGTTTCCCTTCACAACTATCCCCCCTTTTTCCTTTAGGCGGTCCGGCAACTGCGCGGTGTTGGCGACATCGGTGAGACGATTTTTACCATCTGCAGCCCGCATTTTCAACTGGTGACAATTTGTCACCAGTTGACTGCCTTCCTCTTTCAAACGCTGCATGAGCTTATCTTTTCTTCCGAAGGTGTTCGATAAGGCCTTTGAAGGTGGGTGTTTTACCTTTGGCGGCGCACTCTAAGGCGTAGAATTTGACGCTCTCCCCTACTTCTTCCAGCCAATCGCATCCACATTCTTCTTCGTAGGATTCATTCTCCCATTGTTCAAGAAGATCCGCATAGTGTTGGGCAATGTAAGCCATCCTCTATCCCTCCTTTTTCTTCGGACGGTCCGGCAGCTGTGCAGTGTCGGTCACAATATCCGTGACAAGACGCCGGAAGCTCTCAGCATTCTGTGATGTCACCACAGGCTTGCCGGTTTCAGCCTCCAAAGCCTTTCTCGCAACGCCGGCCACATTACCGCCGCGGCGGGCGACTTTCTGGTTCTCGTCAAAGCCTTCCGGTCGTTCGGCCTTTGCAATATCGGTGGTCGAAGCCTCGGCCAGCATAGTCAGCACCAGCTCCAAATCGCTCATGTTGTCCCGGAGGTTTTCCTTCTTCAACCCTTTAAGTTGTTTGTATTGCCGCGTATTCATGCCGGACCATGCGCGGCTGATTTCATTCGTGAGAATGGCATACTCCTTTCCCTCCTGTACGCCGCGCCTGTTCCATTCATCGGTCAGTTCATTACGGATGCGTATGGAAAGCAGCCGCTGATGTACCCACTCCTCGGAAAAGCCTTTTTTCAGATATGTTTCCAGAGCCCGATCGATGGCCTGTTCCGGATCGATAGTTTCCTCGATGCGTTCTCTGCCGACCTGAGCCAGCCACAGCTTAAACGGCTCAGCTTTTTTGGAGGGAACGGACTGGATGATACGGAGAAGTTGTTCTGTGTCAGCGACATCGGTCAGACGCTTTTTGCCGTCTGAGGCAGTCATTTTCAAGCCGTGACATTTTGTCACGGTTTCATTGCCCTCGGCCTTCAAGCGTTGCTTGAGCTTGCGCCAATATACCGTGGGATCAACGCTGCCCGTCAGCACGCCAACGACATCTACGATAGAAAAGTACCATTCTTCCTTTTCTGCATCCCACGCCATGCGGATCTTCTGATCCTCAAACAGGCTTACCGGCTGTGTTCCGTTTGATACGGCGATATGGATCTTTTTGTCGTTCATTTCTGTTCCTCCACATATATCGACTCTGGAACGCTCGCTTAAAAGATAGCTTAGTAACTCAATCCTGAAAATTCAGACCGAACAAGAAACCAACTCGTGGTTTCGGCGTTGATATATAATGCATCTTGGGTGTCGGTTCTGATAGGAACGCGCACGACGATTTGCTTCCTGGCTTTTGGGAACATAACAGTAGCAACAGTTTCTGTTTTCTGACCGACAGAATTCCCCTGCATATCGCTGACGGAAACAAACGTTTCTACGCGGTAAAAGGGTGAATGCGTATTGTTCTGAACCTCTATCGTAGTGAACAAAGTGGTGCCGGTGACATCTCTTTCGTATGTAAGGATTTTCGTCTCTGGCGTTCCCGCTGGTGGCGAAGTAAGCCATGCAACAATGAGAAACAGCACAACAAAAAGGATGCCTTTCAGGCGGGAAGATGGTGCTGAACGATACCGGTATTGCGCCATATATGGCCTCCTTTTGGCAAATACTCAAAAAAGGTTAAGGGAGACGACGATAGTCCTCGCCGGAGAAAATCATGTCGTGGGTCGCCTGCTCATCGAGCTTGAGCCGCACGGTCCGATTCTTCCCTGCAACCAAATAAGAGAACTTAACGCTGACAGCATTACGCCGTACATTCTGGTCGAGGTCGTAAACCGCGGTGCCGTTGGGGCAGCGGATATACCGGTATCCCCTGCTGTCTGTCTCCGCCGTATAACCACGGGGCAGACGATAAAGATTCACGGTGAAATCGGTTTCGTCAAGGGGCGGGGTGAGAGAGTCCCAGCCGTCGAAGATGGAAGTAAATACCTTGATCAACATATACTTACCTCTCTTTCGAGTGTCAAGAGAGCTTCGTGAAGATCAGCTCCTCGAATTGATCAGCCAGCCAGTCAAGCGCTTCGGCTTCGTCAGAAACGGGGGAATCAAACACAACGAAGTTGTCCTCGTTATAGGTCAGGTGACCATCATCACCCATCATACAGTCGGGAAATGCCACAAAATATACGTCCTCATAGGTACCGGACCAGGAGCTCTCAAAAACGACCTTCGCGATGCCCATAATGCCGCAGCGGGCTTCAAAGCCGTGGATCATGTCAAAGAAGGTGGTGCCGGGCATCTTGGTCTCGAAATAGTACAGGGACCAGAACTCGGAGTCCAGGACGGGCATATCCTTGGCGAGGACATCCTTCGAGATGTCGTCCATAACGGAGGACATGGTCAGATCCTCAAAGCGGGTGCGCTCGGAAACGGACAGGCCGTCAGAGGGACGGAAAAAGTCCTTCAGCCCGGAGACAGTGTAAGTCTTGCTGCACTGCTCCGGAACGGTATAACCCAGGGACGCAAAATATTGCAGGTCGAAAGTGGCGGTCAGGGTGACCTCATCGCCATTGGACAGGTTCCGATTGCCGGAGAAGCTGTAAGTCACGCCCTTGTACATCTCATCATCGGAAACCAGACCAACAATGGCTTCGCCGCTGCCGGAGGCGCCGATGAAGGCCACGGAGATAACGTCCTCGGAGAAGGGGTCAAAGGGCATGCCCTCGATAAGGCCCTCTACCGTATAGGTGATCTTGCCGCCGCGCAGCTCGAAATCCAGCTTCTCGTTGGTGGGGTTATTGAAGTTGACCGTGATCGTCACCTTGTCGCCATTGGACAGATTGTCGCACTTATCCGCCTCCACAGAGATGCCCTCCAGCACGGACGAGATCTTATCGAGCTTAGACAGGTTCTCCTCGCTGAAAAAGGCCTCGGCGTCCTTATCGTTCTTGATCTCAGCACCGGACAGCTTCTGATACACGGAATAGCTGTCGAAGGAATACTCCAAATGGCCGTAGCCGTCCATACCGGACACGGAGTCAATGGATACATAATCCGTGAGGAGGATGACGTCCTTCTTGTGGGGGATCAGCACAGACAGGGCGATGCACAGGAGCATAAGCAGCGCGAAACCGGCTACGACATACTTCCTCTTCTCCTGCGGGATATTCTTCTTCATGAAGCTGAGCTTACCGGTAGGTGCATTGGCATTAGGGTCGCCCTCCAGGGCGGGGGTGGGAGTAGGGTTGGCTGCAGAGGTGTCCGCGCCGCACTGCGGGCAGACGGTGGCGCCATTCAAAGGCGCACCACAATGGGGACAAAAGTTCATGGTGTAACTCCTTTCAAAGTGCAAAAAAGGATCTGGATATTCTACTCTAACGCTATACTAACATATATTCCCATATATGTCAATACATAAAAGTGCAAAAAGCGAAAATATTTTGGGATCCTTTAAATCTGATCAGAAAGGTCTAAAAGCATCTGGTAAGCCGGCTGGCTCTGGGCAAAAGAGCTCTTGAGGGGGTTGCGGATGCTTTGCAGATAGCTGCAAAAGACCGAGAGGGAACGGCTGAAAAGACCGGTGATGTCGTCCTTAAAAAGAAGGTTTTGGATATCGGGCGGAAGTTACATCAGGTATCCACCGCTGCGCCGAAGCTGGCTGAGCAGCATGTTGCAGTAGCCGTAATCACTCTTGACCTTATTGGACTCACAGAATTTCTTCACGAAATCCTTTGCTTTGTCCATCTGGTTGTAGGCGATAAAAGTCATGAGGGAACGGAGATGAGCATTCATTAAGAAGTCCTCTCTTTCCAGCTCACATTGCGGATGGTATAGCGCCTGTACTGTCCCTTATGGCTGCGGCAGACAGCGGTGAAAAAGGAGCTGATATTGTTCAGACCAATAAAAGCGGCCGAAGCAGGAGCATCGCCGGTAAACAGGACCTCACCGGTTTTCGGGTGGCAGATCTCATAGACGGCAGTATGAGGCTTACGCTTACGCTTGACCGGCTTCAGATCCTCACTGATGCGGATACGCCGCACTGTGTGACGGGGAATGCCGGAGACATCAGCGATCTGGTAGTCGTTCAGACCCTTAGCATGGAGGCGGCGTACCTCGCCGACATAAACGGTATTGTACATCTTATTCCTGCTCCTTTTCCATCTTCTTCTCCAGTTTGGTGAGCATTGGAATAACATCCTGCCCGTCCTCGAAGCCGTCCGTCATGTCACAGATCCTGTTGCACACACCCTCAAGGTTGGGGAGATTCGGGAAGGCGGCTTCGACTTGGTCTGAGATATCTGCATCCAGGCCTTTGGCGATGCCCGCCTTAAAGGGAGAACGACGGAAAATGAATTCCTTACCGGCGAAGGAAAGACGCTCTTCGTAGGAGCCGTCCGGATTGTAAGTCTGTTGGAATTTGGCCATAGTATCAGTCTCCTTATAAATTTTTTAGTTCCAGCGGTTTTTGCGGGCGCGTTCGTCCTCTGCGGTCAGGCGGATCACGTTGTCGTTCTGGACAGCGCGGACGATGGCGCGGTTACAAAGGTTGATGAGCTCGCCTTGAGCACGGCCGATTTGACACTGTTCCCTGATGTCCTTTTCATCCCAGGTAAGAGACAGACCGCCTGTTTCCTTCACATTGGTCAGATAGGATACCACCATCTCCACCGCTTCGTCCGGTAAAAATGCCTTCAACTCATGAATAGCCGTAAAACGGCGCAGAACTGCAGCGTCCAACATATCCTTGCGGTTGGTCGCAGCCAACAGCACCACGTCCTTACGAACGGTGTCCATGCACTGCATCAGGCCGATGGTGGTGCGGGTCATCTCGTCGCCGCTGCCGCCTGTAGCGATGCTGCCGCGGTTGACGGCTATGGCGTCCAACTCATCCAGCATGAAGACGCAGGGTATGCCTTCCACGAAATCGAAAATGTTGCGAAGATTGCGGCCTGTCTCGCCGAGGCTGGCGCCCACCATGTTACAGAGGTTCACGTAAACGAAGGGCTTTCCCATGGTATAGGCCAGGTACCGGCCAAACTGAGATTTACCGGTACCGGACTGGCCCCACAGAAGCGTAGCATTCAGGAACGGGATCTTAGCGGCTTCCAGAAGATGACAGGCATCGTTCTGAGAAATAATGTCCTCCAGGACCTTCTTCTCGCGCTCAGAGACCCAGTAACGCTCCGGCACAAAAGTCTTGGATACGTCCTCGAAGATAAGCAGGCGTTCCAATTCAGGAGGGAGCTGATACGGAGAATCTGACGGAGACTGCGGCTCCGCGAGGTGAGGGCCCAGCCATGCAAGGAAATCCTGCGGAATGTCATGCGGGGCATCGTGGCATAGCTGGGCGGCGATGAGCCGCGCCTCGGTCATGTCTTTCAGTGCTACTGCTTGCAGGAGATGGAGATAAAGCTCATTCATGGCGAACGCTCCTTTCACTCACTCACTCACTTCTTTTTTCTGCTGCCTTTATAGTTACCGCTGTTTTTCGAGCGGGAAAGTGCAGGGATAACAAAGATGAGACTCAGACTAAGCGCGGCGCCCGCGAAGATATACAGCCATGTATCGGAGTGATCACCGGTCTGAGGAGCGGATACATCGGAGGCCGGAGAAGGAGATGGATCGGGCGTCGAGTTATAGTAGTAGCGGGTGGGCTCGGGAGCCGGATCCCCATTCTCGGCAGGACGAATATAACGGAGAATGATCTTGTTCTCGCCGCCTTCAGAGACCACAAGGATCTCATAGTTGGCGGACGTGAACGTATACGTGCCGTCCTCAAACAGGGTATTCTTGGTGATGCCGGCTGCCTCGATAATGGCGCCAATGTCCGCATCAAGGGTCTCCTGCGTCTGGCCGTCCAGCTTATCTCCCGTATAATACTGGTGGATCACCGTGTACTTCACAGAGACAGGCTCCTCCACCGTGCGGCCGTAGCGGACGCGAATGACGGGCGGGACACCGGGGGCGAGCGTCAGCTCCTTGGGTTCGGAGTCCTCATATTCGTATTCCTCATTATTGAAGGTCGGGAGTCTGGGCAGGTCGTCGCCCACGATGACCATATTGCCCTCCCCGATCTGAGGAACAGGGATCTCGCCGTCCTTTTCGCCGTTGGTGTAATACTCATAGATAACCGTATAGCCTACCTCAACAGGCGGGATCTCTACCGTGCGGTCGTAGCGCAGTGTAATAGTATCCTGCCGGCCGGGAACGAGGGTAATGCTTTCGGGGTTACAGGAAGTGAAGGTGTACTCCGCGCCGGAGAAGGAGAGCTGCTTATCCAGGCAGGAAACGGAGATCCCGGTACCCTCGGGGGCGGACAGCTGGGCGGGGACTTCCCCGTCCTTTTCCCCGTTGGTGTAATAGACGTGGAGCACAGTGTAGGGCACCTGCACCTCGGTACGGTCATAGCGAAGGGTGATGGTGTTCCCTTCCCCTTCCGTCAGGGTCAACTCGATAGGAGTGCAGGAAGTGAACGTATAGGTCTTCTCGCCGTAGATGGGAAGCTTGGAAAGTGTGTCGGCAGTCAGCACCGTGCCGGCATCGCCGGTCTGCTCCACGGTAACTGTGCCGGATTTCTCGTTATTGGTGTAATACTCGTGACGGACCGTATAGTCTACCTGAACAGGCGGGATATTTACGGTACGGTCGTAGCGCAGGACGATGGTGTTGTCGCCGTCAGGCTGGAGCGTCAGCTCGGAGGGAGTGCAGCCGGTGAATTCATAGGTATCCTCGTTATAGACAGGATTCCGGACCACGCTGTCGGACGTCAGGACGGTGCCCGCGGCGCCGGTGGAGGAAACAACGGTCTCACCGTCCTTTTCGCCGTTGGTGTAATACTCATGACGGACGGTGTAATTTACCTCAACGGGAGGGATCTCCACCGTGCGGTCGTAACGGAGAATGATGGTGCTGCCTGCGGAGACCGTCAGGACGGAGGGATCGGCACTGGTGAATTCATAGTCGGCGTCATTATACGTGCAGACCTTCTCCAGATCGGACGCTGAGATCTCGGTGCCCTCCGGGGCGGTGCAATCGAAGGTAATGGCGCCGTCCAGAACGTTGTTGGTGTAGTATTCGTGACGGACGGTATAGCTTACCGGAATGATCACAGTGCGGTCGTAGCGGAGGGTGATGGTGCTGCCCTCGGTAATGGTAATCGTATCAGGCGTGGCGCCGGTGTATTCGTAGGTCTCATCATTATAGGTGCAGACCTTTTCGATTGCTGCGGAGGAGAGCGCGGTGCCCTCCGGGGCGGTCTGTTCCATAGACACCGCGCCGTCTTTTTCGCCGTTGGTGTAATACTCGTGACGGACGGTATAGCTGACATCTACAGGCGGGACGTAGGTGCTGTCGTAATACAGGCACATCACATTAGTGCCGATGGAGGACAGAGTCATCTCCTCTCCGGTGGAGCTGTAGACGAAGGCGTGGTCAGGATACTTGGTCTCGTAGCCGGAAGGATAGCCGATCTTGCTGTGCAGCTTGCCGGTGAGGCCGGTTTCAGTATCCTGCAGGGTGTAATTGGCATAATCACCGGCTTCTGCCGCGCCCTGCAGGTAATAGCGGATGGAGTATTCAACGGAGGGCAGGTAGCCGCGGACGGTGGGAATGTCGAAGGAGACCTTCTTTTCCGCGCCGCCCACAAAATAGGTCAGCGTGGCGGAGGGGTTGACGGCATAGGGCTTGGCTTCAACAAAGCCGGCTTTCTCTACCTGAAGGGAGATGGGATAGGTTACGGAATAGGTGCGCATGCCGGTCTCAGCATCCACGCTGGGCGTGACAGCGGTCACGTTCCAGGTAAGGCCGTTGACAGTCTTGGTGATGCCGACGCTCTCCAGACCGGAGATCTCGCCCAGCTGGATATAGCTGCCCATAGGCGCCGCAACAGTACCGGCGTTGGTGGGCGTAACGAGAGAGCTGCCAATGCTCTGGAACAGGCTGCTCAGCTCGGACATGTCCTGCGTGGCCATGTAGTGGTCCTCATTGGTGGCAACGGACTTCATAGTTTCCTCGGCGTTCTTTTTGCTGGATTGTTCGTTGTAACCGTAGCCGTCCAGGAACACCGTGTAGATCTCAATGCCGGCGTCCTTCGCCGTCTTAGCCTGGGCGATAGCGGGCTGGCCGTTGTTGGTGTAGATGCTGTCCGTCATGGTGGTGGACCAGCCGTGTTCACAGGTGACTCTCAGAGAAGCGTAATGGCTGTTCTGGTTATACTCATAAGCAGAACCGCTGCCCACGATGGTATTGTGGTCAAATTGGGTGGTAAGATTGCTGATTTCGCCGCTGCGCTCGTTCCAGTTGTGGCGACGGCCGGAGCCGGAGCAGCCGGTCCAGTCAGCGGTACCGGTCAGTCGGTAGCTGTAGGTGGGCATGCCGTCCGAGAAGAGGACGATGACCTTCTGTGCTGTACTGTTATCAGAAGCAAGGACCTGCTGAGCGGCATAAAGACCGGCCTGTACGTTGGTACCGCCATCGTTGACGTTACTCACCGCGGAGGTGGCGGCAGATACGGCGGAGTTCACCTCGGAGACGTCATTGGTGAGGCTGCAGTGGTTCCAATAACGGGTGCCGAAGCCTACGACGGCCACCTGGTTGCCGGCTGCGATGCCGGTCTCATTCAGAACGCCGGAGACGAATTCCTCTACGGCTGTTTTCGTGTTGGTGCGGCGCTGGCCGTCCATACTGTTGGAGCGGTCGATACACAGTACGATGTGGGCCGGCCGGACCGGCTCGATCTCCACCAGGTCGGAGGTGGTCACGGTCATGGTCACATTGAAGTTATTGCCGCTGGTGTGGACGGCCGTCTCCTGGACGGTGACCATGCCGTCCTCGGACGTAACAAGGGCGCCCTGCTTCACGACCTCGCCGTCTCGCATAAGGGGCGCGGCGAAAGCAGTGAACTCCACGCAGCTCAGGAGCATGCAGAGGAGCAAAAGAGTGGAAACAATGCGCTTGTAGATGTGAATGCGTTTCATGTCAAATACCTCCGTAAAACATGATCAATAGCCTTGGTTATCAGCATTTCAGGCTTGGGGTATTAGGGATAGCGCTCAAAGCCAAAGGGAGTCGCTGGTGGGGAAATAGGCGGAACAGCCGGTGAGCATTTCATCCTGCTGGCCGGTGCGGAGCTTCTTGCTGCAGGTCTCCTTGTGCCGGCAGCCGGCGCAGCGGGCGGAGTAGCGATTGAAGTCCTCCCACATGGTCTCCTCAATGCGCTTGAGTACGGAGAGGATAAACCATTTCTGGCGGTCGGTTTCCAGCGGGCGGAAGGTGCATTCCTTCTTGCGGCGCAGGATGTTAGTGGTCTTGCCTTCGATATACAGGATAACGCCGATGTCATCAGGGATCTGGTCTTTGACTTCTTCGTAGAGCGCTTTCGGCATAACGTAATAATTGGCGTTGCCCACAAAGTTGTGGCCGTGCTTGCTTTTGAAGTCTGACTTGGAGATCTTGATCTCATAACAGGCGATAAGCACGTCCATATCGCCGGTTACGCGGACGCCGCAGAAGCGGCAGAAGCGTTCATCGCAGAGTTCGGGCTTCGCCCCTATCTTATGGCCGCGGGGGCAGGTATAACCCTCTTCCATGGCGGAGATCCATTCCTTGCCGAAATCTCCGTGAGGTTGGCTCAGACGGCAGAAGTTTTCGCGCTGCCTGTTGGAGAAGTATTCACAGACCTTCATACAATCCACCAGGCCGCCATTAACGGCGCCGCAGATAACGGGAACTTCAAAGGCGGTATGGCGGGGGGGGGGGTTGTTGTGGTTTTGAACGCAGATCTCCGCGGGGTCATAGCTGCGAAGCAGACGTTCGATCGTCTTTGTCAGATCGGTTTTCGCCATAGATGGCCTCCTCTCTCTTTACCATGGTTCTGCGCCGCTCTCGGCGAAGGCCTCTTCCCTGCTGATGAGCTCGAATTCATAGACCCAGACCATGGGATTGGCCAACCAGCCGTACAGCGGGTATGCGGGAGGAAGGATGGTGCTGTTCCAGAGGTGGGCGAAGGCTTCCGTGGCGGTGGCATAGAAGGTGTCTGAGTCGGGACTGGCAGCGAAGCCGGTGCCTGTTGTGTCGGAGTTGTGCTCGCTGATGCCTTCCGCCATGGCCTGCTTCTCCGTGATGTCGCGCAGATTCTCGGGCCACACATTCGTGACGCGGAGGAAGAGGCGGCCGTATTCCTTGGGCATATGAATGGCGGGTTTCCAACGGAAGCCCTTTTCCTTGAAGGCTTTCAGGTCCTCCGGGGAAAAGTCTGCCATATAGACAGGACCGTCTATATCGCTGATGCCGGACAGATGAGAAACCTCTGCGAAGGTCTCACGGACATAGATAATGTCGCCGTGATGATGACGGGGCGTCAGATAGAGCCCCACGTTCTTTTCCAGACGGCAGTTGTATGCGGAGAAGGGATAGGCGTCTCGGCGCGTGGGCTCCGGGTAGAGAAGTTTTTCCACTTTATGGCCTCCCGCTTTGACTATGCGACGAGTAGCGGTCTTGCGGCCATCCAGGATGGCGCGAGTCATGTCGTAGTTGAAAAATTCGGGTTTGATGGTAGGCATATGGTTCACTCCTTTGGTAGAAGGGATCACTGCGCCAGAGAGCGCAGGAACTGCTTGGTGCTGCGGGGCGTAAGGCGACGGATGCCGGTGGCCAGCTTCCATTCGGAAAGCTGAACGGGCCACTCGGGGTGGGTAGAGGTGAAAGTGGGGTCTGCTTCGTTCAGGAGGGCGGATTCCTCCGCCTCACGGCGGCGGACGTGTTCCAGGGCAGTGTTCAGGTAGCGGATGCCGTAGGCGTAGTCAACAGCCTGATGACCTACTACCCAGCCGCCAAGGTTGCGGTTGTTGATGGCGTATTCCAGCCAGACGGAGTTCATATACGTCAGATTGATGACCTCATCCGGATAGATCTCGAAGTTGGAGCGGGCGGTGCCGGAGTTGGATTCCGTCTTTTTCACAGAGACGAAGAAGTGGGGATCGCTCTCCCATTTCGTCTCGATGATCTCGCTATCCTCGCTCAGGTTACTGCCGTCTCCGTTGGTGACATAGCGTATGCCTTTATAGCGGTAATAGGTCCGCTGGCGGGGTTCGTCGTACTCCACCAGGTTGATGGGATATACCTGGCAGTCCGAGACGGAGCAGTCCCAGGTGCGGTTCTTTTCGCCGCGGCCGCGGTCGTTTTGCCATTGGCGGTAGATGTTGCGGTTTTCGTATTGGGGACGCAGGAACTGGACGGTGAGGACGGTATCGCCATTATGCAGCTCCGGCTCATTGCAGCGCTCGACGATATCGGCGAAGCTGCCGAAGCGGTTGTCAGATAACCATTTATCTGCCATGGAGAACTTGACGCAATCGGATTCCCTGGAGATGGTGATGCCCTCCGGGAGTGGCAGCAGGTCGCTGTTGTCCACGATGCCCTGCAGGATGTTGAAGATGAAGATGCGGGAGACCAGCTCCGCGGCGACCTGACGGGCGTTGGTGCGCTCCTGGATGAGGCGCGTCTCACGCTCGGCTTCCGTCTCCTGACCGATGAAGTCATTGTTCACATGGAAAGCTTTGGGGTCTACCTCCATGATGAAGTCGTCCGTGACGTGGACCTGCTCGGCGTCTGTCCAGCCGATGTAGACGTTCTCCCCGTTGCGGATCACGATGCCTACGGTGTTGCCGTGGTACAGGCGATATTCTTCCAGCATGTTGGCGTATATCTCGGACATCTTGAAGCGTCTGCCGGTACGGCTCAGGCGCACCAAGGTGACGCATCTCTCGTTGGGGGCGAAGACGTCCAGGGCTACCGGGGAGGCAGAAAGGAAGTCCTCAAAGTAATTGAGATCGCTGGTGTCCATTTCGTAGATGGACGTCAGGCGGCCCATCTCCTCATCCAGATAGCGAAGCTTCTGATGGAGCACGATGGGCTCCGTGTCCGCTGCGTTCCGTCCCTTGCGGAGCTGGGCGAAGTTGACCACTTCACCGGCATAGCAGCGGATGGCATAGATCTGGGATTCCAGAAGGAAGATCTGGTCGTTCATGACCTCGACCTGCTGCTGCAGTTCCTTTTTCTTGGCGTTCAGCATGTCCATGAGGGCTTGTTTTTTCTCTTCCAGTGCCTTCATGGCGCGTTCGGCTTCCTCTTTCAGGGCGGCAAGATCGGCGCTGCGCCCTTCCCTGGCGTCCTTCAGTTGGGACTCAAGGTCCGTAAGCTGCTGACGGGCGGCGTCTGCATTCTGGTGGATGAGCTTGGCGGAGAGACCGTCCGGGACGGTAGCGGGAACAGGCGTGGAAATGTTGGTGCCGCTGGAAAGGACGCGGATCTCGCCTACCGACATGCCGGAATAGTCCTTGACCGGTGTGTAGTCACGGAGATAGCCCTCATGCTCCACAAGGAAGAATTCCTTGCTGCCCAGGGCGACCCATGCGCCGATGCCTTCATATACGGCATACACGTTGAGGGGCTGGTCGTACTTCTCTGCGTAAGAGATGTCTTTCTTCAGGTCCTCCAGCTGTCTGTTGACCTGAGAGCTGCACCAGGAATCGTTGGGATCATCATAACTGGAAAAGAAGCAGCTTCTCTTATAGATCCAGCCGTCCAGCAGCTTGGCGGCCTCGCCGGACTGTTCTCTCAACTTGGTAAGCAGCTGCCTGCCGGTCTCCTGATGCCAAGCCAGATCCTTGCTCTGCCAGAAAGCGGCATAGGTCTCATAGTCCGCAAAGCGGGCGGTGGCGATGATAGTTCTCTTTTCGGCCATAGCGGGCACCTCCGGCAGAATTTTTCGTAACTGAATGGAAAAAATAGAAAGGTTATTATTTCTTTTTGGGTATAATTTGGGGGGAAAATATGCAGCCGATCTGTGGGCCGCGATACGATAGTCCTGTACTCTTGTACATATACTAACATATATGGGCATATATGTCAATACGTAAAGTACAAAAATGTTAAAAATTTTTGGTGCATAACCGGAGGTTCCATTTTGGGGAAAAAGGATGTATATTATGTCCAGTAAAAAAACTAACAGAAGTGCGCGGGGATTGGTGGAAGCCGTGGAGGAAAATGGAATGCCGAAGGTGTGCAGAAAATATGACCGCGTAGATTTTTCGGGGCTACTGACCGAGCTGCAGACTCCACAGAAAGAGACGGCGGTACAAAGCGCCTGCGATGGGGCGGAAACAAAACCGGAGCGGCAAACTGAAAAAGAGAACGAAAAAAGAGCTCATCTGATGATGAGCTCTTTTCACTGCGCCGAACATCCTATTGGAACGCTTGCACCGTGCGGGACTTCTATTGCGTGATTGCCGGCAGAATTTGGACCATTAACCGTGGCGCCATAAATGATCTGCGCTCAGAGTGGCAGGGCACTCACAAACCTCACCGGCTCCAATTGCCGGGAGGAATGATTTTCCGTGATTATAGCTATTCGATTGTCGGATGTCAAGAGAGGAGATTAAAGCGACCAGTCTATGAGTGGTACACCGTGATCCTCCAGAAAAGCATTGGCTTTGGAAAACGGCTTTGTGCCGAAGAAGCCGCCTCTGTTGGCGGATAGGGGGCTGGGATGATTGCCAAGGATCTTGGTCTTCCCTGCCCCCTTCCCTACTTTTGCCCCGACCTTCTGCGCGTTGGCGCCCCAGAGGATGTACACGATGGGCTGCGGGAGATGTTCGCAGGCGTCCAGAATGGCGCCGGTGAATACGTCCCAGCCCCAACCGACACAACTGTTGGGTTGACCTTCAAATACCGTGAGGCTGGCATTAAGGAGCAATACGCCCTGCTGCGCCCATTTGGTCAGGTCGCCGGAGGCGGGAATCTCGCTGCCGATGTCGCTGTGGAGTTCCTTGAATATGTTGCGAAGCGACGGGGGAAGCTTCTGGCCGGGGTTTACCGAGAAAGCGAGACCGTTGGCTTGAGAGGGCTGGTGATACGGGTCTTGTCCGATGATGACTACACGCACACGCTCAGGAGGCGTCTTCTGCAGCGCAGCAAAAATCTGATCGCTGGGAGGATAGATAGGACCTCTCCCCTCTTTAACGGCCGTCAAGGCCGTGGCGTATGCGTTCAGGGCTGCCTCGTAGGCAAACTCAGAGATGTATTGTTCCCAGCCGCCAAGGTCAGGCAAATTATATGCAGGCATAAGCGCCTCCTTTCCTGATAGTAGAGAAAAAGGAAGGGCGGTTTTAAGCCGCCCTTCCTTTATCGATTAGTGGCGGCGACGCTTACTGGTGACCAGAATGGCGCCGAGGCCAAGAGAGCCGGTGCCGCACAGGGCGTAGGCAAGGATGCCGAAGTCGCCGGTGGGGGAAGAGGTCTTCTTGGGCTGATCCGCGGTAGTGGTGGAGCTATTGTAATAGTAGCGGGGGGCGGAAGCGGTCTTGTACCAGCCCAGAGCCACAGGAGAAGTGCCGTGGATGGTGATCTCCAGACCGGCGTCCGTGGCCTTGACGGTGGGAGTCTCCACGCTGCCGGCTTCGCCGTAAAGCGCGTCGGTGATGATGTGGGAGGCATAGAAGGCGTAGTCGTTCTTGTTGGTGCCCTCGGGATATGCCAGCAGAATGGTGACCTCGCCGTTCGCAGGCAGGTTGTCCGGGGTCAGGGGCATGTACTCGCCGCCGGCGCCGATCAATACGATAGTGACATCATAATACTTGATGTTACTGTCGGGCACGGAGCCCTTCTGCTTCAGGATGGAGTTGCGCAGCACGTCGCGGATCTTGTCCAGCGTGTTCAGCGTCTCAATGTTCTCCAGCGCGGAAGGAACGGAGGTCAGGTCGGTCTTGATCAGCTTGGTGTTGCCGCTGTCCTTGTTGTCCATGGGGATGGTCAGCATGGGAACGATGGCAATGACATCCTTATTGCAGACGTCGCAATGACCGGTCTTTTCGCCGGGCTCAGTGAAGGTGGGGGCCTTCGTTTGGTGCCAATTGGACGCATTGTGGGCGCCGGTGGTGCCGTAGGGCTGACCGCAGACGGTGCAGATGGCCTTGGCGATGCAGGTGGCCTTGCCGCCCTTATGCGTCTCAAGAGCCTCGATGGTCTTGCCGCAGACGGAGCAGACCTTCCAGTGACCGGTATCGTCGTGGCTGTAGTCGGCGCTGGGCGTGTGGGTGATCTCGCGGGTGTAGCCGCAGGTATTGCAGGTGGTATCACAGGAGTTATCAAATACGTGGGATGCCAAAGCATTCTTGCCGGCGCCGCAGGCGGTGCAGGCGTGCCAGTGGTTATCAGCGTCCATAGACCACTCGGTCTTGAAGCCAACGTGGTTATTGGGGTCCTTGGGAAGCTGGCAGGTGTCAGCGGAGGCCAGCTCCGTGCGGTCAGCGTCAGTATCATAGACCTTGCCGCAGCTGCACTGCCAGTAGGCCCTATTGCCGGCATCCTGGCAGGTAGGCGTCTTGGTGGGGACAAAGGTCAGCGCGTGGGAAGTGCGGATAGGCTTGCCGGGAGTAACGACCTGGTCGCAGGCCAGGCAGTACACGTCGCCGGTATAACCGTCTGCCTTACAGCTGGGGGCGATCTGATCGCGCAGCTCCGTTTCGCCAACGTGATTCGTGGAATCCTTGTCGAGAGTCAGGTCGGACAGTTCCTTGGTGCCGGCCTTGTCCTCAAAGTCCTTCTCGCAGCGGGAGCAATGCCAGTGGGCCATGACACCAAAGTCCTTGCAGGTGGCGGGGACTTCCGCTACCAGGGAGGTGATGTGGCCGGCAGGAACATTCTGGCCGTCCGCGATCTTCGCGTTGCAGCTATCGCAGTAGATGTCGCCGGTGAAGCCGGGCTGGTCGCAGCCGGGGTCAGCGGCGTTTTCCTTATGGGTGCCGCCCACATGGTTGTTGGGATCCTTGGCGAGGGTCAGATCGGAAAGCTCTGTGGCGCCGGCTTCGTCTTTGAAATCCTTGTCACACACGGAGCAGTGCCAGTGTTCAGCGGTGCCGGTGTCCTTGCAGGTGGCGGGGACGGCATCTACATGGTTCATGATGTGACCGGCAGGGAGAACGGTGCCGGACTTCAGCTTGGCATCACAGCCATTGCAGTAGGTATCGCCGGTGTTGCCGGGGGTGGTACAGGTGGCGGGAGCCTCGTTCTTGATGGTGGTGCCGCCAGCGTGATTGGCGGGGTCCTTCGCGGTGGTCAGGTCGGTCAGGACGGTGTCGCCGGTCTTCTCGGCGAAGTCCTTATTACAGGTGGTGCAGTGCCAGTGTTCCTTGGTACCGAAATCCTTGCAGGTGCCGGGAACGGCAGCTACATGCTCCATGGTGTGGGTCTTGGGGATGACGGTACCGGTGGACAGCTTCTGATTGCAGCCAAGGCAGTAGGTGTCGCCGGTATAGCCGGTCTTCTCGCAGGACGCCTCGGTGTTGTCGCGGACCTCGGTGCCGCCGACATGATTGGTGGAGTCGATCTGAGTCTCAATGGTGTTCAGTTCCCGCGCGCCTTCGGCGTCTGCATAGTTCTTACCACACTTGTCACAGTTCCAGTGCTCCACGGTGCCGGTCTCGTGGCAATTTGCCGCTACGGCGTCCACGTGGGTCAAATTGTGAACGTGGGTATAATCGCCTTCAATCCGAAGGTGGAACTCGCGGCCGAGGTGAGAATAGCTGTATCTTACACTGCCGGTAATGCCCATTTTGTTCACGATGCTTTGAATATTGTTTTCGATCCACGTTTTGAAAGCGTCCGTGTCGCCGGTGATATACACGCGGGCAAACAGGTCATTCCTATCCAGCAGGGCGCAGATGGTATCCAGGTCACCGGCTGCCAAATCGCCGCCGTAGATCGTGAAATAGTTGGCAGCGGTTGCGGTACAGGTGGGGAGGTCGTAGACCTGCTCGGCAATGGTGTGGTCCTCCTCCAGCCGCTCGGTGGTCACGTTGAAGTAGGCGTAGAAGTTATCGTTGCCCTGGTCGTCCCAAGTCAGGTCCACATAGTAATACTCGCCGTCGATCTTTACCAGGTTCCAGGCGTGGGCCTCGCCCTTGCTCTCGCCGGTGACTACGTAGGAAGGGATGCCGGCCTGCATCAGCAGGTACTGGAAGGCGCGGGCGTAGCCCTCACAGACGGCCTTGCCCTCGACCAGGGCGCCATAGGCGTCATGGGCGTAAGTGGCTTCCAGCGTGTAAGCTACTTTGTTTGCCAGATAGTCGTGAAGATACAGTTCGATCTCGAACTCGGACATGTCCTCCGTGATACCGGACAGAGCGAGCTCAACGGTGGTGTTGAAAGCATTCTTGGCGCTGATCAGCTGGTCGCCGGTCATGGTATAGAAGGGCTCGATGCTCATAACGGTACCGCCGTTCGTGTGGACCGTGTACTGCTTACCGAGCCAGAAGTGCTGGGGGTAGTCGTTGCGGTATACCTCCAAGACGGCGTCGAGTTCTTTCGATGTGATGGAGTGGCCGGAGTTGTCCTGGAAGCTGATGGTCTCAGCGCTCTCCTCCACGCCGGCCTTCAGGATGTCATAGGCCCACTGCAGGTTTTCGCCGTTCTCCAACTGGGAAATGGCGGTGGAGCCGTATCGCTCGGAGGTGGGCGCAGCCAGCGCCGTGGTGGGGATGAGGGACAGCATCATGACCAGGGAGATCAGGAACGCTGCCAGTCTCTTTGCCTTGATAGTCTTCATGGGTGTCTCCTTTCAAAATTGTATATTGCAAAAATACGCGGAGTTAAGATCGCCGAAATATCCTCCCTTCTATTTAGACCAGTCTTGGAAATTCAATGCTTTGAGGTCGGGCCTGGAAGATGCAATGGAAGCTATGTACGGGTGTCCATCTATCTCACAGGTGTTGCCGAAGACACACTGCATGCCTTCAGTAACACCGAACAGACGGCAGATGACAGGACGCACCTCGTAGATGAGACAGCGTTTCATCTTATCGTCACGGAAGGGGCAGGTGATATGGCCGGTGTGCTGGGACGCATAGCGTCTGGAAAAGGGGTGGGATTCAAGATAAGAGCGGATGGATGTCAGCTCATCATCAGTGACGGGGATAACACCGCAGCATTTGCCACAGTTGCGGCAATTGGTGTGTGCGGGGATCTGGGATGGGTTCGCTGCTTTCATGTTTGGTTCCTCCTCTGCTCCAGCTTTTGGAGGCGGTCTGCAGGGTGGACGGGCTGATCCTTGAACAGTCCGTAGAACTGCTCTTTCGGGATGGCCAGCACATACGGGGAATACTCGCCGGAGCGGACGATACGAATGGCTTCCTCCGGAGGGATACGGTTGCTGTTGAACAGGATCGTCTCTACGGAGAGCAGATAGCCTCCGATGTAGTGCTCCACGTCGTCCAGCATCATGACGTGAGACAGCGGATCAGGATTGGAAAACTTCTTCCTTTTGGGTTCGGCATGAGCCGTTTTCAGGATGGATTCCATGGGCGCCCCCTTAGTTGCTGTCGGGGCCAGACAGATATCCATACAGGCTCTTGTCGCCGGCATCCCAGAGGTCATAATACTTGCCATCCTTCAGGCCTACAAGATGGTGAGCGATCTCCAAGACGTATACGCCGGTCTTGTGGCTGGCGGCGAAGTTGGCTACCGTGGGGCGCTTACTGCCTTTCTTGTTGCTGATGCCGGTGCGGATAAAGCCGAAGGTGCTAAGATAGGCACGGACACATTCGCGGTCGGTGGGCATACGCTTGAGCTCGAAGCCGATGTCGCACAGAGCCTTATATACCTCATCCCAGCTCTTGCCGGTGACGACACAGCAGGCCCGGACGGTACAGTCCCCCACTTCGTGTTTCATGGGGTTGGGGTTGAAATAAACGTTTCTGGTTTTGGTCACGGTACCAACCTCCTTGAAGTTTCTACCTTATATTATCATATATTGCTATATATGTCAATACCAAAAGTACAGAAAAATCAAAAAACTTCCCCGATAGGTTAGACCCATCGGGGAACTAAAAACTAATAATTTTCTAAATGTCAGAAAGCACGCCGGTGGCGGCAGCGCGGGCTTCGCGGATATTCTTCATCTTGCCGATGAACACGATCTTATAGTCGTTCATATCCAGCGCGTTGCACATCATGTAATCGGTTAGACTGGTGAAATAGCCGCCGCCGTCCAGGTGGGCTCCGTCGATGATGAAGTCGTCGATGTCCTGGTTCTCGATGTTCTCTACCGGGTCGAAGGCACAGGGCAGCGAACTGTTCTCCGGAGGGTTGCAGCCGGGCCACCCCTTCCCTGCCGGACGATCTCGGCGGCAGACGTCGCACAGCTCACTGCGGTCGGGATACAGAGGCCAGATGAACACCAACCCGTCTGCATCCAGCTCCAGGATGCTCTCCGCATACTGAATAGGGCTGTCTGTATGCTCGGCAGGGTCCTTGCGTATAATGCGCCAATATTCCTTCGTTCGTAACATGGCTGATGCTCCTTTCCTATTTCTTCTTGTTATCGTTCAGGAATTCGATCTTGTACTGCGGCCACTTGCCGCTGAAATCGGCGTGAACAGTGCAGTTGAACTTCTTACCGGATTTCTGAGAAGTGCAGTCCTTCAGGTTGACCTTGCCCTTGGTCAGCAGGGACTTCACGATGGATGCCGTAGGCTTACGACCAATACCGGCGAAGAAACGGTCGTCCTTGAAAATAGCCCAGCGGCATTCCTTATTACTGCAGCCGAACAGCTTCTCACGCTCTACCACGGGGCTGCCGCATTTCGGGCATGCGCCGATGGAAAGATCCTCTGCGTCCGCCAGCTCCAGGTTGAGGTTCACATACTCTCCGCTCAGATCCGGCGTGATCGTGCAGTTGAAATGGTTGCCGGTCTTGGCGGATGTGCAGTCCTTCAGCAGGAACTTCTCTCCTTTCAAAATCTGCTTGGCGATGCTCTTGTTCAGCTTCTTCCCAATGCTCGCCAAGAGCCGGTTATTCTTCCAGAGAGCGAACTTGCACTCCTTGTTGCTGCAGCTGAAGGACTTATCCCGATCTATGACGTCCGCGCCGCACTTGGGACACGTGCCCACCACCTCCGGGCCGGCGCCTTTGGGCATGTCCGAGGCGTCTATCGTTACCCCGGTGGCTGCTGTGAAGCTCTGGCGGATCTCATGGAAAGCAAACGTGACGCTGTCTTCAATGCTCAGTTCACCACGGTACACGCGCTTGAGGGCTTTGCCCAGCTCGGCCGTCTTTTCCTTATCCATGTTGATATGCAGCTTACGAATGGACTCAATAAGGAATTCGCCGCCCGGCAGGATGGTGTACACGTTATTCTTCAGGGAGATGTAGCCAGTATGGATCGCTGTCTCAATAATACCGGTGCGCGTGGCTTCCGTACCCAACTCCACACCTTCAAAGATGGCGGCATACTCTTCATCGTCCGCTGCGGGGTTCTCCTCAACAGGCTCCTGCTCTGCGATATCGTCTGTATCCTCCTCGCTGTCTGCCAGGGAAGCCTTCTCCTTACGGAAGGGGTTCTTCAGGTATTTATTCAGGCTGTCCACCGTGTAATGGGCGGGCGGCTTGGTCTCGCGGTCTACGGTCTTGAAATCGATGTTTACTGTACTACCAACGGACAGAGAAGGCAAGACCTTATCCGATTTCCCGTTGTCATCGTACTGCATCCAGCCCTTGGAGAGGAAGACGTCGCCCTTGAGCTTGAATGTCTCCATGTCCCCCACCTGGATCTCAATCGTGGTACGGTCTACCATGCAGTCCTCGGAGCAAAAAACGGCCAGGAAGCGATTAAAAATGGTGCTGTAGACCTTCCACTCGTTCTCCTTCAGGTCCTCTTTCTTGGCAATTTTGTTGGTGGGAGTCAGGGCGCTGTGGCTCTCGATCTTCTTATCATCGTAGATGCTGCCCTTATGGTCTTTGGGGCAGACCTTGTAACCGTAGTCCTTCAGCTTAGCGAGGATGGCGTTGATGCTCTCGCGCTGGGTGGTGGCAAGGTATTCGGAGTTGGTACGAGGATACGAAACGTAGCCAGCCTCATACAGGCTTTGCACGATGGCCAGGCTCTCCTTCGGGGACATCTTGAATTTCTTGCCCAACACGCCCTGCAGCTTGGACAGAGAATAGAGCTTGCCGGCCTGGATGGCCTTCTTCTCCTTCTTGATGTCCTTGACCACGGCGCCGGCACTGTTATAAGTGCCGCACAGGGCGTTGGCGCGTTCGCGTTCCTCCGGCTCGAAGGTGCGCTTGCTGTTGAGCTCAATGACCTCGCCGTTGGTCTCTTCCCTACTGGTGATGCCCAGGTACTTATGAGGAACGAAGTTGCGGATCTCCATGTCCCTGTCGTAAATAGCCTTTACAATAGGGACGATGACGCGGCCGACACGAAGCAGGGTGCCGCTTTTCAGCGTAGCAAGGCGTGTGAGGTTGATGCCGTACAGCCAGTCGATGTAGGTGCGGGCATAGCCCTCGTTGGCAAGGTTATCATAGTTCTCATCCCGCTTGAGGGCGCGAAGCTCGTCACGGATAGTATCCGATGTCTGATCCGGCATCCAGAGACGCCATACGGGCTTTGTATTACCTGCCTGCTGCAGGATGATACGGACGATGATCTCACCCTCTCTGTCTGCGTCTCCAGCATTGATTATGCCGTCTACATCACTGCGGGCGCATAGCTTCTTAATGGTCTCAAACTGCTTCCGGACGCCGGCGTCCACCTTGTGGGTCTTGGCGTCTTTGCGGAGGCCGAAACGGAATTCGCGGGGACGGAACGGCAGTCCTTCCAGTGTCCACGCGGGTTTTTCATCCTCGGCCGCAGCGGAAGAATACTCCTCCAGGTCCAGAAGGCCGAACAGATGGCCAAAACCATAGGTAACGATATAGTCAGCGCTTTCAAAATAGCCATCTTTCTTCGTGAACTTGCTCTTTCCAATGGCATCTATAATGTTGCGGGCTAAGCTGGGTTTTTCTGCAATGATAAGCTTCATGGTAAACCTCCTTCTGAGAAGATGGTAATTTCTGTTGACATTATACCCCTTTAGAAATAATATTGCAACGGCTGTTTTTCGAAAGAAACAAAAAATCCGATTAACATACTTCCTCAAAAATGGTTTTGCCCACGCATTTAGATGAACTACCCCTCCGCTTTAGCGGAGGGGTAGTTCGTTTCGCTCCAGCACGGGGAGCGATGGTTACCATGGCATCGCCTTCGCTGATCAGCCTATTTCAACTCGCGCTCCCGCGTGAGGAGCGATGTATGATGCCATCAATTTTCTTATAAAAGTGAACGGACGTAAAGGATAACGGTATTTTCCCTTGCTTTTCTCGATTTGTCCATATATAATGCCACTTACAGGAACCCCTCGCGCTTCTTTTCTTTCGCGGTAAAGTAAGCGAATTGGTCTTTATAGGAGAAACAAATATGTCGATCAATGAACGCATTCGCTTCTTCCGGAAGCTGCGGGGCTTAACGCGAAGAAGGCTTGGAACGAAAGTGGGCTTCCCTGAAAAATCAGCAGAAACACGGATAGCGCAATATGAGCTTGGGATACGAACACCGAGACCGGAGCTGACGGAGGCGTTTGCTGCGGCGCTGGATATTTCGCCGCAGGCTCTGACGGTGCCGGATATTGATTCTATTACCGGGATAGCACATACATTCTTTGCGCTGGAGGACATCTACGGACTGACCGTAGAACGGGATAACGGACGGGTATGCCTGCGACCCAATATTCTCAAAAACCTGAGAGCTGTGGAGATGAACCGATTCCTCGGCGAATGGTGCAGAATGGCCGACAAACTCAAAAACGGCGAAATAAGCCAGGAAGATTACGACCAATGGCGCTATAACTATGCCGGGCTTACTATCCATGAGGATGAGGAAACGGGATATGGCGACGTGTAAGTATATAGCATAGCACGGTAAAAATAAAGTGAAAACAAAAATACCACCCGATAAGGGTGGTATTTTTAGTATTTGCAGCGCTAAAAAAGCGGTGTTTTTGTTTAGAGCTTTTGCAGCTCCGACAAAAAAGCCGCGGCAGCTGCTCTGACCTTGCGCAGGGCTTTCTCCTCTGCCTTGGAAATAAGGCCGTCGTCCTGCATGGCGGCGATCTGGCAGGCCTGCTCGAAGCCCTGTACCGTGACGATCATATTCTTGATCTGCATCTCAAGGAAACTGTTGACCATGTGAACCTCCTATTTCTTCAAAGAAAATGTCCTGTAAACCGTGCCGGTGTCTTCAAAGCCCCAGCTTTCCGTTACCTCTACATCAATATCGGACATATCCTCAATGTAGAAGGCGGCCTGAGCTTTAATGGTGGCGCCGGGACGAACACTTTTCAATGCAGCTTCATCATCGTAGTTTTCTGAATATACAAAAGCGGGTTCCATGGAAATGCCGTTTTGAAAAACATTCACGTCCACGGACGCATTCGGGGATGTGGTCTCATCGCCGTTGTTGGTCCATGTGTAGCTGATGATGACAGCCATTTCATCGTAGTCTTTTATGACCTTGGCGTCATTCAGCACAATGTGGTAGTCCCCTACATCGCCCTCCTTCTCCTGGGTAAGAGCGGCTTCCTTAGCAAGAGACGGAATATCTTCGCCGGTGAGGGTGTCTTCCACAAATTCGCCGGTGAGCAGGCCGCCTAAGATAGCATCATAGAAGTCGTTGGATGGTTCTATCTCCCATTGGTCACCAATATAGGACATATCAACTTTGACCGTACTGGAAACCATCTGTACGTCCTCTTTCTCTATCTCCTTGGAGATGTGAGCTAAAAACATCTGACTGTATTCCTTATCCGTCATATCCTTGCCGTTCTCAGATATGGCTTTATCCAAGGCTTCGGCAAGATAGCCGGTGAGGGCTTTTTCTAAAACGGCATCCATATCCACGTTGGAGATCTTCACCTCCGCGGTGGCCTTGTCGCCGTCTTCCTTGACGGAAAGGATCTCATAGGAGAGCTTGGATAAAAGAAGATCCGCCACATCATCGTCGGTAAGTTCTATTTCTCCTACAGCATCTCTGGCGGCGTCCGTGGCCTCCAAGAAGGAGCCGGAACGAACATCCTTCAGATATTTTCCCAGGGCTCCTTTAGCGGTTGGGCGGCCACATCCGGTAAGTACAAATGCGATGGAACAACAAAGTATCAACACAATAACCTTTTTCATGATGGAAAACCTCCCGGGGAATCAGTTTTGTCGATCTTGAAAAAAATCAGGGGTTGCAGCGTTTGCAGGGTGCATACCCGGCATCTACCGCGGCGCTGCGGCTGTCAAAATAGATGCGGTTACTCTCCTTGGGCAGAGAACTGCAGCTGGTACGGTGAAACTTCAGGCTGTTGAGGTTGCCAATGTAGGTGCCGCCATGGTCAACGCTCTCCTGACCGCTGCCGTCCGCTACGGTGGGGTTGACCTGCTCCTCATTGGCCTGCTTCTGCGTCTCAAAATGCACGGTCTTGCCGTCTGAAGTACAGAAGATGTCGCCCTGCAGGTCGGTACGGAATACCTCAACACCGGCGTCTCTGAGCTTGCTCAAGGTGTCATCGTCCGGGTGGCCGTAACTATTGCCGGCGCCCACGGATATGACTGCGTACTGCGGCGAGACGGCGCGGAGGAACGGATAGCAGGTGGATGTGTCGCTCCCATGATGACCCACCTTCAATACGGTGGCGGAGAGATTTGCACCGGAATCCAATACAGTATGCTCTGCGTCATACTCGGCATCTCCCGTAAACAGGAACGATGTCTCACCGTAGGTCACCTTCAGAATAATGGAGGTGTCATTAGTGTCTTCCCCACCGTTCAGGCCGAGGATCTGCACGACGGCAGAACCAAGCGTGTACGTGCTGCCGATGGACGGGACGGTAAGACCACTCCCCTGCTGCTCTGCTTTCGCCTTGAAGGTTTGAAAGACCTTGCTGTCGTGTTCCGTAACTGGACTCAGGACAAAATCGGCATCTGCTGCTTGAAAGGCGCCAGGCAGGCCGCCTATGTGGTCCTCATGGGCGTGGCTCCCGACCACTATATCAAGGTGGTCTATGCCGTTTTTCTGCAGCACAGAATAAATACGGCTGGAATCGGCGCGGTTGCCGCCGTCTATGAGCATATGGTGGTCATCACAGGAGATAAGGGCAGCATCTGCCTGACCGACGTCAATGAATTGGATCTGGAATGTGGAGCCTTCTGCAGGGGTGGATATAGATGTGCCCGAAGAAACAGGTGTATCTTGCGGGACCTCTGCATCAGACAGGTCTTCTGTGGGTATGATGGGCATTTCTATACCGGGGGTAATTTCGCTGGGGTCTGTCTCTTCGGACAGAGTCTCTGTCCCGGAGCAAGCTGTTAAGCTGCCGAGGATAATGAGGGCGGTAAGGATGGCGAAGATTGATCTTAACTTCTTTTTCATGTCAGGCACCCTTCTTGTCATCCTTGGGCTGCCATTTGCTCCACCTCTCACAATCTCGGCAAGGCAGCTTAGCTATAGGAGTCTCTTTGTTGAGACAGTCCAAACAGCCGTGCCCGATATCAGGATTAGGATTCGCCATTGGAACACCTCCATATAAGTGATTATGCCAACATTATACCCCAATGGAAATAATGGCGCAAGAGGGAGTTTGCAAAAAGAGAGATAATTCGGAAAATCCAAATTATCTCCGCGCAGAACAAAATAGGCAGTATAACAGAAAAATTTTTATGGGAGTCTTGAAAATTAAAAAATTCTGTATAGAATGAAGACAGATTCTGTGCAAGGAGGTGGCGCCGAGATGGAGCTGACGTATAAATACCGCATCTATCCTACAAATCAGCAGGTATCGGATATACGGAATATCTGCGGCGCCACGCGATTCCTCTATAACAAAATGCTGGAGGACAGGACGCAGCATTACCGGGAGAAGCGCCAGTGGAAGAGACTCGACAGCAAACCGTTTATTGAGTTCTTTCCTTTCCTGGCGCAGACAGATCCGGGTGCGTTGACATGGACTGTCAATCGGCTGAATCGGGCGTACCAACATTTCTTCTTTGTAGAGAAGACGGAGATGGACCGGTACCGACCGGAATCCATAGCAAAGAATAAAATAGACAAGAAGTACGCCCTCCTGGATACGGATCTGGTCAGCTATCCGCAGTACAAGCGAAAGAAGGAAGCGAAGGAAAGCTACACGACCGTCCTAAAGAAGGTGGATGTGCAAAACAAACGCATCCTCCTCCCTGTTCTCGGGCGGGTAAAAATAGCGTACCACCGGCAGGTACCGGGGGACGCACAGCTCTTAGACTGCACCGTCCTGAAGGCCAAGTCCGGGAAATACTTCGTCCTGCTGCGGCTGGAGTTGTCAGAGACTCCGAAAGTGGAGCTGCAGACGGCGCTGGGCATGGTTTTTGTACCGGGGGGTCCGGTGGGTGTGCGGTCAGACGGAGAGGCTGTCTGCATGCGGAGACAGACGCAGCGGCAGACGAAACGGATGAAGCAGGCATATAAGACTCTGTGCCGGCGTACATATGGAAGCCGGCGTTATGAGAAGCAGCGCAAGTATCTTGCGTCCCTATATGAAAAGAGAGCCAACCAACGACGAGATGATCTGCACAAGGCGGCGCGGCAGATAACCAATGCCGCAGATGCCCTGTATCTGCAGAAGCCGGACGTCCGGAAACGGGCGGCGCAGCAGGAAACTGCACGCGCCAGAGCACGGATCTGGGATGAGTCGTGGTATACCCTCTTTTCCTACGTGAGGTACACGGCTATGCTGGAAGGGAAGCATTTCTGGGGCGTACCGGAGAACTTCCCTACATACCATTTCTGCTCTGCCTGCGGCGCCTTTAATAAGGAGCCGGAGAAAGGAAAGTGGGTGTGCCCGGCGTGCGGGCTGCAAATGGATGACGCGGTCAACGCGGCCATGAACCTGCAGCACATGGCGGAGAAATACATTCGGGAGCTGAAAGAGCTCGAACAGAAAAAGAAGTAGCACAAAGGTCTTAACCGCAGGGTATGCGGAGTTAGCCCGGGGTATCAGCGGCGAAGCTGCTTTGACCGGGAAGCCGGAGACGGCATGCCACGAAAAGAACATGATGAAAGAGAAAACACCGCACGGCTGTGCGGTGTTTTTCTATAAGCTGAAACTCAGCGATGATAATTCTGACATGTCTTGCCCTTCGTGGCAAAGGGAAGCTTCTCTCCTTCTGCCCTATTGATCTGATCACTCAGGCTCTGGCGCTTCTCCGCCTGGTGCGCCTGCAGGTTCTTATACCATGCCGTATCCCGTGCAGCGGCCTTGAATGCCTCCTCGTCCGTAATGAAGGTGGTCAGCAGCTTGTTGGTGCGGAATGAGGACTGCAGAGCCCCGGTGCCATTCTCACGCATGTAGGAGACGAGCTCCGGGTGGTTGGACAGGTACGCCGTCCAGAGACCGGTGTAGAAGCCCTTGGCCTCGGTATAGGGGAAAGACGTGCCCGTATAAGGGCAGATGAAATGGTCAAAAGGTGCGCCGTGGGGCACGGGCATATCGTTTATATCACGCTTGGCACGCTCGAAGAAGCCATCTATGCTGTCTGTCCGCCCGTTGATACGAAGGATCGCGCCTTCATCCGAAAGCTTGATCTGCTCCGGGGACAACCCTCTCTTCACAGGTTCTTCGTAGGGGGCGCTGAAACGAATGACAGGCTGCTTCATGCCCTCCTCCAGCGTCCGCTTGAAATCCTCGTCCAGACCGCCGTTGCGGGCTGCGCGGGCGGCGAGAGACGCCTTCGTGATGTGCTCCTCCCTGTCACGCTTGCCACCCATGTTAGCCTTGTCTATGGTCCGCTTGATGTCCTCGATCTGGGCGTCCGTGAGAACGGGCTGACCTACGCAGCGGAGTTGGATGGCAGCGTTGAGCTTGCTGAAATATACCACGTCCGTAAGGTCGGGGGGCGATACCTCGCAGTTGTCCGAAAAGGCTACGAGGTTGTAAATGGGGACGCCGGGGTGGTTCTTCAGGAGTGCTCTCAATGCATCGCAGTGGGTCTTGTTCTGCATGAGAGGATTCAAGAAGGGCTTGGTCTTACGGCCGTTGGCGAAGGTGTGGGCCCACATGGGTTCGTCCTGACCGCCGTAGACCTCGCCGGTGTAGTTCTTCGTCTCCACTACAAATATGCCGTAAGGGGTAATGAGACCGTTGTCGATCTGGGCAGTCTGGTTCTTGCCGGGGATCATGATATCGCGGAAACGCTCGTTCTTGCCGAGGGCTTTGCCGGCACGGCGCAGGATCTTGTGGACCTCACGCTCGCCGAGAACACCCTTGAACTTGGCGCGAACGGCCGGGATAACAACGTGCTTGACCACTCGCTGGGCGATGTATGTACCGGCAACGACAATGCCTATCAGTGTGATGGGTTCCATGGGTCTCATTGCCTCCTTTCGGGGTGTGGATGGATTCAACGGGTATAGCGGACGGGCTCTATGAGGGGAGACGGTTCAGGTTCGGATGGAATATGTGCGGAGGCCGCCTGAATGCGGGCGTCCAGGGTCGTGTAGGGCGGGTCGTCCTGCATGACTGCGTAGTTTGCCCTTGTCAAATAACGCTTCAGACGTTCCTGACGGTCGAAAATGAATTCCGTTACAGTCTTCGTATCGTATGGGATAGGTATGCTTTTCGCTATCTCCTCGATCTGGGGCTTGAGAAGGTGTGGCTGACGGAAAGGTAGATTCTTGTCATAGACGAAGGAACAAAACGAATCGATGAGGCGATCTGAGGTCGAACGGGACGCTGCTGCGGGAGAACGTCCCGCAAAAAGCGCAAGGTTGTGGTCAAACAAGGGAGCGAAAGAAATAACCTCGCCCGTCTGCGCGGAACGGAGGACACCGTAATTGTTTTCATGACGATCCGTATTGCAGCACAGCGCGTCCATATACAGCATGTCTAAGTAGGCGGCTGCCATATCCGGGGATATGCGGCTAAAGGCCTTGTAGTTTAAGGGGTAGTCATCATAGGCGCTGCCAATGAGACCGGAGGCATGGTCGAGGTTGACCTCTCCGCCGTTGGTCAGATCCTTGGAGCGGATGTATTTCCCGCCTTCGGCGAGCTCATAGTGCGCCATGGGAATACCAAAGGCGAGCCCAATACGCTCCATAAACATCTCGGCGTAATGGTTGTCCGTGCTGCCGGACTTATAGAGCCACCAGCCGTCCTTCTCCCTCCTCCAGCATTTCTCGAAACTACCCGTGTTGGTGAATTCGGGGGAACACAATGCGTCTACTCGCTTACCGGGCTGGAAATGCGGCTTCACGCCGGAAAGGGCGGTGTCTGCAAGCGTGTTCTGCTTGAAGCGGACCTGTGCATAAGTGAGACGCTCCCCGTCCCTTTTGACCCAGAAATTGTCGGTCAACTTGGCCGCATGGACAAACATAGCAAAATCCGCATCGTCTGCCGCGGTAAGACCGGAAATGTCTTCAATAAGACGAACGTGACCGCGGCTGCGATCCGCGGCACGGCTTCGAAGCCAGCCGTCCAGATCGTTGCAACACTGCAGGTAAAGCGGCAGCCGTGCGTTGTCGATGGTGGCGGTCAGAAGGCCGTTTTCTATGCGGGCGATGGGCTTGTCTCCACTCATGAAGTAGCCGTCCATTTCATAACGCATAACGAAGCACTCCTTTGCTTTTAGACTTGGGAACAAGGACAAAAATATCCGCCAGATCTAAATCTCCTGAATAAAAACGTAAAATGTTTAAGACTCAACTTTAAGCAAACTTGGGACTGACTTTGAACTAATCCGAGGGTCAGCGTTCAGGGTCTGTGCCCTTCTGCTCGGGCAGCCTGGCAGGATCGTTCGAAAGTTTGAACTGAAGTTCATCTCTTCTTGCTTCGCAAGTATGGATGACATTGGACAAAGGCGCCTTGCGGCCGCCCTCAAGCACATGCTTTCTCTCCAAAACATCGTTCACGCGATTTTTCACGTGGTGGGAGATGAGGCTTATGCGCTGCTCGTCCATTAAAGGGTTCTGGGAAAGTACGTCCCTAACATCGTTTTCGAAGCCCAGCAGCCGCTTTTCGTCCAACCAGGAAAGATCCCTAACAAGCATAAATTGCTTCTGAGGATCGGACTTGAAAGGCTTTGAGTTGTAATTAAACGGAGATATCTCCGGCGTGGCGGTACGTGCCCACAAAGAACTGCCGGAATCATATATAGGGGCGAATCTCTTCCAGGACAGGGTCTCCACATTGCGGATCGCGCCGAAGTTGCGATAGTGCCTATCGTAATTCGCCAGGATGTAATCGCAGGTCAGCATCTTATCGACCATGATCTCGGCGTCTGGGATTCCCAGCTCCCTGCACGACAGGATAAAATGGTCGTAAAAAGACTGGTTCCCGCGCTGCTTCGTTGTCCCGTCAATGGCCAGCGCGGAGACGAGCTCTTCATCCACCGTGACCATCGTTTTACAGGAGGAATACATCTTGCCCTCATCCTCCAACAGGTCGTAAGGGACAAACTCGCCGGGGGCGAGAACGCGCTCATACAAGCGGGTGGCGACGACCTCGTTGTACGGTTCCTGGTTGTTCAGGGAGTTACCGCCCTTGATCAGGCAGCGGTCGCCGGCGATGATCTTCCACTTCTTGACCAGGTCGCCGTCGCTGGCGTTGTCCGGGCTTATTAAGTTAAGATCCGGACGGGCTTCTGTTTGCCCAAGCAAAAGTTTTCCAATATCTTCACTGAATTCGTTTTCAAAGAAATTCAGATCCTTCCACTCTGCAAGTGAATCACTATCCTTGACCCAATACTGGTCACTCAAACTGAAGCCGGAGCACCTCTCAAGAAGCTCAACGGAGGAATCGATTCGGAGATCCTGCAGGATCCGGCTGAAATTTTCGCGGGAAGCAGGGATCGCCCGGTGCTGCCACCAGTCGTTCAGCGCTTTACGGGAAACACCGTTCTTGTAATCGACGATACCCAGAGGCGCATGCGCTTCACTGAATACCTTCTCGATCTTGGCAACGCTGTGGGTCTCCTCGTCATACAGGAACTGCAAAACAGGAGTGTTCTTGTTCATGAGCAGCAACGAAGAATATTCGTCATAATCTTTTTTCATAAAAACACCTCAATCTGAAATCAACTTTTCGTTTGTTGATTCCATTTTACTCTAAAACTTTAAAAAGTCGATAAGCCGACTCACGTTATCGCTCGACAGGGACGAAGGAAACCTGCAGGCGCATATCCATGCCCTCCGCAATGCGAATGAGCGTCTTCAAAGACGGGTTGCCCTCGCAGGACTCCAGACGGCTGATGTCGGACTGGGCTACGCCCGTCAGCTTGGAAAGTTCCTGCTGCGTCAGGTTCCTTTCGATCCGTGCGCCGACAACAGCATTAGCGAGATCCGCAAACGGCTGCATCTGTTCAGCATACGCACGGAATTCGGGATCCTGCATCTGCTTCTTTCTGTAATCAGACAAGTTCATGTCCATTCCTCCTTTATAGGTTATAACCTATATATACTGTCTTCAGTTTATAGGTTTTATCCTATAATGTCAAGAGGGAATTGGGAAAAATCTGAAAATTTAACGGTCCTTGTCGAGGGGCACAGCGTCACGGGAGAGTGCCGGGCGGCGCCGGGCGTCCGCAGAAGACACAATGTCGTCCAGCTTCGGGCGCCACTGGGGGCCGGAGGTGATACGGGAGCTCTTCTGCGCACTCTCCATCTCTTGTCTGCGGGATAAATAGTCAGCGCGGTACTTCTTCGCCAGCTCGAATTCGGACATGGGCATTTTCTGCGTCTTCTTGACGAAGCCGTTAGTCAGCACGATCTTACGGTTTTCATCGAAGAAGAACATAATGCGCGTGATGTCCGTCTTGGTCTGGGCGCGGAGCTCGAAAATGCCCTCATCCACGAATTTGCTGTAGTCTCCGCGGGGATGGTTGCCGTAAAGCTCCAGCATATCGAGCTTGTTCATCATCTTGAAGCGCATGACCTTGTTGAGGCTGTCCAGAAAATCGCCGACCGGACACTCACCGTTGGCGCGCTGATAAAATACGATCTCAAAGTCATTCATGGCGGTTTCTCCTAAACGGTAGATATTCTGCCTCTATAAGTTATATACGCCCAAATCGTTGGTTTCCCCAAAAATATTTCTGTGATGAGAAAAAGAGAGCAGGGTCTCCCCTGCTCTCTTGAATTTGGGGGATCAGCGGTCATTGCCCCATTGCTTCTTGCCCCAGTCCGGCGCCTGGGTGCCGGGCATCTGCACCAGTGACGGCATGCTGCCCTGGGAGCCCTTGCCTGCCTGAGAAGCTGCGTTTTGGATCTGGTCGGCAAGCGTGGGCTTGATGGATCCGACATCCGACTTTAACGTATCCTC